>ENA-OQDL01000823-OQDL01000823.1-human-gut-metagenome-genome-assembly--contig:-NODE-823-length-17897-cov-2.917727_pt1 | contig 17897 bp, 23 predicted proteins | sample MGYA00242782_ERZ504609 | MGnify/ENA primary metagenome ERZ504609 (study PRJEB26092, sample SAMD00036320) | human gut metagenome | host: Homo sapiens | study: EMG produced TPA metagenomics assembly of... | reverse complement strand
CCAGTGCGCTCTCGCTGGAGCCGAAGCAGAGCTCCAGATCGCCGCTGTCGAAGATGTCAAAGTCCGTCAGGTCGGCGTTCTGGTAGGGGCTGTAAGTCTCCAGACCGTAGCTCTCGTGCCGGATGGCCGACGGGCCGAACCGTGCGCCGGGGCGGTAGCTGGTGGTGGAATCGTAGGGGGCACCGTACAGCACGATGCTGGCGGCGCGGTAGCTGCTGTCGCAGCCGATGAAGTTTCAATGTTGGGTCGCATCAGTGTTCCTCCACTTCCCGCAGCATCTCTTCGAGGAATGCCGGCAGGTAGAATGCCCCGACGTGCAGCCGGGTGGTGTAGTAGCGGGTGCGCATGTTCAGCGCCTTCCAGGCGGCTGCGTCCAGATCGTCGATGGGGTGGTATTTCTTGCTGGCAAAGCCGAACAGCAGTAGCCCGCCGCAAAGGTGGGGATGTGGGCCTGGTACACCCGGCTGATGGGGAAGGTGGACGCAATGCGCTTGTGGCTGCGCTGCATGGCGCTGGCGTCCTCGGCGTAGAAGGGGCTGCCCTGTTGGTTGACCATGATGCCGTCCGCTTTCAGGGCGTTGAAGCAGCTGCCGTAGAACTCGCGGGTAAACAGGCCCTCCGAGGGGCCGAAGGGGTCGGAGGAGTCCACGATGATCAGGTCGTATTCCTCCTCGCACCGGCGGATGAACTTGAGGGCGTTCTCAAAGTAGATGTGCACCCGGCGGTCGTCCATGCGGCAGCGTTGCCGGGCAGGTAGGCGCGGCAGGCCTCCACCACCTGGGGGTCCATCTCCACCAGGTCGATGCGCTCCACCCGGTCGTATCGGGTCAGCTCCCGCACCACGCCGCCGTCTCCGGCACCGATGACCAGGATGTCCTTGGCCTCCTTGTGCACGGCCATGGGCACATGCACGATCATCTCGTCGTAGATGAACTCGTCGCGCTCGGTCAGCATGACGTTGCCGTCCAGCGTCAGCACGCGGCCAAACTCCGGTGTTTCAAAAATGTCGATGCGCTGATAGTCGCTCTGCTTGGAGTAGAGCTGTCTGCTCACCCGGATGCTGTGCTTCACGTCCGGGGTGTGAAACTCGGAAAACCAGAATTCCATATGCGCTCCTCCTTATGCCAGAACGTTCAGGTGTAAGATGTCGGGGTCCTCGGGGCCGGTCATGCTGCAGCCCTTGGCCTTGGCGTACTCAATATAGTTCAGGATCTCCTTGGTGATGCGCTCGCCGGGGGCCAGGATGGGGATGCCCGGCGGGTAGCACATGACGAACTCGCTGCACACCATGCCCTCGGTCTCGCGCAGGGGCAGGCTCTTCTTGGGGGCGTAGAACGCCTCCTGCGGGCTGGCGATGTATTTTTCATGTACTTCCGGGCGCTGTTTTTCAGCAGGCTTCGTTTCTGTATCAAAAACTTGTGCATAGATGTCTTTTCCCTTGATTTCATAAACCCCCGGTTCCATGGTTGTAAAATCGTGGCTTTTTAAATACTCCAGTGCCTCTTCAATAGCACTCGGAAAGACGATACTTCGGTTGTTGGCATAAAGAGATGAAAAAATCATAACATACCCCTCCAATAAAAAAACTAAGTTTTCGATCCATTTATAAGCTGCGACAGTTCATCGCATGATCGCAAAAAATTTCTCGCCACTTTCATTTGTAATTTATCCCAAACATTAGTATACCGAGATTCTCCCGTACTATCAATATGCAACTTCTTATCCCACCAAATGCCTAAGGATTCCCCCATACAGCTTTCACCGCAAATGCTCGGCGCAAAATAAGGATTAGCAACGACACTCATATTACGGGCATATAAAACAGAGCCGGCGCATTTGCCTGCTTGTTTTTATATGAAAAGGCATACCACCTTATCAATTCTATGAAATGGTTCTCGTTAAGGACCCGATCGGGGATAAAGTAACTGCATGGTTTTAACCGCATCAAGGCCTTTTGTCACCGGTTCTGAAGAGAAATTAACAGAGCCTGTAGTTGCTCAATGTTTTCATCGTTCCCGGCAGCTTTATTTAATTGACAGCAAACCTGCAGATTCTTCCGAATAAATTCTGTCTCCGTCATTCGGTCTTTGAAGTATGCCCGATACATATACGATACGTTGCACACATTCGGTCTCGTCTCATAGATAGTGCAGCGATTCGTGTTTTTTATCAAGATGCAGGCAGACGCCGTCGGCATCCGTTCTCGGCGCTAATTGCGGAACGTCTCCGGCATGGCGGCAGCATTCTCCGCACTGTATACAAGGAAAATTCATTCTGGCTGCCACGACCTTTAATTCCGGTAATGTTGCCTTCGCTCCGTCGATAATCCGCAAAGCTCTCTCATCGACGGCTCCGTCTTTTAGTAATTATGGCCGTCCGGACAATCGGTATAATCGCTTGGAAAGTCGCCCATACCGGCGGCAACGGTTTGTTTGACATCCTCCGGATATCGCCGATAATCGGTTCCGTATTGTTCGATTCCCCAGACCATCTCTTGCGTCAAAGACGATAAGAGAGGCCTTAACTTATGGAGCATGTCCGTATACATCCGGGCTACATCGCGGATTTTATAACAGCCATCTCTTAAAGTTGCCAATTCTTCGGCAATTTTCACGAGCCTTGGCCAAATTGCTGCGAGCATTATCTAAGTTAGCCGACGCCTTGGAACTTAACGTAAAGCCTAAAACGGCCAAGGCCGGACCTGCAACAAGGCCGCCTAAGACCATGGTTCCGCCGGCAATGCCGAGACCGCCGGCAGCCAGTGTCCCACCGCCTAAGAAGGCCAAGGTCGCATTGGTGGCAGCGGCTTCCGCTTAAGCTGGCAATGGCCGTACCCGTCGACGCCGCTCCAAAAGACATGACACCGCCATAGGCACCAAAGGCCGTCAATGCCCCTGCCGCCGAACCTTTGAGAGCTCCGGATGCTATAGAAAATGCAATGGTTTCCAATTTTTCATTTCAACATATGCTTCTTCATTCCATTCCAGCTGCCCACCAAAATCGACGGGAAAAGAATCTTCTATATGGTGGATTTATTGAACGTCTCCCGAAAGTCGGAACACTATTCGTTAAGGTGTCCGCCCGTTCCTTGCCTAATAGGGTAACAGATTCGTTCGCCGTTCGACGCGCTCTATCTGCATCTGCTTTGGCCTCATCGTAAATCTTCCGGGCTTTCTCGTTTACATTCTGCGCTTGATTATTCTTCTGTTTTGCGTCGACGGCCTTTACAACGCCGGTAACGCCGGCAGCCACACCAAGGCCAAGACCAATTAAAACGGGGATAGGCATAGTCAGTTCCTCCTTCATTAAAATTTAAATGGCTCCGGATCGTTCATCAACCGGTCAAATTCTTCAAATGAATCAAATTTCGTTTCTCCGCCCAATTTACGCGTAATCGTATTGGCTCCGGCCATAAAGCCATCGATATCACCGATTCCCATGGACATCTTCATATCAGAAAAGGCGGCGTCAAAGGTATTTCGATATTCCGCAAGGTGTCTGTCGGCAATTTCGTTGATTTCTTGGCGGTATTGTCGTATGGCGGCAATAGCTTCCTCGCATTCACGCTCTATCCGGATTCGTTCTTCTCTGGCAAGTTTGGCTTCTTTTAAGGCCGCCATCAACTCCCCATAGCAAGCACTGGCTAGTGAATAGCCGACCATGCCGCCGACGAGCCCTCCCACAACGGGAATGGGAATCAGCAGTTGACCGGCTGTCGCATAGGCCGCCGAGGATGAAATAGCAAAACCATTTTTTCCCATCTCTTGGAGGCATTCCGCTCCTGTAATCCTGCCGTTCATCCATTGCCAGATCGTATCGGCCGAGGTGACCGCCGTTGAGACAACCTGGGCCGGTAAATTCGTTCTCGACAAGGTCCGGACAAAGGACTGGCTGGCATTGCGCATGGCGGCAATGGCCGCCGTACTACCATAGGCCGTCACATAAGCGCTCCCAGCGGCTTTTCCCGTCGTCAGAGCCGTATCTTTCAAGCCTTCTAACGGGCTTTTATTGCCCCTTACTACCTCAATCATATTTTTCAGACCGCTGATGGTTCCGCCGATACCGGCCCCATATTTAGCCGCATTGACGCCTGCATCATGACTCAGGCGGTGAATATCCTTGGCCGTAGACAGGCGAGGATTCTTCCGCGCTTCCATCGCATCGGCCTGAGAGACACGGGATTTTCTCAAATTCTGCCGAGTCCGTTTCAAGTCGTCGATCTGAGCCTGTTTTTGTTTCGCAACGGCCATTTTTCCCTGACGTTTAGCCGCTTCTACCTGCTTATTCAAATCGGCAACATTTTTGTCGATTTCCCGGCAAACGCCATCATAGAAATCAGAGGGGACTTCCATGGCTACATTGGCATCACGATATTTTTTATATTTCCCGGACATCAGCTTATCCAAGCATTCTTTCGGATTCTTTCCGACGAACTTCATCTGCGAACCCGACCCGGGTATTATATTTCCGTTTGCATCCACCTCTACATGGTCATACAAAGGGTCGTTTACACGACCGATATCGTCGGTCCGCACCTTTCGTGTCCCATCTTTCTTGAGGATTCGATCGGCATTTTCCCGGGCCGTCTCCTTTACCTCTGCAGAAAAGCCGGCCTGCTGTTTGAGATTCTGTTCCTTATACTGAGGATTTACCTTACTCTTAGAAATATCCTTTAACCCTCGTTTAAGAGCTGTTCCTGTTTCATGGTCAAAGCCCTCATAAGCTACCATGTGTTCCTTACCGGCGGTGCCATGGAGGAGTATATCCTCAGCCATTCCCGCATTGGTAATCCCTGAAATGGCCGTATCTATCTTCAATTTTTTAGTTGATTTGTCTTCTTTGGACTTCTTTTTCTTCTGCATACGTCTACCTCTGTGCGTTACAGCTAGCGCATAATGACCTCATTTACTTCTTGATAGATATGTGCCAGATCCTGTACCAGGGTCATCATTCGTTCCATATCGACAGGTGAAACCGATAAAAAGGCTGCGGCTTGCTCCATCAAGACTCGTTCATCTTCCGCATATTCTGCATCGGCAAAGGCAATGCCCAGCAATTCAAACAGGAGCATCTTCTTTTTCGTTATATCGAGATTCTGAAATTTTGCAAGTTCCGCCACAAAGTCGACGACTTCGGCCTTGGTGATATCCGCTTCTACTTCCTTTTGATACAACTGAAATTTTTCTCTTTCGTCGTCCTTGAGTTCATGGTCGGCATACATCATCGTATACGCTAAATTCAAAAAGATTGCCTGTTCTTCCTTGCTGAATTCTCCCAAAAACATGGTCGCTTCCTCCTTTTGATAATCCTCATAAAGAACATAAAATCGAAATGCTTTCATTGAAAGAACCAAAAGAAATACCTGACGTCCCAATAACGGCGGACAAGCGATATAAAAAGCAGACTAAAAAGTAAATACTATTTATCTTATATTATATCAGAAATCAGGTTAACCCCCAACATCGCCGCTGAAAAAGACAAGGCATTGTATCTCGCGAAGGGATCGATATATGTAAACAGGTTTACACGAGCAAAGAAAGGCGCGTCGATGAGCCATTCTCGCCAACAACCGTCTGTAGGCGGAAAATTTTGTCGTAAGGAAGCCTCCAAAAGGTGCAAAAATATCACGAAGTAACGTTTTCTGTCACGAAACCGATAAACAAAAATCGCCTCCCCATAAATAGGAAAGGCGATGCCGTATTTTCTTGTCGCTAAATAAATCAAATTCCCAGGGCGAAAAGCAGTGCCGATTTTCGCGCCGGAACGATAGTAAAGCTATCTCAAGCAGAAGGCATTTATCAGGTCTCCGCATCAAAGGGGATAATCGGTGCCGGGTTGTCTCCATGGTCCCCAATCAATTTTTCCATCCAAATGACATCATACCAGCGGCCGAATTTATAGCCGCTGTGATGAAAGTGGGCGATTTGGTCATAGCCTAAGCGCTGATGAAAAGAAAAGCTGCCATTGGTCAAATACGGGTCCTTCGGATCCTTTGCAATGGCGATGCAGGTATTGATGTTAAGAATGCCCATGGCCTTCAGGGCCCGTTCCAGCGCTTCGTAAAGGATTCGTCCGATTCCCGACTGGCGAGCATCTTTATCGATGTAAATTGTCGCTTCGACAGACCAAGCGTAGGCTTCCCGTCCGTAAAACTCATGAGCATAGGCATAGCCGATGACAACACCGTCTTTTTCTGCCACCAAATAAGGATATTGAGCCAGGATGGTCTTTCGCCGTCTGTCCATTTCCGACGCATCCGGAGCCTGATACTCAAAGGTAATGGCTGTCTTGTTTACATAATAGGCGTAAATCCGTGCCAGGTCTGCAGCATCTTCTTTCCGGGCAGTACGAATCGTTACATGTTGACTCATCTTAACCATCATTTCCTTTCACTTCTTTTGTTCCCCTTATAGCCCCAAAAACAGATTTTTTAAAAGGATATCTGTCCTTTGGAAGTCGATGAAACAGCGTATAGCACAACCGGAATCGCCCGTCCATGAACAGCCTGAATCGCCGGCCGCCGCCAGCAAAGATAAAAAATAGGAGCCGGCTGACAGTGCAGGCATTCTGCCTGTCAAACGGCTCCTGATCCAGTCGATATGCACCGGTACTACGCAAACAGTTTCTTCCACCACGGTCGATTATTAGATTCCGTTAATTGTTGGCGCAGGCTGTCCCGTTCTGATTCCACGGCAGACAGTTTCTCCTGAAGCTGTTTTTGCTCTTCTTCAATGGCCTGACCTTCTTTTTTCAGCCGGTCCACCTCTCCTCGAAGGGCCTCTGCCTGATCTTTGTTTTGCTGACCTTCCAAAGCCTTGACTTTCACCTCGGACAACTCATGCTGCTTGGCAATGAGGTTCTGCTGCAGGCTGATGACCTGCTGCTGGGCCGTATTTAGGTCCTGCTGGGTTTTAAGCAGTAAGATACGGAGATTGTGCGATTCCTGCTGTGCATTGGAGACCTTTTCACTTTCCAATTCAGTAATTGTCGCTTGGTCGTGAAGTCCGCGCAATTGATCTAAAACGCGAACGGCTTCGGTATCAAAAGACCATTCGCCTTTCTGTATCGTCGCATGTTCTTCCCCGTCATGGTTAATTTCATCTAAATGTTTTTTGACGAACTGAATGATGCCCTGACGGGTCTTGATATTGTAGCGGTCCATTAAATCCTTTGTTGTAATCACGTGTCTTCTCTCCTCGCATTTACTACAGTATTTTTTGATTTACCAAGCTCATGATTCCAAGAAATAAACGGCTCAACCATGCCAATCAGCAAGATGAAAACGCATCTAAATTCCTTTCTTTTAGTTTACACTATCTGACTAAATAATGCAACTGTCACAAGCAAATTCGTCATAAATGAGGAGATTCCGCAAGCGGCGACCACATTCCATCGCCGCTAAAGGTAAACGCGCTTAAATGGAAAGCTGTATAAAATTTTGGCCAAAGCGCAGGTACTCTCCCTGCGGGAGTTTATAGGCACGAGAAATGGAAGCCCCATCGGCCGGAACGGTCGGCATCGTTTCCCAGCCATAGGCTTTGGCATAAGATTCTGCCGTGTCGGCTGCGCCCAAACCCGACTGTTCAAATTTCAAATCACTGCCATCATAAATCCGTATGCCGATGACAATGCCGGCTCGAAGGTAAACGTCCATATGGTGACTGCCGAATATAAGGCGTGACGTATCCTGGTCGGGAACAGTGCTGTCAGCCTGTCCGTAAGCGGTTTCCAAGTCGGATTGGGTCATTCCCAAGTAAACGCCGCCAATCGATTCGTAGTGATCGCCATGGATAGATCGCCGCAGGGGAGTCGTGTCATCCATGATGAGGTATTGGTGAGACTTATGCCCCATCAAGTCCAGTGACATGACCCGATCCCCGGCCTGTTCACGAATGGTAAACCGCCCTTTACGAGGATAGCCGTCGGTGTAGTCTTCGATATCTGTAACGGCAGAACCGTTGATGGCGGCGCCTTCGACAGTCAGGACTAAATCGCCCTTGGTATTATACCAGTCTCCGGCAGCCGGTGCCAGCCAATCGGCAACAGTCTGATTCGGCTGAGCCTGAGTTGTCGAAGCGACGGTCACCTGCGGTTCAGCCTCTGGAGCAGCCGTCTCTTCGGCAGCACAAACGGCCGACAAACTCATCGTCATCAGCGCACACAGAACCATGTTTTTTGCTATTGTTTTCATTCTTAATCGCTCCCCTTAGTTTACTTCCTGCAGTCCCTTATTATACGCTTCTTGCAATAGGAAAACAATAGTTCTCAACCTCGTTTATTCTTGTTTACGAATAGTCTCTATTCCCGGCGTTCAAACTTCGTAAACAATGGCAAGGATGTTTACAATATCCCTCCGGCAAAATCACACTTAATCGGTCGGCTTTTCATTGACATAAAGAGGCACATCTTTTATAATAAATAAATTGCAGTCTATCTTGTAGTCAGGAACGAAAGAGGAGCAATTAATGAATATACTGGATTTGATCTTAATCGCCATCGGCTTGTCGATGGATGCTTTTGCCGTATCCATCTGTAAGGGCTTATCCCTTCGCAACGTCAAATGGCATCATATGATTATTGTCGGTTTATGGTTTGGTGGATTTCAGGCCTTGATGCCCTCCATCGGCTATGTTTTAGGCAGCTTTTTCATTGAATTAATCGACGCCTACGACCATTGGGTCACCTTCATCCTCCTGAGCGCAATCGGCCTCAACATGATTAAAGAGTCTCGTGAAGCGAGTGGCAGCTGCAACCCGTCCCTCCAACCATATACGATGCTGATGCTGGCCATTGCAACGAGTATCGATGCCTTAGCCGTCGGCGTCACCTTCGCCTTCATGAATATACAGGTGATTCCCTCGGTGACCATCATCGGGGTCACGACCTTCCTGCTCTCTGCCATTGGCATAAGGGCCGGCGGATTATTTGGGAATCACTATAAGAGCAAAGCCGAACTCATCGGCGGGATTGTCCTCATCCTCATCGGGTTGAAGATTCTCCTCCAAGGACTGGGCCTCTTATAACCAAGGCCTTATGTAAAGTCTTTATTTTCCAATAGCACTCCAAAAGCGCAGCAATGATAATCATTGCTGCGCTTTTTCGTCCTTATTGTTAACTATATTTTAATTTTAAGATTGACAATAAGAATATGACCTCGTATAATCATAAATATCGTGAACCAAATCACAAATAATTTTGGTTTACAATTATACAAAAAGGAGTGGTTTCATGTCTTCATCAGCCTTGTCTGCACGCCGCTGTACTACGCGGGACTTGGTTCTATTCGCCTTATTTACAGCCTTGATTGCCATCGGCGCTTTTATCCGCATCCCCGTGCCCTTCTGTCCCTTTACCCTGCAATTATTGTTCACCACCCTGGCCGGGGCCATCTTGGGCGCCGCCGCGGCGCCGCTTCCGTCGGCGTCTATGTCCTCCTGGGCTTAGTCGGAGTTCCGGTTTTTACGTCAGGCGGCGGACCGTCTTACATCTTCCAGCCGACTTTCGGCTATCTCCTGGGCTTCATCGGCGGAGCCGGATTGACGGGATATTTAGCGCACCAAAGCGCCCACCCGTCCTTGAAAGATCTCCTCATGGCAAATTTTGCCGGACTGATCGTCATTTACACCGCCGGCATGGCCTACTTAACCATGATAAACAATCTCTACCTGGGAACACCCATCAGCTTGTGGACCCTATTCGTTTACTGTTTCTTACTGCCCATTCCGGGCGACATCTTCTTGTGCATCGTCGCTGCCTTTCTGACCCGTCAAATACAGCGAAGCCTGCCGCGTTAGAAAGGAGTTAATTCACCATGAGCAAAGGATTATTTATTACCGGGACCGGTACCGATATCGGCAAGACCTATGTAACGGCCCTCTTAGTCAAGACCCTGCGTCAACACGGCTACGACGTCGGCTACTACAAAGCTGCCATCAGCGGAGCTCCGACCGTCGCCGACAGTGACGCCGGCTTTGTCAACCGGACGGCAGCCATTGGAGAAAATTCGGACCTGCTTTTATCCTATCTCTACGACCATGCCGTATCGCCCCATTTAGCCGCCCGTTGGGAAGGCCGCCCCATTGAAAAGGAAGTCATCCTCCACGACTGGCAAAAAGTAACGGCCCGCTATCCCTACGTCACCGTCGAAGGCAGCGGAGGCATCATCTGTCCTCTTCGCGATGATGAACAGGCCTTTTTCCAGCTGGAAGACGTCATTCATTGGCTGGACCTGCCGTCGCTCATCATCTGTCCCGCCGGTCTCGGTACGATCAACGGCGCCGTCTTAACGGCATTTTATATGAAAGCAAAACAACTCCCCGTTCAAGGTTTCATCGTCAATCACTACACGGGGAGCCCCATGGAAAAAGACAATATCCGCATGATTGAAAAACTAAGCCAAAAAACCGGTATTAGCCGTTGTCGCCGACAACGACGAAATTATCGATGCCGATGCCGGCCAATTGATTCAATTATACCAATGAGGAGGACGTTTACATGAATTTACTTGAAGCCGATTTAAAATATATCTGGCACCCGGCCCAACAGATGAAGGATGCCGAAGTATTTCCGCCCGTCGTCATCGACCACGGAAAAGGCTGTTATCTCTACGACACCAACGGCAAAGAATATATCGATATCATCAGTTCCTGGTGGTGCAATCTCTTGGGCCATGCCAATGAGGAAATCAACGACGCCATTAAAGACCAACTCGACAAGCTGGAACACGTCATATTTGCCAACTTTTCCCATCGCCCGGCCATCGAACTGTGCCAAACACTCCAGCCGCTGCTGCCCAAGGGCCTGACTCATTTCAACTTTACCGACAACGGGTCTTCGTCCGTCGAATGTGCCTTGAAGATGGCCTTCCAATACCAGTACCAACAGGGCCATCCGAAGCGTCAACGCTTCATGTGTTTGTCCGAATCCTACCATGGCGAAACAATCGGTGCCTTGTCCGTCGGCAGCATGGACCTCTATGCTCAAATGTATAAGCCGATGATGATGCATAACATCCACTTCGACGGTCTCGACTGCTACCGCTGTCCCTACGGCAAAACTCGCGAGAACTGCGATTGTGAATGCTTTATCGGTGCCGAAAAGGCCTTCGCCGCCTACGGTAAGGAAACAGCTGCCCTCATCGTCGAACCGATTCTTCAAGGTGCTGCCGGCATGCGTATCTATCCGCCGGAATATTTACGACGCCTGCGCAAACTCTGCGACCAGTACGGCGTCCTCCTCATCGACGACGAAGTCGCCGCCGGCTTTGGTCGAACGGGAAAAATGTTTGCCATCGAGCATGCCGGCATCAGCCCCGATATTCTCTGTACGTCAAAAGGGCTTACCGGAGGCTATCTGCCCATGTCACTGACGATTACGACCGATGCCGTTTACCAAGCCTTTTACGGGGATTTCAACACCCATAAAGCCTTCGTTCACAGCCACACCTACGCCGGCAATCCCTTGGCCTGCCGCGCGGCTCTGGCCGTCCTAAAAATCATGGAACGAGACGACATATTAAAAAAAGCTGCCGAGAAAAGCATCTACCTTCATGAAAAGTTAGATGCTGCTCTCGGCAGCCATCACAACGTCGGCGAAATTCGCCACATCGGTCTGATCAACGCTATTGAATTAGTAGAAGACAGAGAAAGTAAACGCCCGTTCGATCCGGAAAAACGCCTCGGCTGGCACATTTTCCGCAAAGCCATGGATTTGGGATTAGTCCTGCGCCCCATTGGCGACATCCTTTACTTTAATCCGCCTTTGACCATCGAAAAAGAAACCATGGACGAAGCCGTCCGTCGCTGTGCACAAGCCGTTCACGCCGTATTAGGTAACGATTAAGCCGTCAGAGCCGCATCTAAGGCAGCTTTAACGTGAGCCTTAATTTCATCGTAAGACTGGCCCGGCTGAGCTTCATACAGTTTTTCTGTACCGATGAACATGGACGGTACGTAATAGTAGGAATGGCCTTTTACCGCTTCGGGATTTTCCGTTTCTTCATACCAGTCAACGGTAACCTTGCGGTATTCCGGATTTTCTTCAATCAATTCAGCAAGGGCTTCTTTAGCACCTTTACAGTACGGGCAGCTATGTAAGTAAAAAGCAGTAATATTTTTCAAGATAATCCGCTCCTTTCAGGGAAATAATCAAAGGTCATGAGAATGATGGGCCCTTCATGATGACCATGGTGACCGCCTTCGTGGTCATGATGGCCGCAGGACGGGTTGGGATTAAACTCCAAAGTCCCGGCCAACAAGGCTTTGACGGCTTCATCGGCACTGCCAGAGACACCGCCATACAATTGGATGGAAGCATCGGCCAGAGCCTTTCTGGCACCGTCACCGATTCCTCCGGCAATGACCGTCGTGACACCGAGAGACGTTAAAAAGGATACCAGTGCACCGTGGCCTTGACCTTCCGTATCGACGATACGAGCTTCGACCAGGCGCCCATCTTCAACATCATACAGTTTAAACTGTGAGGAATGGCCGAAATGCTGGTATACATCACCATGTTCATAGGTAACATGCTATCTTTCATCATATCAGATTCTCCTTAAATACGCCATAACTTTGACGAATTTTTTATATTTCTATTTCCAACATATGTCATCAATCTTTTTTCTAAGTATATGACATATGTCAGTATTTGTCAACAAAAACAAAAGGCTGTGAAGAAAGGATTCCTCCTCTCTTCACAGCCTTTTTTGCATTAGCCGCGGGAAATGACGACAGTCGGTGTTTTATCGCCTTTTACAGAATACATATTATAGACGTAATCCGGAGTTAAACTGCCATTTAAATGGAATAAGGAATAGGCGTTAGCCGCGTTTACATACACGACATCACTCTTTACATAGCCGGGCGCAATCCCGTAAGGACTGGTCAGAATGCCTTGCTGCGGATTCCAGCGCAAATCCAGGTCAAGGGCTGTCGCAACAGCTACGGACGGCAGATAGATTTGATCGTTTTTGCCAAGAGCCCGTTTAGACAGTTTCGTTCCATTGACCACCAAGTCATAGGCTTTGGCAACGTAGGTCACATTACCGTCAGAACGGTTTATTTTATCCGAGATTTCTTTGAATTCAGCAAAGTCTTCTACGCCATAGCCGGCCAGGGCTTTCTTTACCTGCGCTACACTTAAGGCCTGCCAGCCGTAGCCGTCCGGGTAGACGTAGTAGGATACGGCGTGTTCCGGACTGACATCGATGACCAGGCGGTCATAATATACTGTAACCGGCGTCCCGATCGATACGTATTGATACAGGTCTTCCACATCGGGCTCCTTCATACGGATACAGCCATTAGAGACGTAGCCGCCGATAGAACCGGGATTGTTCGTCCCGTGGATTCCGTAATTGCCATGAAACCCAATCCAGCGATAGCCGATGGGATTATCCGGGCCGGATGCGATTTGGATGCTCGTATCGTCAGGGTCGATCCAGGTCGGATTCACCTCTTTATTTTGTACCTTATAAAAACCCGTCGGCGTCGGTGTCGACGTCCGGCCTACACCGACAGGATACATTTTAATTTTTGTATCGCCCTCATAAAGGGTCAGTATACGGCTGGCTATATTGACGCCGATTTTTTTCTCCGTCGATTTTTTTAACAGTCTTTTCGACCTTCGGTTGAGCCTTGGAAGCTGCCTGGGTCCCCGTCTTCTGCGCAGACGTATTTGAAGTCTGCGGTGCAGTCGCCGGTTTTATTTCAACCTTCACCGCAAAAGGAGGCGGTGCCGTTTTGAGTTCTTCCGCATGTACCCAGGCCGCGCCTGTACTCAAAGCAACGGCACAGGTTAAGGCCACCATTTTCTTCAGCAAAAAAATCCCTCGCTTTCAGGTAAAATGAATTTACTTTCATTTACAGTTGTTTAATTACCATCCATATTCTCTTCCCTGCCGCAGCCATTCAAGATCAAATTGAGCAGGACGGCCGTGATACTCCCCAAGGTAATCCCGCTGTGGAGAACGATATTGGCCCACGACGGGAAGCTGTGGAAGAAATTCGGCGCCGTCAATGTAATCATGCTGACACCGATGCTGACGGCAACGATCATCAAGTTATAGGTGCCGTCAAACTCAACCTTGCTCAGTGCTCGGATGCCGCTGGCAATGACCATTCCGAACATGGCCACGCCGGCACCGCCTAAGACGGAATTCGGAATGGACGCCACGACGGCGGCCATCTTCGGAAAGAGTCCTAAGGCAATGAGAATAATACCGGAAGCTGCGACGACGAAGCGACTCTTGACGCGGGTAACGGCAATCAAACCGACGTTTTGGGCAAAGGCCGTATAAGGGAAGCTGTTCAAGATACCGCCGATGACCGTCGACAAACCGTCAGCCCGAAGGCAGCGGGACAAGCGGTCACGTCCGATAGGAGTGCCTACGATCGACCCGATAGCGATGCAGTCGCCCGTCGTTTCTACCATAGTGACGATCATGACGACCATCATCGATAAGATGGAGCCGATGTCAAAGGTCGGAAGGCCAAAGGAAAAGGGAGTAACCAGGCCAAACCAAGAAGCGTTTCCGACTTCCGAAAAATCAGTCTGCCCTAAGGCCATGGCAATAATCGTACCGCCAATGAGCCCCAAGAGGACGGATACGTTGCTCAAAAATCCTTTGCCGCCGCGATAAATGGCAATGATAATAACCAATGTAATGAAAGCGAGGAATAAATTCATCGGCGAGGCAAAATCAGGCGCCTTTGGATTCCCGCCGCCCATCCAGTTTACAGCGACAGGCAGAAGGGTAATCCCAATAATCGTAATGATGGTCCCCGTAACAACGGGCGGGAAAAATCGAATGAATCGGCTAAAGAACGGAGCAATCAAGAAAGTAAACAAGCCGGCAATGATAATGGCCCCATAAATCGCCGTAATGCCGTGTTCGGCCCCAAATGAGAATCATCGGAGTTACGGAAGCAAAGGTAACGCCCTGGATCATGGGAATCCTGGCACCGACTTTCCAAAAACCCAAGGTCTGGATCAAGGTAGCAATCCCGCAGGAAAACAAATCAGCATTGATAAGGTGGACCAATTCCATCGGCGACAGGTGCAAAGCCTGTGCTACAATGATAGGTACGGCAACGGCACCGGCATACATCGCCAGGACGTGCTGCAGCCCATAAGCAAACAGTTGGCCAGTCGGCAGCATTTCGTCGACGGGATGAATCTGTGCGGTTCGTTCTTCATTCATTTGTAAAAGGTCACCTCATGTTCAGAATAAGCACCATCGCGAGCCGTATTCCACGACTGTATATGGCAGTACCGTTATAAAATAATAGCAATGACTCCATTATACCATCTGCCGTCAAAAATCAAAGCGCATCATCACATTTTACCTGTTCTTTACACATCTTTGCAAAACGATGTATAGCCCTTATATAATGTTTTTCATGTCTGTATAGGAGGAATAACTATGTTCAGTATCAGCAACAAGCACGAAGAATTCTTCGATTATCTCGTAGCCAACGCCGAAAAATTTCCATCGCGGCGCCGTCATCGCTCATGAAGTTATGCAAGACGTTTCCACCATTTCACTTCATTTAAAAGAAATCGTGAAATTAGAACATGAGTCATCAAAAACGAATCAAGATATCATCTTCAAGTTGTCCCGCGTTTTCATCACGCCAATCGACCGCGAAGATTTCTATAAATTGACCTGCCAGCTCGAAAACAGCATCGACTCCCTTCAAGGAGCTTTAATGCGTACCAGCATGTACCACGTTACTACGGCTCCGGAAGCCGCCGTTACCATGACCGAGCAGCTGGTCCTCATGGGGGAAGAAATGAATAAGATTTTCTCCCTCTTAAAAGACATCGACCGCAATCAAGCGAACCTCATGCGCCATGCCGAACGCTTAAACCGACTGGAATCGGAAATCGACCATCTTTACAGACAGGAAATTTCCCGCCTGTTCAGCGGAGAAGAAAAAGACCTTCTCAACGTCATCCGCTGGAAAGATATCCTGGGGACGCTGGAAGAAGCCTCGGACAACGTCGAAACCCTGGCAAATACCGTTAAAGAGGTGACCATGAAGTATGCTTGATACGTCGCTCATCATCATGGTCGTCATCCTGGCCCTTGTTTTTGACTTTATCAATGGTTTCCACGATACGGCCAACGCCATTGCCACCTGTGTATCGACGCGAGCCATTCGTCCCGGCGTCGCCATCATCGGCACTGCGATATTAAACTTCCTCGGCGCCATGATTTCGACCGGCGTCGCCAAAACCATCGGCGGCGACATCGTCGTTTCGCCGACCTTGGTCAATGAAATGATCATCATTGCCGGCCTCGTAGGTGCCATCATTTGGAACCTTCTGACCTGGTGGGTCGGCATGCCGTCCAGCTCGTCTCACGCCCTCATAGGCGGTATGATCGGCGCGATTATCGTTTCGGCCGGCGTAGCGGCCCTCAACGGCTTCGGGATTCTAAAAATCGTCTTATCCCTCATCATCTCGCCGATCTCGGCTATCATTACAGGCTTCATCATCATGAAGATCATCTTCATGATCTGCCATTCCTTTAAACCGGCCAAAGTAAACCTGGTTGCCAACCGGCTGCAAGTCGTATCAGCAGCCCTGATGGCCTTTTCTCACGGTTCCAATGACGCCCAGAAATCGATGGGTATCATCACCCTGGCCTTGGTATCCGGCGGTTTTATTACCAGCTTGGAAGTCCCTGACCTGGTAAAATTCCTCTGCGCCCTGGCCATGGCCTTGGGGACGAGTGTCGGCGGTTGGAAAATCATCCGAACCGTCGGCGGCAAGATTTTTAAAATGCATCCCGTCCACGGCTTTGCCGCTGACTTAAACTCAGCTGTCGTCATCTTTTCAGCAACCTTGCTTCACCTGCCCGTATCGACGACGCACGTCGTTTCCGGCTCCATCATGGGCGTCGGGTCGGCCCAGCGGGTTAAAGCCGTCCACTGGAGCGTCGCCCGTCAGATGGTCACGGCCTGGGTCATGACCATCCCCTGCACAGCTGTCATGGGTGCCTTATCGTACTTTATTCTGCAGCACCTGTTTTTCTAAAAGTTTTCTTGTCCTCATTTTATGACTTGGATCTGATCTTTCACGTCCCGTTCGATTTTTTCCCGATGAGGAGCTGCATAAAGACCGGGCATTCCGCCGGTATGGAGCAAGATGACTTGGCGCCCTAACTTGATTTTCTTTTCCTTAATCATCGACAGGACACCGGCAAACATCTTCCCCGTATAGCAGGGATCGAGCAAAATGCCTTCATGGCGGGCCATGGTGTAAATGGCTTCCCGAATCCTCGGTTCCGGCTCATTGTAGCCCTTGCCGATATATCCCGTTTCGACGTGGAAGTCACCGTCAAAATTAAATCCGTATTCTTCTTTGGCCTGCGTAAAGTAGGCCTTTAATTTTTCCATATCAAAAGGCATGACAGCAATGCCAATCAGCTTTAAATCAGATTCAATCGATTTCAAGCCGCAGTACAGGCCAAGATAGGTCCCCATACTGCCGACGGGAACGTAGACCGTAGCCCCGCTGATCTGCTGTTCTTTGGCCTGAGCATCGAGCTCGCGAGCGCAGTCCATATACCCGAGAAGGCCCGTCGTATCGCTGCCGCCCATGGGGATGAAGTAAACTTGTTCACCCTTCTTTACTTCGGCTTCGATGACCTTCTTGGCCGCTTCTTCGAGCTGTACATCCTTATCGCGGCCGTCGTCACGCTTTAAGACGACGCGGGCCCCAAAGATACCGTCTAAGAATAAATTGCCGCTCAATTCAGTCTCGGGTTCTCCGACGGCAACGATGATGCAGTGCAGACCGAATTTGGCCGCTATAGCCGCTGTCAACCGGCCGTGGTTAGTCTGGGGTGCTCCGACGGTAACGATGGTCGTAGCTTGAGCATTCAAAGC
>ENA-OQDL01000820-OQDL01000820.1-human-gut-metagenome-genome-assembly--contig:-NODE-820-length-17912-cov-10.273995_pt1 | contig 17912 bp, 18 predicted proteins | sample MGYA00242782_ERZ504609 | MGnify/ENA primary metagenome ERZ504609 (study PRJEB26092, sample SAMD00036320) | human gut metagenome | host: Homo sapiens | study: EMG produced TPA metagenomics assembly of... | reverse complement strand
AGACAAAACAAGAAGATGACTGGTGTATAAGGATTATAGATGTAATTCTTTCATTGATAGCGTTAATAGTACTGCTCCCCATATTTTTTACTACGACAATTGTAATAAAAATATTATCAGGAGAGTCGGTTTTAGAGAAAACAGCTATAGTAGGAAAACATAAAAAAATCTTTGAACTTTATCGATTCCGGACGACATTTACGAAAGAAGATATATCATTAGGTGAATTTTTAAGGACAACAGCAATCAATCAGTTGCCAATGATTATTAACGTACTAAAAGGTGATTTGACTTTTGTGGGCTTGCACCGTATAGACTTAAGTCAATTAAAATGGCAAAAGAAAAAATTGGGAATTTTGAGGAAGTGTATGAATATGGAAGTCCGGGCATAGTTGATCTATTGGCTTTTCAAATGAAAGAATTGCGATTTGAGGAGATTGACAGCGAAACATATATGTGGGCTATTTATAACTCGAATATAGAATATCTAAAAAAGAAAAGCTTAAAATTGATGTTTATGGGAATGCTAAAATGTGTAGAATTAACATTAAGGATAGTACATAAGTATGAAGTCGGAATTGCCGTTTGTAGCAAGATCTGTAGCAAATTGATTCTATTTGACGAAATATCGTTCTAAAAACCGAAAAGTCATCATGCATCACACGCAGGGGGTCTGGGGTTCGAGTCCCTAATTCTCCACCATACAGTTTGTACCCGAACCAGATTCTTTATGAAAAAGGGTTCGGGTACGTTTTTTGTTTACAGCACAGTCTGCGACGAGAGTACGCAGAACGATAAACGAACAAAGGCAGGATACCACCATCACGGTGGTACCCTGCCTTTTGTGTTACAAGGATATTCTGGGGGCGATTGCTGCGCACAAAGCGCCTTAAGCCCCTGTGTTTGCTTCGGTCAGCACAAAGGTCAGCTCCGCTGTGGCGGCGCACTTGCCATCCACATAAGCAGACGCTTTCCCGATGCCCACCGGGCCGCGCTGTTCCACCAGCTCACAATGGAGCGTAAGAACATCCCCTGGGGTGACCTGCTTACGGAAGCGGGCATTCTTGATGCCGCCGAAGAGGGCCAGTTTGCCTTTGTTTTCGGGAACGCTCAGCGCCGCCACGGCTCCGGTCTGGGCCAGTGCTTCCAGGATCAGCACCCCCGGCATGACCGGCTGGCCCGGAAAGTGACCGCAGAAGAATTCTTCATTGCGGGAAACGCACTTGCGGCCAATGGCCCACTGACCCGGCTCGTAGTCCAGGATACGGTCCACGAGGGCAAAGGGGTAGCGGTGGGGCAGAAGGGCTGCGATCTGCTTAATGTTCAGGGCGTTTGCGTTCTCCCGCACGGTGCGCGGTTCTGCCATGGCTCAGCCCTCCCATCTGCGCAGGGCGATGCAGGCATTATGCCCGCCAAAGCCCAGGCTGTTGCTCAGTGCGTAGGTCATGGCCTGTGCACGGCCTGCATTGGGCACATAGTCCAGATCGCATTCCGGGTCAGGCTGCTCGTAGTGGATGGTGGGCGGGGCAAACTGGTCTCGCAGGGCCAGTGCCGTGAACACGACCTCGATGCCGCCCGCACCGCCCAGCAGGTGGCCGGTCATGCTCTTGGTGCTGACCACGGTCAGCTGCTTTGCGTGCTCACCGAACACAGCATGGATGGCAGCCGTCTCGCAGGCATCGTTCATGTGGGTGCCGGTGCCGTGGGCGTTGATGTGATCCACCTGCTCCGGGGCAATGCCTGCATCGGCTAGCGTCAGCTTCATGCAGTCGATGGCACCTGTGCCGCCGGGAGCCGGTGCGGTAAAGTGGTAAGCATCGCAGTTGGCACCATAGCCTACCACCTCGGCGTAGATATGCGCACCGCGTGCCCGGGCGTGCTCCAGCTCTTCCAGAACCAGCACACCGCTGCCCTCGCCCATCACGAAGCCGCCGCGGCGGGCATCAAAGGGCAGGCTGGCAGCGTCCGGGTCGGTGGCGGTGGAAAGCGCCTTCATGCTGGTAAAACCGCCGATGCCCAGCGGGCTGATGCAGCTTTCGGCACCGCCGCAGACCATGGCAGTCTCGTAACCGTCCCGGATGCGGTGGAAGGCATCGCCCACAGCGTTTGTGCCGCCGGCGCAGGCCGTGACCGGGCAGGTGCACATGCCCTTCAGGCCAAAGCGGATGGCCACCTGTGCCGCCGCCATGTTGGCAATGGACATAGGCACAAAGTAGGGGCTGACCTTCTCCATGCCTTTCTCTTCCCCGCGGGTGTGCTGCTCCTCGATGGTGGGCAGGCCGCCAATGCCGCTGGAAAGGACCACACCGATGTTTTTGGCCTCTGCTTCCGTGTTCAGGCCGCTGTCGGCAATGGCCTCGGCTGCAGCAGCCAGTGCCAGCAGGGTGAAGCGGGCCATCTTGCGGGCTTCTTTTTTATCTACAACGGTCTCGGGGTCAAAGTTTTTCACTTCACCGGCCAGCTTGCACTTGAAATCGGTGGTGTCAAACTGGGTGATGGGACCAATGCCGCACCGACCTGCCTTTGCGGCAGCCCAGCTGTCGGCAGCAGTGTTGCCCAGCGGGTTCACGGTGCCCAGACCGGTGATCACGACTCTGCGTTTTTCCATAGAGAATTTCTCCTTTTACATTGCCATGCCGCCGTCCACACAGAGCACCTGCCCGGTGAGATAGCTGCTTTGTTCTGCGGCAAAAAATGCCACCGCGTTTGCCACGTCCTCCGGCTGGCCTGCGCGGCCTGCTGGGATGTCCTTTGCCATTTCGGTGCGGACAGCCTCCGGCAGGGCGGCGGTCATATCCGTTTCAATAAAGCCGGGCGCAACAGCGTTTACTGTCACATTGCGGCTGGCCAGCTCCCGGGCCAGGCTTTTGGTCAGGCCGATGAGCCCGGCCTTGCTGGCGGCGTAATTCGTCTGGCCTGCATTGCCCCGCAGGGCAACGACGCTGCTCAGATTGACGATCCGGCCCCAGCGCTGGCGCACCATCCGGCGGGCCGCTTCCTTGCAGCAGAGGAACGCACCCTTGAGGTTTGCGTCCAGCACAGCATCAAAGTCTGCTTCGGACATGCGCAGGATCAGGTTGTCCCGGGTGATGCCTGCATTGTTCACAAGGATATCCACCCGGCCAAAAGCGTTTACCGCTTCCTCAAAGAGCTTTTTGCAGCCCTCGGCGGTGGAAACATCGGCCTGCACGGCCACAGCCTGCGCGCCTTCGGCCCTGCAGAGAGACACGGTCTCGGCAGCAGCCGCTTCGCCGTGGCAGTAGTTGACCACCACATGGCAGCCCTGCCGGGCAAGCTGTACGCACACGGCCCGGCCGATTCCCCGGCTTCCGCCGGTCACAACGGCGGTACGGATGATGGTTTCTTCGTTCATTGTTCTTCCTTCCATGCTTTCAGAACGGTGTCCAGCTGCGCCGGGGTCTCCACCGACACACAAGTCACACCGGGCAGGGTCTTTTTCACAAAGCCGGAGAGCGCATTGCCGGGGCCGACCTCCAGAATGTGATCCACACCCAGCTCACCCAGACGGTGCAGGGTGTCCTCCATGTGGACACTGCTCTGCACCTGCCGGACCAGCAGGGCCGGGATGCTGTCGCTCTCGGCTTTTTCACGGCCCAGGCAGTTGAACAGCACCGGAACGCTCATTTCGCCAAAGGGTTCGGCGGCAAAGCGCTTTGCCAGGGCATCCCCGGCGGGAGCCATCAGACGGGTGTGGAACGGTCCGCTCACCTTGAGCGGGATGCACCGGCGGGCACCGGCCTGCTTTGCAAGCTCCGCGGCCTTGTCCACTGCGGCCTTTTCGCCGCCAATGACCAGCTGGCCCGGGCAATTGTAGTTACAGATCTGCACACAGCCCAGCGCGGATGCCTGCTCACAGCATTCTGCAAGGGGGACCCGGTCGAGGTTCAGCACTGCGGTCATGCCGCAGTCGATGCCGCTGGCCGCGTCGGCCATGGCTTTGCCGCGGTAGGCTGCCAGCTCAATGGCCTGCTTGGCGGTGAATACACCGGCGGCTTCCAGCGCGGAATATTCGCCCAGAGAGAGACCGGCCACATAAGCGGGCTTGACCCCCTGCTCGGCCAGAACGGCGGATACGCCGCAGGCAAAGGCTACCATGCAGGGTTGGGTGTATTCGGTCTGATTCAGAACGCCGTCCGGGTCGTCGAAGCAGACGCGGTGCAGATCAAACGGAAGGTCTGCAGCGTCGAACGCGGCACGGAAAGCGGAAGATGCTTCGTAAAATTCTTTGCCCATGCCGGGGTGCTGGGCACCCTGACCGGCATACAAAACTGCAAGCTTCATCGGTTTTGCCTCCATTCGGTCACAAGTTCATCCATCAGCTCACGGACGGTGTACATCCGGTCCAGCCTGCCCACATTGGCCCCGCAGAAGAAAAGTCCTTCCTCCAGGTTGCCCTTGACCGCTTCGATCAGTGCATGGGTGATGCAGTAGGGTACCTTGACAGGGTCGCAGGTCTTCAGGCAGCGGGCACAGTGCCGGGGCGGGAAGCGTCTGCCCTCCGCCATGGCCTGCACCAGCGGCGTGTTCAGCGCCCGGCCCGGCATTCCCACCGGGCTGTGGATGATGCGCACATCCTCAGAACCGGCGTTCAGCAGAACGTCCTTGTACCCCTGGGATGCATCGCACTCGTAGGTGGTGATAAAGCGGGTGGCAAGCTGAACGCCTGCGGCACCCTGTCTGGTAAAGTGAGCCAGATCGGCCCCGGTGTACACGCCGCCCGCCACAAACACGGGGATGCTGTGGCCGAACTGCGCCTCATAGGGCTTTACCTCGGCCAGCACCTCCGGCAGGATCTCATCCAGTGTCTGACAGGTTCCGGAGAACAGGTCCTGCTCCGCAAAGCCGAGATGACCGCCTGCCTTGCAGCCCTCAATGACCACAAAATCAGCGGTGCGGCCGAACTCCTTGGCCCAGCGGCGCAGGATGAGCTTTGCCGCCCGCCCGCTGGAAACGATGGGCGCGATGGCGACCTCCATCGTGTTCACAAGGCCGGGCAGCTCCAGCGGCAGACCCGCGCCGGACACCACAGCGTCCACGCCTGCTTCCACCGCGGTGCGGATGGCGGCGGCATAGTCCTGCGTGGCCACCATTGCATTGATGGCCACCATACCGGCACCGTTTGCGATCTGCTTTGCTTTCCGGATCTCAGCGGTCAGGGCGCGGTGGTTGGCGCTGGCCGGGTCACGGGCAAAGTCCGGCTCCCGGTAGCCTGCATCGGCGGTGGAGATGCACCCCATGCCGCCGCAGGCCGCCACGGCACCGGCCAGCCCGCCCAGAGAAACGCCCACGCCCATGCCGCCCTGCAGGATGGGCACAGACAGGGTTTTCTTTCCGAGCGTCAGCATTCCTCGCTCAGCGCGTGGATACGCTGCCTCCCGCCGTTCCACAGGTCATCCAGAATGTCCGCCACAGGGCGCACCTCGTGGAGCATTCCGGCCACCTGACCGGCCATCAGACTGCCGGTGGAGGTGTCGCCTTCAAACACGGCCCGGCGCAGACTGCCCAGGGTGAACTTTTCCAGCTCCATCTTATCGGCACCAGCCTTTTCCTGCCGGACATATTCACGGCTCATCCGGTTTTTCAGCACCCGGACCGGGGAACCGCCGATGCGTCCGGTCACGATGGTGTCGCTGTCCTTGGCGTTGAGCAGGGCAGCCTTGTAGTTTTCGTGGATGGGGCACTCCTGGCTCACCAGCAGGCAGGTGCCCACCTGCACGCCGCAGGCACCCAGCGCCAGGGCTGCTGCCAGCTGACGGCCATCGGCAATGCCGCCTGCTGCAATGACGGGCAGATCCACTGCGTCCACCACCTGCGGCACCAGCGCCATGGTGGCCATCTCGCCCACATGGCCGCCGCTCTCGGTCCCTTCGGCGATCACGGCATCGATGCCCAGCTTCTCCAGATGCTTTGCCAGCACAGCGGCAGCCACCACGGGGATCACCTTGATGCCCGCCGCTTTCCACATGGGAACATATTTGCCCGGGTTGCCTGCGCCGGTGGTGACCACCTGCACGCCTTCTTCCACAACGATCTGGGCAAACTCATCTGCCTGCGGGTGCATCAGCATGATGTTCACACCAAAGGGCTTGTCAGTGAGCTGTTTGCACCGGCGGATATTTTCGCGCAGGGTGTCGGCATTCATGCCGCCCGCACCGATGATGCCCAGTGCACCTGCATTGGAGCAGGCGGCGGCAAACTCACCGGTGGCAATGTTTGCCATGCCGCCCTGGATGATGGGGTATTTTGTGCCTAAAATTTCATTTAAAAGTTTCATAGTTTTATCCTATCGGTAAGCGTCCTCGCCCTCTCAGTCTCGCTCTGCTCGACAGCTCTCCCAAGGGGAGAGCCCTTGGCAGTACGGTAAACTTTTCGGTTTTGCCAAAGGCTCCCACTTTGGGGGAGCTGTCACCGAAGGTGACTGAGAGGGCGAGCCCGTTTGCCGAACATGATTTTCACTCTTTGTATTGCAGGATCGCGCCGCCCCAGGTCAGGCCGCCGCCAAAGCCGATGCAGGCCAGCGGTCTGCCCGGGGTCAGCTGCCCGCTCTCGGCCAGCTCGTTGAGGGCGACCGGAATGCTGGCGGCGCTGGTGTTGCCGTGGCGATCCATATTCTTATAAAATTTTGCCGGGTCGGCCTGCAGAGCCTTGATGCAGTGGTCGATGATGCGGCTGTTGGCCTGATGGCAGACCACCCACGACAGATCCTCGAGGGTCAGCCGGGTCTCGTCCAGCACCGTGTGCAGGCACTTGGGAAGGGCATCCACCGCAAAGCGGAACACCGCCTTGCCGTCCATGGTGATGGGGGCAGAACCTTCCCGGCTCGGCCCGCCCGCATGGAGGACATCGCTGCCGCGTGCCCCCAGCGTCAACGCAAAGGGGGTATCTGCCAGCCGGAAAATGGCGGCTCCGGCCCCGTCGCCGAACAGCACGCAGGTGGAGCGGTCTTTGGGGTCCATCAGGCGGGAAAGGGCTTCGCACCCGATGACAAGGGCATACTGCCCGCCCAGAGTCGTCAGCATCCCCCGCGCCACAGCCATGCCATAGAGAAAACCGGAACAGGCCGCGTTGATGTCCAGCGCGGGCCGGTTTTCGGGCAGACCCAGTGCCGCCTGTACCTGACAGGCCACGCTGGGGGTGGCATCCGGGGCAGAAAGGGTCGCGCAGACACAGCAGGCAATGTCCGCCGGGGCAAGGCCGCTGCGGTCAAGGGCCTGCCGCGCGGCCGCAATGGCCAGCGTGGCGGCAGATTCGTCCTCGGTGCACCAGTGCCGGGTGCGGATGCCGGTGCGGCTGGTGATCCATGCATCACTGGTGTCCACCATGCGGCTCAGCGCGTCATTGGTGATCGTCCGTCCGGGAAGTGCCCCGCCGGTGGCGATCAGCTGTAAACCATTCATGCGTTCCTCGTTTCTCCGATCTGGCGGTACTTTTTATAGCGCTGATCGGCCAGCTGCCGGTCGCTCATGCGGCACAATTCTTTCAGGTGGGCGCGCAGAGCGGCATCCATGCGCTCAAACAGGGCCGCGTGGCAGCGCTGGGCACCGCCCACCGGCTCCGGGATCACTTCTTCCACGATGCCGCCGCGGTACAGATCCTGCGCCGTCAGCTTCATCATCTCACAGGCCTCGCCGCTGCGGGAGGAGTCCTTCCACAGGATGCTGGCAAAGCCCTCGGGGCTCAGCACTGAGTAGACCGCGTTTTCCAGCATGAGGATGTGGTTGGCCACACCCAGTGCCAGCGCGCCGCCGGAGGAGCCCTCGCCGGTGACCACGGCGATGACCGGCACCGTCAGGCCGCTCATCTCCATCAGATTCCGGGCAATGGCCTCGCCCTGCCCCCGCTCCTCGGCATCCTTGCCGGGGTAAGCGCCCGGCGTGTCGATAAAGGTGATGATGGGACGGCCGAATTTTTCAGCCTGCTTCATCAGGCGCAGAGCCTTGCGGTAACCCTCCGGCCCCGGCATTCCAAAGTTGCAGGCCAGATTTTCTTCCAGCGTGGAGCCCTTGCGGTGGCCGATGACCGTCACCGGCATCCCGTGGAAACGGGCCACGCCGCCCAGAATGGCCGTGTCCTCCTTGCACTGCCGGTCGCCGCGCTGCTCAAAGAAATCCGTGAACAGGGCAGAGATCGTCTCGTCGATGTGCGGACGTTCCGGGTGACGGGCCAGAAAGACCCGGTCCTCGGCAGTCAGCGGGCCGCAGGAGCGCAGGATCTCGTCCTCTTCCACCGCCAGCTCTGCCAGTTCGGACGCATGGGCGGTGATGGCCTCCATGTCACTGCCGCTGCCCTTCAGCGCGGCGATCTGTGCGTCCAGTGGGGCCAGCTGCTCCAAAATATCTTTTATCATTCGTGTTTCCCTCCGGCATGAAGCTGCAGGACCTGGATCAGCGTATCCCGCAGCTGACTGCGGGGCACCACCTGATCCACAAAGCCGTGTTCCATCTGGAATTCGCTGCGCTGGAACCCGGCGGGCAGCTTTTCACCGATGGTCTGCTCAATAACGCGGGGGCCGGCAAAGCCGATGAGCGCCCCCGGTTCGGCCAGCATGATATCGCCCAGACTTGCAAAGCTGGCGGTCACGCCGCCGGTGGTGGGATGGGTCAGAACACTGACGTATAGCCCGCCCTTTGCCGAAAAGCGCTGGATGGCGGCGCTGGTCTTGGCCATCTGCATCAGGCTGAAAATGCCCTCCTGCATCCGCGCGCCGCCGCTGGCCGAAAAGATGACCAGGGGCATGCGCTTTGCGGTGGCATACTCCACGGCGCGGGTGATCTTCTCGCCCACAGCCGTGCTCATGCTGCCCATAAAGAACCGGCTGTCCAGCACAGCTGCCACACAGGCCACGCCGCCAATGCGGCCAACGGCAGTGACGGCAGCTTCGTGCAGGCCGGTCTTGTTCTGGGCGGCGGCAAGCTTCTCCCCGTATCCGGGGAAGTTCAGCACATCCTGCGGATCAAGGTCGGCATCCAGTTCCCGGAAGCTGCCGTGATCCAGCACCAGACTGAGCCGGTAATACCCGCCAATGGGCATGTGATAGCCGCAGTTGGGGCAGACATACAGGCTTTTTCCCCACAGGGTGCGGGCAGCGCGGCGGCCGCACTGCTTGCACTCCACAAACTGCGGCTCGTGCCAGACAGCTCCGGCATCCCGCTTGGCCTTCAGCTGGAAAGTGCGCTCCCGCATCCGGTTGGGGAGCAGATCTCGGATATCATTCATCGCATGTTTCCTCAGATATGTGCGGTGATGTAATTGTAGATATCACCCACGGTCTTGAGCTTTGCCAGCTCCTCGTCCGGGATGGACACACCGCAGGCATCCTCCAGCGCCATGTTCAGCTCCACGGCATCCAGGCTGTCGGCCTCCAGATCCTCGGTCAGGCTGGCCTCCATGGTCACCTTGTCCTCCTCGCAGTTCAGGGTGTCAACAACGATCTTCTTCATTTCTTCAAACGTCATGGTAATATTCTCCTTTGATCGGTTTGTATTTTTATTATCTAAAAAGTTTGAGGTTTCTTGCGAACACGACCATTATATCTGAATCGTCGGATAAGTCAAGAATAATAGCTAAAATATTTTAACTTTTACAATTCTGACACACTTTCCTCCACAGGGGCAGTTCCTCTTTTCCATTGCCCTTTTTCCCCAAACGTGCTAATATGGGTTCAGCACTCAGACAAAAAGGAACGAAAGGATGGATCCCATGAAATTCAGCGAAATGAGTTATACCCGCCCGGACATTGATGCCCTGCTGGGCCAGTGCAAGGCGCTGGCTACCAAGGCCGCCGGGGCCGCCAGCGGCGAGGAGCTGGTGAATGTTTACTACGAGCAGAGCCGTGCCTTTGCCGATTACAACACCGCCGCACAGCTGGCAAGCATCCACTACACCTGCGACACCCGTGACGCTTATTGGAAGGCCGAGCAGGACTTCTTTGATGCCAACGGCCCCGCCGTGGAGAACGCACGGGTGGAGATCAGCCGGGCATTTCTGGCCAACGCCCATGTGGACGCGCTGACCGAAGCCTTTGGCACCACCTGCGTGGCCGGTATGAAGAATGCCGTGCTGGGCATGGATGACCGCACCGTGGAGCTGCAGAAGGAGTACAACGCCCTCGTCAGCCAGTACCAGCAGGTGTACGGCGGCGCACTGGTCGAGTTTGACGGCAGGCAGCTGACCATTCCCCAGCTGGGCCCCTATAAGGAGAACCTGGATCCTGCCGTCCGCCGTGCTGCCTACGAGGCTGAGGCCGCGTATTTCGATGCCCACCGTGACGAGCTGGACGGCCTGTACACCAAGATCGTCAAGAACCTGAACGCACAGGCGCAGATCCTGGGCTACCACGATTACAGCGAACTTTCCTATGTGCGGATGAACCGCATCGGCTACGGCCCTGCCGAGATCCGGAAGTTCCGCGACCAGGTGGCCAACGATGTGGTGCCCGAGCTGAAAAAGGTGATCGAGCTGCGCTGCAAGCGCACCGGCATCTCCCACCTGACCTTCTCCGACCTGCCTGTGGCGTTTCAGGACGGCAACCCCTCTCCCATTGAGGGTTACGAGGCCCGGATGGCCGCCGCCCGCACCATGTACCACGAGCTGAGCCCCGAGACCGCAGAATTCATTGACTTTATGCAGGACAATGAGCTGTTCGACGTGGAGAGCCGCCCCGGCAAGATGTCCGGCGGCTATATGACCAGCCTGCCCACCTACAAGGCCCCCTTTATCTTTGCCAACTGGAACAACACCTCCGCAGACGTGGACGTGCTGACCCACGAGTGCGGCCACGCCTTTGAGGGCTATGTGGCCGAGCGTGACCCCAAAGTCCCCGCAGACCTCGAGTGCCCCGGCATGGAGAGCGCCGAGATCCACTCTATGGCCATGGAGTTCCTGACGGCTCCCTGGCACCACCTGCTCTTTGGCAAGGACACTGAGAAATACGCCCTGCTCCACGCCGAGGACAGCTTCCTCTTCCTGGCCTATGGCTGCATCGTGGACGAGTTCCAGCACAGGATGTACCAGAACCCCGACCTCACCCCGGACGAGCGCAACGCCGTCTGGCTGGAACTGGAGCACAAGTACCGCCCCTGGATCGATTTCGACAACCTGCCCTTCTATGGCCGCGGTGCCGGCTGGCAGCGTCAGCTCCACATCTATGAGTGCCCCTTCTACTATATTGATTACTGCCTGTCCACCATGGCCGCGCTGCAATTCTTCCTGCTGAGCCTCAAGGACCACAAGGATGCCTGGGAACGCTACCTCAAGCTGGTGCGCCGTGCCGGTCTGGCCAGCTATACGGAGCTGATGCAGACCGCCGGGCTGAAGGTTCCCTTTGAGGATGGCTCGATCAAGGCCATCGCCCAGCAGATGGGCCAGTGGATCGCAGAGCATCAGGTGTAAGCCTCCCGGACCTACGGAGATTTTTTCTTGCAAAATCCGCTCTTTTCTATGAAAATGCACAGCGCCCCGTTCACTGTAAGATCGCAGTGAGCGGGGGCGCTTTTTCGTGAATAGGAGGTCGATTTTATCGCAAATACAGACTATGGGGATATACAGAGCGGCACAAACCCCATAACCGGAAAGAAAAATTTCCATAAAACGCCAAAAAGCCTTTGGATAAGTCATACCTATACAAGAAGGTTTGAACTTTTCGTGAATTTTCTGTGTTTCGACCATGGACAGGTGGGAACAGTTCTGCTACAATGGGAGCTGTTCTTTCCGCCGGTTCCCACGCGGCGGTTTTTGTTTTTACTATAACACAGGAGGAACTTTCATGTTAGAAAAGATCTTTCACCTGAAAGAAAACCACACCGATGTCAAGACCGAACTCATGGCGGGTGTCACCACCTTTATGACGATGGCCTACATCCTTGCGGTCAACCCCAGCATCCTGTCCGCTTCGGGCATGGATGCCAATGCGGTCCTGATCGCCACCTCGCTGGCATCGTTCGTCGGCACTGCCCTGATGGCTCTGCTGGCCAACTATCCGTTCGCTCTGGCTCCCGGCATGGGCCTGAACGCCTACTTCTCCTACACCGTTGTCCTGACCATGGGCTACAGCTGGCAGCTGGCCCTGATGGCCGTCTTTGTGGAGGGCATCATCTTCATCGTGCTGAGCCTGACCAATGTGCGTGAGGCCATCTTCAATGCCATCCCCCATGACCCTGAAGAGCGCGGTCAGCGTGGGCATCGGCCTGTTCGTTGCTTTCGTCGGCCTGCAGAACGCCAAGCTGATCGTGAACAGCGATTCCACCCTTGTCACCTATCAGCACTTCAAGGGCGAGACCTTCCACAGCATCGGCGTAGGTGCGATCCTCACGCTGGTGGGCGTGCTCATCACCGCCATCCTGCTGGTCAAAAAGGTCAAGGGCGGCATCCTGTACGGCATCCTCATCACCTGGGTGCTGGGCATCCTCTGCGAGATGACCGGCATCTACATCCCCAACCCCGATGCCGGCATGTACAGCGTCATCCCCACCAGCTTCATCAGCTTCGATTTCTCTGCTCTGGGCAAGACCTTTGGTCAGGTGTTCAAGACCGATTTCTCCGGCGTGGGCATCCTGAACTTCTTCGCCGTGATGTTCTCCTTCCTCTTCGTTGACCTGTTTGATACCCTGGGCACCCTGATCGGTGTTGCTTCCAAGGCCGACATGCTGGATGAGGAGGGCAAGCTGCCCAACATCAAGGGCGCGCTGATGGCCGACTCCATCGCCACCTGCGCCGGTGCCGTGCTGGGCACCTCCACCACCACCACCTTCGTCGAGAGCGCTTCCGGCGTGACCGAGGGCGGCCGCACCGGCCTGACCTCCATGACCACTGGTGTGCTGTTCCTGCTGGCCGTGGTGTTCAGCCCCCTGTTCCTGACCATCCCCAGCTTTGCGACCGCTCCGGCCCTGATCATCGTTGGCTTCTACATGATGGGTTCTGCCCTGAAGATCGAGTTCGACGATCCTGCCGAGGGCATCCCCGCATTCCTGACCGTCCTGGCAATGCCCACTGCATACAGCATCTCTGAGGGCATCGCCATCGGTGTCATCTCCTGGACCCTGCTGAATGTCATCACCGGCAAGGCCAAGGAGAAGAAGATCAGCCCCCTGATGTATGTGCTGACCGTTCTGTTCATCCTGAAATACGTCCTGCTGTAACAGGCATTTGCAGCAAACAGAAAGCCCCGGCTCCGGCCGGGGCTTTCGTGCGTTTCTTGGTTCCTGTGCGGGTGGGGCGGGCAGGGTTCAGCCGCCGAACAGCCCGAAAAAGCTGGTGTGTGTCATGCCCAGCACCAGAAACAGAAGAATGAGGGCAAACAGCACCCCAATGATGATGTCCATCTGGTGAACCGTGAGGGGGAATTTATCGTAGAGCTTTTCCTTGGGGTTGACGAAATTCGGGTCGTTGTTGTCCAGCAGGGTCTTTTTGCGCTCAGCGCTCTGGGCTTTGGCAGCGGCAAGTTCTGCCTGCTCCTTTTCCAGCTGGGCCTCCCGCTGGGCAAGCAGTGCCTCACGGCGGGCCAGCTCTTCCTCCCGCTGGGTCTGATTCGTTTCTGCCATGGTAGTATCCTCCGGCGTTTTTTCTACCAGTATACCATAGAATTGTGACAGAAAAAACTCCTCCCGCAAAAAGCGGCCTTATGCCGCCAGCAGATCCTCGACCACATCCATCAGCTGAGACGGATCGAGCTGGCACGCGGTACAGCGCGCGGCCAGGCGAAGGACCCGCACCGGGTCAACGGAGACATCCGAAATGAACCGCAGTTTTTGGTGCCGTCCGTGAGATGCAGAATACGCGGCAATGCCAAAGGATGTATACGCACCACACGCGGGATGATAAAGTCGTTCCATAACACAATGATACCAAAACACACCAATCACCTCTCTATCAAAATTGTCACGCCGCTTTGAAACGGCTGCATGAATGCAGGTTCGCTGCCCGCAAAATGTTCTGACAAAATTTATATACCATCTCTTGGCTTCAAAATAAACAGCCAAAATTTCAAAATCTGGCGGCGTGTTTTGCATGTCCGGTGAAACCGGTGGTGCAGTAAAAAGACGAACTGGAAAACGAGAATGAACAATTTTACGGAATATCGTGTAAAATTGAGAAAAATCAACTTCACGCAGCAGCAGATGAAAGAATGCTCCGCGGAAAACCGAACGCACAAAAAGAAAAATCTTTGCCGCATCTTAACCGCTTTTTGGCAGAAAAAGTTGAGAAATCGGTCGTAAGACCGAGCTTTCTGGTATATCACTTGTTCGCTGTGCGGATAAGGCTGCTCGTTCTGCTTTGCCTCCGCATCGTCTGCCGCAGACCCCGGCACTGCCCTTGTCTGAAATGCTTTCACTCCGGATGCAAACCAGATGAAAAATCCGACGGCCCGTATCACTTGACTTTCCCCTTGCAGGGGAGTATACTCCGGGGCAGTGAAATATTCGGCTATGACGAGAAAGAGTACCCGGAAAGAATGCTGCAGAGAGCTGCCGGATGGTGCAAGGCAGTGCAGGGTGTCCGTGGGAAGATCCTCTCCGAGCTTTCCGGCTGAATGGGCGGCATCTGCGCCCCAGTAAGCGGGAACGGCAGGCCCCCGTTATCACGGGCCGCGCATTGTTGGATGCGCACTGAGGGGCCGGGCTTTGCACCGGCAATAAGAGTGGTACCGCAGAGGATCTACGCCTTTGTCTCTTACAAACCGTAAGGGACAAAGGCGTTTTTGTTTGCGGGAAAGCCATTTTCCGGATGTTTCATTGCCTTTGCATCCGCAAAAATCAGGACCTGGAAAAGGAGAGTTTAACATGAAAACACTGGAAAAAGTAAGCGACTTTGTAGGCAAGTATATGGCTGGCATCGTCATTGTGGTGGCAGCGCTGGCCCTGTTCTTCCCCGGCACATTCAGCGTGGTAAAGACCGCATGGGTCAACACCCTGCTGGGCATCGTTATGTTCGGCATGGGTCTTACCCTGAAGCCGGAGGATTTCAAAGTGGTGTTCAGCCGCCCGAAGGACGTGATCGTTGGCTGCGTGGCACAGTTCACCCTGATGCCCTTCCTTGCATGGGCGCTGACGCAGGTGTTCCATCTGCCCACTGAGCTGGCCATCGGTGTCATCCTTGTGGGCACCTGCCCCGGCGGCACATCCTCCAACGTGATGACTTATCTGTCTAAGGGCGACGTTGCACTGTCCGTTGGCATGACTGCTGTTTCCACCGTGCTGGCTCCGTTCCTCACCCCGCTGCTCACCCTGCTGTATGCCGGTCAGCGCGTGGAGGTGAACCCCGTGAACATGTTCCTGTCCATCGTCAAGGTGGTGCTGGTTCCCATCGCACTGGGCTTTGTGGTCAACCACTTCTTCCACGCCTTCACCCAGAATGCCGTCCGTGTGCTGCCGCTGATCTCCACCACCGCCATCGTGCTCATCATCTGCGCCGTTGTTTCTGCAAACTCTGCCAAGATCATGACCAGCGGTCTGCTGATCCTGGCCGTGGTCATCCTGCACAACCTGCTGGGCTACCTCACCGGCTTTGGCGTGGGTAAGCTGCTGAAGCTGGATTCCACCAAGTGCCGTGCAATTTCCATCGAGGTCGGTATGCAGAACTCCGGTCTGGCCACTTCTCTGGCCGCTGCCCACTTTGCACAGTATCCGCTGGCAACCATCCCCGGTGCTGTGTTCTCTGTGTGGCATAACATTTCCGGTGCCCTCCTCGCCAACTTCTTCGCCCGCACTGCAGAGAAGAAGGACTGATGGTTCATAAGAACCTTGAACGCCCGGAAACCTCTCTTACACCTTTCGATTTGCTGAACGAAACCGAGGATACTATAATATCAAAAGGCAGGGTACCATCACCGTGATGATACCCTGCCTTTGTTCGTTTACCGTTCCGAGTGGTGCCTCCGCAGGAACCTGTCGGGGCAAGGCCCCTCCCTCTTGCTGCGCAAACGCGGTCTTGCTGGGGCGTGCCTGCCCCAGACCCTGCTGGGAACGAGTACGGCAAACTGGAAGTTAGCGATTTCTTTTTCCGGTATTCTCTGTCCCACGGATTTCCTCATGATAGAAATAATCTACGATCACCGGATGTCCCTGCGGGACTCTGCCATAAGGCATTTCATTATCCACAAAGGGACAATCATACTTCTTAGCCATTTCCGCAGCTTTTACTTCAAGCGCTTCAAAGTAGCTGCGGTTATGCTTGTTATAGATCTCATCGTAAAGCGGTACAAGATCAGGATATTTTTCGGCGATATAATCCATAATTGTCTTTTTGAAACCGCCTCGAAGATTGAGATTTTCGAGCCAGAACAGATCGCACTGATCCTTTACCCGCTCAAAGATTGCTTCAAAATCCGTGATACCGGGGAATACCGGGGATACGAAACAGACTGTACGGATACCTGCCTCATATACCTGCTTCATAGCAGCGATACGGCGCTCAATGCTCGAAGCAGAATCCATATCATTCTTGAAATTTTCATCTAGTGTGTTGATCGACCATGAAACGGTTACACGTCCAAGCTTCTTCAGCAGATCAATATCCCGTACCACAAGATCCGACTTTGTGCAGATCAGAATATCTGCGTCACTGCCGATCAGCTGCTCCAGAAGTTTTCTGGTATTCCCGAATTGCTCCTCCTGTGGATTGTAGCCATCTGTCACAGAACCGATGACCACCCGCTGTCCGGCATATTTCTTCGGATTTTTAATTTCCGGCCAATGCTTCACATCAAGGAAAGTGCCCCATTCCTCTTTGTGCCCGGTAAAGCGCTTCATAAAAGAAGCATAGCAATACTTGCAGGCATGTGTACAGCCTACATAGGGATTGACCGAGTAACCGCCTACCGGCAGACTGGACTTGGTCATGATGTTCTTTGTTTCCACCTCACGAATGAGGATTCCATCAATTACTTCTGCCATGATCTCTGTACCTCTAATACTTTATTGAATTCTTCTGGCATTTCCTGAATCATATTTTCATCCCCTATGATAGGGACAAGGTCTTCCTTCATAAACACCGGAATGCCAAGCTTATCTGCCTGGTCTGTCAGAGACCATGCCCATTCCGGCTCCGTATGAATCTTTCTGCTCTGAGCCCCGGTCATGGTGCCCACAACGATCCAGTTGATTCTGGAAAGGTCAACTGCACCGGGATCGTCGAATAACGGCTCAAAGGTAACATGGTAATGTTTTGCTCTGACATTTTCCCGTAGTGCGTCAATACGCCACAGTTCTGCTTTTCTCGTCACCGTAACACCAAACCATGCGTTTTCCAAATCTGTATCAAAATCCATCAAATCAGGTCGCTTGGTAAGGAACAGGAACTGATGCTGTGGATTTTCACGGATCTTTACAAATACCTCGTCTCTCCATTCCGGCTTCCATCCGGAGAGATCGCTCATGCCGGTAAGAAGAAAGTTCTGCGGACGTTTCTTTTCCATCATCTTGAGCTTACCCGGAAAGAATTCAGGGTCGGCGAAGTCATCAATCATATGCCAGCGTTTCACGTTGTTGCGGGCATAGCAATATGTACACCCCACTGTGCAGCCAATGACGATATTCATGTTTTGAATCTGCTCTTTGATACAAATACTCATGATTCCTGCCAACCCTCAAGATTCTTTCTGATACGGTCGAGGCATTCCTCAAACCGGGTAATTTCTTCCTCTGAAAAACCTTTGTAATAAATACTGCCCATCTCATCAGATACAGAATCGTACTCGCCCTTTAAGGAATGTGCTTTCTCAGTCAGAAACAAGAGTGTTTTCCTTTTATCCGTTTCAGACTGAACACGTCTTATCAGCCCTTGATTTTCCATTCTTTCCAGCATCGTAGTAAGAGATGTTATCGCTAATCCGCATTTAGTCGAGAGTGACCTGATTGAGATACCATCCTCCTGCCACAGCACATAAAGAATACGCC
>ENA-OQDL01000819-OQDL01000819.1-human-gut-metagenome-genome-assembly--contig:-NODE-819-length-17928-cov-4.137296_pt1 | contig 17928 bp, 10 predicted proteins | sample MGYA00242782_ERZ504609 | MGnify/ENA primary metagenome ERZ504609 (study PRJEB26092, sample SAMD00036320) | human gut metagenome | host: Homo sapiens | study: EMG produced TPA metagenomics assembly of... | reverse complement strand
CCACGGGGCCTGGCGCGTATCGGAGAAGGAGGCGGAGTGCTCGCGATAGAACGTGTTGTTGAGCTGGATGAGCGATGAGGCGAAATCGCGGTTCACGGCGCGGAACTCCCTCCGTTGGCGGTGCGGACTTTATATATATAAGAGCGTAAAGCGCCGGTTGCAGGATCAATATCTATCTTCACCTTATCAGCCAATTTGATTTCCGGCGCACGATACCCTTTGTTGGCAGACAGCACAAACTGGTCATAGGCCACTTCGTCATGAGTTCCAATAAAGGGAGTTGCCTTATCAGGCGTCCAAGACAGATTCAAATAAGCCTCACGAATCGTAGAAGGCAACTTTACAGCACCCAAAGAGAATGTTACAGCCTCATGAGGGGCACAGTCTGCTTTTCGAGTTCCTTCTGCTATCACTTTCCCATCATCCCCCATGACCTGCCAGTGCAACGTATAGGCATTCAAATTGGTAAAGTCATACCAGTTCTTGACTTCCACTGTCAGCTTCTTAGGATCGGTCAGTGCCGATTTGATATATTGATACTCCTTCTTCACTTCAATGAGATGCGGATGCGGTTCGCGGGCTGCATTGACCAACCCGTTACAACAGAAATTGCCAAAGCTGGGCACATCCTTCGGACCATAATCCCCACCATAACTCCAATACCATTTACCATCCTTATCTATCTCGCGGAAAGATTGATCCACCCAATCCCAGATACAACCTCCCTGAACAATCGGTTCGGTTTCGAATACATGCATATATTCCTTTAATCCTCCGCCACTATTACCCATAGTATGCAGATACTCTGTCATGATGAAAGGACGATAGACTTTAGGTTCTGTCTGGCGGGCATAGGCCATGAGTTCTTCCACGCTGCGATACATACGGCAATAGATATCGGTATTATAATTCTGTTCGGCCCGTTCATATTGTACAGGACGACTTTTCTCCACTGACTTCATCCAGTCATATGTACGTTCGAAGTTAATACCGTTTCCGGCTTCATTCCCCAATGACCAGATAACGATAGCCGGATGATTCTTGGAACGCTCATACATACGTTGGGTACGATCCATGTGGGCAGGCAACCAAGTGGAATCTTTGGCCAATGAAGCAGGTCCATACCCCATGCCATGTGATTCAATATTAGCTTCATCTATCATATAAAGTCCATAACGATCACAAAGCTGATACCAATAAGGATGGGTAGGATAGTGCGAATTGCGGACCGTATTGATATTATGCTGTTTCATCAATTTGATATCTTTTTCCATCAGTTCCTTGCTTACAGTCCGTCCTAATTGAGAATGTTCATGACGGTTCGTTCCCTTTACCAAGACCGGCACACCATTGATGCAAAAAACGTCCGTCCTTAATTTCCGAAGTGCGGAAACCTACTTCACATCCGGTAAGTTCCGTTACTTTACCTGTTACATCTTTCAATTCCAGGATCAGCGTATAAAGATTCGGATGCTCAGCACTCCAGACTTCCACATCCGGCAAACTTTGTTCATCCAACTTCAAGAAATGGCTCAATCCCTTCGATTTGATAGGATATTCACCTTGCAGAACCGCCTTACCGGTTTTATCTTCCAGTCGGTAAGCAAAGGTAGTCATGGAAGTAGAAGGTCCTTCAATGGTAGCTTCCAAACCGAAAATACCTTCTTTATATTGTTGTTTGTCTAAAGAAGAGGTTACTTTGTAATCGGCTATATACTGTTTAGGAGTGCTGTAAAGATACACATCACGTTCAATACCACTCAACCGCCACATATCCTGGCACTCCAAATACGATCCGGCACTCCAACGGTAAACCTCCAATGCCACCGTATTCTCACCTTTCTTCAATTTATCAGTGATATCCCATTCGGCTGGTGTCTTTGAACCTTGATTATAGCCCAACAGATGTCCGTTCACCCAAATATAGTAAAAAGAAATCACTCCTTCACAACAGATAACCACACGGCGGTCTTCCCAATCGGCAGGAATTGTAAAGGTACGTCTGTAGGAACCGACTTCATTCTCTTTATATGGAACTAAAGGCGGATTCTTTTTAAAATGGAACAGTTTGTCATCGAACTCATAGGTTTCGTTTACATAAATAGCTGTTCCATATCCTTGACGTTCCCAATTGCCGGGAACCTGAATATCCGCCCATCCTCCTGTATAAAACTCCGGTTTATAAAAATCCTTCGGACGGTTATCGGGATTCTTTACCCAATGGAATTTCCAACTACCGTTCAGACTCATGTAATAAGGAGAAGATTCATAATCTCCGTTACGGATATCAGATACGGTTTGATAAGGCCACACATAAGTATGAGGGGCCAGTTTGTTCAGTCCGACAGCATATTGGCTCTGCCATTCGGGTTGTTGTTGCGCCATTACTGGAAATATAACCAGAGCAGCCAAAAAATATAATAATGTATTTCTCATATATCTATTTATTCTATCATTACCTCATCAAAATAAATCCTTGCCTCTTGTCCGGGGCGTACATGGGTTGCAGGACACTCTCCGGCTCCTTTAGCAATAATCCGCACATAACGGCCAATTTCCTTATTCAAATCAAGTACCACATCCTCTTTGAAAGTCCCTTCACGGAAAATCTCTCCATCCGTGAACTGTTTACCGGATACTTTACGATAATCCCGATTATCATTTGAAACCCACACTTCAATATCTGCCGGTTTATGGGCTGCCATGCCATAATTCGTTATGCATCCCACTGATACAGAACGAAGCGACTCCTTCTTTTGCAAATCTATAGTAAAAGCGACAGAATCACTGCTTTCCCATGAATGCCATTCGAAATTCCGACTGGCGCAAGCTGCCACGTATACCATTTACTAAAATCTTCCCAGCCTGTGTATTTCCTAAAACAGGTTTGGCGGTAGCCTTATTCCAAACCAAAGGCAATGTCAATGCTTTTTTCCCATCTGCCGACCTGCTCTATAAGTCGTACACTTTATAGTTTGTGTACCGGGTCACCATCAACGGGCTCTTATATAGCAGAGACCGGTCTGTCGGCTCCTTACCATCCATTGTGTAACGGATTTCCACATCAGGACATTCACATTCCAGTTTCACCTGTAGCTTTCCATTTACAGGGGTTACCGTATGTTGTATATTATACATGGAACAGGCAAACACAATTCCTTTAGCAGACAGATGCTCGTTGAATTTATCCATTGCTACCAAAAAACTTCTCCAATTTTTATGCCAAGGCTGTGTCCAAGCCACTTCGGCTAAAGCAGCCAGACGAGGGAACAGCTGATATTCCACATCTTCCGGTTTATTGCAAAACTCAGTCCACATAGAAGCCTGTACTCCCATCAGCAAGGAACGTACCTCCGGACTCCATTCTTTCTGTATCGGTTCATACCTATATACATCCTTCAATGTATTATTCCCAAAATAGGTCAAAGGTTCAAACCATTGCGGTCCCTGATAACGAATCAAATACATGATACGTGCAGGAGTCATGACAAACCTATGCCCTTGCTCCGCTGCCTTGACGGCAGCCTGACCGTAGCCTCTCCAACCATAAATAATTGCTCCGTCGGGAATCCGGGTATTGGTCAGTTCATCCCAGCCCATGGCTTCTTTCCCTTTGCTTTGTACATATTTACTCATTCTCGCCATAAAATAACCTTGCAACGCTTCTTCGTCCTCCAAGCCTTCCTGTCGCATACGCTCCTGACAAAGCGGACACTCCTTCCAATGCGTTTTCCGAGCCTCATCCCCACCCAAATGAATATACCTGGAGGGAAACAGCTCCACCACCTCGTCAATCACCCCTTGCAAGAAAGTGAATACACTATCGTTTCCTGCACAGAAGATCACATCCGCATGATTTCCTCCCAATCCTGGAAGGACACCGATAAATTTATCGACCACAGGACAAGCCAACAACGGATAAGAAGCCAACGCAGCATTACTATGAGCCGGCATTTCAATTTCAGGAATCACTTCAACCTGATGTCGGGCGGCATACGCCACTATCTCACGGATATCCTCCTGTGTGTAAAATCCTTTTTCTACAGTCGGTTCACCCTGCCGGGGATTACGACGCTCCGGAAAAGATTTTCCAGGACGATCTACACGCCGTGAACCGATTTCCGTAAGTAAAGGATATCTCTTTATTTCAATACGCCAACCATTATCATCCACCAAATGCAGATGCAGGGTATTGATTTTCAACATTCCCATACAATCGATAATACGAAGCAGATTCTCTTTCGGAATAAAAAAGCGGGCCACATCCACCATCAATCCACGATATCCGAAACGAGGTTCATCCTTGATTGTCATAGCCGGCACGCTCCAATCCGCAGTTTCCGCCACCGCTGTGCCCTCAATGGAAGCAGGCAATAACTGACGAATAGTCTGCAAGGCATAAAAGAAACCTTTTGTATCTGAAGCTTTAACTATTATCTGCCTGGGAGTTATTTCCAGATGATACGCCTCACTCTTTAATGCGTCATCGGTAAGGAAACTGATTTTCCCCTTCTTTTCTCCAACCTTCACACAAGGAGTAAATCCGGCCGCCTGGGTAAAAAGAGCAGAGAAACAGCGTGCAACCTCTGCCTGCTCCTCATTTTCTACCGTAAAGTCTGTTTTTCCGGAGAAAGTAAAATAACCTGTACCCGGAGTAATACTCTCCGGGCAGGGAACAATAGATATAGATTGGATTAGGTTGTCAGCAGGTAAGGCCATAGTCGCAAATAACGACCATAGCAAAATCAAACAGGTGTATTTCATGATATATGCTATTTTTCTTATTCTTTGTCTCTATCGGGTGAAAAGCGTACCGGATCATTATACTGCTCCTGCAATCTTGCCAATTCAGTCTTCAGCTCCGTCACAACCGGTTCATATTCTTTCTGACCATAAAGATTATGCATTTCCGTAGGGTCTGCCTGTAAATCATACAATTCCCACACATCAATATCGTTATAAAAATGAATTAATTTATAACGCTCTGTACGTACACCATAATGACGTTTCACCATATGTTCTGCCGGATATTCATAAAAATGATAATACAATGATTTGCGCCAATCAGCAGGTTTTTCTCCTTTCAACAGTGGAAGCAACGAAACACCTTGGATATCTTCGGGAACAGGAGCACCTGCCAATTCCAGAAAGGTAGGTGCATAATCTATGTTTTGCACCAGTTCTGTAATATCACCTTTCCTGTCAAAACCTTTGGGCAACCGCATTATAAGCGGAGTATGCATGGATTCTTCGTACATAAAGCGTTTGTCAAACCAACCATGTTCTCCCATATAGAAGCCTTGGTCTGAAGTATAAACCACCAAGGTATTGTCCAACATATTCTTTTCTTTCAGATAATCCAGTACACGACCTACATTATCATCCAACGATTTCACTGTTTTCATATAGTCACGCATATAGCGCTGGAACTTCCAATCGGCCAATTCTTTACCCTGAGGATTCTTTTTATAGAAGTCATCGATAATGGGACCATAAAACTTATCCCATGCCGCACGCTGCCCCTCATCCATACGTCCGATATAATTTTCATAAAGAGCCTTCAAACGGGTTTGTTTATCGGGGCGAAGCATCTTAAGGTCATAAATCATATCCATATCCTTCACGATGCTCATTTCCTGAGCCGCTGCCGCAGGACGTCCTTCATAATCATCAAAGAAATTATCGGGCAACGGAAAAGTTTTATCTTCATACAAAGACAAGTTACAAGTATCTGCCAGCCAGTTGCGATGAATAGCCTTGTGATGAATCAAAATACAAAAAGGTTTGTCTTTATCCCGTTTGTTCTCCATCCAGTCTATGGCATCATCAGTAATGATATTGGTTATATACCCATGTTTTTGAATGGTGTCATTGTCTTGCGTAATAAAATCCGGATTATAGTAATCACCTTGTCCGGGTACAATCTCCCAATAATTGAAACCTGTGGGCAGACTCTCTAAGTGCCATTTTCCGATAAGGGCGGTCTGGTATCCGGCCTGTTGCAGCAGCTTCGGAAAAGTCTGTTGCGAACCATCAAATATACAAGTGGTATTATCATAGAATTTATTAGCACAACTATGCTTGCCGGTAATCATGCAGGCACGGCTGGGACCACTTAATGAATTGGCCACAAAACTGTTAGTAAAACGCACTCCGTCATTAGCAATGCGGTCAAGGTTAGGCGTTTCCATATAACGCTTGTCATAGCAGCTCATCATCTGGGCAGTATGGTCATCGGTCATTATATACACGATGTTGTAAGGTTTCTGCTCCTCAGTTTTCTTTTGTGAAGCGCATGATGACAAAGATGCCACAGCAGTGATGCCGGTCAAAGTAAAAAAGTAATCCTGATTGTAGGTTGTTCATATTCATAAATTTAAATAAGCAAAGAATTAACATCCGCAAAGATACAAGTTATGTTATTGTTTCTTGTCTGGAAATGACTATTTTATATCTGAGAATGTCCAGAAACAGGTTACAGACAGAAAAAAACGGATGCAAAGCGCAGGTGCGCCCTGCATCCGGAAAAATCCAATAAAGACCTATTGAATAAAGCGTTCTATCATGTTTTCTTAATTAGTATAACCATAATTATTATCACTATAATCAAGAGCAGAATTGGTATCTATCTCATCTTTCGGAACCGGGAGCAATAAATTTTTCTTCAGGAAGTTTTCATCATTCAAATTTCCATCATTAAAAATACGTTCTCCCCAGTTCCCGTTCCCTTTAGGATTATTGGCCACTGATTCTTGAATAATTCCATGCCCATTGTTGACCTCGAAAGCTTTTTTCAAAAGCTCTGTGCCGCGTAAACGCATTTTCTGATACATTTCCGGTTCACCGGCACCTTCGAAAATACGTTCAAAATAAATTTTCTCACGCACTTGTTCCTTAGACAAGCCACTCTTCCAGTCAGCCGGCTGAGACGCGTTTCCTGATTGACGCGCTCTCTTCAGCACCTCATTGGCCAATGTTATCGCCTTGTCAGTCTGCCCCAATTCATTATATACATCCGCTGCCATCAGCAACATATCTGCATAACGATACAAAATTAAATTCTTATGACTGTTATTACCACTCTGCTCAGGATCCCACGGTTTCTTGAAAATAGGGCCATGACTTTGTATTGGTAGATGGCTTTTTTGTCGCATTTTCCAACAAAGACAACAAGCCTTTCAAATACCCTTTTTCAGCGGGAGTCGCAGTAGCCGTATCGGCAATCATAGCATAAAGTTCTTCAGCTTTCGGACTAGCCGGATCAGCTAATTTCTCGTAAGGAATCCGTCCTACATACAACTTGGGTTTCTTCCATCCGGCAGGTTTTTCTTCTCCTTCAATGGTATATGTAAAATAAGGATAGGCATATACAGTATCGCGCGCCGAAGCTATAGGCTCCTCTTTAGGTTTCTCACCTTTTCCTACTCCGGCATAAGACTTCCAATAAGTCAGGAATGTGCTTTCAATACGTGGATCACCGGGATAAGTAGCCCCAAAATAATCATACAAAGCTTTTGAAGCACGTATGCGGTCCCAAGCCTGCCCATTACAAGAGCCATTAGGAGCGACCAGCCAGCTACCCCGGTTACGGGTGGTAGAACCTGCAAGTGCAAAATTCAATTGAAAAATAGATTCCGGAGAACCTTGTACGTAATCAACAAACAAATCACTGAATTTATCCGCCAGCCGGTATTTAGGCATTACCTCATCAAAACACGCTTTCGCCTTCTCCCAAGCCGTATTATCACCCTGACAGCCCAAAGTATGATAGAGTTTTCCTAGATACGCTTTCGCCGCCCACTTCGTTGCAAAACCGTCATCATCTTTTTCCGGTAAATTCTCATAAGCGAACTCCCAGTCAGTACATACCAATTCAAAGACCTCACTTTTAGGAGAACGAGGAACAGCTACTCCGTCATGAGCAGAGGGAGTGGTCTTTAAAGGTACATCTCCATAGGTAACTGCCAAATTATAATAAGCCAATGCACGCAAAAAACGAGCAGCCGCTTCCATTGGCAACTTATCAGCCGATTCTAACGGACTATCGGCAATATTGGCAATGAATGCATTTGTTTCACCAATCACTTTATACATCCCTCTCCACGCCATTGTGTTTATGGTTTCATCAATTCCTCCGTCCATAGAGACCAATAAATCTGTAGAACTGCCATTCGTTTGTGACCATCCAAAACCACAATATCCAAATGTTACTTCCTGCCATGCCTGGCCATAAGCATTATCAGCCGACATATATCCGTAACATCCCATCAAAGCCTGTCTGGCATTTTCCACAGTACTAAACTGAGTTTTTGTATTTATCGTATATTGCGGGTCTTCATCCAGCCACGATTCACAGGATGCCAATGACAAAGCACCTGCTAATAAAAATATATATTTTAGTTTTTTCATTTTACAAAAAAATTATCGGTTAAACTATTTAAAAGGCCACATTTAATCCAAAGACATAAGAACGTTGGCTTGGAAATGCATTCATATCAATGCCCGGGCGTAATCCATCAAAAGCAAACGAATTGATTTCCGGATCGTATCCACTGTAATTAGTGATGACAAATGCATTTTTAACCGAAGCAAATACACCTATATTCTGAAAGCCGATTTTCTTCATCCAAGATTTTGGCAATGTATAATTCAAAGTGATATCCGAACAACGCAAGTAACTTCCATCCTCAATATAACGGTCATAAACCACGTTCTTTACATTCGCCGTAGCCGACGGATAAAGATTTGAATGATTCTCTTCCGTCCAGATATTCCGGAATGCTTCTTGTGTCAAATTACCAGCTTGCCGAGAGGGCGTATAATAACGGATATTCGTATTCAATATCTGATTACCATGCACACCATTAAAAGAAGCCGAAACAGACAGGTCTTTCCAGGCAATACGAGTTTGGAAACCATAAGTAAAGTCCGGATTCGGATTGCCTAAAATGGTTTTATCCTTTTCATCCACAACACCATCCTCATTCATATCCACCGCTTTTATATTACCGGCTCCCAAGTCATTGGCCACAGAACTGGAATAATATTTGGTTGATCCGTCAGCAGCCGTATAAGCAACTTTTCCATCTACAATATCTTCCGGCTGAATAATACCTTGAGTCTTATATCCGAAGAACAATCCCGGTGCCTCACCTGCAATGAAAAGATTAGCAATACCAAAATGATCTCCTATAGAAGTTCCCTGATATCCACGCACATTCTTCAAGGTTCCAAAATCTGTCGGTGCAAAACCCAGGTCACCAATTTTTGATTTATTGAAACCAATGTTTCCGCCCAAACTCCAACTCCAACCATTCAAGTTACGGAGAATATCTCCATTCAAACTAATTTCAACACCTTTGTTTTTCAACGAACCTTGATTCAACATCACACTTGCAAAACCACTGGAAGCAGGCAATGAACGCGAAATAAGCAAATCATTGGTTTTTTTCTGATATACATCTACTGATCCTGACAGACGGCTGTTGAAAAAAGCAAAATCAAGACCCACATTCCAAGAAGATGTACGTTCCCACTTCAACCCGTCATTCTGCAAATTGCTTACCGCCATTGCCAAAATCTGATCCCCTGTCGCTTTTGCATAATCTATTATTTGTGAATAATCAGAGAAAGTAGCATAGGGATTAATGCCCTGATTGCCTGTAACACCAAAACCTAAACGTATTTTCATTTGATTCAACCAGTTAATGTGCTTCATAAACTCTTCCTGCTCCATACGCCAGGCCAAAGAGAAGGAAGGGAAGTAAGACCATCGGTTACCCCTTTTGAATTTACTTGATCCGTCCGCACGTACAGATGCAGTAAGCAAATATTTATCATAAGCAGAAAGATTGATACGACCTAGATAAGACAGTAACTGATAATCCTTTTGGGTAGGTTGTTCATGAGTCTTCACAGAAGCAAGGTGTAACCCTTTTGTACGTAAGTCAAAATTTAGAGAAACGAGTACCCTTCACATTCTTATTCAAGAATGTATGTCCGTCATAAGTTACACCAGCAGTCGCTCCCAGATGAATACCTTTCGCCAAGTCAATATTTAAATTCAATAAGTTCTCTATATTATAATTGGTCTTGTTCAAATTAGCCATGGCTAGCACACCTTGATCATTAGCACCGATAGTGAGCTGCATGCCATACCAACGAGCACGTTCGTTTATATTCACATTTCCTCCGGCACGAAGATTATACGAAAGGTATTTGCAAATATTCCATTTCAAATCCAGACTACCGCCAAAGCTTTTATCATCCGTTATATCATCATAGTCATCCCGCCAGCTATAAACAGTAGTTTTTGCGTCCATGTCCGTTTGTAATGTCGGGTCGTCTGCCGGAATTTCATAAGGAGCTGTATCCAATACTGTACGTGCCAATGAACCGGCAATACCACCTGTCGTATTACCCCCGGTCATCATATCATTTTGTTTGATAGATCCATTCAAAGCAAGCGCCATAGTAACGGACTTTGAAAGGTTAGCCGTAAGGTTTGCACGCAAATCACCTTGTTTAATACCTGTATTGCTCACAATACCTTTTATATCCTTAAAACCACCCGAAACATAATAAGTCATTGCATCCGATCCTCCGCTGACCGATACAGAATAGACTTGAGAGAAAGCAGATGAATAAGCTTCTTTCTGCCAGTTCTTATAACTCAAGACACGATAGTATTCAGGGTTGGTAGGATCTTTTTTATATTTATCCAAGTTTTCACCATACACATAATGCATCTCGCCATTTGCTTGCGGATAGTACTTTTCCTCGCCGGCATTAGCCTTCATATTGGCATAAGCAGCATACTGTTCCAGATTCAACATATTATGCAGGTTACGGGCATCCGCAATGGTAAAGTTTGCAGTCACGTTTACTTTAGCCTTACCTGCTTTCCCTTTTTTAGTCGTAATGATAATAACACCATTCGCACCGCGGGAACCATAAATTGCCGTAGCCGAGGCATCTTTTAATACAGTGATATCTTCAATATCCGCAGGATTCAAAGCACTTAAAGGATCCTGCGCAATCTGGAAATCACCGCCACCCATAGCCGACTCTGCAAATTCCCCAGTGGAAGATTGCGGAACATTATCAATAACATACAGAGGCTGGTTATCTCCACGCAATGAGTTAGCGCCACGAATTGTCACAGAACTGGCAGCTCCCGGAGCAGCCATAGATGAAGTTACATTCAGCCCCGCCACCTTACCTTGCAACAGATTATTAAAAGAAGCTGTTTTAGAAGCATCGTTAGCATCCGGACGCAAGCTGGCGGTAGCACCGGTCAAATCACTCTTTCTTGCCGTACCATAAGCCACTACCACCACTTCATCCAATGTCTGGGTATCATCTTTCAACTGAACATTCAATACTTTTTTTCCACCGACCGGCACTTGCTGGGTCACATAGCCAATAAAAGAAAACACTAATGTAGATTTGGAGTCAGGAACATCAATAGAATAATTGCCATCAAAATCTGTAATGGTTCCCGTGGCTGTACCTTTCACTTGTACATTCACACCGGGCATCCCCTCGTTCGTACTGTCAGTAACTTTACCTGTTACTTTTATCTGCTGGGCAAACACATCTGGAATTGCTGCCACACAGAAGACACACACTAGAAAAACGTTAAAGAGGTTCTTCTTCATAGAATTAAATTTAAATTAGTAATTTATGATAGTTAACATTATTTTAATCTGTGGCAAATGTAGAGGAAAACAGAAGTATAAGGGGTACAATAATCACTATTTTTAAGTCCAAAATTAGCTAAAAAGGTCCATTTCACCGAGAAATAGTCAATTTTAGAGGAGTAATAAACAAAGTCGGAAACCCGGCCATTGTTTTTTTAAGGACAATGACAACCAACCCAAATATAAAAACAAGTATCTTTGTATCTCCAAATATGTTTTTATCCATTAATCAATATATTATGAAACTAAAACTTTCTATTTTAACGATCCTGCTGTTCTTCTTATCAGCATCTTTTCCCTTGGCCGCCCAAAAGGCTCCCCAACCGTTTGATATTGACACCCCTTCGCTCCGCGTCTTCCTTCCGGCTCCCGAACTGGCGACAGGCCGTGCCATAGTAGCCTGTCCGGGTGGCGGATATGGCGGACTGGCTGTCAACCACGAAGGCTATGACTGGGCACCTTACTTCAACAAACAAGGCATCGCACTGATTGTACTGAAATATCGGATGCCTCATGGTGACCGCACTCTCCCCATCTCGGACGCCGAAGCTGCCATGAAAATGGCGCGCGACAGTGCCGATGTATGGAATCTGAATCCATATGATATAGGTATAATGGGCTCCTCTGCCGGAGGGCATCTAGCTTCAACCATCGCCACACATGTCCGCCCCGAACTCCGCCCTAACTTTCAAATCCTGTTCTATCCTGTCATCACCATGGATAAATCCTATACTCACATAGGATCTCACGATAATCTTTTAGGTAAGGACGCTTCCGCCGAACTGGAAACCGAATTTTCCAATGAGAAACAAGTAACCAAAGAAACTCCCCGCGCCTTTATCGCCTACAGTGACGATGACAAGACAGTTCCTCCTGCCAATGGGGTAAATTATTACCTGGGGCTGCACAAGAATCATGTACCAGCCGTACTCCATATTTATGCCAGTGGCGGACATGGCTGGGGTATCCGCGAAAACTTCATTTACAAGAATGAGATGTTAAACGATTTATCCGCCTGGTTGCGCAGTTTCAAAGCTCCCCGTAAAGATGCTGTCCGGGTAGCCTGTGTAGGCAACAGCATTACTTACGGAGCAAGAATCAAAAACCGGAGCCACGACAGCTATCCCTCCGTTCTAGGCCGTTTGCTAGGAGATAAATACTGGGTGAAAAACTTTGGAGTCAGCGCACGTACCATGCTGAATAAAGGTGATCGCCCTTATATGAAAGAACAAGCTTATCAACAAGCATTGGCGTTCAACCCCAATATCGTTGTTATCAAACTGGGAACCAATGACAGCAAGTCATTCAACTGGGTACATAAAGCAGATTTCATAAAAGATACACAAACCATGATTGACGCCTTTAAAGCCCTTCCCTCACAACCTGAAATCTATCTATGCTATCCTTCAAAGGCATATCTTACCGGAGAAAGCATTAATGATGATATCATCTCAAAAGAGATTATACCTATGATTAAGAAGGTTGCCAAGAAAAATAAGCTGCCTGTCATTGACCTTCACAGCGCAATGGATGGAATGCCGGAATTATTCCCCGACCATATCCATCCCAATGAAGAAGGAGCGAAAGTGATGGCAAAAGCTGTTTACGATGCTATAGCAAAATAAAAGGAAACGAAGGAGCAGACAGGAATTAATCAGCCAAAAAAAGACTTTTTATCGGTTGTACGCATTATTCATACGTCATTTTGTTGTGTTATTCAAGACAATCAACTATTTTGTTCCCAAACCTTGAGTAAGCAATGAAAACATCTGCCCACAACATACGAATCCTGTCTTTGCTCCTTCTATTCACTCTACTGCATTCTATATCAGAAGCCAAACAGTACTTTTTCCAACAAATCCCCTCTCAAAACGGACTTTCCTCTATGGTACGCTGTATGGAAGTCAGTCAGGAAAAAGGATATGTCTGGATAGGGACACGCTCAGGAATCGGACGATTCGACGGTTACGAACAGCGAAGATATCTGCGCGGTAATGTCACACATATTTTGGAAGATGAAGAACATACCATTTGGGCCATCACAGAAAAGGGAGTATTCCGCTACAATGAAAAAGAAGACAAGTTTACCCTTGTGCGGGATAAAGACAACAATCCGGTAATAGCCAGTTCTCTTTGCCTATGGGAGGACGGAGTAATCTTCGGGGGAAGAGGCAGTCTATACAAATACAACTATGAAGACCATATTATCAACCTGTTCCATACGTTGAAGCCGAACGGCAAGTATCATATTTCCAATCTTTACCAATGGGATTCCCGCACTCTCCTGGCCACCAACCGATGGGCAAAAGCTCTGTTTATTGATATCGCTACGGGCAACACCCGTCCTGTTCCCTTCAACAGTGAACAGATTATCTCACTGTTGATTGATAAAAAAGGGAATGTATGGGTAGCTCATTACAATCAGGGAGTAAGCTGTTATGACCGCAATGGAAAACAATTACAGACCTATCATACACAAAACTCTCCCCTCAAAACCAATGTAGTGCTATCATTAGAAGAGCATAACGGACAAATATGGATGGGTACAGACGGAGGAGGAATCCATATTCTCAATCCGCAGACCGGCAAGATATCGACATTGAGGTACATTCCGGGAGATCGTTACTCCTTGCCTGCCAACTCTATTCTTTGTCTATATAACGACAAAAGCGACAATATGTGGGCAGGAAGTGTACGTAACGGATTAATCAATATTAAAGAGGTAGGAATGAAAACCTATCAAGACGTACTGCCGGGACAGAATTACGGACTGAGTGAGAAAACAATCCTATCCATTTATCAGGACCATGACAATCAAATATGGATCGGAACAGACGGAGGGGGCATCAACCTCTTCGACCCGGCCACCGGAAAGTTTCATCACATACTTTCTACCTGGGAAGAAAAGGTGGCTTCCATCACCGGCATGGACAAAGACCATCTGCTGGTTTCGCTATTCAGCCAAGGCCTGTTTATCTTTCATAAAGAAACCCACCGATATCAGCCGCTTGTCATTATCAACGACAGCATTAATGATATTTTATGCCATCGGGGAAAAACAGTCAATGTATATCAAAATACTCCTGAAACCATTTTGATGTTATCCGAAACACCTTATAAATACCATATTGGTAAAAAGCAATTCATTCCCATCACCAAGGGAAAAGGCATCACTGATATTGTCGGTACATTGTTACCCATAAACAGCACAGGAGAGGATTGCTATCTGCACGATTTGGAACATATCTATCAAATCAACTCCAGCCTCAACGAACTGGAACTTATATTTACCTGTCAAACAGACACCGTGTTCAATTCTGTTTCACAAGACGAGAACGGATTGCTATGGATAGGCAGTAACCATGGTTTAAGTTATTATAATCCGGGTACAAAGCAATATACCCTTGTCCCCAATACCCTGATTAATGAAATAAGCTCGCTCATTTGTGACCGGCAAGGACGTGTATGGATAGGAACGGAAGAAAAGTTATTCGCATATCTGATTAAAGAAAAGAAGTTCATCTTATTCGGTGAACCGGACGGAGTGGTACAAAACGAATATCTGGAGAAACCCCGGTTGCTCTCTTCATCCGGAGATGTCTATATGGGAGGTGTAAACGGCTTACTACATATCAACCGGCACTTACCTGACGACCCCGCACTTCTCCCCACTCTTCAACTGGCGGACATCCTAGTGGGCGGAGAACGTGTCTACGACCGGATATCAAACGACCACCAACTCAGTGTCAATGAAAAAAGTAAACCGATCATCATCAAAATCATCACCCGTGATAAGGATATTTTCCGCAAACCCATGTATAGATACACCATTACAGGACTGAACGGACAAAACATCTATTCTTATTTACCGGAAATAAACTTAAGCAGTCTGCCAACAGGCAGTTATCACATAAAAGCCGCCTGTAGTACCCGCAACGGTGACTGGACAGCAGACTATGATATTCTTACCCTGACAGTACTGCCTCCCTGGTATAAATCCGGCTGGTTCATCCTAAGTTGCACCCTTTTTATCTTCATCAGTGTCATCCTCACTTTCATCCTGATATTGCGCAACAAAGAAACCAAGCTAAAGTGGGCAATGAAAGAACATGAACAGCAGGTATACGAAGAAAAAGTACGCTTTCTCATCAACATCAGCCATGAGCTTCGGACTCCACTGACCTTGATACATGCACCCTTGAAACAACTAATGGACAAACTTACCGCCGACAACGAAAATTATCCGTTGATCCAAAGCATCTGTAAACAATCTGAACGGATGAAGAACATTCTGAATACTGTTCTGAATGTTCGCAAAATGGAAGTAGGACAAAGCACACTCCATATCCAGAGCATACAATTGGATGAATGGGCGGAGCAACTGATTTCCGATTTTAAACCGGAAGCCTCCGTCAGAGGCATCACGCTCGTCTATCAACCTGAGCCGGAGATTCAAACCTTGTGCTTCGACAAAGAAAAATGTACCACTATCCTGACCAACCTATTAATTAACGCATTGAAATATACTCCCGATGAGAGTACAATCAGCATTTCAACCCGTTTGTCGGAAGACAGGACAAGAGTACGCATATCCATTTCCGACCAAGGTCCGGGACTGAAAGATGTGGATACCAACAATCTCTTTGTCCGCTTTTACCAAGGCAACAACAGTCGTCCCGGCACAGGAATCGGATTGTCCTATTCTAAAATACTGGTCGAACAACACGGAGGCAACATTGGAGCCTACGACAACAAGAATTTCGGAAGTCCGGGAGCCACTTTCTGGTTCGAACTTCCATTAAATACCGAACCGGGAAATATCACGCTGCACCCACAAGAATATCTGAATACACTTTTGGCACCCACGCAAGAAACAGAAAGCATTCCCGAACAACAGGAAGAAAATAAAACAGCCCAAAGCCATACCTTATTAATAGTAGATGACAACAAAGACCTGACCGATTATCTGGCAACAGCCCTGAAAGACCGGTTTAAGACAATATGGGTAGCCGCCGATGGAGAGGAAGCATTGCGTCTTTGCCGGGAAAAACGTCCTCATATAGTTGTAAGCGATATCCAAATGCCCCATATGAACGGCTATGAGCTATGTAAACAAATAAAAGAAGATTTGGAAATAAGCCATATCCCGGTTATCCTGCTCACTGCACGTAATGACGAAGAAAGCCAACTATATGGTTATAAAAACGGAGCAGACGCCTACATCACAAAACCTTTTGAAGTAAGTATGCTGTATGCAATTGTCTGTAGCCAACTGCATAACCGGGAACGGATGCGTACCCGCTATACAGACATCGGTCCTCTGCCGCCACCCGAAGAAGGAACCTTCAGTTCGGCCGATGAAGAATTTTTAAATCGCCTGAATCAGATAATCACAGAACATCTGGATAACGAACAGTTGGGTATTCCATTCATTTGCAACAAAATAGGAATCAGCAGAGCTTCTTTATACAATAAGCTGAAAGCATTGACAGATATGGGAGCCAACGACTATATAACCAAAATACGTATGGAGAGAGCTATCTGGCTTATTCTCCATACAGAACTCAGTGTCAATGACATAGCAGATAAGACAGGATTCTCGACCGCCAGATATTTCAGCACTGTATTCAAACAGCATACAGGTTGTTCCCCTACCCAATACAGAGAGAAACCGCCTGTCAACACTCAATAACCCTATAAAACCCTGTTTTCATTCCATGTTATGTTAATTTCCGACCATTTATAATAATAAATGATATATAACATGGAATAAAAGCAGAGATATAGTGCATTATCCAAATGAAAGAGTTTACTTTGTCCAACAAACAATTAGAGATTTATTCTAGTTTTATTCTCATCATGTATCTTCTCAGTTATCCACATTGAGTATATTCATTCCTGATTTAGAGCTTCTTGAAATTTCGTTGTTAGATTATTAATTTTTTATATTGACAGTTATGAATATGTATGTTGGAAACCTTAGCTACAACGTTAAGGAAGTAGATTTGAGAGAAGTTATGGAAGAGTATGGAACAGTAGGCTCAGTCAAGTTAATCATTGACCGTGATACAAGAAGATCAAAAGGTTTCGCCTTTGTCGAAATGCCGGAAACTTCAGAAGCTTCAAACGCTATCAAACAGTTGAACGGCGTAGAATATGCCGGTCGTCCAATGGTAGTAAAAGAAGCCTTACCCAGAAATTAATAGAGTAAACTTGATAGACAAAG
>ENA-OQDL01000818-OQDL01000818.1-human-gut-metagenome-genome-assembly--contig:-NODE-818-length-17965-cov-4.013230_pt1 | contig 17965 bp, 18 predicted proteins | sample MGYA00242782_ERZ504609 | MGnify/ENA primary metagenome ERZ504609 (study PRJEB26092, sample SAMD00036320) | human gut metagenome | host: Homo sapiens | study: EMG produced TPA metagenomics assembly of... | reverse complement strand
CCCATTGTTCTTTAAGAAGATCCATGTAGATCCGGCGGTAGCGTCGGGACCACTTATCACAACGGTCAATGACCTTGTAGCGGTTATATCATATTATGGACTGAGCTGGATATTCCTGATCAATATGATGCATCTGGTTGGATAAATATAGAATAAATATGCAAGAAGTCATATATCAGATTATAATGGCATGAATTTGATATATGACTTTTTGTATATGTATTTATGGATATAGAGGGACATGATAAGTAATGTGATATATAAAAATATCATTTTGACAAAAATAAAGAAACAGGAATAAACGAACTAGAATTTGAAGGGGAAAGAATATTCGAGGTAACAGTATAATGGTAAAAATAGATCTGATCACCGGATTTTTAGGCTCCGGCAAGACAACATTTATAAAAAAATATGCAAAATATCTGATCGATAATGGAGTAAATATCGGAATACTGGAAAATGATTACGGTGCAGTCAACGTAGATATGATGCTGTTAAAAGATCTGGAAGGCGAGAACTGTGAACTGGAGATGATTGCCGGAGATGTGATGCGGAATGCCACAGAAGACGTTTCCGCACAAAACTGATCGCAATGGGAATGTGCGGCTATGACCGTGTGATCGTAGAGCCGTCGGGTATCTATGATGTGGATGAATTTTTCGATGTATTACGGGATGATCCGATCGACAGATGGTATGAGATCGGGAACGTGATCACAGTTGTTGACGCAAAATTAGAACCGGAATTATCAGATCAAGCAGATTACCTTCTGGCATCCGAGGCTGCGAATGCAGGGTGTATCGTACTTAGCAGAAGCCAGGAAGCAGAAGATGCAGAGATAGAAAATACGGTTGCGCACCTGAATCATGCAATGGAAAAAGTACAGTGTAAGCGGAGATTTCAAAATGACATTATAATAAAAGACTGGGAGACATTCGACAATACGGATTATGAAAAGCTGTTATCCTGCGGATATGTATCGGAGAATTACCGGAAAATGCATATCGAAGAGGGAGAGATATTCAAATCTCTGTATTTTATGAATCTGGATAAGACGAAAGAAGAGATTACAGAAGCAGCAGAAAAAGTTCTGGAAGACAGAGAATGTGGCAACGTATTCCGTGTCAAAGGATTCCTGAAAGATAAAGAAGAAAAATGGCTGGAATTAAACGCAACGCATCAGGAGATAAGGACTGCTCCGATTCCGGAAGGACAAGAGGTTGTGATCGTAATCGGAGAAGAGATGAATGAGGCGAAGATACGTGGGTATTTTTCCTGAAAAAATTAATTCGTCAGAAATACAACGGGAATGTTAATAAAATAACTAAAAATATTTGTTGAAAAGACACAAGAATAATGCATAATGACGAAAAGAAAATAGAGAATAATTGTGTAGATTAGCTGAAAAGATGGAAAATGACTAAATGTCATTGAAATGATTTGTGCATCATGATATAGTAAATGCAGTTGAACAAGCAAGCTGAGATAGGAGAGCGAATACAAAGTAATCAGACGATTACTTTTTAGGCGCACTCCTTTTTTTTTGAAAAATAACCCAGGGTGTAATAGAATAAATGCAAAGCATAATAGTTTAGCAAAGTAGAATGAGGACAGATAAGATGAATCAGATATTTTATGATGCGGTTGGCAATAATCCGATTATTGCGGCTGTGAAGAACATGGAAGATATAGAAGTAAGTTGTGCAATAGAAGAGATACAGGTGATTTTCATATTATTTGGAGATGTCTGTTCGATAGACAGGATTGTAAAACGGGTGAAAGATGCCGGAAAGGTTGCGATGGTACATGTAGATCTGATCAGCGGACTCAGCCCGAAAGAAATTTCGGTAGAATATCTGGAAGAACATACAGAAGCAGATGGAATCATATCAACAAAGCCGTCACTGATCAAGAAAGCAAAAGAACTTGGAATGTATACGGTTCTCAGATATTTTCTGCTGGACTCCATGGCATTTGAAAATATCAGACAGCAACAACATATGGTGAGACCGGATTTTATAGAAGTACTTCCGGGTGTGATGCCAAGAGTGATCAAACGGATCTGTGGTTCAGTGAAGACACCGATCATAGCAGGAGGATTGATCACAGATAAAGAAGACGTGATGGCTGCATTATCAGCCGGAGCAATTGCAGTATCATCAACCAATCATCAGGTATGGAAGATGTAATAACTGTAAAAGAAAAAACAGAATATTTAATTGCTTGAGGGAGCAATTTAAATAGAACGCATGCGAAAAAGTAACAAGTAAAATGAAACGAAAATCAGGAGGAAATGAATATGGCAAAATATGTAATGGCGTTGGATGCAGGAACTACCAGTAACAGATGTATTCTGTTTAATGAGAAAGGTGAGATGTGCAGTGTGGCACAGAGAGAATTCACACAGTATTTCCCAAAACCGGGCTGGGTAGAGCATGATGCAGATGAGATCTGGGCAAGTATGCTTGGTGTTGCGGTAGAAGCAATGAATATGATCAATGCAGAGGCAGAAGATATTGCAGCGATCGGTATCACAAATCAGCGTGAAACAACAATCGTCTGGGATAAAGAAACAGGAGAACCGGTACATCATGCGATCGTATGGCAGTGCCGCAGAACATCAGAATATTGTGATTCCTTAAAAGAAAAAGGATTAACAGATAAATTCCGTGAAAAAACCGGACTGGTCATCGATGCATATTTCTCGGGAACAAAGGTAAAATGGATCCTTGATAATGTGCCGGGAGCAAGAGAAAGAGCAGAAAGAGGAGAATTATTATTTGGAACCGTTGAGACATGGCTGATCTGGAAACTGACGAAAGGTGCAGCACATGTGACAGATTATTCGAATGCATCACGTACAATGTTATTTAACATTAATACACTGGAGTGGGATGATGAGATTCTGGAAGAACTGGATATTCCAAAATGTATGTTACCGGAACCAAAACCATCCAGCTGCATCTACGGAGAGGCTGATCCGTCTTATCTTGGAGGTCCGATCCCAATCGCAGGAGCAGCAGGAGATCAGCAGTCAGCTTTATTCGGCCAGACATGTTTCAATGCAGGAGAAGCAAAGAATACATACGGAACAGGATGTTTCCTTCTGATGAATACAGGAGAAAAGCCGGTATTTTCTAAAAATGGTCTGGTTACGACCATTGCATGGGGATTAGACGGCAAAGTAAATTATGCGCTGGAAGGTTCGATCTTTGTAGCAGGAGCAGCGATCCAGTGGTTGAGAGATGAACTTCGTATTATTGATTCTGCACCGGATTCTGAATATATGGCGAAGAAAGTTAAAGATACGAATGGATGTTATGTAGTACCTGCATTTACAGGACTTGGAGCACCACACTGGGATCAGTATGCAAGAGGAACCATTGTAGGAATTACACGTGGAGTGAACAAATATCACATTATCCGTGCAACAACTGGAATCACTGGCATATCAGGTAAATGATGTTCTTGTTGCAATGAAAGCAGATTCCGGAATTGATCTTGCTGCACTGAAGGTTGACGGCGGCGCAAGTGCCAACGATTTCCTGATGCAGACACAGGCAAATATCATTAACGCACCGGTAAACCGTCCGCAGTGTGTAGAGACAACGGCAATGGGAGCTGCTTATCTTGCAGGTCTTGCAGTTGGATACTGGGAGAGCAAAGAAGATGTAATTAAGAACTGGGCAATCGACAAGACATTCGAGCCAAAAAGTCGATGACGAACAGAGAAATAAGATGATCAAAGGCTGGAACAAAGCCGTAAAATACGCTTATGGATGGGCGAAAGAAGATTAAAAACTGAATAAAGAAAGATAGATAGAAAAAGGGGGAATTTTCTATGTTACCTTATATTGCTGAATTCTTGGGGACAATGATACTGATTATTCTTGGAGACGGAGTGGTTGCGAATGTGAACCTGAATAAATCCGGAATGAAAGGCGGCGGAACGGTTCAGATCACCATTGCCTGGGGTCTTGCAGTTATGCTGCCGGCATGTATATTTGGAGCTGCATCCGGAGCATCCTTTAATCCGGCACTGACACTGGCGCTGGCAATCGACGGAAGTTTTGCATGGTCTATGGTTCCGGGATATATTGTGGCACAGTTTGCGGGAGCATTTGTGGGAGGAGCAGTAGTATACCTTCTGTTTAAAGGACAGTTTGATGCGACCGAAGACCAGGCAACAAAGCTTGGAGTATTCTGTACCGCACCATCGATTCCGAATCTTGGTCTGAATATTTTCAGTGAGGCAGTCGGAACGTTTATACTTGTATTTGCAATCAAAGGAATGGCAAATGTGCCGGAACTTACAGATGGACTTGGCAAATTTATCGTATTTGGAATCATCGTTTCTATAGGTATGTCACTCGGTGGCCTGACAGGATATGCAATCAATCCGGCAAGAGACCTTGGACCACGTCTGGCGCATGCAGTACTTCCGATCAAGGGAAAAAGGAAGTTCAAACTGGGGATATGGAATCGTGACATTAATAGGTCCGGTAATAGGAGCTGTTGCTGCGGTATTGCTTTTTGGTGCTATTCCGTGGTAAAATAACGAAGAAAATAGAATAAGAGGCGTGAGAGAAGAGAGCCTGACAGGATAATCGCATATTCGTGATGCGTTTACTTGTCAGGCTCTTTTTTCAAAAAATCATACAGATATAGATAAGGAGAGATAAAAATATGTATGATGTGATAATAATTGGAAGCGGAGTCTCAGGCTCGGCAGCAGCAAGGGAGTTGTCCCGTTATAAAGTAAAGGTATGTGTATTAGAAAAAGAAGAAGATGTCTGCTGTGGAACGTCAAAAGCCAACAGTGGAATTGTACATGCAGGATATGATGCAAAAGAAGGATCATTGATGGCAAAGTTAAATGTCCGCGGAAATGCAATGATGGAGCAGTTATCGAAAGATCTGGATTTCCCGTTTCAGAGAGTCGGTTCGCTGGTAATCTGTCTGAGAGAAGAAGATATGGATAAATTGCAGGCATTGTATGACAGAGGAGTGGCAAATGGTGTTCCGGGACTTCAGATCCTGAACAGAGAAGAAGTGCTCGAGATGGAGCCGAATATTGTTGATAATGTATATGCGGCACTTTATGCACCATCAACCGGAATCGTATGTCCATTTGGATTGAATATTGCGATGGCAGAAAATGCCTGTGAAAATGGTGTGGAATTCAAATTTGATACAAAAGGTACAGAAATTGGAAAAAAATGGATGGTATCTGGGAAATTTACACAAATCAGGGTGTGTTCAAGACAAAATATGTGGTGAATGCGGCCGGCGTTTATGCAGACAAATTCCATAATATGGTCAGTGAAAAGAAGATACACATCACACCAAGAAGAGGTGATTATTGTCTGTTGGATAAAACAGCAGGCGCACATGTGAGCAAGACAATATTTGCTCTACCAAATGAATTCGGAAAAGGAATTCTGGTTACACCGACTGCACACGGCAATCTCCTTCTTGGACCGACAGCGATCGATATAGAAGAAAAAGAAGGAACAAATACGACAAGAGAAGGACTGGATCAGGTACTTACAAAAGCAGGACAGAATGTAAAAGATATACCGATGCGTCAGGTAATTACTTCATTTGCAGGACTTCGTGCACATGAAGAAGGGCATGAATTTATCATAGAAGAAGTAGAGAATGCGAAAGGATTTATTGACTGTGCAGGAATTGAATCTCCGGGCCTTACCAGCAGTCCGGCAATCGGGGAGATGGTTGCAGGGATTTTGAAAGAAAAGCTTCATTTGGAAGAAAAAGAAAATTTCATTGCAACAAGAAAAGGAATCCTGGATCCAAACACTCTGAGTAAAGAAGAAAGAGTGACATTGATCAAAGAGAAACCGGCATACGGTAATATTATCTGCCGATGTGAGATGATCACAGAAGGTGAGATTATCGATGCAATCCATAGACCGCTTGGAGCAAAGTCATTAGACGGCGTAAAGCGCAGAACCAGAGCAGGTATGGGGCGGTGCCAGGCCGGTTTCTGTTCCCCTAGAACGATGGAAATACTGGCAAGAGAACTGGACATTCCGATGTCAGAGATCACGAAATCCGGCGGAAAATCCAAGATTATCACAGGAACGAATAAGGATCAGCTGTAATAGAAAAAGGAAGATAGATTATGAAAACATACGATATAGTAATTATTGGCGGAGGCCCGGCAGGACTTGCGGCAGCCGTATCAGCAAGAGAAAATGGGATCCAGGATATTCTGATCCTGGAAAGAGATAAAGAACTGGGTGGAATCCTGAATCAGTGTATTCATAATGGTTTCGGTCTTCATACATTTAAAGAGGAACTGACAGGACCGGAATATGCCGGAAGATTCATCAAACAGGTAATGGATCTTGGAATCGAATACAAATTACATACGATGGTTATGGACATCAGCTCAGATAAAATTGTAACAGCGATGAACCGGGAAGAAGGATTATTTGAAATACAGGCAGGTGCAGTCATCCTGGCTATGGGATGCCGTGAGCGTTCCAGAGGTGCATTGAACATTCCGGGGTATCGTCCGGCAGGCATTTATTCAGCAGGAACAGCGCAGCGTCTGGTCAATATGGAAGGGTATATGCCGGGAAGAGAAGTTGTAATCTTAGGCTCTGGCGATATCGGGCTGATCATGGCAAGACGTATGACACTGGAAGGTGCAAAGGTCAAAGTTGTAGCAGAACTGATGCCATATTCCGGTGGTTTAAAGCGTAATATTGTACAGTGTCTGAATGACTATGATATTCCTTTGAAATTAAGCCACACAGTTGTAGATATCAAAGGAAAAGAAAGAGTCGAAGGAATCACACTGGCAGAAGTGGACGGTAAAGGAAAGCCGATTCCGGGAACAGAAGAAGAATACACTTGTGATACGTTATTACTTTCCTGCGGACTGATTCCGGAAAATGAGATATCCAGAGGTATGGGCGTAGATATGAATCCTGTCACATCAGGACCGAAAGTCAATGAAAGCCTGGAGACTAATATCGAAGGTGTATTTGCATGTGGAAATGTACTGCATGTACATGACCTGGTGGATTTTGTGTCGGAAGAAGCGAAGACTGCGGGAAGAAATGCAGCAGAATATGTGAAGAACTTACAGGCAGATACAGACGATAAGGATAAGCATAGCGGGGAAGAGGCAGCGGAGATTGTATTGAATCCGGTAGAAGGCGTGCGTTATACAGTTCCAAGTACCATTAATCCGGTTCATATGGATGAGAATCTTACGGTGCGCTTCCGTGTGGGCGGTGTATACAAGAACTGTTATGTAAGTGTATATTTTGATGAAGAACGTGTGATACATAAGAAACGTCCGGTTGTTGCACCGGGAGAGATGGAGCAGATTAAACTTACGAAAGAACAGCTTATGAAGTATCCGGGTCTGAAGACAATTACAGTAAAGATAGAGGAGGCGTAGAGGATGGGAACAGTAACAACGAGAGAACTGACATGTATCGGCTGTCCGATGGGCTGCCCTCTGATCGTGACAATGGAAGCCGGCGAAGTGATCAGTGTAACAGGAAATACCTGCAAACGAGGAGACGTATATGCAAGAAAAGAAGTGACCAATCCGACCAGAATCGTAACTTCTACGGTAAGAGTATCCGGCGGTGATGCGGATATGGTATCGGTGAAGACAAAGGAAGATATCCCGAAAGGAAAAATCTTTGAATGTGTGAAAGCACTGAAGAGTGTGGAAGTTCCGGCACCGATACATATCGGAGATGTGCTGGTGAAGGATGTGGCCGGTACCGGTGTGGATATTGTGGCGACGAAAAATGTAGAATCTATATAAAATTTACAGCTGGCACAAATACATAGAAATATACAAAATATGTGAAAATTTGCTATAATGGGTTCAGATTTAAAAAGATAAAAATGGAGAGATGATCGTGGAACCATATTATTATAGCAAGATGAACAAAGTACAGCAGGCAGCCTATCATGCCATCCGGCAGGGACTGCTTGAAATCTCAGATTCAATACAGATTCCAGGAATGGAGGCGGAGGAACTTTATAATGTATTCTTCCGCCTGCGTCTGGATCATCCGGAAATCTTCTGGGCAACCGGGTATAAGTACAAGTATTATCCGGATTCGCCCAATTTCATTTTTATCCCGGAATATTTATTTGATAAAAACAAAATAAAGGAACATCAGAAAGCACTGAAGTCCAGAGTAGAAAAGCTCGTAAGACCGGTAAAAGATAAATCCGAATGGGAAAAGGAAAAATATGTACATGATTTCATCTGTGAAAATGTACACTATGATAAATTAAAAAAGTCATATTCCCATGAGATCATCGGACCGCTCGGACAGGGTGTCGGGGTCTGTGAAGGAATTGCAAAATCAGTGAAAGTGCTGTGTGATGCACTCGGGATCTGGTGTATGATCGCAGTCTGCGGTAACAATCCGGAGAAAGGAATCAAATACCGTCATACTTGGAACATTGTGAGAATTGGTGGAAATTATTATCATCTGGATGCGACATTTGACAATACACTCGGAAATGACAAAAAAGAAATCCGCTACGACTATTTCAACCTGGATGATAAAAGTATTTTCAGAGATCATGAGCCGCTGATCGCTCCGGCACCAAAGTGCGAAGAAGGGGACCATTTCTATTATAAAGAGAAGAAACTGTCGTTTACAAAGACAGAAGATGTATATAGAAGAGCATTACAGACCGCAAAAAAAGGAAGAGTATTTACCTTCCACTGGCGGGGCGGTTATCTGACGAAAGCTGTTTTGGAAGAACTTCTGGAGCTGATTCAGAAAGCCGGAAAAGAAAAGCAGAAGAATGCAAGGATCAGTTTGAACTGGCCGCAGGCGGTATTGCGCTTTGATTATGTAGAAGATCATGGGGAAGTGGAACCGGAAGTTGTGGTTGAAGAGGCAAATGAAGGAGAGAAAGAATAGTGGATGCATTTGTAATGTTGCAAGAGCTTCTGGAACAGGAACAGTTTGAGCTGATTTTTCCGGAGCGATCAATTTCAGGGCAACCGGATATCCGACTGGTATATCTGATGAATGATGCGGTGGAAAGCTTTCTTGTATTTCACAATGCCAGAATGACAGGGGAATACAGACCGGACTATGAAGGAGAGATATCGGCATCGATGAGTTTTGAAGATATGGAGTACATTCTTGTGGTCCATCAGGGAGATTCAGTCGTCACGATATTTTTCGAAGATCTGCTGACAGATGTCCATCTGTATAATTATGGGGAGATCGGACATTTCTGGATGAAGGATTATGAATATCTGCGGCAGCTGGAATACCGTCTGGCAATCATGAGAGACAAGTATGATTATCTGGGAGAGGAATACTGTACACCAGAGGAACGAAAGCTTGCGATGCTGGTGGATTTCCCGCCGCTTAATTACTGCTGTTATCCTGCAGTGCCGGAACAATACATCGTCCCAAGAGTAGAGCCATGGGTGCCGACAGAAGAAGCAATTGCAGTGATGGAGAAACTGGCCGCAGAGGCGGATGATAAAGGATTGCTGAAGATATTAAAGAACTACCGGAAACATCCAAAGCCATATATTGCAAAGAAAATTGCAGCAATGCTTCACCGGAATGCGCATGCAAAAGTGGTCGATCTGTTGGATGAAAAGTTGAGAAAAACAGTTTCAGGCTACAAGAAACGTTCATTTGGAGAAGAGATGGATGTAAGATGTCAGCAACTGATGCACAAGGTGGAAGAAAGAAGACAGCAATTGCAAAAGGAAGGAAAAGATTCTGTTATTTTAAGAGAAGAACCATTCGAGATTGCAAAAGACAGTATCGGTTATCAGATTCATCTGATGATCTGGGAGAAGGGAATCTTAAACAGGAAAGTGAAAATAGAGAGTTATTCGCTGGAAAAGAATAAAGAATAGCAGATGCTTGTCCGCATGCCAGTATTAAAAATGGGCATCCACACCGGATGCCCAAAAGGAAAAAAGTTATGAAAAAGAAAAATGATATATATAAACTCGGTTGTTGTCTTTTATTAAATAACCGAAGGATTTTTTAGGCGAAGCCAGACCAGATAAAAGTTGCTTCATATTTCTGATACCTGAGTGACTGCTTTGTTGTTGATGATTATATAATACATGGTAAATGTTTCTAATTTGTGTTATAGAGCTAAAGAAAATATGAAAAATCTTAAGATAATCTATAGGAAATCTAAAGTGAGTAATAAGACTTCCGATAGAAGAGGTTGAGAAAGTGTTAGCACAGTAAAAGCCAAAAAATTATCCCTGTGTAACTGCTGCTCTGCTGAGTTTATTCAGTTTTCTGATAGATCAGGCGGCTATCACCGCTTTTCAATGTAGTATGCCCACAGCATGTGAAGCCTAATTTGGCGAGCAGATGCTGCATCGGGATATTATCATCGTGTGTATCAATCTTAATATTCGGAAACTGTTCATAAGCCCAGTTCAGGCAGAAGGTGGCAATGCCTTTCGTGTCCGGTGCTGTGGCAACTCTGTGAACAACGGCATAAGGGCAGGAATTCAACCAGGAACCGTCAATGTTCAGATAATCGGGATCTTCTTCCGGATGAAAATAGAATACACCGCCAATCCGTTCCCGGTCATTTGCCCGGATGATACAGACATGTAAGCAGCCGGAACGGATGTCCTGTGTAGTCAGTTCTAACGGAGGATAGTTGTCCTTCCACTGGTCAGGGTTTCCATGTTCTTTCATATATTCCCGTGCATAGGCATAGATTGCAAGGATATCCGGGAGGTCATTCATTGTCGCTTTTCTGATCTGCATAAAAAATCTCCTTTATATAAAGCGTTCGTTTATTTTCGTAATTGTGGGAATATCTCGATACTCCGTTCCAGAATTCCCTTCATGTATGCAATCACAGTGCCGTAATTTGTGATCGGGATATCTGCATCATCGGCACATTTCAGGCGGTATTTCATCTCACGCTCGTTCAGCATACATCCACCACAATGGATGATCATCTTATAGCGGGTCAGATCCAGAGGAAATTCGGTTCCGCTGGTAAATTCAAAGGACACGTCTTTTCCGGTATATTCGCATACCCAGCGAGGCAGTTTGACAGTACCGATATCGTCACACTGACGATGGTGGGTGCAGCCTTCGCTGATCAGAATGGTATCTCCGTCTTCCAGTGTGTCTAATGCACGTGCGCCTCTGACAACTGTTTCCAGATTCCCCTTGTATCTTGCAAAAAGGATAGAAAATGAAGTTAAAAGGATATCAGAAGGTGTATCTTTGTCAACTTCTTTAAATGCCTGACTGTCGGTGATCACAAGCGCAGGTTTTTTGCCCAGTGAGTCCAGAGTGCTCTTAAGTTCCGTCTCTTTTACCACAATGGCAGTTGTACCGGCATCGAGAAGATCACGGATCGTCTGCTGTTGCGGAAGAATCAGTCTTCCCTTTGGTGCCGCCGAGTCGATCGGAACCACCAGCACGACAAAATCCCCGGGTTTTACAAGATCACGCACAATGAATCTGGAAGAATCCTCAGAAGGAACCAGAGATCCGAGCCGTTCCTTCAGTTCATGAATATGAAGATGTTCTGTGGTATTGGTCCACAGAATATTTTCCAGAGGAATCTTATATTTCAGGTGTGTGGATACGATCATTTCCTGGTGTACATGTTCGGATACCAGATCAGCTTTATTGAGGACGAGCAGGAGAGGGATTTTTTTATCCTGTATACGTGTAAGAATTGCATTGTCCTGTGGGGTGATTCCGGTGGTTCCATCAACTACAAGTACAGCAATATCTGTCTTGTTCAAGACCTGATAGGCTTTCTGGATACGAAGTTTTCCGAGTTCTCCTGTGTCATCGAGACCTGGAGTGTCAATCATGACAACCGGACCAAGCGGAAGTAGTTCCATGGCTTTGAACACCGGATCGGTCGTGGTTCCGCGTACATCGGATACGATTGCCAGATTCTGTCCGGTAAGTGCATTGATCAGGCTTGATTTTCCGGCATTACGCCTGCCAAAGATTCCGATATGTGTACGTTCTGAAGAGGGGGTGCTGTTTAAACTCATGATGTATTCCTCGCTTTCTGACAGCTATGTGTAAAGCTGACCATATAAAAATGTTAAAACTGTATGAATCTGCGGTATTGTTTCAATGATTAAATATTCAGGGAATCTCCACGGTCTGTTACAACCTGATATCCAACGGATTTCATCCGCATTTCCAGACAATGTCTGCACTGGGCGGATTCATCTCCGGTACAAATTTTATTATCATATAGAAGATAATCTTTCCGGACTTCCGTCGGTGAGAGATTTGGCATTACGACATTGGCTCCGGCAAGGATTCCGAGTTCACGTCCCTTCGGATGGATGGTTCCAAGTGCGGTTGTGGCCGGAAGCAGAACCTTCGGGATCATCAGCCGGATCAGCCCGAGCATATATAAGGTAAGCTCCAGTGTTCCCGCAGCTTCTCCGGCAAATGGGGTATCATGGTGTGGGATGAACGGACCGATTCCAATCATGTGTGGATTCAGTTCTTTCATAAAAAGCATATCTTCCGCAAGATGTTCTGCAGTCTGGTAAGGAGATCCGACCATGAAGCCGCAGCCAATCTGGTAACCGATGTCCTTTAAGTCACACAGACATTGCTGTCGGTGTTCCGGACTGAGATTTGCCGGATGAAGCTTTCGATAATGTTCATGATTATAAGTCTCATGCCGCAGAAGATAACGGTCGGCACCTGCATCAAAGTAAGCCTGATAGCTTTTCTTTTGGATTTTTTCACCGATGGAAAGTGTAATGGCACAGTCAGGGTAACGTTCTTTTGATCATACGGATCAGGTGGGTGATGCGTTCATCTGTATAATAGCCGTCTTCTCCACCCTGTAAGACAAAGGTACGGAAGCCCAGTTCATAGCCTTCGTGACAGCATTTCAGGATATCTTCTTCCGTCAGCCGGTAACGGTGTGCGTTGCCGTTGCTTTTCCGTATGCCGCAGTAAAGGCAGTCATTTTTACAATAATTAGTAAATTCAATCAGACCGCGGACATACACGTCGTGTCCGTAATAGCGATGACGTTCCTCACGGGCCAGGGAAAAGAGATATTCGGAAAGTTCCGGAGTGCGTCCCTCGATCAGTGTGATCCATTCTTCTTTGGTAAGTGTATGTTCCTTGTGTAATTTATCAATGAAACTTTTTTGATTTTGGTTATCTGTATTCATTTATAGTTGTCCTTTAATTGCTGGTTGTTGATAATCATCTCCATATAGTATATCATACTAATTAATAAGAGTAGACAATAAATTCATTGGAAACTTTGGAATGTAGTGTGGCAGCATAAATAAAAAGGAAAGGAAACAAATTATGGGAATCGGCAAAAGAATATTAAATGTACTGATCGGACTGTTGTTTATCATAAGTGTAACGGTGTTGGGATCAAGTTTTCTGGCAAAAAAGGTATTGGTGGATGCAATCAGTCAGGCAGGAGTCGATACTGCAATTTCACACCGGATGATGGATGCGGTATTCGGTTATGCAGGAGCGGATGATACGGAATGGATCGCAAAGATACAGAACAAGATCGAGAAAAACGGAGAAGTACAGGCAATTACACAAAAGGTCATGAACGAGATAACAGAGGATCTTTCCAGCGGAAAAGCGTACAAAGACGTAGATGTAACAAAAGAACTGAATCGGATTCTGGATGACAGTATGCAGGAAATTAAGGATACGAATCCGGAATTAAGTGACGATATGCTGGCAATGATGAAACAGCAGTTGAAAGAAGAACTGGTTGATGTGCAGGATGTGCTGAACAGCTATGCTTCAAACCTGTATGATAATATGAATGATACCAGTACGGTACAGGGAAAGGTTGCAAAGCTTTATACCATATTACTGTCCATACCGTGCCGGGTGGCAGCGGGAGCAGCAATCCTGATTCTTGCGGTTCTGACGATTCTACTGGGCTATCCAAGATACAGAGGTCTCTTTTCGCTTGGTGTAGAAGGTCTGATCTGCGGTATTATCTTTGCTCCGGGAATCGGACTTATGGGAAATAAGGTACTCAGCTTACTGACGGACAGAATACTTGGACGTACGATTGATGTGAATTTGAAGGCATTCCTTTGGATGGGATGTATCTCTGCCGGAGCAGGAGTGGTATTCCTGCTTGCAGGGCTGATCGTGAGCTGGAAAGATGACAGATAAAAATCCAAAATTTTGAAGTATGGAATTGCATGTTATAAAAAGACATGTAAAGCTGCATTAAAGATTGAAAAATAGGAGCTGATTCAGACATGGAAACACAACATATCATCCACAATTTCGAACCAATCTACAATGAACATTCCAAAATCCTGATGCTCGGAACCATGCCGTCTCCGAAATCCCGTGAAGTCGGCTTCTACTACGGCCATCCAAGAAACAGATTCTGGAAAGTTGTATCGGATGTCTGTGGAGAAGCTTATCCGGAGACAAGAGAAGATAAGATTACATTTGCATTAAGAAATGGTATTGCAGTATGGGATGTGTTGGCGGGATGTGATATCAAAGGAGCAGATGACAGCAGTATCCGCAATCCACAGCCGAATGATATGAGCAGGATACTTGAATGTGCTGATATCAAAGCAATCTTTACGACGGGAACGAAAGCGTTCCAATTATATAAGAAGTTCTGTTATCCGAAGACTGGGATTATGGCAATCGGGTTACCATCCACCAGTCCGGCAAACTGCAGAACATCGTATGAGCAGCTCTATGAAGCATATTTTGAAATCAGAAAATATCTGGAATAAGGAGTCAGATATTTTCTGATATCAAAGCAAGAGAGGATATAGTATAATGGACAATCTGGTGTTTAGTTTAAATGCAACAGTTCCCATTTTCTTAATGATGGTATTGGGACTGTTTTTCAATAAGATTGGGTGGATGGACGAAGAGTTTGCCAATAAGATGAACAAATTCGTCTTCCGGATACCACTGCCGGTATTATTATTCGGCGATCTGGCGGTCGTAGATATCAAGGAAGCGTGGGATACGAAATTCGTAATTTTCTGTTTTATTATTACATTGATCAGTATCACGATCGCAATTGGAATCTCCTGCCTGTTGAAAGACAGAAGCATTCAGGGAGAATTTATCCAGGCGGCTTACCGGAGCAGTGCGGCGCTTCTGGGAATCGCATTTATCCAGAATATCTATGGTAATTCCGGACAGGCACCACTTATGATCATAGGAAGTGTACCACTTTATAATATTATGGCGGTGGTTGTGCTGTCGTTTTTCAAACCGGGACAAAATGGTATGGATAAAGCACTGCTCAAGAAAACATTGACCGGTATCATTACGAATCCGATCATCATCGGTATTGCAGCAGGTCTGTTATGGTCAGCGCTGAAACTTCCGATGCCTGTGATCTTACATAAGGCGGTCAGCAGTATCGGCGGCGTAGCAACACCGATGGGACTGATGGCAATGGGAGCAACCTTTGATATTAAGAAAGCGTTTGGCAAGATCAAACCGACCGTGATCGCCGCATTTATCAAATTAGTGGGATTTGTAGCAGTGTTCATGCCGCTTGCGGTAGTAATCGGATTCAGGAGAGAGAAACTGATCGCAATCTTAGTCATGCTTGGTTCAGCAACTACGGTCAGCAGTTATGTCATGGCTAAGAATATGGGACATGAAGGTGTCGTGTCATCAAGTGTAGTTATGCTGACGACGATGTGCAGTGCATTTACGTTAACGGGATGGCTTTTCATTATGAAATGTTTCGGTCTGGTGTAACTCCTTAAGAGTTTCTGAAAAATCCCTAAAATCCTTGACAAATGGGGATTCGATGGCTATCATATTCAGTAGTTTATACGTAAAGGCATTGATGAAGAGGAGTACACGTAAGTTCGTCCATACCAGAGAGAGTGATCCATCGGCTGAGAGACACTTAAGGAATACGAGACGTAGGAAGGTAGCTTCGGAGCCGGATGAGTGAACCTGAGACATATGATAAGACGGTAGTAGTTCATCCCGGAGTCGTTCCCGTTAAAGAATAAGATGAGATATATGGGGAAGAGTTTTCCTGTATAATGAAGGTGGTACCGCGACTACAATCGCCCTTTACGTAATGTAAAGGGTTTTTTCATGTAATCAAAAAAATGTGAAAAAAGTGTGAAATGAGGAGGAAACTATGAGCGAAAACCTGGAAAAGACTTACAATCCCAAAGCGATTGAAGCAAAGTTATATGAAAAATGGTGTGATAACAAATATTTCCACGCCGAAGTTGACAGAAGTAAGAAACCATTTACCACAGTAATGCCGCCACCGAACATTACAGGTAAGCTTCACATGGGACATGCCCTTGATAATACACTGCAGGATATTCTGATCCGTTATAAGAGAATGCAGGGATACAATGCACTCTGGATTCCGGGAACAGACCATGCAGCTATCTCGACAGAAGTTAAGGTTACAAACCAGTTAAAAGAAGAAGGAATTGACAAGAAAGAATTAGGAAGAGAGAAATTCCTGGAAAGAACATGGCAGTGGAAAGAAGAATATGCCGGAACGATCGAGGGACAGCTTAAAAAATTAGGTGTATCCTGCGACTGGGACAGAGAACGTTTTACAATGGACGAAGGATGTTCCAAGGCGGTAGAAGAAGTATTCATCAAATTATATAACGAAGGATATATTTACAAAGGTTCCAGAATCATCAACTGGTGTCCGGTATGTAAGACTTCTCTTTCTGATGCAGAAGTTGAACATGAGGAGCAGGACGGATTCTTCTGGCATATCAAGTATCCAATCGTTGGAACAGATGACTATCTGGAGATCGCAACGACACGTCCGGAGACATTGCTTGGAGATACTGCGATCGCAGTTCATCCGGATGATGAAAGATACAAAGACATCGTAGGAAAGATGTGTAAACTGCCTCTGACAGACAGAGAAATCCCAATCGTTGCCGATTACTATGTAGACAAAGAGTTCGGAACAGGTGCGGTTAAGATCACACCGGCACATGACCCGAACGACTTCGAAGTTGGAAAACGTCACAACCTTCCAGAGATTAACATCATGAATGATGATGCAACGATCAACGAGCAGTACGGTGGAAAATACGCCGGAATGGACCGCTACGAAGCAAGAAAAGCGATGGTAGCTGATCTGGAAGAGCAGGGATACCTGGTAAAAGTGGTTCCACATTCACATAATGTAGGAACACATGACCGCTGCCACACAACCGTAGAGCCAATGATCAAGCAGCAGTGGTTCGTTAAGATGGAAGACCTTGCAAAACCAGCAATTGAAGCGATCAAGAACGGCGACTTAAGATTCGTTCCGGAACGTTTCAATAAGATCTACCTGCACTGGCTTGAGAATATCCGTGACTGGTGTATTTCCCGTCAGATCTGGTGGGGACACAGAATTCCGGCTTATTACTGCGACGAGTGTGGTGAAGTAGTAGTTGGACACGGCGCACCGGAGAAATGCCCGAAATGCGGATGCACACATTTTACACAGGATGAAGATACACTGGATACATGGTTCAGTTCAGCACTGTGGCCATTCTCAACACTCGGATGGCCGGATAAGACAGAGGACCTGGATTACTTCTATCCGACAGATGTTCTGGTAACAGGCTATGATATTATCTTCTTCTGGGTAATCCGTATGGTATTCTCAGGATATGCACATACTGGAAAAGCACCGTTCCATACAGTATTTATTCATGGTCTGGTCCGCGACTCACAGGGACGCAAGATGAGTAAATCCCTTGGAAATGGTATCGATCCGTTGGAGATCATCGATCAGTATGGTGCAGATGCACTTCGTATGACATTAATGACAGGTAATTTTACCAGTTGCTTTGCCAGTTCCTCTGTCATCTGCTTTCCCAGTGTCTGAAAGAACCTGTTTTCCTTCCAGAGTGCAAATTTACAGTTCTTATCCCTGCAAAACCATCCATTTGCCGTTTCACAAA
>ENA-OQDL01000816-OQDL01000816.1-human-gut-metagenome-genome-assembly--contig:-NODE-816-length-17968-cov-3.656858_pt1 | contig 17968 bp, 17 predicted proteins | sample MGYA00242782_ERZ504609 | MGnify/ENA primary metagenome ERZ504609 (study PRJEB26092, sample SAMD00036320) | human gut metagenome | host: Homo sapiens | study: EMG produced TPA metagenomics assembly of... | reverse complement strand
GATCTTTTGAATGGCGTTGAGTTTACTATCTACAAGTTGGCGAACATTGAGCAGACTGTTGACGCAGATGGTAAGGTGGCGCTCACTTATAAGTCGCTTACTAACAAAGTGACTGATAAGGATTTCAATGATGCGACAGTCGATACCAATGGGCGTCTTGACTCTAATGATTTGTATAACAAAATCAGTGGAAAACTTGATGCAACGGATTTGAACGCGTTGGAGACAAAGAAACAGACCACGGGCGAAGGTGGCAATACCAAAGGTACGGTTGCGTTTAATGGCCTTGAACTTGGTGTTTATATGGTTGCCGAAACCAAAGCACCCGACCAAATTTTGACGAAAAGTGCAAACTTATTGTTTCTATTCCAATGGTTGATAAAGATACCGACAATGAGTATGTGTGGAATTATGATGTAATTGCAGAGCCGAAGAATGTACCTACCTATGGTGGCGTAAATCTGCAAAAGGTGGGCGTGACTGTTGGTAATGAAGTGGAAACAGGCCTTGCGGGTGTACTCTTCCGCCTAGATAAGAAAAATGGTGATGATTGGCAACCCGTTGACGCAAGCAAGTTTACATTTGATGCCAATGCAGGCGGGGCAAGCACAGATTTGACTAAGCCGCTGACTAAAGGCTACATTGTGACCGGAACAAACGGTATGATTAGCATCAAGTCCGGCATGACCAAGGGTACTTATCGTTTTGTTGAGATTGAGGCTGTTGACGGTTATATTGCCAACACTGCCAAAGATGCTAATCAGTTTGAAGTAGATGCTGATGCCAATGGTGAGCTTTATGTTCATAAAATTGAAAGCGCGGCAGATAGGCTCAACCCAATCAAAGTGAAGAACGAAAGACCTGCCTTTGACAAGGCGGTGACCAAGCGTGATGGGACTGGCAACGGTGCAAATAACAGTGTTGATTATGCAGTTGGTGACCAGATTCCCTACACGCTGACCGTTAAAGTTCCCGATACTATTGCAAATGTGAAAACCTTCAAGGTGACCGATACGGTTACACCTACCCAGCTTAAGCACTTAGTAAATACAGTCGAGGTTAAACTGGCTGACGGAACTGTGGTTGATTCTAAGTATTATGACATTGAAGATGTCGAAGCTACTGGTGTTATGACCATTGACTTCAAGTCTAATAAAACTGGCAAGGAAAAACTGGGTGACGGCTTTAAGGGAAAAACCATTGTTATCACTTACAAAGCAGAACTGTTGGGAACGGCTGATAAAACGGACGCAGGCAACCTGAACAAGGCTGAATTGGAATATTCAAATAAGACGGATATTAATATGACTGAGGGTACGGAAGGCGACCCGTACAAGATTCACGATGAGGCGGTCGTTTATACCTTCAAGACGAGTATTAAGTCGATAATATTATCCGGTTTGTTTGGATTCTCCTGTTTAGCCTGAGCAAGAAGAATCTCTTTTTTCATGCTCTAAGAAAAGAAGCATCTACTTCATCACGTGAAGTATATTTTGGAGACATAGCTGCAACCTGCATAGCTACGTTCTTCAGGCATGATCTGATCTCATCGTTAACAACATCTGTCTCAGCTTCTACAAGAACACCGATACGTCCGCCGCCGTGGATATAAGATACTACACAACCATCAGTAACAACTTTCTCAAATCTTCTGATGCTGAGTTTTTCTCCGATTACAGAGATTTTCTCATTTAATGCATCCTGTACTGTCTTAGAAGCGTCTTCATTCCAAGCTTCAGCCATGAATCCATCCATATCAGCAGAATCAGAAGCGATTGCCTGATTAACAACTGCTTTAACGAATCCCTGGAATTCAGCATTCTTAGCAACGAAGTCTGTCTCTGAGTTAACTTCTACGATAGCTGCTGTCTTGTCATCCTTAACATCAGCCATAACAATACCTTCTGCTGCGATACGTCCGGCTTTTTTAACAGCCTTAGCTTCTCCGTTCTTTCTTAAGAACTCGATAGCTGCATCCATATCACCATTTGTCTCATTAAGAGCTTTCTTGCAGTCCATCATTCCTGCACCGGTCATTTCTCTTAATTCTTTTACCATCTTAGCTGTAACTGCCATGATTTTATCCTCCAATTATGTTTTTTAAGAATCTTATTCTTCTACTGCTTCTTCAGCTTCTTCAACATACTCTTCTTCGCCTGCAACACCCTGGTTAGCTTCTACTACAGCATCAGCCATCTTAGAAACGATCAGTTTTACAGCACGAATAGCATCGTCATTTCCAGGAATTACATAATCAAGTTCCTCTGGATCACAGTTAGTATCAGCGATACCGATAAGTGGAATTCCAAGAGTGTGTGCTTCCTGAACACAGATTCTTTCCTTCTTAGGATCTACGATAAAAATAGCATCTGGAAGTGTCTTCATGTCTTTGATTCCGCCAAGGTTCTTCTCAAGTTTATCCCATTCTTTCTTTAACTGGATAACTTCTTTCTTAGGCAGTACATCAAATGTTCCGTCTTCTGACATTCTTTCGATATCTTTCAGACGAGCGATTCTGCTCTTGATTGTCTTGAAGTTTGTAAGCATTCCTCCAAGCCATCTTTCATTTACATAGTACATTCCGCAACGTTCAGCTTCTACTTTGATAGCATCCTGAGCCTGCTTCTTAGTACCTACAAAAAGGATTGTTCCACCTTCTGCAGCGATATCAGCTACTGCCTGGTAAGCTTCATCTACTTTACCTACAGATTTCTGAAGGTCAATGATATAGATACCATTTCTCTCTGTGTAGATGTATGGAGCCATCTTAGGGTTCCATCTTCTTGTCTGATGTCCGAAATGAACACCTGCCTCTAAAAGCTGCTTCATTGAAATAACGCTCATGTTTCTTTCCTCCATTGGTTTTTTACTTCCGCATATGTTGTTATACGTCCCCGAAACCGTCCTGTTACCAGGCTTTGGCACCATCGGGACAAGCCTATGCGTGATTTTTTGCGACTTTTTAATATTACCATAAAGGTTGTCTGTTTGCAAGGATTTTCATTTTATTTTTCTGCAAACTTTAGCATAAAAAATAAAAAACCGAAGCCAGTTCCCTGATTCCGGTTTTTATTTTATTTACTTTTCATTATCTACGCACATAAATCATACCAGACTGTACCGGTCCGACTTTTACAACGTCTCCTGTGTGCGGAGCATGAATCATCTGACCATTTCCGATATAAATACCACAATGTGTTGCTGTTGTTACAACATCACCAGGCTGCGGGTTACTTACTCTTGTCCATCCCATGAACGTAAGTGTTGTTCCGAGACGGCTATAGCTTCCTGTCAGACAATAGCTTACAAATCCGGAACAGTCGAAACTGTTTGGTCCGCATGCACCCCATACATAAGGTTTTCCAAGCTGGCTGTACGCTCTGCTTACGATTGAACCTCCATTTGCATTCGTTCCACTCGTCGTAGTACTACTGCTTGAATTGGACGGTTTCGTCGTCGCAGATGCACTTGAATTGCTTGACGAACTACTGCTTGTAGTATTATTTCTGTTGCTTGTTGTGTTATTTCTGTTGCTTGTTGTATTGTTTCTATTCGATGTTGAAGCCGAATTATTATTGCTTGCTGCTGCCTGCTGTCTTTCCGCTTCTCTTGCTGCTTTTTCCGCTGCCTCTTTTGCCGCTCTTTCTGCTGCTTCTCTGGCTGCTGCTTCTGCTGCTGCCTGAATCTCCGAATCCAGATTAGCAACTTCTGCTGATTTAGAGGTAATCAGGTTATTCAGGTTATCACCCTGTTTTTCATATTCCACCTGTTTACTTTCCAATTCTTTCTGGTCTTTTTCAAGACTGTCTTTCAGATCGGAAATCTGCTGTTTTGTCTCAACATATTCCTGCAATTGCTTTCTGTCGTAGCTATGTACATTCTGAACATATTCTGCTTTACTGAGAAGATCTGTAAAGTCTTCTGATGTAACCAGCGTCTCAAAAGCTGAATCATTACCGGCTTCATACATATACTTGATACGCTTCTTCATTGCTGCATACTGTTCTTTTTCCTTTTCCCTGCGCAACTTCCAAATCGCCCTGTGCTTTTGTAATGTCCTCACCGGTCTGGATCAATTCACTTTCCAGTGTATTGACTTTTCCCATTAATGTTGTCAGCTGCGACTGCAAGGAACTTACTTCGCTCTGCTTTGCAGCTTTTTCCCTTCTTCAAATCATCGACAGACGGTGCTGCCAGAACAGGTGTTACAATCATTGAACTTGTCACCACTGCTGTGATCAATCTGATTCCGTGTTTATTCATACTCACTCTTCTTTCTTTTTGTTTTAATTATTGCTTCCCCTCAGGCGCAAGATTATTCTTTCTTCCGCATCTGATTGCTATTATAGCTCAACATAGAGCAAATTGCAACATTTTTTAATACTTTTGTAACAATTACAGGCCGGAATATATGATTCCGACCTGTTCTTTCCTATTATAATTCAGCTTTTTATTTTATGCAAGGAAATTTTTCGCCCATCCTTTTGCTGTACTTTTTCACTACTGGACATACATATTCGTATATCCCATCAAACTGATATCTACAGCTTTTGCAGCCTCGCGCCCTTCACGGATTGCCCATACAACCAGTGACTGTCCTCTGTGCATATCGCCTGCTGTGAAGACATTTTTAACGTTTGTACTATATGCTCCGGCTGCAGTCTTAACATTTGTGCGTTCATTTACTTCTACGCCAAATGCTTTGGTCACATAATCCTGACTTCCCAGGAATCCTGCTGCGATCAATACCAGATCTACATCCACCGTGTATTCACTTCCGGTCACCTCTGCCATCATCATACGGCCTGTCTTTTCATCTTTTTTCGGCTCTAATTTCACCAGAACTGCCTTGCAGACTTTACCGTTTTTGTCTTTTTTGAATTCTTTGACGGTTGTCTGGTATACACGTGGGTCATGTCCAAATACGGCAGCGGCTTCCTGCTGACCGTAATCTGTCTTGCAGACTCTCGGCCACTCCGGCCAAGGATTCAACTCTGTACGTTCATCCGGAGCTTTCGGCATTATCTCAAGCTGCAGTACACTCTTGGCACCATGTCTCATCGATGTTCCCACACAGTCATTTCCTGTATCTCCTCCACCGATGACCATAACATTTTTTCCTTTTGCGGAAATGTATGTGCCTTCCTTCAGACTCAGGTCATAGGTTCCATCTGCATTCTGTTTTGCATTTTTCCAGAGTGCTTTTGTTGTTGATTTTAAGAAATCTACTGCGAAATAGATGCCTTCGGCTTCTCTTCCTGGTACTTTAATATCTCTTGGATTTGATGCACCGCAGCAAAGTACTATACGGTCAAATTCTTTTAATAATGTAGCTGCTTTCTTATCTTTTCCGATATTACATCCTGTCACAAACTGAACCCCTTCTTCTTCCATGATTGCAATCTTGCGATCAATGAACTGCTTTTCCAGTTTCATATTCGGGATACCATATCGGAGGAGTCCACCGATTTTATCTTCTCTTTCAAAGACAGTCACACTGTGTCCTCTTCTGTTCAGCATATCAGCAGTTGCAAGTCCCGACGGACCGGAACCTACAACTGCAACCTTCTTACCGGTTCTTACCTTTACCGGTTTTGCTGCTGCATAACCTTTTTTGTATGCATTTTCAATAATGCTATATTCATTCGCCTTACTTGAAACTGCATCTCCGTTCAGTCCGCATGTACATGCAGCCTCACAGAGTGCCGGACATACCCTTGATGTAAATTCCGGAAAGTTGTTCGTCTTTTTCAGTCTGTAATATGCTTCTTCCCAGTTTTCCTGAAAGATCAGGTCATTCCATTCCGGTACCAGGTTGTGAAGAGGGCATCCGCTTGCCATTCCCATCAGCATCTGACCGGACTGGCAGAACGGCACGCCACATGCCATACATCTGGCTCCCTGCAGCTCCTGTTCTTCTTTTGACAGAGGTGTATGAAACTCTTTAAAATGCTTAATTCGCTCTTTTGGATCTTCAGCCATCTTATCCTGCCTGTCATAATCCATAAATCCTGTTGCTTTTCCCACTGTTCTTACCCCCTATCTTCCTTCTTTGATCGCATAAAATGCTTCTGTCTTTGCCTGTTCACTGCTCATACCCTGTTCTTCCATCTGAAGGATGGTTGTCAGCATACGTTCATAATCAATCGGAATAATCTTCTTGAATTTCGGAAGATATTCAGTGAAGTTATCCAGAATCTTCTTACCAAGTTCCGAATTGGTATTGGCAACATGTTCTTCGATCATGCTCTTTAATTCTCCGACATCGATCTTGGTTGTCACATGTTCAATATGAACCATCTCTTTATTGACTCTTGTATAAAGATCATTTTCCATATCCAGTACATAAGCAACTCCACCGCTCATACCGGCTGCGAAGTTCTTACCTGTTCCGCCAAGGACTGCTACGCGTCCGCCTGTCATATATTCACATCCGTGATCTCCTACACCTTCTACAACTGCTGTCGCACCGGAATTACGTACTGCAAAACGTTCTCCCGCCACGCCATTGATGAATACTTTACCGCTGGTTGCCCCGTAAAGTGCCACGTTACCGATGATAATGTTTTCTTCCGCTTTATAGCGTATTCCTTTTGGTGGATATACTACAAGTTTTCCGCCGGAAAGTCCCTTTCCGAAATAGTCATTACTGTCACCGGTCAGTTCCAGTGTCAGTCCTTTCGGAATAAATGCGCCGAAGGACTGTCCGCCGGCACCCTTACAATGTACCACATAGCTGTCTTCGTCCAAACCTTCCGGATATCTTCTCGTAATCTCCGAACCAAAGATTGTACCAAATGTACGGTTCGTATTTGTCACATCTATTTCAATGCTTCTCTTCTGTTCTTCTCTACCGCCGGGAGCAATTCTCTGACCAGAACTTTTTCATCCAGAGTTTTCTCCAATTCAAAGTCGAGACTTTCTTCGGATTGAATGTCATCGGTGTCTTTGTGCCTTCATATGGATTATCGAGAATCTGTTCCAGATTCAGTGTGGCTGCACGTTCTGAAGTTGCTACTTCCTTTACTTTTAGAAGATCTGTTCTTCCAACCAGTTCATCCAGTGTACGGACACCGAATCTTGCCATATATTCTCGCAGTTCTTCTGCAATAAAACGCATAAAGTTCACGACATATTCCGGTTTTCCACGGAAACGTTTTCTCAGTTCCGGATTCTGCGTTGCCACACCGACCGGACAGGTATCCAGATTACATACACGCATCATTACGCACCCCATCGTTACCAGCGGTGCAGTTGCAAATCCGAATTCTTCTGCTCCAAGGATCGCTGCGATCGCCACATCACGGCCGCTCATCAGCTTACCGTCTGTCTCGATACGGACTCTTTCTCTTAAGCCATTCTGAATCAGTGTCTGATGCGTCTCTGCAAGTCCCAGTTCCCATGGAAGTCCTGCATTATGGATGGAACTTCTTGGTGCTGCCCCGGTTCCTCCGTCATATCCGGAAATCAATATCAGGCCTGCTCCCGCTTTGGCTACACCGGCTGCAACTGTACCGACACCGGCTTCTGATACCAGTTTTACTGTAATTCTCGCATCTTTGTTCGCATTTTTACAATCGTAAATGAGTTGCGCAAGATCCTCGATCGAATAGATATCATGATGCGGCGGTGGTGAGATCAGGCTGACCCCAGGTGTAGAATGACGTGTCTTTGCAATCCACGGATATACTTTTCCACCAGGCAGATGTCCGCCCTCTCCCGGTTTTGCCCCCTGCGCCATCTTGATCTGGATTTCCTGTGCACTTACGAGGTATCTGGATGTAACGCCAAATCGTCCGGAAGCTACCTGTTTGATCGCAGAGCATCTGTTCGTATTCAGACGTTCAATCTCCTCTCCACCTTCACCACTGTTGGATTTACCATGCAACTGGTTCATCGCAATTGCCAGTGTCTCATGCGCTTCTTTCGAGATAGAACCATAAGACATTGCTCCTGTCTTGAATCGTTTTACAATCTCGTCGACGCTTTCTACTTCTTCGATTGGAATGCCTTTCTTTGGATAGTTGAATTCTAACTGTCCACGCAGGTTGATGTGTTCTCCTTCCGCATTGACCAGCTCTGTATACTGTTTGAACATACCATAGTCACCGCGTCTGGTAGATTCCTGCAGCATATGGATCGTCTGTGGATTATAAAGATGTCTCTCTCCGCCGCTTTTTAGTTTGTGCTGCCCTACACTGTTCAGTGTCATATCCACTTCCAGTCCGAGCGGATCAAATGCCTGTGAATGACGCGCAATATAATCTGCTGCAATCTCTTCAATTCCGATTCCGCCAATTCTGCTGACAGTATCTGTAAAATATTTATCAATGAATTCCTGTTTTAATCCGATTGCTTCAAATATCTTTGCTCCCTGATAAGACTGGATTGTGGAAATACCCATCTTTGATGCAATCTTTACAATTCCGCTAAGTACCGCATTGTTATAATCATCTACTGCTGCATAATAGTCTTTCTGAAGCATATCTGTATCGATCAGCTGTTTGATGGATTCGTGTGCAAGATACGGGTTGATCGCACATGCACCATAACCGATCAGTGTTGCGAAGTGATGTACCTCTCTTGGTTCTCCGGTCTCCAGAACGATTCCTACAGAAGTACGTTTCTTTGTGCGCACCAGATGCTGCTGCAGTCCGGAAAGCACCAGGAGCGAAGGCATTGCCACGTGATATTCATCTACACCTCTATCTGAGAGGATCAGAATGTTGGCTCCTTCACGGATAGCTCTGTCAACTTCAATAAACAGATAATCAATTGCCTTTTCAAGGCTCGAATTCTTGTAATAAATGGTCGGAATCTCCGCAACCTTGAATCCATCTTCTTTCATATTTTTAATTTTCAGAAGATCTGTCTCTGTAAGAATTGGATTGTTAACCTTTAACATCTTACAGTTCTCTGCTTTTTCTTCCAGAAGGTTTCCATCTTCACCAATATAAACCGTTGTAGATGTAACGACCTTCTCACGGATTGCATCGATTGGAGGGTTGGTTACCTGTGCAAAACGTTGTTTGAAATATCCAAACAGGTTCTGATGCATGTCAGATAATACCGCAAGCGGCGCATCAATACCCATGGCTGCTGTTCCTTCGGCACCATTCTTCGCCATGTTCAGGATAGAAGTCTTTACTTCTTCATATGAATAGCCGAATGCTTTCTGAAGTCTTCTGCATTCTTCTGCTGTATAAGCTGGAACCTTCTGATTCGGGATCTTCAGATCCTTTAATTCGATCAGATTGTTATCCAGCCACTCACCATAAGGCTGTCTGCTTGCATAAGTTTCTTTTAATTCTTCGTCATCAATGACTTTTCCTTTTTTGATATCTACCAGAAGCATCTTTCCCGGATGCAAACGTTCTTTCACTACAATCTTCTCCGGTGGAATATCCAATACACCAACTTCCGAAGAAAGGATCAGCATATCATCATCCGTGATATAATACCTCGATGGACGCAGGCCATTTCTGTCAAGCACGGCTCCCATGCAGTCACCATCACTGAACAGGATAGACGCCGGACCATCCCATGGTTCCATCATAGTTGCATAATACTGATAGAAATCTTTCTTTTTCTGGGAAAGGTTTCTGTTATTTGCCCACGGTTCAGGAATTGCGATCATAACTGCCAGTGGAAGATCCATACCACTCATAACCATGAATTCAATTGCATTATCCAGCATTGCCGAATCAGAACCGCTACTGTTGATTGCAGGAAGCACTTCATGAAGTTTTCCTTTCATACACTCGGATTCCATATTTTCTTCTCTGGCACGCATCTTATCCGTATTGCCGCGGATCGTGTTGATCTCGCCATTATGCACAATAAAACGGTTCGGATGCGCTCTCTCCCAGCTTGGATTCGTGTTCGTACTGAATCTGGAGTGAACCAGTGCGATTGCGGAATCATAATCCGGATCCTGCAGATCAGGGAAGAACAGCCTGAGCTGATCTACCAGAAACATTCCTTTATAAGCGATGGTACGGCTGGAAAGTGATGCCACATATGTATCATCTGCACTCTGCTCAAATACGCGCCTTACAATATACAGTTTACGGTCAAAGTCAACCTCCTGCTCTACCTTCTTAGGTCTTTCAATAAATCCCTGCATAATACATGGCATACATTCGACCGCTCTGCTTCCAAGTACATCTGCCTTCACCGGAACTTCTCTCCATCCAAGGAAATTCATTCCTTCTTTTTTGACGATCACTTCGAATATCTTCTTTGCCTGATTTCTCTTTAATTCGTCCTGTGGAAAGAAGAACATTCCCACTCCGTAATCTCTTTCAGAACGTAAAAAGATGCCGAGAGGTTTACAGACTTTAGAGAAGAATCTGTGAGAAACTTGTAATAAGATTCCAACTCCATCACCTGTCTTACCTTCGGCATCCTTGCCAGCTCTATGTTCAAGATTTTCAACGATTTTCAATGCATTTGCCACTGTATCGTGACTTTTCTGTCCTTTGATATTAACGATCGCACCGATTCCACAGTTATCATGTTCAAATTCGGAACGATACAGTCCACGTTGCTGGACTACATTTCCTTCTTTCATACATCTGTTCCTTTCTTTTGTTTTTTCCTACTATATCACAAGGCTTTACTGTTGTAAAGATAAAAATCATTTTGAGTTGTCAGATTATTTGACTTTTTATATTTCAACTCAAAAAGAATCTGACAACTTACATTGCCAGATTCTCGTTTTCTTTCTTCTTTGTTGGTTTTTCTTCAATGCGCTGGATTATAACAAACATTGTTGATGCAACTGCTGCACAAACAACTGTAATTATACCGATCCGGATATTATCTTTCAGCATCCAGTTATAGAGTCCATATCTGGTAGCCAGCACAGATAACAGATTCATTGACATATGTGCTGCCACCGGTGCTTTCAATGAACCATATTTTTCATACACATATGCCAGCATCATCCCCAGGGCAAATCCATAGAGCATCTGCACCAGATTCACATGCAATATGCCAAATACGACGGATGAATAGACCATCGCATACACAAATGAGCTTTCCCTTTCCATTCTTCTGAAGAACAATCCTCTGAATACATATTCTTCACAGATGGGTACCAGCACTGCCAGACACACGATCTGTATTGCAAGCGGTGCCGAATACATCGCATTCATAGTTGCCTTATAATTTGCATCTATCGCTGACAGATTTCCAATGATGATCAGGTTATTCAACCCCAAACTCATGGCAAGTGCCATAATGATCACTGCCGGATATTGCCACAACGGCGCTTTCTTATCCTGTACGATACCGGCTGTCTTCTCTTTCTTTCTGTCCCCGTGATACATAAGTGCCATAACAGGGATTGTAACAAGTGCCGACAGACCTTCTACCCATGTCGTATAGTCGATATACTTATTCAACATCTTTTCATAAAAGGCCATCAGCTTATTCTGATCAGACATCAACGCCTCTAATGCTGCCTGCGTCTGATAGTGTGTCTTCATATATGCCATCATCATGGCTGCCATGACTGCCATACCTACGCCGATTCCGATCCCCCATTTGATCAGGAGCGGTCCCCACATCTTCCAGAAACGTTTTCCCGGTGTCTCAACTGGTTTTCTTTCCTGTTCCTGGTGATAATGGTATCCCGGCTGGTCGTGTCCGTTCTGCCATTCTTCCATAGTTATCCTCACTTTCATCTGTTGCTTCGTATCATATACTGTTCTATTCTACTTCTACGTGAGGAAAGTTGCAATTAAAAAAATATAAACTTTTTACAATTTGATCTTTACGACATCGACATCCAGATTCCATAAAAACTTATCCAGATCTTTGAACGATATGAATACTGTTGCTGTATTTTCCAACGGATGGATTCCCATACTTTTACATCTGCTTAAATTTTTATCGATGAAAAATTCTACCGCATGCTCAGTATCATTCATCAGCGCAAACGGAGTTACGCTCCCCTGCTTTACGCCAAGATATTTCTCCAGGCGTTCTTCGGATGCAAAGCTTAGATTCCCTGCTCCAAGCTGTCTTCCGAGCGTCTTTAAGTCTACTTTTGTCTTCTCATCTGCTGTGATCAGGAAGTGTCTCTTTCCTTTGGAATCTCTCAGGAATAAGTTCTTGCATAAAGTTCCTTTTTCCGGGAGTCCCAGCCGGTCCATATCCTCCATCGTATGTACGGGTTCATGCTCTACCACCTCGTACTTAATTCCCATCTTGTTTAACGCATCATATACACGCTGTTTCTGGTCTTCCATGCTGTTTCTCCTTTCTAATTCGGGTAATGTACTACGATATTCGCAGTCACCGTTCCCTTTCCTGTGTTCTTATACACGTAATCATCAAAAGCATTATACGAAGCCGCATCGCCGGCTCTCAATACATATTCCTGGTCTTTAAAAATCAATGTCAGTTCACCGGAATACACGGTAATGAATTCTCTCGTACCATTCATCTGACGATTCGCCTGCATCATTCCGTTCTCATCAAATTCCAGGTCAAAGATTTCAAAATCCTGTCCCTCCCGGAAACTGAAGATCGGATAAAGACGGTATCTTCCATCATCCCCCTCCAAAGGTTCTACTTCTTTCTTCCCGGTTTCAAAGAATGGCTGTGGTTTGTCTGCGGTAAATGCAGTAACCGGTACCTTTAATCCCAATGCCAGTTTATACACTGTTGATATCGTAGGATTGACTTCTCCTCTTTCCAGCTGGCTCAACATACTTTTGCTGATTGTGGTAAGGGATGACACTTGTTCCAGACTCAGTCCTTTTCCTTTCCTGATATCTTTCAGATTCTCTGCGATCAACTCATTCAAATGATCCAATTCATGCCCCTCCCTTTTTCAAAATTCCTGTATATAGAATTTTTATCTATTATATTGCATACGTTTTCAAAAGTAAAGGATTTCTTCTACAGCTGCTTCATAGCGGTCCAGTTTCTCTGCCTTCCGGATCTTTTTTAACTGTTTTTCTTTATCCGGGAACAAAGTTCCAAGATAACACCAGAGTTCTTTCATCTTGAACAACACATTCTTATCCCCACTGCTTACCTCCTGGTAATCCTGAAAAATCTGGTCATGGAATGCCCTTAATTTCTTCACATCAATTCTCCCGCCACCGGATTCGATAATATCTGTCAGTTCCGGATTCCTCAGGATTCCACGCCCCAACATAACACAGGATATCTCCGGAAACCGTTTTTTTTAACCTTTCCATATCCTCAACTGTAAAGATATCGCCGTTATAACACAATGGATGCCTGCATTCTTTCACTGCGTCCGCAAATGCATCCAGATCTGGATGGCCTTTATAAAACTGTTGCTGCACCCTGGGATGCACGATCAGTTCTTCCACCGGATATTTATTATAAATATCCAGAAGCTGTCCCCACTCATCGGCGTCATATTTTCCGATTCTTGTCTTAATAGAGATCTTTACATCCGCTTTCGCATAGATCTCATCCAGGAACCGTTCCAACTTCTCTGTATGGATCAGGAATCCGGATCCCCGCCCTTTCGATACTACGGTCTTCGACGGGCATCCAAGATTCAGGTTCACCTCGTCATATCCATACATCTTTAACTTTTCTACTGTATCCAAAAAACCTTTTGCATCATTTGCCAGGATCTGCGGCACCAGATACATGTCCGGATTGTGTTCCGGCAAAATATCATTCTTCTCCCGTGTATTAAAATCCTTTTTTGGTATGCGGCACCAGAAACGGTGTGAAATATTTCTCCATCGGACGGTAATGTGTGTGATATGCCCTCCGGTATATGTAAGTTGTGATTCCTTCTAATGGCGCAAGATAGTACTTCACCTTTATGTCCTCCTGATTGTCTTCCTATTATTGCTCTGTCCGATCTCACAGACCGTCAACACGCAGTCTTTCACCCGGAATTTGATTTCGTATCCGGCATATTCCATTCCATACACCCTGTCCGGGTCATTCTGATAAGATGGTCTCGGATCACCGGCAAGAATCTGCCTCACACATTCCCTGTGCTCCTCCGGCAGTTTTGACAGATAGATTTCCGGAATCTCTACCTCTAATGCATAATTCTTTACCACATCAGCGAATCCGCCTCTGGCATCCGGTACACAATCCGCATATGGAAGATATGGTTTGATATCGAAGATTGGTGTTCCATCCATCAGATCTGCCCCTTCCACTTCAATAACCATTCCTTTTTCCGGATACTTTTTAATTCCGGTCAGCTTCACACAGGATAATCCGATCGGATTCGGACGGAACGGTGATCTGGTTGCAAACACACCGCACCGTTTATTCCCCCCAAGCCGCGGCGGACGCACGGTCGGACTCCAGCCTGTTCTGACAGCCTCTGAAAACTCCCAGATCAGCCACAGATGTGAACATTCTTCGAGTCCTTTTAGTGCCTCTTCTTTGCGGTATTCCGGTTCGAATACAATAGTTCCTTTCGTATTCACAAGTCCCGACTGTCTCGGAATCCCGAATTTTGTCGGAAAGTCTGTTTGGATTTTTGCTATATATTTCAGTGCATTCAAATATGTTCGCTCCTTGTTTCCCCCAGATACTCTTTTAATCTGGCAATTTCATCTTTGTGTCCGGCATCATCAAGCGGTGTCTCCAGATAGAATGGAAGATCTTTTAGCTTTGGATGACGCATCACATTCAGAAGAGCTTCCAGTCCGATCTCTCCACCTCCGATCACTGCATGACGGTCCTTTCTGGAATCAAACGGCATCATACTGTCATTTAGATGGACAGCTCTTAAAAGCGGCAGTCCCAGTATCCGGTCAAATTCTTCCAGCACTCCATCTAGATTATGAACAATATCATATCCCGCCGCAAACACATGACAGGTGTCCAGACAGATTCCGATCCTTTCCGGATGCTGCACACCGTCCCGGATCTCTTTCAGCTGTTCAAACCGGTAACCGATCTCTGTACCCTTTCCACTCATCGTTTCCAGTAAAACCGTAATGTTCTCCGAACCTGTAATTGCCTGATCCAGTCCACGGATGATATTGGCAATTCCTGCTTCTTCTCCAATCCCGGTATGACTGCCCGGGTGGAATACCAGATTTTCTATCTGCAATTCATCCATACGTCTGATATCTTCCCGTATCACCGTACAGGCAAATTCATACGTTTTTTCTGTTGCACTCGCCAGATTCATCGTATACGGTGCATGTGCGAGAACCGGACCGAATGCATGATCTTTCCGTATCTTCTGGAATCTTTCTATTTCTTCCGGCAGATACGTTTTATAACTTGATCCTCTTGGATTCCTGCTGAATATCTGCATGGTATCAGCATTCATCTTTACTACGTTTTCCGCAGTTTTTGCAAGTCCTCCTGCGATGGACATGTGTGTTCCGATTGTATACATTATTTTCCTCCATAGAATCATCTTAAAACTCTGATGCTCATTATAACATGCTTTCTATTTCAGCAAAAGAATCTCTTTTTCCGGCAGTTTCAAATAATCCGGAATTCCTTTTTCTTCCAGTTCTGCCCAGAGGGTTTTCTGTACATACCAGCAGATATCGTCGCTTTCTTCCGTCTCTCCTTTTAAGAAATATTTCCATTCGAATGGAAATTCTGCCTTTCCTTTTACCTTAACCGGAATACAGTTGTCTTCTCTTTCTCCCCATACCGGAATGAACTCGTGGGCGCGGAGCCCGATATGGGTGATATCCACATCTATCATCTGTTTCAGATGAAGACAGGTCCCCCAGTCCGGAATCCTGACATGATGTGCATCCAGACGTTCTGCCGGAACGATATTCTTACACCCGGTAAGTCTTGCAGCTTCTACCTTCTTTGGATGGTCAAATATCTCCTTTGTATCACCATAACAGATCTGCTTCCCGTCATCGATAACAAGAAGTTCTTCGCTGAACCGGTAGATTTCATCCCTGCTGTGGGACACCAGGATCACCGTCCCGTCATAATCACTCAAAAGTTCCATCATCTCCTGCTGCAGACGGTCTTTCAAGAAGACATCCAGTGCCGAAAACGGTTCATCAAGAAGGATGACGGACGGCTCATATGCCATAATCCTCGCCAGTGCAACTCTCTGCTGCTGACCACCGGAAAGCTCTCTCGGAAGTCTTTTTTCCAACCCCTCCAGGCGGAAATGCCGTATCATCTTCTCTACCTGTTCCTGCTTCTTCTTTTTATCACCGGAAAGTCCGGCTCCTACATTCTGTGCCACGGTCATTGCAGGGAATAATGCATAGTTCTGGAACATATAACCGACATTTCTTTTCTGTGGTTTTAAACACGTTCCGGAATCGGAATCATACAGGATATGCTCTCCGATCCGGATATAGCCCTTGTCCGGATGTTCAATTCCCGCAATGCTTTTCAAAGTCAGACTCTTGCCGCTTCCGGAAGCCCCAAGGATTCCGATTCTCTTCTTCTTGGATTTCCAGTAGACATCCAGTTCATATTCTCCAAGCTTCTTATGTATCTTTACTTCCATCGACATCTGTCTTTCCTCCTACCATCTCCGGATATTCTTCATATTCCGGCCTGTCACCAGATTCATAAGGAATATCAGCACAAATGCAACCAGCATAATGATCACAACCCAGATTCCGGCTGTCATGTAATCACCATCCTGGATAACCATTGCAATCCTCTGGGAAATGGTTCCCGTCTTTCCCGGAATATTGCCTGCAAGCATGGACGTTGCACCGTATTCTCCCAGTGCTCTTGCGAATGTCAGGATCGTTCCTGCCACAAGGCCCGGTCCTGCAGAAGGAACCGCAACCTTCCAGAATATCTTATATTCCGGCATACCAAGTGTCCTTGCCGCATGGATCAGATTTACATCAATCTGTTCGAATGCCGCTCTTGCATTTCTATACATCAGCGGAAATGCGATCACCGTTGCTGCGATGATACAGCCTGCCCAAGTCTGTACAACCTTGATACCAAACTCCTCATACAGCAGAATTCCAAACGGACGTCTTCTGCTGAACAGAAGAAGCAGGAAGAATCCTGCTGCCGTTGGCGGCAGTACCATCGGCAGTGTCAGGATTCCATCTGCAATTGCTTTCACTTTCGGACCTGCCTTGATCACTTTTCTCGCAGCAAACAGACCAAGGAAAAATGAGAATATCGTTGCAACAATTCCTGTCTTCAATGATACATACAACGGACTGTAGTCCAGTCCCTTTAATATCTCTATCACTGCATCCATGTATTTTCCTCCTCGTATTTCATCTATTGCATCTATTACATACTTTATCTGTAATATACTTTGATAAACAGAAAACATGCAGCCGTAACCGTCTGCATATTTTCTGTGTTTGTACTCCTATAGATTTTCTTATCTTTCTACATCTGTATCAAAGTAGTATGCATCAAAGACTTTCTTGGCCGTATCAGATAATACAAATTTGTAGAAGTCTTTTGCTGCTGCAGTCTGTGTCTTATCTGCCTCATCATTCTGTACCTGGCAGATCGGATAGATAACATCACCTGTCAGATCATAGCTTACTGTCTGAAGGATATCGAGTTTGTCTTCATATCCGTAAGTATCTGAATAGTATGTTGTTCCCACTTCGCAGGATCCTTCTGCTACTGCTGTAAGTACTTTACTTACATTGTCTTCCTCACTGATCTCAACTCCACCGAGTGCCTGTGATACCTGTGCTGTTGTAATGGCATCTACTTCCCCGTCTGTTTTTAATGTCCCGAGATTTACAAGTGCCTGCCTTGTATACTTTCCGACCGGAACGCTTCCTCCTGCAAGTGCAATACTTTTGGCATCTTTCAATTCTCAAGCCTGTCACCTTTGTTCCGCTGTCCTTTAGAGATATAACTACTTACCTGGTTGTTCAGGACGTTTGCTCTTGTTCCGTCTACTACCAGTCCGTCTGCTTCGAGCTGATCCATCTGCTTCTGTGCTGCCGAGAAAGAACTAAGTCGCACTCATATCCTTCTTCAATCTGTGTCAGAAGCGTTCCCG
>ENA-OQDL01000815-OQDL01000815.1-human-gut-metagenome-genome-assembly--contig:-NODE-815-length-18005-cov-6.477906_pt1 | contig 18005 bp, 17 predicted proteins | sample MGYA00242782_ERZ504609 | MGnify/ENA primary metagenome ERZ504609 (study PRJEB26092, sample SAMD00036320) | human gut metagenome | host: Homo sapiens | study: EMG produced TPA metagenomics assembly of... | reverse complement strand
AATAGCCGCTATTATCTGGTTTTCCGTCAAAGACGAAGTAAACATACCTATTGAGCAAAGTGTGCATTCAAGAAGGTAAAAAGCAAATATACAGCTTAAAGCCGTTTTTATGTTTACCACACCGTACATTGTAAGTATGAACGGATAAATACAAAGCACCAGTGCCGGTATAAGAGTTATTGTTGCCAGTGCAAAAAAACTTGCCCAAAACAATGCTCTTTACATCTATAGGCAAAAGGCAGAGAAGTTTGTCCGTCTTTTGCTTTTTCTCATCGGAGAAAACACGCATTGTAAGCAGTGGTATTGCAATAAGCAGTACAAAACACATATCCTTAACCACATATTCAAATGCAGGCGAATAGTAAACAAAATTTACAAGGCTTGTGTATATTCCCGCACTTAAAAGCATAAATGCAAGAAACACATATCCTACCGCCGTTACGGAATAGAGCTTCAATTCTTTTTTGTAAATAGAAAGCATTTTTACTTTACGCCTCCTGTCTGTGCTGTCTGCTCGCTGTCCTCAACAAGCTCAAGGAAAATTTCTTCCAGAGAGTTTTTCTTGATGTAAAGCGAAAGTATAGGACAGTCTGCTGAGCTTAATTTATAAAACAAATCTTTTTTTGATATATAATTTTCCGAACAGCATATAAAGATAGGCAATATTTTTCGGCAAGACAATTTATAGAAATACCGCTTTGATATTCTTGTTTTATCTTCTGATTACGTTGCTCTAATTCTTTCCTGTAACCGGAAACTTCTCCCCAACGCTTTTGTTGCTCCTGTTCGACAGGAACATAAATATATTCGCCTTGAACATAACTTTGTAACTCTTTACCAATGCGTCCGGAAGAATAACTTGTGCATTTTTATATTTCATGCAGGCTTCCTCCTTGAATTATGATAGTCAAGTTACAAAGCCAGCATTTATTTTGCGACTATTTTACTCCATGCAACCGTCGCAATCTACTGGCTTTGCATGGAGAAAATCTTTGTTTCTCTTTTTGGTATTGATACACATATAAATCACTTCTTTCAATCAAATAGGGATTATTGTCAGTATATCATTTTCATCTTAAAAATACAATGCTGCTTTTAATATAATATGCTCTATTTCAGTCAATACTATGTTCTGTGTAATCATATCTCAAAGAAAAGAGGAACAGTAAAATGTAACTGGGTGAAATGATTATGAAGCAGAATAAAGAAAAATTCGATTTTAAGGCTTTCGGGCAAGCCATTAAAGCAGCAAGAAAATCAAAGGGAATATCACGCAATCAGTTAGCCGACACGCTGAATATTGCGCCCCGATATATCGCGTCCATTGAGAACAGCGGGCAGCACCCAAGTTTACAGATTTTATATGAGCTTGTAACCCTGCTTGACGTATCAGTAGACCAGTTCTTTTTCCCGGAACGGGAACAGGAGAAATCCACACGCCGCCGTCAACTTGATACCATGCTTGACACAATGAGCGAAACAGACTTAAAAATTATGTCTGCTACTGCAAAAGGCATAGAGGAAGCCCACAACGACAGGACGGGGGAATAAAGTTCCCTCGTTTTTGTCTGCATAAAGTGATTAAAGCGTCGCAGGATTGCGGCGTTTTTCTTTTGCGCTTTTTTGGCATACTGGGAGTTTCGTTGTAGTGGTAAGTGAGGAAAAAACTTTCTTAGCAAGCATAGGAAAAGAGTACCCTTTTCCGTATTTTCCCCCTCTTACCCTGCGGTGCGTCGGTTGAAAATTGCTTGTTGGGAAGTGTCCCAAACCCTCGGAACGGAAAGGAGCGATTGCATGAACGGACGCAAAAGAAAAGTACAAATCAAATTCTATGTAACAGAGGAAGAACGGGCGTTGATTGAGCAGAAAATGAAGCTCGTCCCTACCCAAAACATGGCGGCGTATCTTCGCAAGATTGCCATTGACGGGTATATCATTCAGACAGACCATAGCGACATAAAAGCCATGACAGCGGAGATACAGAAAATCGGGGTCAACATCAATCAGATTGCAAAGCGTGTCAATGCGACAGGCAGCGTCTACCAAGAGGACATAGAGGAAATAAAGGGGGTGCTTGCAGAGATATGGCGGTTACAAAGATTAAGCCTATTAAAAGCACGTTGAGCAAAGCCCTTGACTATATCCAAAACCCGGATAAAACAGACGGGAAAATGCTTGTGTCCTCCTTTGGGTGCAGCTATGAAACAGCAGACATTGAGTTCGGATTTACGCTTGCACAAGCTATTGAGAAAGGGAACAATCTCGCCCACCATTTGATACAGTCCTTTGAACCGGGAGAAGTAGATTATGAGAAAGCCCACGAAATCGGAAAGCAGCTTGCCGACGCGGTAACAAAGGGACAGCATGAATACATCTTGACCACCCACATAGACAAAGGGCATATCCATAACCATATCATTTTTTGTGCAGTCAATTTTGTTGACTACCATAAGTACAATTCCAACAAACGCAGTTACTACGGCATACGGAACATGAGCGATAAGCTGTGCCGGGAAAACGGGCTGTCTGTTGTCGTTCCGGGCAAAGGCAGCAAGGGAAAAAGCTATGCAGAATATCAAGCGGAAAAGGTCGGTACAAGTTGGAAAGGCAAGCTGAAAATTGCCGTTGATACGCTTATCCCCCAAGTAGCAGGTTTTGAAGAATTGTTGCAGCGGTTACAGGCAGCGGGTTATGAGATAAAGCCGGGAAAATATATCTCCTGCCGCGCTCCCGGGCAGGAACGCTTTACCCGCTTAAAAACTCTCGGTGTAGATTATACAGAAGAAGCCATAAGAGAACGGATAGAGGGCAAGCGCACAAAGGCGGCGAAAGCGCACAAAGAGCAACGTGGTGTATCGCTGCTTATTGACATTGAAAACAGTATCAAGGCACAAGAGAGCCGGGGCTATGAACAGTGGGCGAAAATCCATAATCTGAAACTGGCTGCAAAGACTATGAATTTCTTGACAGAACATAAGATTGAGCAGTACGCAGATTTAGTCAGCCGGATTGAGGAAATAAATGCGGAAAATGAAAAGACAGCAGACGCATTAAGGAGCGTGGAAAAGCGTCTTGCAGATATGGCGGTGCTGATGAAGCACGTTACTACCTACCAAAAGACAAAACCTGTCTATGAAACATATCGCAGAGCAAAGGATAAGGACGCATACTGGGCAAAGCAGGAAAGCAGTCTGATACTCCATGAAGCGGCAGTAAAAACACTGAAAGCGGCGGGCGTTACCAAGCTCCCCAACCTTGCCGCCATGCAGGAAGAATACGGGAAACTCCAAGCGCAGAAAGAAGTCCTTTACACTGATTATGGCAAGCTGAAAAAACAGGTCAAGGAATACGACGTTATCAAGCAGAACATAGACACCATTTTGCGGCAAGGTAAAGAGCCGGAACGGGAGAAAGGAAAGGAACGGGAATAAAGTTATAATTGTTTACTTATTCTTAATTTGCTATAATTATTTGCAATAGATTAAGTAATCGTGAGGTGCTTTTATGGAAAATGAAATATTGTTGGAAACAAAAGAATTATTACAACGGTTGGTTGAAGCAGTGGAAAATGCTTAACTCAGCTCCAAGTGAGGATACAATTATTGCATTTTTGCTCTGGTAGCTGCATGGATTACGATTGCTTTTCTATTAGTAGAACGGCATGAAAAAAAATCGCCCCCTATCTTCAAATTTCTTTTGAATTAGTTCGCTCAACTTTAGCGTGTATTGTATTAAGAAACACTGGCTCTTGTCCTTTAGAAATAAAAAGTTTAGAATTTAGCAAAAATTTCACACAACAACTTTCTCCCGAAGTACAAGAACGACTTAATAAGAAAAGCAAAACTAATATAGCTGTTTTTCCAAATCGCCAGTGGGTAATATCTTTTGATGTAAATGTTTTTGATATTTTGAAGAAATTTGAAGTAAAAGAGGTGGAAATCAACTACTGTTATTCCAAAACAGGAAAATACAAACGGAAGTACAAAGAAAAAATATCTATTGACTTTGAAGAATATAGAGGAATATTAGATTATATTTCCGAATTAGACGAATTTAAAAACAGCGTAGACAAATTAAACAAATCAATGATACGTTTTATTGATATTTCTAAAATTGATGATAGTGTTGAACAACGAATAAAAGAACAGGGTGCAGACAGCCAACAATAGGCTGTCCGCGTCCTGTTTTGTATTTAGTATCTGTTACGCAGTAGAACCCCGATTTTAAGAGAAAAGGTGTTCCGTATCGCTTATGCAAGTTTCGTGTCTGTTATGCCCCGTAAATCAAGGTTTTTTTGCCCCTACTGCGTAACAAAGGCGCGCCGTTTTCTCATGCGCTCCGCTGCCTGTCTGCGGGTAATACGCTTTCGGCAGTCCGGGCAGTATTTGACGCTGTTAGAGGTGGACGCAAAAGAAGCTCCGCACTCGGTACAACGCTTTTTATCCTCGGTCTTGAAAAGCTCTGCATACAGCAGCTTATCAAGAGGAAGTACAGCAGTCTGAAACCATTCGCATAGAAGCGAATAGGAAATAAGCTGCGGGCAGACACATTCCTCCCCGTCGTCCAGTAAAATACAGTGTCCATTATCGCAGTTGCAGCACTCCTTTTTTACAAGGCTGTTGACTTTTCGGCTTTGGGGCGGCGTAAGCCGCTTACCCCCGGTCATACCTCATCAGCGGCGAAAATAGCAAGCTCCGCATACTCATTTTCTGTCAGAGGTGCGATTTTTGCAAGGGTGCGCTTCGCCAGTTCCCGCATATCCTCGTCCATGAACGGCAGCGCAGCGTTGATGTTCTCCATAAGCCCGCGCTTGCCGCCCTCGTTGTAAATGCTCAACAGGTTCGTTTCTTCAACGGTCAGTCTAATCATGCTCATACCTCCAATTCGTGATTTTTTGATTTTGCCGCTTTTTTCTGTGCGGTCTTTTCTTTATCTGCTTTAAGCTGCGCCCGGATAGAGGGCTTCTTTTCCGTTTTTGCTGCCTTTCCGCGTTCCTTATCAGCCTTGACAGCTTCCGCAAGGTCAACAAGGGAAATGGTTTCTCCTGCCTTTACCTTTGCTTCCAGTTCTGCAACGGTCGGGGTGTTGTTTATCTGCCCGTCAATCATGTTGTAGTTTTGCTCGGTGGTCTGCTCAGCAGCTTTCAGATAGTTTTCCGGCTGCTCTGCGAAAATGGCAAACGCCCGCGTTCCGTTCCCCATAATTAAATATTTTCCGTCGTCGGACTGGTGGTGCAATCCATATCCGGCAGCTTCCATTTGCTCTCGGCTCATGGCGGTTACATAGAAAGTCCCCCTCGGTGTTTTGACTGTTTCGCCAGTTTCCAAGTCGTCGGGAATGAGTGCTTTTTCCTGCTCCTTGAAAAACTCCGGCACTTCCTTATAACCGAAGCCTTCTACATAGTGGGCGGTGTCCTGCCCGTTCTGATGAAGCACCACCACGTCAGAAACGGAAAGGCTATGTCCCTTAAAATCTTTCGGGTGGTCGATATTAAAGCGGGTGTAAATATCTTCAAGGGAAGTCCCCGGCGTAAGCTCTGCGGAATAGACAAGCGCATAGTTTTTCGGGTCTACCCGGTGTCCTGTGGCAGTCAGACGGTCGTAAGGTTCAAAGCGCAAGTCCCTTGTTTCGTCCCCGCCTTTTATCTGATAAATGGAAAAGGTGTCTTTGTCCTGTGGGGCTGCCTGTTCCTTGTCCTGCTCCTTTTGGATTTGTGCGATATGTTCATCTATACTGTTGATTATCTCGGCAGCGGTGCTTCTGATTGTTTCAAGAGAGCCTTTCAGCTCCGCAAGTTCCCGCCCGCTGCTCCAACCGGCGACATATCCAAAGGAATAATCAGACGTATCAAGTCCGTAATGTTGACAGACAGTATAGGCTACGCTTTCTGCTTCCACCTCGCGGGTACGGCGGTCAACGCGGGGCTGCTGCTCGTCTTTCGGGGCGTTTAAGTCAATATCATGCAGCTTTGCGTGGGCGATTTCATGGATAGCGGTTTTGAGGGTCTGCAACTCGCTCATGCCCTCATCAATAGCGATACGCTTATCCTCCAAGTGATAGTAGCCATGTGCGCCACCTGTGATTTTTTCAAAACCAATAGGGACAGGAGAAGTCTTTTCAAGGGCTATGAAAAAGTCCTTGTAACGGTCAACGTCCCCAGTCAGCTCGTCAACCGCAATATCCGGCAATTCTTTTCCCTCGGTCTGCGACACATCAAAGACAGATACCACCTTATAAGCGGGTATGGTGACTTCCTTTTCCTCCATGACAGGTTTCCCGTCTTTCCCCATAACAGGCTTCCTTGTATGTGGGTCGATTTTCTCCGTTTGCTGTTTTACCTTGAACGGCGACGGGGCAATAATCTTGATACCCTTTTCTCCTTTTATTACGTTGCGCTGAAAGTTATTTTTCCAAGCTGTAAATCCTGCCACAAGGAAAGCGTCGGGTTTCTGCATGGCGATAAGCAGCGTATTGTTAAAGCTGTAATTGTGGAAGCGGGACATAACTTTGAGATATTCTTTGTAGCGTTCACTGTCAAAGAGTTCTGTAATGCCCTGCTCCAAACGGTCGGTAATCTCTTTCATCTTTTCTGCGGGTTTTTCGCTTGTAAGCACAATAGGGATAACCGGGCGGGGCTTTTGCTGCTCTATGGCTGTCGCCGGGGCGGTTTGTTCTGTGGCGGCTGCGTCCATAAAAATCTTGTCCTGTTCGCTTTGTTCCGGCTTCGGATAACTCATAATGTGGTATTCCTCCGGCAATTCGCGCCCCTCAAAATGGCGTTCCCATTCGTCGCCGCTTTTCACAAGGTAGCCATAAGGGGTAAAGCTGCCCTGCTCCTGCTCGGCAGCATTTCTTCCAAAAGCAGCAAGGTCAACGCCGTTTTTCCATTCTTCGGGCATTTGCACCATGCCGGATTTGTTAAGGTAATAGTCGCCCAAGTCGCGGGACGTGTTCACTCCTGGGATATGTACGAAATAGTCCACGTTGTAAGTAAAATCAATTATCTGTCCGATATTTTCAAATCCCTGTTTCTGCTGCAAGGCTGCGTTGAGCTTTGGAAGCTCTGCGGGGTCAAGCTGTGCGATACGCGCTGCAAGAAGATTAAGGCTGTCAATGTCGGCGGCGCATACCATGTCATAGGGTAAGGCAATATGCCTGTTTTCATTGTCAGAATATCCGTTAATAAAAAAGTCCTGTGGATTGTCAGCGGTAATGCCGACAGTTCTCATAGCTTCGTGAAGCTGCTCCTTTGTGGTCGGCATGGAAAGCCACACGCCGCCCGGTTCGCCTGTTTCAAAACGGCTGCGGCTGTTAATCAGAATTGCAAATTGTTCCGGCTCGTTCCTTTGCCCTATGTTCTGCGGTGGCTCTGTCGGGACGGGTGCTGCCTGTTCAGTGGTCGGCTGTTCCCGTTCCTCGCCCTCAATCGTGTAGCCCGGTAAAAGCTGTCCGTTTATCTTGAAATGGTAGGCATATTCTTTCGGAATAGGCGGCGATATTTCAGTAAATAAATGCTGATAGGCTTTGATACGCCCATTCAGATATTTTTCCATAGCTGCCTTGTCTGCAAATTTCTTTTCCTGTCCGGCGATTTTTGCTTGATTGTAACCGTCCGGGCTGTTGGTGTAAACGTTCCATGAGAGCGTCCACGCATAGGGAACGGATTGTTCCTTTTCCCGGTCATAGCGGGTATTCTCATAAATGTGGTAGCGCATTTGATAAACGCGGTTGCTAATGATATGACGGTCATTTTCTGCGGCTTCCCACTGGTTAGCGGTATGCTTGACTTCGGGTGTCCTCACATACTCAATAGCTTTATCAACGGCAAGGGTCTGTCCTGCCTGTGCTTCCCATGCAGCCGCCCGCTGTTTCAAATCTTCATAAATTGTCTGTTCAGCCGCCGCGCTTTCCTCGCGGATTTCCCGTAGCTGTTCCATAGATAAGGCAGTCAACCCGGAAATATCGGCTTTGTCCTGTTCAAAATATAGCTTGCGTTCTATCCTCATACTGTCTGCCGGGTCTAAGCGGTCATGGTCGTATGTGGAATATCCTGTTTTTATTTCTGCCATGCGTTCACTCCTTTCGTTTTCAATCATGCGGTGCATAAGTTCGTAGTCCTCCATGCTCATGCTCCCGTCAAATAGATAGGGGTCGGGTTCTTCGCCGTCCCGGTAGGCTTTTTCAGAGAACGGAAGCGCCGCAGCGTGGGCGGCGGCTCTTGCTTCCTCGATAAGCTCCGGCGGCAGCCTGTCGTCGTGGACTTCGATAAATTCCCCGATATTGCTATATCCGTTTTCGTAGTGGCGGCGCACCCCGGCGGTCAGCTCGTCAAGACTCATATCCTCGCCAAGATAGCCGGAATAATAACCGTTTACCACAACGGCGGTAGGGTCAGCCTGTTTGATTTCTTCCATGCGGCTTCTGTCCTCCGGGTAGAGGTAGTCGCCTATTTCAAGGTGGAAATATTCAGCGTTCCAAGAACGTCCCGTTTTCCAAAACGCCACCCAAGCGATACCGTCCCTTAATTCTTCTTGATAGTCCTTTACGGTGTCCCGTAAACTTGCCATGTGTAACCTCCTTTCTGCTGTTTCAGAGGGTTTGGGAAACTTCCCAACAAGCAAAAATCCCCGCCGTTCTCGGTAGAGAAAGCAGGGATTTTACGGAAAAGGGTACTCTTTTCCTATGCTTGCTATTCAGTTATTTTTCTTCTGCAGTTCAATGCGGTAGTTGACATATTTCCCGCCCGTATCAGCCAATACGATAGTTCCGTCGTAGGTTTTGCCCGTCTTTGGGGAATAGAGCTTTTTCACATTTACTTTGCCGGATTTTAAGAGTGCAGCGGCAATCTTCGGGGTAAAGGTTACTTTTCGTTCTTCAAAGAAACGGTCATTTTTCCACATGGTAAAGATACATTCTTTATTGCTGCAATAGTAGCTTTTCTTTCCCTCATAGACAGGAGAACCGCAGCGGGGGCAGTTTCCCAACGCTTCCCGTTCCGGCTTGAACATCTGCGCTTTATCATCAGAAAGAAACGGATAGGTCTTTACCAGTTCCCGCGCCATATCCTCGATACCCTCCATAAATGCGGCGGGGTCTGCCTTGCCTTTTGCAATCTGCGTCAGATTGTTTTCCCATTCTGCGGTAAGCTGCGGGCTTGTCAAGGTGTCCGGCAGGACACACACAAGGTTGATACCGTCCTTTGTGGGAAGTAGCTGCTTGCCTTTTCGCTCCACAAAGCCGCCCTTTACCAGTTTTTCAATGACGGCGGCGCGGGTGGCGGGAGTTCCAAGTCCTTTGCGTTCTGCGTCCGGGTCGGTGTCCTCACTTCCGGCGCGTTCCATAGCAGAGAGCAGCGACGCTTCGTTGTGGGGCTTTGGCGGTGTTGTGTCATGCTCCGTTACCGTTGCCGCCGGATTTTCAAAGGTCTGTCCCTCGGTAAACTGTGGCAGGGTATTTTCTATGTCGCTGTCTGCGTCGTCCGTTTCGGGCTTGTTCTTTAAGGCTGTCCTGTATTTTCGGTCAATCTCTTTCCACCCGTCGAACAGTACCGTTTTTTCCCCCTTGCGGTAAAGGACTGTCCGGCACATTCAAAGATTGCCGTAACCGCTTCAAAGGTATGCGGTGCAGCGGTCGCCATAAGTAGACGCGTCCCGGCAAGGGTAAGGATATTCCTTTCGCTTTCCGGCAGCGCGGCAAGGTCAGTCTTTGCAAGCTCCATAGTCGGGATAATGGCATGGTGGTCTGATACCTTTTTACTGTTCAGAACCTTTCCAAGCTCCGGCGTGAAGTCTTTTCCCGCCATAAAAGAGAATTTCCCACAAAGCAGCTTGATAATGCCCGCCGCTGTGTCGCCCATGTCGTCGGTCAGAAATGCGCTGTCTGTTCTCGGATAAGTAAGAAGTCTTTTTTCATACAGGACTTGTGCAAGGTCAAGGGTCTGCTTTGCGGTATATCCGAACAGGCTGTTTGCTTCCCTCTGTAAAGAGGTAAGGTCAAAGAGTTTCGGCGGGGCTGCGGTCTTTTTCTCTTTCACAAGGGAAGTATAGACTGCCCGCGACGCTTCGCAAGTCGTTTTTAATGCGTCGGCTTCTGCCTTATCTGAAATTCGTTCACTTGCAGCTCCCGCGCCGGATAAGACAAGGCGTACATGGTAGTATTTTTCTTTCTTGAAAGTGGTAATCGCTGCGTCCCGGTCAACAAGCATTTTTAAGGTCGGGGTTTGTACGCGTCCCACGTTCAAGGTATGGTTATAAAGGACAGAGAAAAGACGGGTGGCGTTGATACCGATAAGCCAGTCAGCCTTTGCCCTGCACAATGCGGAAGCAAAAAGCGCGTCGTATTCCTCGCCGTTCTTCAGACGGGAAAAGCCCTCTTTGATTGCGCTGTCCTCCATAGAGGAAATCCAAAGGCGGCGCATAGGTTTCTTGCAGCCCGCCATTTCATAAACAAAACGGAAAATGAGTTCTCCCTCGCGCCCTGCGTCGCAGGCATTGACGACTTCGGAAACATCTGCCCGGTGTATAAGCTCCTTTAAGGTCTTGAATTGCTTTTCCTTGTCAGCCGCAACGGTGTATTTCCATTCCTGCGGCAAAATCGGTAAGCTGTCATAGCTCCACTTTTTATACTGCTCCCCGTAGGCGGCAGCTTCCGCAAGCCCTACCAAATGTCCCACGCACCAAGAAACGATATAGCCGCTTCCTGTGAGAAATCCGTCTTTCTTTTCCTTTGCCCCAAGTACGGCAGCGATTGTCTGCGCCACACTGGGCTTTTCTGCGATAACTAAAATCAAATATAAGTTCCTCCTTTCAGCGTTCCGGCTCGGTTTCTTTTTTCTTCTGTACCTGTTTCAGACAGTACCCCACACAAGGGGACTGCCCCTTGTAAGGACAGGAAGCGCAAGCCGGGGGATAAGGAACAGGCGGCGCATTATCACGCCGCCCGTCCGGTTTCTGTATCATCATCTTTTCAAAGGGATTGTCGGTAAACAGGGTCATAGGGTTTCTTCCTCCGTTTCTTTATCTTCGGGAGTTTCTCCGGTATCTGCTTCCGGCTCGTCCTCGTCGTAGTCCTCAAATTCAAAATCTTCAAGGTCGATATCGCCCTTTACATTCTGCTTCGGCTTTAGAAACTTAAAGTAGTAGAACGCTGCGCCGCCACCAAGCAGGGCAAAGAGAACTAAGGCAAGCACCACACCGGGATTGCCGCCTTTTTCTTTCGGTTCTTCCGGCTGCTCCGTTGGTGTTGGGGTGGGTTCTTTGCCTGTGCAGCCTGTCATACTGGCAACACATACCGGGCAGGACGTGTTTACCTTTCCGGCTTCGCATTTCTCCGTACAGTTACAGATTTCCGGCTTTTTGGCAGCTTCGCCGTTTTCGGTCAGTGCCATAAGGTCGGCTTCGTCTACTTGATTAAGGAAATGTACGGTCTGTTCGCCCTCGGCGGCGCGGTCAATGAGGATATAGAAATAGTTGCCGCTTTTGGTGGTAACAGTGATAAGCTGCTTATTGCCGCCGTAATCGTCAACCAGTGTTGCGTTTCCCTTTGGGGTAAGGGGCGGGGTTTCCTCTTTTTCCTCCACAATCACGCCGCTGTCATTAGTCGCGTCCCCGGCGGGCGGCTCTGTGGCTGCGCCCTGTGCATAGGCAGGGACAGAAAAACCGCCCATAAGGATAAGGGCGGCACAAAGGGCGGTCATGGTCTTTTTCAGTTTATTCTTCATCTGCATTTTCCTCCTGTTCGTTTTCTTCTGCGGGTGCGGCAGTCATGCCGGGAATACCGCCGCCGGACAGCATAGCATTAAGTTCCTGCGGGGTCAGACGCATAGCTCGTACAAGCTGCACGATTTCAAGGTTTTCCGCTTCGGTTTTCTGCGCTTCCAGTCCTTTTAACTTGTTCTGATACTCTGTGATTTTCTCGCGGGTCTTTGCGATTTCCTTATTGATACGTTCAATTTTGCTGTTTGCCATAGGTCATTTCTCCTTTCTTTTTGGGGCTGCTTTACCAGTTCATCAGCCCGTAGCCTTTGATACATTGATAGTTAAGGTCATAGCTCTTTATCTTGCAAGCGTCGCCGGAATTGCCCTCAACGGTATAGACGCGGCTGCCGTCCCTGCCAAGCACAAGCCCCACATGGTCGGCAACGCCGTCTAAATCCCAATCAAAAAAGATTGCGTCGCCCGGTGCGATATTCTCATAGCCGCGTGCGCCCCATTGTCCCCTTGACTGAAACCAAGGGACACCCTGCCATTCGCAGCCCGCAAATCGGGGTTCGCTTTTTCCGGCTTGATTGTAGCACCATGATACAAAACAGGCGCACCATTCCACGCGGCTGTTAAAGCCGTACCAAGACCAGTAAGGGTAGCCGCCCACATTTCCGACTTGCTGCTTTGCAAGCTCCATAAGCTCTTGATTTCCGGGGCGCGTACCGTTTACAAACTCAACGCCGCTTAAATCCTCGGACGGGCTTCCGTCGGGAGAACCGCCGCCAAAAATCAGCGGTTTGTTGCCGCTTGTTTCCAAATACACCCGGTACATTTCAAGCTGCTGTGGCGTAAGAAGTTCCTCCGCAAGCTCGGAAATCGGCTTGTTTGTCAGTTTCACATTCAAGATGTAATACTCATAAGGGACTTCCTCGGTGGTGGTTTCCCCGGTTTCCGGGTCGGTGCTTGTTTCGGTGCGGTAGCGTATTTCCACTTCCTCGGTCAGCGTCAAGGTGTACTGCATGGAAAAGATACGTTCAAGCTCTGCCTGTGCGCTCTGCGGGGTGTAGCTCTGCAAGAGGGCGGTCAGGTAAGACGCTAATTCGTGGGGGTTATGCCCGATACTGTCAAGGTCATAGCGGTATTCATCATAGCCGGGGTGGGTGCTTTCGATATTGTCAATCTCACTTTGCAGCCCGTTTTCCAATGCGGCATAGTTGTTTTCAACTGCCACAAGGTCGCTGTCCTCGGACGTGTAGGACGTACCAAGCACCCCGTTAGTCAAGCCCGAAAACATAGCCCCGCAAGAGGACAGCCCTGCGGAAATCATGATAAAGAGAAGCAGCGCGGCAACTGTAATCAAAACACCCGCCGGGTGTCTTGCCGCAAATGCGGCGGCTTTCCTCGTTTCCTCGGCGGTTTTCTTCGCCGTCTTTCTTGTGGCTTCCGCTGCGGCTTTTGCCCCTCCTTTCTTTGCCGCCTTTGCATACTGGCGTTTTATCTGCTGTTTCTGCATGAAACGGGAAAGAGGGTTAGAAGTAAGCTGCGGGTTGTCGTGCAGGGTTTTGTGATACTGGAAGTTGACGTTTGCCTTAAATGCTGCCTTTTCTGCCTTTGCCGCTTCCCGGTAAGGTTTCAGCTTATGGCTGCGGTAGCCCTGTTTTAACTTCCGCGCCCCGTATTTCGCGCCGCGCTCGGCAAGTTCCTCCGATTTATGCGCTCCCTCCACGCCGGAATTGTCCTTTTCAACGGAATGTATCTTGTTGTGGACGAAAATCCCCGCTTCCTGTGCAGGGCGGGACAGCGGGTTTCCCTTTTTGCCGCCGGGTATCGGTTTTTCCTGTTCTTCAAAGTGAAGTCGGGTCTTTGCCTTTCCTGCGGCTTCCTCAAAGGTGCGCTCCTTAACCAGTTTCTTTTGTTTCGGGATAGCTGCCTTTGCCGCGTCCAGTCGGTCAGCGGCTTTGTTTGATTTCTCAATATAGCGTTCCAGTTCCGGGGCGGCAAGTTCTTCTTCGGTAAACTGCAAGCGGGAAGCTGTTGTTTGTGCGGTGGCTTCCTCCTGTGCTTTATGTACCGCTTTTTTACTGGCTCTGCGGGTCTGTGCTGTTTCGATATGCTCCATGACGCGCTCTGCTGTGGCGGTGTCCCTTGCGGGGGCAACTCCCGGCGCGTGGGGTAACGGGGAAGTTTGGGACGTTACACCTTGAAGCTGCGTCCCGTCCTGCGCCGCTTGCTGCTCCGGCTGCTCCAGGGACTTTTGAAAATCCGCGTCCTGTTCCCGTTTACTGATACGCTCGGCGGTCTGCTGTGTTTCGTTTACCTCGATAAGCCCGTCGCGGGTCATTTTCTGCGTGATTTTATCGCGGGATTTATATTGCTTCATGGTCTGCACCTCACTTTCCGCTTTCGGAAACTTCCTCCGGCTTCGTTGTCATTACCCGGTAAAGCTCGGTATCTTTCGGGAAGCGGTCTACAAAAGGCAGCACCACATTTCCATAGAAGATAAGCCCCTCGCCCGCTTCGGTGTGGGTAACATACTTCATCTGCTGCGGGGAAATGTTAAGCTGCTTTGCAAGGATAGTACGGTCGCCCTGCGCTTGATTGAGCATAAGGACAAAATCACTGTTCTCAAAGATATTTTCCACCTCGCGGCTTGCCAAAAGGTCTTTGACGTTCTGCGTAATGGCTGTGGGGATACCGCCCCATTTACGAAAACGCTTCCAAATCTCCACGCTGTAAGCGGCGGTCTGTTCCTCTTTTAAGAGCAAGTGAAACTCGTCCATATAGTAGCGGGTGGATTTCTTTTCTGCCCGGTTTATCGTTACCCTGTTCCATGTCTGGTCTTGCACAATGAGCATACCTAACTTTTTAAGCTGCTTTCCAAGCTGCTTTATATCAAAGCAGACAAGGCGGTTAGAAAGTTCCACGTTGGTTCTGTGGTTGAATACGTTAAGGCTGCCGGAAACATACAGCTCCAATGCCGCCGCGATACGGGCAGCTTCCGGCTCCGGCTGTCTTAACAGCTCGTCGTAAAGGTCGCCCAAGATAGGCATTTTTGCCGGGTCGGGGTCTGCAAGGAACGGGCGGTACACATTTCTTACAGCCCTGTCAATGACGGTCTTATCGACAGGCTGCAAACCCTCCTTGCCGCCAATGACAAGCTCGCAAAGGGAAAGGATAAAATCACTTTTCAGCGCAAGGGGGTTATCGTCCTCGCTGTAATTAAGGTTTATATCCATAGGGTTTACATACTGGGGCTTGCCGTCAATGCCCCTGCCCGTAGGGGAAAGACGTATCACTTGCCCGTTCAGACGCTGCACAAGGGAAAAATACTCGGCTTCCGGGTCGCAGATGATAATGTCGTCGTCAGTAATGAGGAAAGCATTTGTCATTTCCCTTTTGGCGGCGAAACTCTTACCGCTTCCCGGCGTTCCCAAGATAAGCCCGTTTGGGTTTTTGAGCTGCTTTCTGTCGCAGAGTATCATGTTGTTAGAAAGGGCGTTCAAGCCATAGTACAGGGCTTGCCCCGTCTGAAATAACTCCTGCGTGATAAAGGGAATGAAAATAGCGGTGCTTGATGTGGTAAGCCCCCGCTGTATCGGGATAAGGTTTTCCCCAATCGGCACACTGGATAAAAGCCCCGCTTCCTGCTGATAGTCAAGGCGTGTCAAGCGGCAGTTGTATTTCTGTGCGATACCCGCCGCCGCGAAAATGTCATTTTCCAGTTTCCGCTTCGTGTCTGCCATGTTTACCACAAGGAAAGTTAAAAGAAACATTCGCTCGTTGCGGCTCTGTAAGTCCTGCAACAAGTTCTTTGCTTCGCTGCCAAAGGTGGCAAGGTCGGACGGGATTATATCCATGTCATAGCCGCTTCTAACCGCTTTTTTCTGTTCCTCAATCTTCATCTTGTCAAGGTCTGTGATTTTGCGCTTAATGGTTTTGATTGCTTCCGACTGGTCGATACTGCGGATATGTAAGTTGACGATTACACCCGTTTCCAAGTCCAGTATGTCGGCAAGCATACGGTCGTTGAGTTCCGGCGCAAGGATTTCAAGGAAGCTCGCCGCGCCGATTTTCTTACCCATGCGGAAATATCTGCCCTCGCCAAAACGGAAAGAGGACGGGGCGATAAAGTCCTTTGTAGACAGCCCCGACGGGGTAAGCCAGTCAAAGGAAAAGGAGAACAGCTCGCCCTCCGGGTGGAATACCCCATGCAGCACCTTTAAGCGTTCATAGCCGGATAAGGGGCGGGCGGTTACGCCAAGCACTTTGAAATTGTTAAGCACGTCGGTTTCGATACGGGAAAGCCTTGACTTTGCAGCCGCCTTGTTATCGGCTTCAACAGTAAAGGTAATGTATTTGTGCTTCACAAGCCCGTTGTTGCCTTTACTAAGCTGATTTTTCAGCATATCCGAATACTCGGTGCGGATAGAGTTAAAAGCGTCCTCCTGTGCGGGGATAGAGATTGCTTTTTCTGCCTGTTCCCGCTGCGTTCCTTGATTGATGAAAGAAAGCTGCACGCTCACGCTCGCGTCAAAGTAGTTGAGGAAATCGCACCAGTTTTCAAAAATGGCGGTCTTATCGTCTGCCTGTGCAAGCTGATAATTGATGTCCTCGAACACGACGCACTTTGAATATCTCTTTTCCGTAACCTTGCAGATACCGTCCGGGTACATGGCAAGGTAGGGAATGGTCTGCTGTGCGGTGCGGGCTTTGCCGTCGCCTTTAGCCTTTCGGATAGCTTCGGCAATCTGTTTCTTTTCGGCGCGGGTCAGCTTACGCCTGTTTCCTGCGGCTTCCCGCGTCTTTTTTGTTTGTCCTTTTGACAATCGCTGATACCTCCTTTTCTAAGTTTCGCTGCTTTTCCAAGACAGCGTATAGGTTTTCGGTTCTGTAAGGTCGCTCCTTTGGGCGGGTAAACTTTGTCTGAATGATGTTCTTAACCACCACTTCAAGGGGCTGTCCATGCTTTTCATACATGGCAAGCAGGAAGCAGGGGAGCATGACGACAATCATCGCCATAGCCGCAAGATTTGTTCCTGCGCTGCCTTTGAGCAAAAAAAAACAGCGGCAGTCCGATTAAGAGAGCCGCCGCAAAACAAACGATTTGCCGCTTTGTCAGATTGAAAGCGACTTTTGTTTTGACTTTGGATAGGTCTTTGGGTACAGGTACATACGCCAAGAAAAAACCTCCTTTCTGCCCTTAGTGGGCGTTGAATATGGATTTTGCCAGTGTGCCGGATTTGAACAGGGAAAAACAGAGGATAACCGTATAGGCGGCAAGGGAAAATACCGCGCTGTGCAGATTGTCTGCGATTATCATATCGTTTACCAGTACGGCGTAAATACCGACACATATCATAATGAGGAAGCCTTGAAAACCAAGAGCGAACAGCCCTTTTAGGTAGTTGTTTCCAATCTGTCCCCATTCCCGGTTTGTCATGGTGGCAAAAGGGATAGGGGAAACGGAACAGTAGGCGTATATCTCAATCATTCTGCCGTAGAGGATAACGGTTATCAGTACGGACATGATTTTCATACAAAGGCTTACAAGGCTCGTTTCCATGACAAGTAACAGTAGTTCGGGGATTTCCATATCTTTTAGTCCCTCCTGCATGGCGGCAAGGGCTTCGGTTACGTCGATATTCGTATCGCCGCCGATTACCCCCGCCGCGCCGGACACAATATGCTGCGCCATATCAAACACCGCCATAGTAATATCAAAGGTATGTGTTACCAAGAAAACGGCAACAAAGGCTTTGAAAAACCACTTAAAAAACATAAAAGTGTCAACGTCGTGCATATTGTTTTTTTCCGTTACCATGCTGATAAGCTCATAACAGAGGACATAGGTAATGACAAGCCCCGCAATGGGTACAATCACATTTTCCGACAGGTTTTGTATCATGCTGAAAATGTTTGCGTTCCACCCCTGCGGGGTCTTGCCTACCTCCGCTGCAATGGTGCCTACTTTTTCATTTACGTCCCCGAACATAGTTGACAGATTACCGTTTATCGCACCGATAAGGATTTCCTTTATCCATTCGTTAATCGCGTCAAGTATGCTCTCCATAGGCTACCCTCCGTAATCTTATCCGAACAGACCGGAAAGAAGCGGTACAAGGATAGTGCCGATAAGGGCAACGCCGCCGCCCGCCATGAGCTGCTTAATGCCTTGTGATTTTGCTGATGTGTGATAAAGAAGTAGTAGAAGTGTAAAAAATTTTGCCGTTCCTATCCGGCGTTTGCGCATTGCGCCGGATAGGTCGGGCGGTCATTCGGGCAGGTCTACCTTGCCAACGAAAG
>ENA-OQDL01000814-OQDL01000814.1-human-gut-metagenome-genome-assembly--contig:-NODE-814-length-18009-cov-14.472319_pt1 | contig 18009 bp, 16 predicted proteins | sample MGYA00242782_ERZ504609 | MGnify/ENA primary metagenome ERZ504609 (study PRJEB26092, sample SAMD00036320) | human gut metagenome | host: Homo sapiens | study: EMG produced TPA metagenomics assembly of... | reverse complement strand
AGGCAACCGGACACACATTCTGTCCGAGCGGTTAAAAGCGGGCACGGAATTTAAACGGCTGAAAAAGGGGCATCGACCTGCGCCGATACCCCCAACGTGGACACACATTTTGTCCTATAAGCCCACTATAGCAACGCCGCAGGTTGACCACCAATTTGGGGACAGGTTTCAAATTGGTGGTTTTGTCCCGCCACGAGTTCGCCCAAAATGGGAATGTGGACAAAATCACCCGCATTAACAACTAAATCTGCAGCAGCCGAGACAAACCAACGACAGCCGAAGAAGTCAGACTGAACAGACGCTGGCAAAAATGTTCTGCATCTTTTTACTAATAGGAAGCAGCTATTTAAAGTTAGACGTAGCGATAGAAAAGCATTTCGTTTACAACACCGAGCGCCCTATTCAAAATCAAACAGCTTTGCAACGGGAACTCTGTAGAGAAGTGCCAACGCGTAGAGGGTCTGAAGCCGAGGAGCTCGCTTTCCTTGCTCGATATATCCAATCGAAACCCGGTCCATGCCGAGCGCTTCTCCGACAGCCTCTTGGGACAACCCTTGGCTCTTTCGAAGAAGTTGCAGATGGTGGCCCAGCTGCTTGTTGAAGTTTTGAAAACCCTCTGTTTGCATAAATCAACGCTATGACATACGGATTTGTTGAACAACAAACAGAGAGTTTGCAAACCGACTTTTCCCAGCTTAATATGCAAACAAGGCGTTAGCAAAGGAGTGGTTCTATGGATAAGCAAAACCATCGATTTGCCGAAACTAAGATCCAAAAGGCCGCCATGGTGATATGGCAAGCGTCTCATGAGGGACAGGATCCGATTAGTTACTCGGAGTTCGCTCAGAGGATGGATATGGGAAATCCTCATAGCAGAGAGGTTGCTTTTCTTTTAGATGCCGTCCAGGAATGGTGCGAAAGCGCAGGCCTGCCAAGCTTGCCCGCGCTGGTAGGAAGAAAGAATGATTCGAACCATATCCCCGGAGAAGGATTCTTCGAATCATACGCAAACCATTATTTCGAGAACGAAGACTGGCGGCATGACGTAGTCGAGTTCGAAAGAACCAGGGTCTCAAAGGCTTCCGCGAAGTATCGAGAGGCGTTTTCCAATGACAAAAATGAACCCTGCAGCATGCAGGAGCTCTAGCTTTAGATAGGAAATGGGGACAAAAATGTACTGCTGGAAATGTGGCCACAAGAATTCTGAAATAGCAGTGTATTGCGAGAAATGCGGAGCGTCTCTTTGTGAGCCTAATAGCTCATATAAAGAGACGAGAGCGAACGCGCAAACCGACGAAAGCAAAAGAGCGGCCGCAAAACAAACGGAACCGAATAGAAGCAGCGAGCGTACATCTCATCCGGCGGATAGGAGCGAAGCAGCGGACAATATTCAGACAGCACACGAAGCAGTCGATAGCGCCAGGGCCGTCATTTCGAACCTCGGAAATCAAGTGCAACAGACCGCATTTAACACGAAGCAGCAGAAAATAGGCCTTTCTTTTTCCTTTGGGTTTAACCAGAAAATGATGGTGCTAGCCACCTTAATTGCCATCGTCGCATCATTTCTCGGTTTTTCTTCCAAAGAACTGACCTCCACATCCTATTTGGGCGGCAGCTATGTTGCCATGGGCTATTGGTGGTTTCAGCCTATTTGGATTATTGCAACCGTCTTGGGCTGCTGTGGCCTTCCTTTGATTGGCGTCGCAACAGGCGGCATTTCTTTAGTTGTTATATTGAACAGCCTTATCAGAGATGCAGGATTTGGTTTCAGCGTTGGCGTCGGTGCGGTATTGCTTGTAGCGGGAACGACCATGATGGTCGTATTTCATCTTCGCGCGGTATTGGGCCGCAACGGGAAAGACCTCTTTTCTGATTCTGAATTGAAAAATATAAGGCAAGCTGCCGAGCTGGTGGTCGGAAGTATGTCCAATACCTACCATGATACTGCGCAGAAGCAAGGCGACGGCAGTCCGATAACGAGTAACGAAACGGCAGGCAACGAAGCTGGAAAGAAATGGTGTCCCGATTGTGGCGCCATGCAGGATGAGTCTGCAAAATTCTGTGGCAAATGTGGCCATCGTTTTGAATAGAAGGTCTCTGTAAATCAAACCGAGGAGACTCATATGTACTGCACAGAATGCGGCACGAAAAACGAAGACGGAATGCAATTCTGCGTTCAATGCGGGGCACCACTGGATTCAGCCCAGGTTGATTTATCTAGTCAACCTCTTGAGCCAACTCAGCCTGCGCTTGGCAATCGGCTGCGCAATGTCTCTACAACCAGGCGGAGCAGACAACCCAAAAAGCGTACGCGAATCATTGTAGCAGCGATGATTGCGGCGTTAGTCGCATGCGGAGGTGCCAGCTATTACTTTGGCGTGTACATGCCGCAATCGAAACAGACGACAAAGAAGCAGAAGACCACTGCAGCTGAATACTCGAAGCATTCTGTTCTTATCAGTGTTTCCGGAGATGGATGGAATACATCAGAAGGAGCTTCCAAGCTACCGATCCGCGTGAAAGGAACCGATGTCAACGGAAGCAAAATCGACGAAACGGCATTTGTCGATTCCGATGGAAAAGGTCTTGAACTCATTCCGGGAACATATGGGCTCGCAATAGAGGGTACTCCGATTGGAGCGGACGGCTCGCTCTGGAACGTTTCCGATTCGAGCGTAAATTTTAAAGTGAAGCGTGCTCTCAAAGATGGCGAAAAGGCTGATTTCCGCGAGATGGCAAAGCTGACATTGGGTGACAAGATCGATCCAGCCGATGTTACCGACGAGCAAATCAATGCGGCAGAAAAGTTAGCCGAGCGGGGAGGTTGCGATTCGAAGAGTTCAGCGAAAGCTCTAGCTGCAGCCGCAAGGGGAGCTCGTGATGCAGCAGTTTCCGCCAAACAAGCCGAGGATGCTTCTGCCGCTCAAAAGCGCGCTGAGCAAGAGGCTGAAAATGCAAAGAAAGCCGTCGAGCAGAATGAGTCATCGACGTCTTCTCTTTCAGAAATAAGCCCATTTTGGGGCGCATTCGTCATGGCCAGTAAGGACTATACAACATCGAAGAAAAAGGCAGATGATCTTAGAAACAGCGGGTTCCCAGACGCAATTGTCGTGTGCACAACAGACTGGACAAACCTTAACAAAGAGACGTGGTATTCGGTTTCCGCTGGCAGGTTTTCAAGTCGAACTGAGGCGGAACAAGCGGTTTCTGCCTTAAAAAATCAAGGCATGTCGGATGCCTACGTCCGATATTCCGGAGACCACCAGTAGCACCGCATCTTAAACACGTTTTTACTTGCGGATTTAGCATTTCATATTTAATAAAACGAGGGCCATCGCATCGGCGCGATAGCCCTCGTTTTTGCAACCCTCAATTTGAAACCTGTCCCCAAATTGGTGGTCTAGCCGAGGTTGTCTTCGTAGGGCATCAGGTCTGCCAAGTAGCCTTTCTCCTTGAGCATGGCCTCGATCTCGTCGAGGGTTTGCTCATCCTCCGCCGCAATGCGATGGAAGTGATAGCCGCTGGTCACCGTCAGCAGCGGGAAGCTCTTGCCGCTGGCGATGCCCTCTAGGTAGCGCTCGACATCGCGGCGGTTGCGGATGTCCAAGTCGGCCGTGATCTTACCGTACACGCGGTGATTGACGATCACGTTGAGCACGGCACCACCGGCGTCGACGATACTCGTGAGCTCATCGCCTGCCTGCTCCACGCCGTGGCGAACCTTGACCAAGCGCGTGGGCACAGCGGGGCTGCTGGGGGCTTCCTGCAGCACGTAGCCGCGGTTGGTCGCCACGATATCGTGCCCATCGGCGCGCAGCAGGGCGATGTCTTGCACGACAATCTGGCGGCTCACACCCACCTCACGAGCAAGTGCGCTGCCGGAGACGGGGCCCTTGGCTCCCTCGAGCACGCCCATGATGGCACGGCGACGCTCGCGGGCGTCCATTATTTACCGTCCAGCAGACGCAGGTGCTTAAGCGAGAGGTCGAGAATCGGCGCAGAGTGCGTCAGCGCCCCCGAGCTAATATAGTCGACACCCAGATCGGCGAGTGCACGGATATTGCTGGCGTCCACGTTGCCCGAGCACTCGGTCTTGGCACGGCCGGCGATAAGCTCGATGGCGGCAGCCATATCGTCGTGGGTCATGTTGTCGAACATGATAATGTCGGCACCGGCCTCCACGGCCTCGCGCACCATGTCCAGGTTCTCGCACTCGATCTCGACCGTCGTGGTAAACGATGCATGGGCGCGCGCCATCTCGATCGCACGCGTCACGCCACCGGCGGCATCGATGTGGTTGTCCTTGAGCATGACGGCCGTCGACAGGTTGTAACGGTGGTTGCTGCCGCCGCCGATCTCGACCGCCGCCTTCTCAAACACGCGCATGCCCGGCGTGGTCTTGCGCGTGTCGACGAGCACGGTCTTGGTGCCCTCGAGCGCCGCGGCCATCTGGTGCGTATAGGTAGCGATACCGCTCATGCGCTGCAGGTAGTTGAGCGCCACGCGCTCGCCCGAAAGCAGTACGCGCGCATCGCCACGCACCTGCCCCACGTGGTCACCGGCGTGGACCACGTCACCGTCGGCAACATCAAACAGCACCGAGCTCTGCGAATCCAGCAGCTCAAAGGTGCGAGCGAACACATCCAGGCCCGCGATGATGCCATCGGCCTTGGCGATAAGCTCCACCGTGGCGGGACGCGCCGTGGGGCACACGCTCGCCGTGCTCACGTCCTCAAACGTAATGTCCTCGCGCAGAGCCTGCAGAATCAGATCATCGACGACGAGCTTCATGGTAATGGGATTCATGGTCTACTCCTCCACGGCCTGCGTGCCGGCGGCACGGGCCAAATCATCGATTGCCAGGGTGCCGGCGCCCAGGGCGCGATGACGGCCATCGAGCGCGGGATCGCCTGCCTGCTCCACGGCCAGTGACTCGCCGGTACGCATATACCACGCGGCGCGACGACCCCAGACCAGCGCCTCGAGCAGGCTGTTTGAAGCCAGGCGGTTCTTGCCGTGAACGCCATTGCAGGCCGTCTCGCCGGCGGCGTAGAGCTCGGGCATCGAGGTGCGGCCGTCCTTGTCGACCCACACGCCGCCCATAAAGTAGTGCTGCGTGGGCGTAACGGGGATGGGCTCGTCCAAGATGTCGCGGCCGTCCTCCAGGCAGCGCGCGCGTATATTGGCAAAGTGCCCGGTCACCACGTCGCGCTCGACGGGGGCAAAGCTCAGCCACTCGTGCTCGGTACCGTCCTGCTTCATCTGCTCGCGAATAGCGGCGGCGACCACATCGCGCGGCTGAAGCTCGTCGGTAAAGCGCTCACCGGCGGCGTTGAGCAAAACCGCGCCCTCGCCGCGGCAGCTCTCGCTGATCAGGAAGGTGCGGCCCGGCTGTGGCGAGAACAGTCCCGTGGGGTGGATCTGCACGTAGTCCAGATGCTCCATCTTAATGCCATGCTCCTGAGCGATGTAGCAGGCATCGCCCGTGAGCTGCGGGTAGTTAGTCGAATGGTCGTATACGCCGCCGATACCGCCCGTCGCCCACAGCGTGTGGCGGGCATGGATCTTAAACGGCTCGCCGGCATGCACGCCCTCGGCGGCATTTGCCAGCTCGTCGGCGGGACGAACCGAGTTGTCCTCGTCCACGGAAACGGCGACGACACCGGTGCACACCGTGGCGCCGTCACGCTCGCCCGTCAGGATGTCGGTCATGGCCACGTGCTCCAAAATCTGCACGTTATCCAGCTTGCGAACAGCCTGGAGCAGCTTGGTCGTGATCTCCTTGCCCGTAATGTCAGCATGGAAGGCAATGCGCGGACGGCTGTGCGCGCCCTCGCGGGTAAAGTCGAGGCCGCCATCGGCCTTGCGCTCAAAGTCCACGCCCATGGCCAGCAGGTCGTTGATGACCGAACGGCTCGAGCGAATCATGATGTCGACGCTCTCGCGGCGGTTCTCGTAGTGGCCGGCGTGCATGGTGTCCTCAAAGAAGGCATCGTAGTCCGAGCCTTCGGGCAGCACGCAAATGCCGCCCTGCGCGAGCATCGAATCGCACTCATCGACCGCGCCCTTGGAGAGCATGATCACGCGCGTGCTCGTCGGCAGATTGAGGGCCGCGTACAGGCCCGCCACGCCGCAGCCGGCAATAACGACGTCGCACTCCATATCGGGGTATTGCTTGGTTTCCACAGGAATCCTCTCCCTTGTAATGTGGCATAAGGGACTGCCCCTCATGTCACATCGTTCTAACGCGCCGCGTACTCGAGCATGCGGTCGAGCGTGAGTTTAGCCTGGTCGGCAGCCTCGTCCGACACGCCAATCTGCACCTCGCCCTCGCCCGTCTCCAGGCAGCGCACGAGCTTTTCGAGCGTGATAAGATCCATGTTGACGCAGATGGGCTGCACCGCGGGGAAGTAGAACTTCTTGCCGGTGCCCTGGCAGCGGCGCTCGAGCTCGTAGAGCACGCCGCGGACCGTCACGATAATGAACTCGCTCGCGTCGGACTCCTCGGCGTACTTGATAATGCCGGCGGTGGAGCCGATGTAGTCGGCCTCGGCCAGGACGTCGGCCTTGCACTCAGGATGCGCCAGCACGAGCGCGTCGGGGTGGGCCTCCGTCGCGTCGACGATCTGCTCGACGGTGATGATGTGATGGCGCGGGCAGTAGCCGTTGTTGAGAATGACGTGCTTTTGCGGCACCTGCTCGGCTACGAAGCGGCCCAGGTTTTGGTCGGGAATGAACAGGATATGCTGCTGCGGCAGCTCGGACACGATCTTGACGGCGTTGGAGCTGGTGACGCACACGTCGCTCCAGCTCTTGATCTCGACCGTGGAGTTGACGTAGCACACCACGGCCAGGTCGTCGCCGTACTCGGCGCGCGCCGCGTCGACCGTCTCGCGCTTGACCATGTGAGCCATGGGGCAGTCCGCGCCCGGCTCGGGCAGCAGCACGGTCTTAGTGGGATTGAGCAGCTTGGCGCTCTCGCCCATAAACTCCACGCCGCACAGCACGATGGTCTGCTGCGGCAGGCTTTTGGCGAGCTTTGCCAGGTAGAAGCTATCGCCGACGTAATCGGCAACGGCTTGGACCTCAGGCGCCACGTAATAGTGCGCCAGGATCACCGCGTCACGTTGGATTTTTAGTTGCTGAATGGCCTCGACGAGCTCTGCGGGCACCAATGCCGCGCGCTCCGTTGCCGTCGTTGCCGATGCCAGGCCGGCCGCAATGTCGCGTGCAAGCTCCGATGCATCCATGTTCGCGCTCTGTGCCATCAAGGCCCCTCTCTTTTGGCGAATCTTGGAGCTTTAGTATGACACCTAGGTTTACAGCTGACAAGACAGCTGTAAACCTAGGTGTAAAGTTGAAATAAAGATTCAGTCATGTGGCAGGTCCATATTCGAACTGGCAAGCTGAGGATAGCTGAGCTCTCGATGGCGCAGGAGGCATCTTTCGCCACCGCAATACCGCTTGGCGCGAGTTGCACGCCGTGGGGCGCAAACGGTCCGCACCCCCGCAAGCGGTCCGCACCCAATGTGGCAAAATCGAACTACTTAAGGGGGCCGAATGCTCAAGATTATTGCCTGCGACGATGATGTCGCTTTTCTAGATAGACTGCACCGGATGATCGACCGTTGGTCGACCGAGACGGGCACGACGGTCGATGTCGCGCTCGTCACGCGCGGCGAGGACCTGCTGGCCCGCCATGCCGCATCGCGCGCCGACATCATTCTGCTCGACATGATCATGCCGCTCGTCAACGGCATGGACACCGCACGCGAACTGCGCCAGGCCGACACCGCCGTGCGCCTGGTGTTCCTCACCTCGTCGCCCGAGTTCGCGCTGGAATCTTACGAGGTCCGCGCCTTCGACTATCTGCTCAAGCCCGTGACTTACGAACGCCTGGCGCGATTACTCGACGAGCTTTCGAGCATGCGCCCGGCGGCAACCGACGAGCTCGTGATCAAAACTTCCTTTGGCTACCACGCCCTGCGCCTGTCCGACATCGAATATGCCGAGGCGCGCAACAAGCACGTGGTCTTCCACCTGCGCGACGGACGCGATATCGAGGCACTCGAGTCGTACCGCAGCGTCGAGGACCGCTTGGAGCAAAACGCGGTCTTCTTTAAATGCCACCGCAGCTACCAGGTCAACCTGCGCAATATCGATCACTTTGACCGCACGAACATCGTCATGCGCTCGGGCGCGTGCATCCCGCTTTCGCGCAGCTGCAAGCAGGGATTCCAAGACGCCTACTTTGCGGCGCGCTTTGAGGGTGGGAGACGCTGATGGTCTCCTCGGTCGAAATGGTCCTTTGGGCAATCCACCACGCCACGACGCTGCTCTTTGGCGTCTTTGCCTCGGCGGCACTGTGCGGTGTCGAGATCAACCGGCGTCATGCGCTTGAACTGGTGTTGGTCGGTGCCGTAACCGGATGCGCATTTGGCCTCGCCAATGCCGTCGGCGGCGAGCTTTTTGCCCGCCAGGTATATCCGCTCGTCGTGCATCTGCCGCTCGTCATCTATTTGTGCGCGCGCTACCGCCTGAGCCCGCTGCTTGCCGTGCTCGGCATTACGAGTGCCTATCTGAGCTGCCAGTTCAGCAATTGGATGGGCATCGCCGCATTTGCCGCAACCGATTCTCAGATTGCGTACTATCTGGCGCGCATCGCGACCACACTCGCCGTCTATGCCGTCCTGTTGCATTGGGCCGGCGACATCGGTCCACGCTTGGCGATTAAAAGCACCACCGAGCTGGGCATCCTTTTAATCCTGCCGCTCGTCTATTACGTCTTTGACTATGCCACCAACGTCTACACCACGCTGTTCCACTCGGGCTCGGTGGTGACGGTTGAGTTTTTGGCCTTTGCGCTCTGCGCGTTCTACCTTATGTTCCTCGCCGTCTACCTGCGTGAATACGAAGAAAAGGAAACCGCCGAGAGAGAGCGCTGGATGCTCGAAACCCGCGACAACGTCGCCATCAAAGAGCTCGAGGCTTGGCGTCAATCTGGGCGCGAGCTGTCGATTCTTCGCCACGACATGCGCCACTTTCTACGCGGCCTGGCCGCTTTAATTGAAGAGGGCCACACCGACGAGGCGCTCGATCGCATCGACGAACTCTGCGAAGCCGGCGACCGCACCGCCGTACGCCGCTTCTGCGCCAACGAGACCGTAAACATCGCGCTTTCGTCATTTAACTCGGATATCAATAGAAACGGCATTACCGCCAACCTGCGCGCCGCCGTACCCGAAACCATCCACGTAGGTGACGCCGACCTGTTTAGCGTGCTCTCAAATGCCTTGGAAAACGCTATCACCGCCGCAAGCGCCGCGCCCCAGGGAAAGCGATTCGTCGACTTTGACCTGCGATTAGAGGACGGCCAGCTGCTGCTGTTAGTTTCCAACACGTTTGACCGCGCGCCGCGCATGGTCGACGGCATGCCCGTAGCCGGGCACACCGGACACGGCTTTGGAACCAAGAGCATTAAGCTTGCCGTCGAACGCATGAACGGCAACTGCCAGTTCCGCATTAACGGCGATCGGTTTGAGCTGCGCGCTGTGATGTAGAAGTGCGGCGCCGATCTCGCGGCGTGTCTTGCCCGCCAGGCAATCGCTCACCGGCGCCAATCCGCTACAGCGGAGCGGCCGCCGGGGTCAGCTGCTTGATGTATGCCCACATGCGCTGCTTGGCGGCTTTGTCAGTGAGCGCCGCCTCAAAACCGTCGAGCGCGAGCACGCGGCGACCCTGCACATGGGCGACCAAGCCGGGCTTGAGCATGGCGGTGTCGAAGTCATCGATTGCCACGAGCATATCGGCGTAGGTCTCGCGCATGGCGTCAGCCGCGTTGTTGTCGAGCAGTAGCACCGCCTCGGGGTCCAAAGCCTCAAGCGCCTCACGGAACAGCTCGCACGGCAGAGTCTCGCCCACCGCGACCGCTCCGTCACCCACGCCGGCGACGCTTGCCAGCACGCAAAAATCCTCGGGCGCGTAGCCGATGGCCCCAAGCGCCTTGCGCAACGCCGCGCCATCCGGGCCGGCGGCAAGCTCGCCACCCGAACGCTCGGCCTCGTCCAAATCGCCTTTGACTAGTACGATCGGCGAGCACGCGTTGCCCGCGATACGCACGCCGCGACCCGCGAGCGATGCGAGCTCCTGCTCGGCCGCCTGGGCGATGGCTTCTTTTTTCTGGCTTTGTGACGTGGGCATGCGCTCTCCAATCGTTTGCGTGCCCACCATTATATAAAAGAGCCGGCCGCGAGTGGTTGCTTTGCGGGCGGCTGGGTATAAGCACGGTCGTACTGAGTTTTACGCGGCCAAGCCGCGTCGCATTATGGAGGTCACCATGGCTGACATTAATCAGATTACCCCCGAGAACTTCGATTCCATCGTTAACGACAGCCTGCCCGTGCTGGTCGATTTTTGGGCACCGTGGTGCGGGCCCTGTCGATCCCTCTCGCCCATCGTTGACGAGGTTGCCGATGAGCTGGCGGGCAAGCTTGCCGTTGCCAAATGCAACGTCGACGACAACCAGGACCTGGCCATGAAGTATGGCGTCATGAGCATCCCCACGCTGGTTGTGTTTAAGAACGGCGAGGAGATTGACCGCTCGGTTGGCGCTCTGCCCAAGGCGAGGCTGCAGGCGCTGCTGGAGAAGTATCTGTAATACGCTTGTTACATGTTGCCGTCTGCCTGCCGTCCATGAGCGCTTTTGCACCGCTCGCCGGACTTCTGGATGCACCGAGTGCAACCACGGATAGTATGGTAGTCACAAACAGCCCCCAGTGAACGGGTGCGGGTCGCACAGACTCGCACCCGTTTTCTTATGCAGCTGCGCACAGAGCGGGCGTAGTAAAATCTGAACCACTGAACTGCCCCATACAAAAGGAGATTTTCCATGCATGACGTCGGAATGAACATGAGCCAGCTTGCCATGAGCGTCAAGCAGGTCGACGACACCATCGAGCTCGCTCACGAGTGGAGCCATCAGCTGCTGCATGCGACCGAGAATTTTGACATGGAGCGCATCGGCGCCAAGCTCGAGGCCGCCATGGCCGCGCTCCACGAGGCGCATGACGCGCTCGAGGGCTACGAGGAAGCCATCGAGGCCGACCACAACTCCGTCGGCTCCGTGAAGCTGGTGTAAGGTGGCCGAACACGAGCACAGCTGCGGGTACGAGCACGAGCATCCGCACGGGGCGGATGGTGACGCGGGCTGCCACTGTAGTGGTTCCGGCTCCGAGCTGGTCCGTTTTTCGGTTACCGCACCCGACGACCTGCTGCGCCGTTTTGACGAGCAGATCGCACGCCGCGGCGACGTGGCCAACCGATCCGAGGCCGTGCGCGACCTGATTCGCGCCTCGATCGCCAAGGAGCAGATGCGCACGCCCGATGAGCACGTTATCGGGTCGCTCACCATGATCTACGACCATCACACCGGCGATCTGACGCGCCGCCTGGACGAGGTGCAGCACGACTACACCGACGAGATCGTATCGACGATGCACGTGCATTTGGATCACCACAACTGCTTGGAGATTCTGGCACTCAAGGGTCGCGGCGAGCGCGTCTACGAACTAGCCGACCGCCTGCTGGGCCTGCGCGGCGTTAAGCACGGCGAGCTCACGTGCGCCGCCACCAAGCAGAGCCTGGGGCTGTAACGGGATTTCCCGCAGCGCACCTGCCAAATAGGGACAGGTTTGTTTTGGCAGGTTTAGAAGTTTTACCTACCAAAATAAACCTGTCCCTTTTTGGTCGGTTTTGATGAGGGGTGTCGCATGCGGCATGTGCATATTCATGTGACGGGCATTGTGCAGGGCGTTGGCATGCGACCGTTTGTGTATCGCGAGGCCATGGCACATGGCATTTGTGGATGGGTGCTCAATGCGGGCGACGGCGTGCATATCGAGGCGCACGCTCCGGCCGATGCGCTCGATGCTTTTGTTGCCGCGCTTTCTGAGCATGCGCCTGCGGCAGCCCGCGTAGAGCATGTCGAGGTTGTGGACTTGGCAGCCAACGGTTGGGATGCCGCCAACGAACAGGGTTTTCGCATCGTAGCATCGCAGGACCAGACCGCGCACACGACGCTCGTCTCGCCCGATATCGCCACCTGCAACGATTGCTTGCGCGAATTGTTCGATCCCGCCGACCGACGCTATCACTACCCCTTTATCAACTGCACTAACTGCGGGCCACGCTTTACCATCATCCGATCGTTGCCTTATGACCGAGCGGCCACGTCGATGGATTGTTTTTCCATGTGTCCCAGGTGTGCCGCGGAGTATGCCGACCCACTCGACCGGCGTTTTCACGCGCAACCCGATGCCTGCTTTGATTGCGGGCCGCATATTACGTGGCGCGAAGCGGGCGTGGGCGATGGGCCGGGCGAAGCCGCCGCGTCGCTGGCCGTCGGCACCACACGCGAGGCCAGCGACGCCATTATCGACCGCTGTGTTGAGCTGCTGGCCAGCGGTGGCATCGTCGCCATCAAGGGCCTGGGCGGATTCCACTTAGCATGCGACGCCTCCAACGAGCAGGCGGTGGCCGAGCTGCGCCGTCGCAAACGCCGCAGCAACAAACCGCTTGCCGTCATGGTGCGCAGTCTTGCCGATGCCGGGCGCCTGTGTCATATCGACGATGCTGAACGCGATCTGCTCGCCGGCAGCATCCGCCCCATTGTGCTGCTGCGCCGGCGCACTGTTGGCGAGGGCAACGGCGGTTCCCCCGACGCCCTCGCGCTCGCGCCGTCCGTCACGCGCGACCTTCCTGAGCTCGGCGTCATGCCCCCCTATACGCCGCTTCAACATCTGTTGCTTGCCGCGGCAGAAGCCTGCGGTATGCACGCGCTCGTCATGACCAGCGGAAACCTGAGCGAAGAACCCATCGAGACCGACGACGACCTCGCCTGGGAACACCTCGTTGCCGCCGGCATCGCCGACGCGCTGCTCGGTAACGACCGCGCGATTCTCTCGCGCTATGACGATTCCGTGGTGCGCGTGGTTGACGGCACCGTTATGCCCGTGCGCCGCGCTCGCGGATATGCACCCCAGCCGCTGCCGTTGCCGGCGCTCGACCGCGCTCCGTCCTGCGTGCTTGCCTGCGGGCCACAACAAAAGGCCACGATTGCGCTCACGCGTGAAGGGACGAACGGCGAGGCGACCTGTTTTGTGTCGCAGCATATCGGCGATGTTGAAAACGGCGGGACCTTCGATGCCTGGAACGCCGCGCGCACGCGCTTGGAAGATCTCTTTGACTTGGCGCCCGCCGCCTTGGCCTGCGATGTACACCCCAGTTATCTATCGGGCCAGTGGGCGCGCGAGCAGGCGCGAAAATGCAATCTGCCGCTCGTCGAGGTGCAGCACCATCATGCGCATATCGCGAGCGTAATGGCCGAGGCCATCGCCGCGGGCCAGCTTACAACCGACGCGCGCGTCCTTGGCATCGCCTTTGACGGCACCGGCGCCGGCACCGATGGGACCATTTGGGGCGGCGAGTTTCTTGTTGCCAGCCTTGGCGGCTTTGAGCGCGCCGCGCATTTGCGCACCTGGGCGCTCCCCGGCGGGGCGGCCTCCGTGCGCGACGCCCGCCGCAACGCCTTTGCCCTGCTCAGTGAGCTCGGCCTGCTCGAGCACCCAGGCGCCGCTCGGCTTTTGGACAGCCTCGACGAGCAAACGCGCAGCGTGACAGCCACCATGATCGAGCGCGGCATCAACAGCCCGCGTACCAGCAGCATGGGGCGTCTCTTTGATGCCGCGGCAGCAATTCTAGGCATCTGCGACAAGGCGACCTACGAGGGCGAACCCGCCATCGAGCTTGAGGCTGCCGCCTGGCGCGCGCTCGACAACGAAATCGCCCATTTTCCCGACAACAACGCCGGCTATTTCGCATCTGGCCCATCGTGGCTGGACGGCCCCTATGTTCTGGACCAGAAAGCACTCTTTGAGGCACTTTTGGGAGAAATTGAAGCCGGAGCGCCCGCCGACAGGCTCGCACTCGATTTCCATGTCTCCGTCGCGCGCTCCTCGGCGCGCATCGCCAGCGATATCTGCGTGCACGAGGGCATCGACACCGTCGCGCTCTCGGGCGGCGTCTTCATGAACCGGCTTCTGCTTCAGCTCCTCGCCCGCGAGCTCAAAAGCGCAGGCCTTACTGTCCTTGTCCCCCACACCGTACCCGTCAATGACGGCTGCATCGCCTACGGTCAGGCGGCAGTCGCAAGCGCTCGTCTTGCGCAGGTTGCATCGCAGTAGGCTGTTCGGCCAGCCCGCAAGCCGCCGTCTCACAGGTGTAGCGCGTTTGCCCGCAGCGCCCGCGAGCGCTACCATCAACTGATGGATTATTGAGCGCCCGTCCAGCGCAAAGCGTATAAAAGGGGAACAATATGTGCCTTGCCGTTCCCGGTAAAGTAGTCAAACGCGACGACGACCTCAAGGCCACCGTCGACATGATGGGCATCGAGCGCCCCGTGTCGCTGCGACTCGTGCCGACGGCGCAGGTTGGCGACTATATTCTCGTACACGCCGGCTTTGGCATCCAGATTGTCGACGAGCAGGAAGCACAGGAAACGCTCGAGCTTGTTAATGCCATGTCCGAGCTGGTCGAAGAAGACCAGCTGACCACCAACCCGGCGGAGGCTTACTAGTGGCGCCCGAGCAGCCGGCGCGCTCCGGTATCGATTTCTCGGCATTCCGCGATCCCAAGCTGGCTCGCGAGCTCATCGAGCGCATTCATGAGCTTGTCGGCGACCGCACCATCAACCTTATGGAAGTCTGCGGCACGCATACCGTGAGCATCGGGCGCTATGGCTTTCGCTCCATTATGCCGGCCGGGCTCAAGCTGCTGAGCGGCCCGGGCTGCCCCGTCTGCGTCACCGCCAACCGCGACATCGACCACGCAATCGCGCTCGCCAACATAGACGGCGCCATCATCACCACCTTTGGCGACATGATGCGCGTGCCCGGATCGTCCACCTCGCTCGCTGCACAAAAGGCGGCAGGGCGTGACATTCGCATTGTGTACTCCCCGCTCGATGCACTCGACATTGCCGAGCAAAACCCCGATCGCCCGGTTATTTTTATGGGCGTGGGCTTTGAGACCACAACGCCCACCATCGCCGCCGCCATCTTGGAGGCCGAAGCGCGCGGGCTTTTGAACTTCTCGGTCTATTGCGCCCACAAGACCACGCCGCCGGCGTTGCGCGCCATCGCTAACGATCCCGAGACCGCCATCGACGGCTTTATCCTGCCGGGACACGTCGCCACCATCACGGGCTTGGCGCCCTTTAGCTTTTTGGTCGACGAATTCAATACCCCGGGCGTGGTCACGGGATTTGAACCGGTCGATATCCTGCAGGGCATCTGCATGCTGGTCCAGATGGTTGTCGAGGACAGGCCGGCGATTGACAACGCCTACCGCCGTGGCGTCAACGCAGACGGCAACCCCGTGGCGCGCCAGCTGGTCGAGCAGGTGTTTGAGCCATGCGACACCACGTGGCGCGGGCTGGGGCCGATTGCCAACTCGGGCCTTTCCATCCGCCCCGAGTTCTCGCGCTTTGATGCCCGCGTTCGCTTTGACGTGCCCGTTGAGCCGACGGTTGAGCCGCGCGGATGCCGCTGCGGCGACGTGCTGCGCGGAGCCATTACGCCGAGCAGCTGCCCGCTCTTTGGCCGCACCTGCACGCCCGAGCACCCCGTCGGCCCGTGCATGGTGAGTTCCGAAGGCAGCTGCGCGGCGTACTACCGTTACCGAGTCTAGCCCGAACGCCCCCGCGCACTGACACCTCCCACGATTGGAGTTTTGGATATGTCCCATAGCATCACCGATAGCACCGTCCTGTTGGGCCACGGCTCCGGCGGACAGATGATGAAGCGCATCATCGATGAGGTCTTTTTAGATGCCTTTGGTTCGCCCGAGCTGCTCGAAGGCAACGATGCCGGCGTCGCCGCGCTGCCCGCGAGCGGGCGCATCGCCATGTCGACCGACAGCTTTGTAGTCTCGCCGCAGTTCTTCCCCGGTGGCAACATCGGCCGCCTCGCCGTGTGCGGAACCGTTAACGATGTCGCGACCTCGGGCGCCAACGTGCGCTACCTGTCGTGCGGCTTTATCCTTGAAGAGGGCTATCCCATGGATAAGCTCCGCCAGATTGTGCAGACGATGGCCGAGACGGCGCACGAGGCGGGCGTGTCCATAATCACGGGCGACACCAAGGTGGTCGAGCGCGGCGGGGCCGACGGCGTCTATATCAATACCGCCGGCGTGGGCGAGGTACCCGCGGGCGTGGCGCTCAGCGGCGCAGACTGCCAGCCCGGCGATGTCATCCTGGTCTCGGGTACACTGGGCGACCACGGTATCGCCATCATGAGCCAACGCGAGGGCCTGGCGTTTTCGAGCACCATCGAAAGCGATGCCGCGCCGCTCAACCACCTGATTGCCGACGTTTTGGCCGCAGCGCCCGGCACGCGTTGCTTTCGCGACCCCACGCGCGGTGGCCTGGCGTCCACACTCAACGAGTTTGCCCAGGCCAGCGGTGTTGCCATGGAGGTCGACGAAGATGCCGTGCCCGTGCGTCCCGACGTGCAGGCCGCCTGCGAAATGCTCGGCTACGATGTACTGCAGGTGGCAAACGAGGGCAAGATGGTTGCCGTCGTGCCTGCCGAGCAAGCCGATGCCGCGCTGGCCGCCATGCGCGCCGCCCGCTACGGCGAGAATGCCGCCGTCATCGGTCGCGTGCTGCCACTTGCCGAGGGCACCCGCCCCGCCGTGCGCGTACGTACCGGCTGGGGCTCGACCCGCATCCTCGACATGCTCGTAGGAGAGCAGCTGCCGAGAATTTGCTAACGACAAAGGCTCAGGGCTATTAAAGATATTCAGATTCCAAACATGCCCGGCACGCATGCCCAGTATCATGGGGTGCGTTTTGAAACCCAATGACGGGAGCTTTCATGGCAGCAGCTTTTTCCCATGTGATTTTTGATCTGGACGGTACCATCCTCAACACGCTCGAGGACCTGGCGACCGCCGGCAACCATACCTGCGAGACGCACGGCTGGCCTACGTTTGCCGTCGACGAGTACCGCTACAAGGTGGGAAACGGCATGCTCAAGCTGGTTGAGCGCTTTATGCCCGCCGAGTACGCAGGCGACGGCCGCATGTTTGAGCAGACGCTTGCCGAGTTTAGGGCTTACTACGGCGAGCACAAGGAAGACCACACCGCTCCCTATGCCGGCACGATCGAAATGCTCGACCGCTTGCGCGCCGCAGGCGTTCAGCTTGCCGTGCTCACTAACAAGGACCACGTCTCGGCGGCTCCGCTTATCGAAAAGTATTTTGGTTCCGAGCGCTTTGCGCTGGTGCAGGGCCGTGTCGATGCGTTTCCGCCCAAGCCCGAAGCACCCGTCACGCTGCATGTGATGGAAGAGCTAGGCGCCGACCCGGCGACCACGCTCTACGTAGGCGATTCCAATGTCGATATCCTGACCGGCCACAACGCCGGCCTTAAGAGTGCGGGCGTCAGCTGGGGTTTCCGCGGCCGCGCAGAGCTGGAAGCCGCCGGCGCCGACTACGTGGTGGACACCCAGGACGAGCTCGCGGCGCTGATCCTGGGCGAGTAACGAGCGACACTGCTTAACGCAGCTGCGACAATTCTTCCGCGCGGAAAGCGCATCCCGTTTTGGAGCTCCGGAATGGGATGCGCTTTCCGTTTGAGGCACATCAGGGAAACCGCATCCCGTTTCGGAGCAATATTCCGGGTCGCACTTTCCGCAACCCACCCCATCCGGAAAATGCGACCCGGAATTTGACCAAAAACCGGGTCGCATCTTCCCAAGCACTCGATGCAACGCTGGCACAAGGAGTGTCCCCAACTACCGGCAGAGACGATATGAGCAGGACATAAAACATTGAGAGCCCCTGCTGCATGAAAGACCGCGGATTAGGCCGACAATGGTGAGTGTCTAATCCAACCGTGGCGGCCACGCCGCATTCATGGAAGGGGCTCCCATGCTCGATACTACCACCTTC
>ENA-OQDL01000811-OQDL01000811.1-human-gut-metagenome-genome-assembly--contig:-NODE-811-length-18057-cov-3.681149_pt1 | contig 18057 bp, 18 predicted proteins | sample MGYA00242782_ERZ504609 | MGnify/ENA primary metagenome ERZ504609 (study PRJEB26092, sample SAMD00036320) | human gut metagenome | host: Homo sapiens | study: EMG produced TPA metagenomics assembly of... | reverse complement strand
ATATTCAGTCAAAGGAAAATGAAGAGGTCAAGGTGATCGAGCAGAAGATTGCCAGCCTGGAGGCAAAAGACCCGGCATCAGGGGATACAGAGAGAAGTCTGAAAGATCGTTTTTCAGGTGCAGTGGTGATGGGAGATTCAATCAGCAGTGGATTCAGTGAATATGACGTACTGAATGCCTCAAGTGTTGTTGCAAAGAGGGGGATACAACTGGAGGGACTGGACGAGCAGATCAGTCAGGCAAAAAAGCTGAACCCACAGGTCGTGTTCCTGTCGTATGGGATGAATGATGTGATCGCAACAGACGGAGATACAGAAGCGTTTATTAACAAATATGCAGCGGTGATCGAGTCGATCACGAAAGAGATGCCGTCCGTCCGTATTTATATCAATTCGATCTTTCCGGTCAGTGCATCTGCGGCTGAAAAAGAACCGGCACTGGCGAAAATTGCAGATTATAATACTGCATTGCAGGAAATGTGCGATGGAAAGCATCTGGGATTTATTGATAATACCGCACTTGTGCAGGAAAATTATTATGAAGAAGACGGGATTCATTTCAAGGCAGAATTTTATCCGGTCTGGGCAACGAATATGGCGGAGGTAGCAACATTATGACAAGACAGAGACAGGGAATATGGAAAGCTGCATCGTATGCGGTGTTGCTTCTGATTCTCGGTTATATTGCCCTGCTTATGATTTATGTAAGCGGAAGTAACCGCTCTTTTTCAGAGATGGAGAGTTCCATGGAGAAAGTCATTGATACGACCGGAATGAAGAAACTGGACGGTCAGATGCTCAAGCGGAACTTCGGGCTGAACAGTACAGATTATGAGGGTGTGATGTATTATTCTTCTGAATCAAGTATCGATGCCGAGGAAGTCCTGATGATCTGTGTCAAAAAGAGCAGTCAGACGGAGCAGGTGACAGATGCGGTAGAACAGCGGCTGCAGGAGCGGAAAAAAGATTTTGAGGGATATCTGCCGGAGCAGGAGAAACTTTTGGAAGAGGCACAGACCAGTGTCCGTGGGAATTATATTTTTTATGTAGTATCTTCAAAGGCATCTGAGTACAGAGCTGCTTTTGACCAGAGCTTGTAGAAGGGAAAGAAGGATGTTATTTAGCAGTCTTACGTTTATATTTTTATTTTTGCCGGTCGTTCTGGCAGTATATTATCTCGCACCGCTTAAGATACGCAACTTACTACTTCTGCTGGCAAGCCTGATCTTTTATGCATGGGGTGAACCGGTGTATGTGGTTCTGATGATCTTAAGTATTCTTCTGAATTATTGCTGTGGAAGAGAGATTGCGGCAAATGCAGAGGATGAGAGAAAGGCTCACCGGGGAATGATCTTTACGGTGGTTGTGAATCTGGCTCTTTTGTTTTTCTTTAAGTATTACGGATTTTTCCTGGAACTGGTCAATTCCGTGACTTCAGCGGAACTTACTTACCGCGAACTGGCTCTGCCGGTGGGGATTTCTTTCTATACTTTTCAGGGCATTTCCTATGTGGTGGATGTCTATCGGGGAAAAGCAAAGGCACAGAGGAGTCTTTTGAATTTTGCACTTTATATCGCCCTGTTCCCGCAACTGATCGCGGGGCCGATTGTGCGGTATGAAGATATAGAACCACAGCTTGCACAGAGGAAAGTCTCCGCAAGAAAGCTGGGACAGGGGGCAATGCTGTTCCTGATCGGTCTTGCAAAAAAGGCAGTACTTGCGGATACATTTAAGACAGTATTTGAGGAGATTTCAGCCATTTCAGCAAGTAACCTTTCTGTTCCGATGGCATGGATCGGCTGTATCACATATGCGTTTGAGATCTATTATGATTTTAGCGGATATTCTGATATGGCGATCGGACTTTCGAGGATGTTCGGTTTTGAACTGAAGAAGAATTTTGATCATCCTTATGTGTCGAGAAGTGTGACGGAATTTTGGAGAAGATGGCATATTTCATTGAGTACCTGGTTTCGTGAATACGTCTATATCCCTTTGGGCGGAAACCATTGCAGTGGAGGAAGGCATATCCTGAATCTGCTGATCGTCTGGACGCTGACGGGAATGTGGCATGGAGCTGCCTGGAATTTTATTGTGTGGGGATTTTATTACGGAGTCCTGATGGTGATGGAAAAATATGTATGGGGTTCAGAAGTGGACCGGTTGCCGTCACCGCTCAGAAGAATCTATACGGCAGTCTGCGTGCTGGTCGGCTGGGTCTTCTTCTTTAGTCCGAGCCTGGGAGCAGCCTTCCGTTATCTTGGAGCAATGGTCGGAACAGGGGGCGGGCTGCTGGATGCGGGGGCAGGGTATGTCTTCTTTTCCCACTGGCTGTATTATCTGCTGGCGGTGGTCGGAATGTCGGCATTTGGAGGCAGATTGCTGAGAAGGATCATCAGTTTGCCGGAGAGTGAGACGGCACGAACAGTTGTAGCTGGGATTTTATTTTTCGGAATGATGGCAATTTCGGTGGCATTTCTGGTAACAGAGACATATCAGCCATTTTTATATTTCAGATTTTAAAAGAAGAAAGACCGGAGCCAGAAGGTGAATGAAAATGCGTAGCCAAAGGGCTGATTCAGGTGAAAGAGTATGAAGAAAAAGAAGCAGAGAGGCTCATTAGAGCGGGTGACAGGGACAATTTTTATTTTGGTATTGTTTGTATTTCTTTTGATCAATATCATTGTACCGGATAAAGAAAAGTCAGTGCAGGAGAACAGAATGCTTGCATCTGCTCCGAAATGGAACTGGGGAAATGTGATTTCGGGCGATTATATGGAAAAGTTTGAGCGGTATATGTCAGATCAGTTTGTCGGCAGAGATTTCTGGAGAACGATCAAGGTCGGTGTGGACAGACTGGCAGGTGTCAGCAAGGAACATGGAGTATATATAGGAAAAGACGGACAACTGCTGGAGGAGATCGAGCTGCCGAACCAGGAATATCTGGCAGACAATCTGAAATCCATTCAGAATTTTGCTGAGACGAATACGGATCTTCCGGTGAGGATGATGCTTGTACCGGATGCGGCAGGGATTCTTGGAGCAAAGCTTCCGGCTATGGCAGAAGTGGAGAATCAGACACAGCTCATAAGCATGGTAAAGAAGGAACTGGGAAGTTCCGTTGAATGGATCGATGCAGCCTCAGCTCTGAATAAGCACCGGAATGAAAAGATTTATTATAAGACGGATCATCACTGGACTTCCCTGGGGGCTTTTTATGCATTTCAGGAGGCAGCCCCTTCGCTGGGAATAGAGGGAGACATTTCAGGGAAATATGTATCTTATGCGGTTTCCAATGATTTTAATGGAATGCTGGCATCCAAAAGCGGTGTTTATCTGAGCGAGAAAGAGCAGGTTGATATTTATGTTCCGAGTGACAGTGATACAGATGTGATCGTAGATTATGTAGATGAAGGAAAAAGGACGACTTCTCTTTTTGATTCTTCAAAGCTAGATACAAAGGATCAGTATGATGTCTTTTTGGGAGGAGATTTTTCTGTTGTAGATATTAAGACAGTGTCGACAGAAAGCAAAAGACTGCTTCTGATCAAGGACTCTTTTGCAGACTGCTTTGTGCAGTTTTTAACACCGTATTACCGGGAGATCGTTGTGGTCGATCCGAGATATTATAGTGGCACGATCGAGGAACTGCTCAGTTCCTACAGGATCTCAGAGGTGCTGTTCCTTTACAGTGGAAATACATTTTTTACAGATAATAATATAAGTGGAGTGTTGACGGGTGAGTAATCGGATCAGAGAAGAATTTATACAGAAAAAAGAACCGGTAAGACTGAATAAGTATTTAAGTGAGGCGGGAGTGTGTTCCAGAAGGGAGGCAGACCGCCTCATTGAGACCGGAAAGGTGAGTGTGGACGGAAAGCGTGCCGGAATGGGAATGAAGATTTATCCGGGACAGACGGTCAAAGTGGGAAATAAGACCGTATCAAGGCAGGATGAGATGATTGTGCTTGCGGTAAATAAGCCAAAAGGTATCGTCTGCACAGAAGAAAGGCGGGAACGCGACAGCATTGTGCGTTTCCTGAATTATCCGGTGAGGGTGACTTATATCGGAAGGCTGGACAAGGATTCCAGAGGTCTGCTGTTGATGACGAATAATGGAGATATCATCAATAAGATCATGAGGGCGGCAAATTATCATGAGAAAGAATACAAAGTAACGGTGGATCATGAGATCACAGAGGATTTCCTTAAGAAAATGTCCCGGGGAGTGGCAATCCTGGATACGGTGACAAGACCGTGTAAAGTAGAGAAATTGGGGAAATATACATTTAAGATCATATTGACGCAGGGATTGAACCGTCAGATCCGCAGAATGTGTGAAGCACTGGGGTATGAGGTAAAAGATCTTTTGAGGGTCCGGGTGATGAATATTACGCTGGACGGACTGAAAGAGGGAAAATACCGCAAGCTGACAGACCGGGAATTAAATGAGCTGGATCAGTTACTGGAGCAGTCTTCCAGTCTTCCGGGCGGACGGGAAAGCAGGCAGGAGAGAAAAGATGGAGCAGGAAAAAAATAAAATGGAGCAGGGAAAAAGTAAGCAGCAGCGGATGCGGGAACTGGTAGAACTTCTGAACCGGGCGAGAAAGGCATACGAGCAGGACAATACAGAGATCATGAGTAACTATGAATATGACAGGCTCTATGATGAACTGGAAGAACTGGAAAAAGAACTGGGAACAAAGATGGCGAACAGTCCGACGGTCAATGTCGGTTATGAGGTGGTCAGTGGACTGCCGAAAGAACGCCATGAGCGGCCGATGCTGTCACTGGATAAGACAAAGGAAGTAGAGCGGCTGAAAGAATTTCTTGGCACGAAGAAAGCGATGATTTCCTGGAAACTGGACGGACTGACCATTGTTCTCACGTATCAGGGCGGAGAACTGGTCAAAGCGGTCACAAGAGGAAATGGAATCGAGGGAGAGGTCATCACGAACAATGCAAAGGTTTTTCAGAATGTGCCGCTGCATATTCCGTACCAGGGTGAGCTGGTTCTGCGTGGAGAGGCAGTGATTTCCTATAAAGATTTTGAGGCGATCAATGAAAAGATCGAAGATGTCGATGCAAAATATAAAAATCCGCGAAATCTGTGCAGTGGCTCTGTGAGGCAGTTGAATAATGAGATCACCGCAAAAAGAAATGTGAAGTTTTTCGCATTTACGCTGGTGCGTGCGGAAGAGGTAGATTTTCATAATTCAAGAATGTATCAGATGCAGTGGCTGAAGGAGCAGGGATTTGATGTGGTGGAACATCATCCTGTGACGGCAGAAACAATCGAAGAGGAAGTAGCATGGTTTGCAAAGGCAATCGGGAAAAATGAAATCCCGTCTGACGGACTGGTACTGGTCTATGATGATATTGCCTATGGACAGTCACTGGGAACGACCGCAAAGTTTCCGAGAGATTCTTTTGCATTTAAATGGGCAGATGAGATTCGGGAGACAACGCTTCTTGAGATTGAGTGGAGTCCGTCAAGAACGGGACTGATCAATCCGGTTGCGGTTTTTGAACCAGTAGAACTGGAAGGAACGACGGTCAGCCGTGCCAGTGTGCATAATATCAGTATTATGGAAGAGCTGGAACTGGGAGTCGGTGATACGATCCAGGTGTATAAGGCCAACATGATCATTCCGCAGATCGCAGAGAATCTGACACGGAGCGGTGTAAAAGATATTCCGACAGTCTGTCCGGTCTGTGGATGGTACGACAAAGATTTCCATGGAAAATGAGACAAAGACGTTATTCTGCACGAACCCGGAATGTCAGGCGAAGCACGTAAAAGCGTTCAGCCTGTTCGTAAGCAGGGATGCGATGAATATCGAAGGACTTTCAGAGGCGACACTGGAAAAATTCATTCTGCATGGGTATGTGAAAGATTTTACGGATCTGTTCCATCTGGACCGGTATGAGGAAGAAATTAAGAGCATGGATGGATTTGGAGAGAAATCTTATCAGAAGCTGCTCAGAAATATTGAAAACGCAAGGAAGACAACGCTGGCACGACTGATCTACAGTCTTGGAATCCCGAATATCGGAAGTGCCAATGCGAAGGTCATCTGTAAAGCATTCGGAGATGATCCAAAGCGTGCGGAAGAGGCAACCGAAGAAGAACTGGTAGAGATTCAGGGCATTGGCGGGATCATGGCAAAGACCTATGTAGAATATTTTGCTGATCCGAAGCATCGGGAGATCTACCGCAGACTGCTGGACGAGGTAGAGCTGCAGAAGGAGGTTGTGACAGAGGACAGTCAGAAATTCTCGGGGATCAATTTCGTGATCACAGGAAGTGTGGAACATTTTGCCAATCGGGCAGAGGTAAAAGCGGAAATAGAGAAGCGTGGAGGAAAGGTAACCGGCAGTGTGACATCAAAGACCGGTTATCTGATTAATAATGATGTAAATTCAACTTCTTCAAAGAACAAAAAGGCGAGAGAACTTGGAGTGCCGATCATTTCGGAAGAGACGTTGATCGGGATGCTGGAACAGTAGTGTGGTGTTAAAATTGTGTAAGAGTTCACAGTTTATTTATTTGAATATTTGAAGTGATTGTACTATAATGAACTGCGGATCGTCAGGATTCTGCAAAATGAAACAGAGGTTGGAGACCTCTGGCTGTGATATTTATGAATTTTTCAGGCAGGATACGACGGGACGCAGGAAGCAAATGAAACAGGAGAAGAAAGGGAAAGCGTATGTCAGATCAGGATTTCGTTATTGTGGACGAAGAAAAAGATTCTGAGATTCCACAGGAAAAAGAGAACCGGACAGAGGATTCCCGTAAGGAAGTGGTCAAAGACGCTGAAAAGGAGCGTGAGGATGATGACGGTTACGAGAAGATCTGCTTTATCTGTCACAGACCGGAGAGTGTGACCGGGAAGATGATCGATCTTCCGAATCATATTACGGTGTGTCCGGACTGTATGCAGAGAAGCTTTGATGCGATGAGCAGCAGTCCTCTGGATCTGGGAAAAATGATGAATATGCCGGGCGTGCAGTTTCTGAATCTTTCTGATTTGGAAGGAATGCAGCCAGAAGCAAAAAAGATCAAGAAGAAAAAGAGAAACCAAAGGAATTTCCGGAGCTGGATATTAAAAATATTCCTGCACCGCATAAGATCAAGGCCAGACTGGATGAGTATGTGGTAGGTCAGGAACGTGCAAAGAAGACCATGGCAGTGGCGGTCTATAATCATTATAAGCGGGTGGCAACCAATACGATGGATGATATTGAGATTGAAAAATCTAATATGCTGATGATTGGACCGACCGGAAGTGGAAAGACATATCTGGTGAAGACACTGGCAAGATTGCTGGATGTGCCGCTGGCGATCACGGATGCGACTTCCCTGACAGAGGCCGGTTATATCGGAGATGATATCGAGAGCGTTGTATCAAAGCTGCTTGCGGCAGCAGATAATGATGTAGAACGTGCAGAGCAGGGAATTATTTTTATTGATGAGATTGACAAGATCGCCAAGAAAAAGACTTCCAGCCAGCGGGATGTGAGCGGAGAATCCGTACAGCAGGGAATGCTGAAGCTCTTAGAAGGCAGTGAGGTAGAAGTACCTGTGGGAGCGAACAGCAAGAATGCAATGGTTCCGCTGACCACAGTGAACACGAAGAATATTCTGTTCATCTGCGGAGGAGCGTTCCCGGATATTGAAGAGATCATCAAAGAACGTCTTCAGAAGAAGACGTCCATGGGATTTAATTCAGAGCTGAAGGATACATATGAACATGACGAGAATCTTCTGTCAAAGGTTACGGTAGAAGATCTGCGTAAGTTCGGCATGATCCCGGAGTTTCTCGGAAGGCTTCCGATCATCTTTACCCTGAAAGGACTGGATAAAGAGATGCTGGTGAAGATCTTAAGAGAGCCGAAGAATGCGATCCTGAAGCAGTATCAGAAGCTTCTGGCACTGGATGAAGTGAAACTGGATTTTGATGACAGTGCATTGGAGGCGATTGCGGAAAAAGCGATGGAGAAAGATACCGGAGCAAGAGCACTTCGTGCAATTATAGAGGAATTTATGCTGGATATCATGTATGAGATTCCGAAAGATGATAATATCGGAGAGGTGACGATCACCAGAGCTTATATTGAAGGAACAGGCGGACCGGTCATCCGTCTGCGGGGGCAGGAAGTACCGGCATTAAATGGTTGATAAAGACCGGTACACTGCAAGAAAAGAGGATTCCATGAGTATGGCAGAACCATGGGATCAGATGACAGCGAATAGAGAAAACGGAAGAGAGTGGAAAAAATGGATGCTTATAGATACTTACTGGATTTGGCAATAATTTTATTATCAACAAAGGTACTGGGCCTTCTGACAAAGAAAGTCCAGATGCCGCAGGTTGTAGGAGCATTGCTTGCAGGACTTATTTTAGGACCTGCAGGATTTGGATTATTAACAGAAACTTCATTTATTCATGAAGTAGCCGAGATTGGTGTAATCGTACTGATGTTCTCGGCAGGTATGGAGACAGATATCAAAGAACTTAAGGCAAGTGGAAAAGCTTCTTTTATCATTGCATTATTTGGAGTACTTGTACCGCTGGCAGGAGGTTATGCGGTTGCGTGGTTCTTCAATAAACCGGGTGCGATCGAGTCCGATGTGACTTCACCGGTCTTTTTACAGAATATCTTTATCGGAGTCATTCTGACGGCGACATCGGTAAGTATTACAGTAGAGACACTGAAAGAACTTGGAAAGCTGAAGACTCGTTCAGGAAATGCCATCCTCGGTGCAGCGATCATTGATGATGTCCTTGGAATCATTGCACTGACGATCGTTACGAGTATGGCAGATGATTCTGTAAGTCTTGGAATCGTTCTGCTGAAGATCGTTGGATTCTTCGCATTTTCAGGTATCATCGGTCTGATCTTCTACAAGATATATAAGAAATGGGTTGATGAAGCGGAAAAAGAACTTCACCGCCATACGATCATTGCATTTGTATTCTGTCTGATCATGGCGTTTGTGGCAGAGGAAGTATTCGGAGTTGCAGATATTACGGGAGCGTATATCGCAGGACTTATTATTTCCAATGTACAGCGTTCTACTTATCTGGAGTCTAAATTTGATACAATGTCTTATCTGCTTCTTTCACCGGTGTTCTTTGCAAGCATCGGACTGAAGGTAGAACTGCCGAAAATGTCTATGACGATCATTGCCTTTGCAGTAGTTCTGACAATCGTTGCAGTAATTACAAAGATCATTGGATGCGGACTTGGAGCAAAGGTGTGTGGTTATAAAAATTATCAGGTAAAGAGGATCGGAGTTGGTATGATCTCAAGAGGTGAGGTCGCACTGATCGTTGCCAGCAAGGGTGCGGCACTGGGGCTGATGAGTTCTGCCCTGCTTGGACCAATCATCGTTGTGGTTGTAATTACAACGATTATTACACCGGTTATGCTGAAAGTTGTATTTGCACCGGGAACAGCTCCGGTAGCAGAGCAGATCGTACCGGAATCAGAACGGGTTAAGAGTTATTATGAGAACCGTGAGGATAATCGGTAATCCGGGATATGGGATGGAAAATTCACAGGGTAAAATGCTTTGTTCAGAATGATAAAAAATTATATGGGATAAGTTACAGTCTATAAAAAGAGAAGCCATGGGACAGCGTCAGAGCTGTCTCATGGCTTCAAATGTATTATAGAGGTTTAACTGGCCATATCCCCATTCACGATTTGGGTATTCGAGAAAATCCGGGCGGATTGCTCCGAGGATCAGCAGACTTTTGATCTGAAAGACATCAATACCGGTAATATTTTTCTGTTCCAGTTCCCATTCCAGCATAAGTGCAACAGCTCCGGCAGTGATGGCTGTGGAAATGCAGGAACCGGAACGAACGGTAAAGCGTCCGCCCGGTAATGCCCCTTTTACATTGATACCGGGAGCTGTGATGGAAGGATTCTGAAACTGAGTGCGGGTGTATCCACGGCCGGATGCCTGGGCGAGTCCGCCATTTTTCCCGTCATAATAGGAAACGATGATGGGACTTGGTGCGTTGGCCGGATTGGTCAGGGTGTAATAGGGATCTGATTCGAGAAAATAGACTTCTCCATCAAGAAATTCTGTGACGGGGAGCCACATATGAAACTGTCCGTCAATGAGGCGGACCGGCTCGACGACGATCTTCCATATTCCGGCAGCAGGGGTGTTAAACCGGAAAAAGACAAGTTCAGAATTGGTCTTTTCCACCATCAGCCGGTAATCGACATAAACTTTTGTTTTTTCAAAAAGAAAATCCAGTTCAACATTTGAGCCACCGCGGAAGGAAATCCGGGAAGTATTTTCACCGGAGGGAGAAATGATGGAAATGGATAAAATGTTGGGAATCATGACCCAGAGTTCCAGCATAAAGCCGGAGACATTTTCCCCGACCCGGATCTCAACGGTCTTGGTGTCGCTGAGATTCTGGATGGTATTGTAATAATGATGGCGTTTGTCGGCTTCATTTCCTGTTCCGATGACGGCGATCCGGTTGGCTACAAGACTGTAAGCCCCGAGCTGGCTGGGAAGGGGGAGAGTCCCTACGTGTCCGCCCATATTTGTCCCGACGGTAATGCACATGACAAGCGGAAGATCAAGGGCGGATGCAAGGTCATTCAGATATTTCACTCCCAGCAGAAGGTCCGTTTCCTGATAGCAGACAGCATCAGAGGCGATACAATAGTATTCCTTCAGATATTGCTTAGCAGTTTTTAATTTTACCATTGCAATGGTACATTCAGGGGCGGCTCCGAGAAACTGTTCGGAGATATCTGCACCGCCTGCGGCGAGGCTGGCAACAAAAGTCCCGTGTCCGGTGTCATCAACGGAAGGAACAAGAGATGCAGGATCTTCAGAAGAAAGGGCGGCATTGATAGTTTCCCGGGCATATTCTGTTCCGTAAGCAAATCCCTGTGGGGGTGTTCCGCTCTGGATCGTCTGATCCCAGATGGCGGCAATTCTTGTCGAGCCGTCAAGATTGCGGAAAAGGCGGCTTGTATAATCAATACCGCTGTCCAAAAATCCGATCAATACCCCCTGTCCTTTTAGCTGGAGCGTAGGATAATTCTGAACCGGAAGGATTCCTGCCTGGTTCAGAGTTTCCATACTCAGGGGCGAAAAGCACTGGGGGATAGAATTATAGGAAAAGCGGGAGAGCGTGATTGGTTCTACGGATTCTTTTGGAAAATAATAGCAGGTGTATCCACTACCGGCATCCTGTTCACAGGGATTTTGAAGGAGAAGTTCATTAAAAAGAGGTGTGCGAATCCGGTTCTCGATAAAATCACGGTAATCTTCGGAAAGGATGTTCCGGCGGCAGGTTTCTAAATCTGGCATGGCACATTTCCTGACTCTTTTTCTGTCAATATATGAACTTAAGAATTTCTTTATAACCCTAAAAGATCTATAAATTTTTGCCCGTCAGTCTTCACAAAGGAAAAGAATGAGGTATAATGAATTTAATTTATGACCGCAGGAAAGCAGGAGTCGGAGACAATGATCCATGGCTGTGATGAGAAAGATGGTCAGAGGAAATGCCCATGGGTGTGATGAGAATAGCAGTCAGAGGAGAAGATTGGCGGAATGGTTACGGAAAGGAGAAGAAAAAAGATGGCAGATTTTTTTGAAGAATTAGGAAAATATATCGGGGAGACAGCGACGACAGTAGGAAATAAAGCCGGAGAGGTAATCGAGACGCAGAAGCTGAAATCGCAGGTGAGAAGCCTTACACATGAGAATACGGTCGATCTGCTGGAACTTGGACGGGGAGTCTATGAGCAGTATAAGAGTGGAGCAGTTCTGGATGAGAAGGCAGAAGGATTGTGCGAGGCGATCAGCTCAAGAGAAGAGAGCATTGCAGAATTTGAGGAGAAGATCGCAGCTATCAGAGGAGCAGGAAAATGCCCGAATTGTGGAAAGATGGTAGCAAAAGAGATGGTCTTCTGCCCGTATTGTGGAGAAAAGATGCCGGCGGTAACAGTGGATGAGGAAGAGACGCCTGGAGATGATACGGAGGATGTAACGCTCCGGGAAGAAGATGCATCTTTATTTGAAGAGGAGGCAGTGAAAGGAGATGCAGCCCGTTCACAGGAGGCAGCAGAAGAAGAGGCATGATCCAGGATATAGGAGAGCATACATTTGATAACCAGTATCATCCGTGTCCGCCTGACCGGGAGTCTTATGCACTGTATTATGAAGACCATGCGGCTCTTGTGAGAAAATACCCGGATCGGATCGAGTTCCCTAAGTTTCGGGACATCGAGCGACTGAATGAAGATATCTATGAAGATGCAGTGTATCTGTTCAGTATTGACGGAGAACGGTATTATCTTGTAGAGGAGATCAACCGGGAGCGGCAGTCGCATTTTACAATGGAAAATACGGAGATTTTCCGGTATGCAGAGCCACAGTACCTTGCATTTGCCGGGATTACGGGATATCAGCTTCATAACTGGTATCAGAGCCGGAGGTTCTGTGGAAAATGTGGCAGGAGAATGAAAAAAGACAGTAAGGAAAGAATGCTGTATTGTGAATTCTGCCATAATATGGAGTTCCCGAAGATCTGTCCGGCAGTGATCATCGGAGTGACGGATGGTGATAAGATCCTGATGTCAAAGTATGCCGGAAGAACGTATAAAAAGTATGCATTGCTGGCGGGATTTACGGAGATTGGTGAGACTCTGGAAGAGACGGTGCAGAGAGAAGTCATGGAAGAAGTAGGGCTTAAGGTAAAGAATATCCGTTATTATAAGAGTCAGCCCTGGTCTTTTACTGATACGCTTCTGATGGGATTTTACTGTGATTTAGATGGAGGAGCTGCCATTACGCTGGATCGGGAAGAGCTTGCCATGGCAGAATGGTTTCAAAGAGATGAGATCCCGGTTGAGCCAGAGCGGGACAGCATCACCAATGAGATGATCATCCGATTTAAAAATGGTGAAGTATAGCTGCTGAATTGCAGGAAAGAAAGAGCAGCTCAAAAAGAATAAGAAAAGAGTTATAAAAGATAAAAAAGAGACATCCGGGACAGAGCCTTAAAAAGGTCCGACACCGGATGTCTTTTGCGACTGAGCGATAAGCCGATCACAGCATTTTCAGATACTGGACACTGTAAGCCGGCATGGAAAGCTGTCCGTTCAGGGTCTGTGGAGCGGTTTCTGATGAATCGCCGGTCTTCAGCAGGTCAATATAAGATCCCTGAAGTTCTCCATTTCCTGCGGTGAAGTCAGAATCAGAGGCGTTGATGGCAACAAGGATGCGTTCTGTTTCTGTGCGGCGTTCAAAGATAAGCTGATGATTCGTAATGACAACATTTCGGTAAGAACCGTTGCAGAGAGCATCACTGGCACATCTTACTTCGATCAGCCGGGAGATAAAGTCGGTCAGTTCATTTGGCTTTGGTGCATCAAAGCACGGGCGGAGAGCATAGTCATTATCGGGAGCTTTCACTCCTTCTTCACCCCATTCACTTCCATAATAAATACAGGGGATTCCCGGCATTCCAAAGAGGATTCCGTAACATAACGGTAAGTGGTTCTTGTTCGTCAGAATGCTTGCGATTCTTGTGACATCATGATTATCCACAAATGTCATAAGATGCTTTCCGCGGTAAATACACCACTGTTCCGGTCCGAACTGACGGTTCAGGGAATGTGCGATCTCGAACAGATTCATGCTGTTGAAACTGGAATAAATTCCCTTATAGCATTCATAATTCGTGCAACTGTGAAGCATCTCATCATTGACGATCAGATTGTAGTCACCAAAGAGGACTTCTCCGATCAGTGCAAACCCTGGTTTGATCGATTCACAGAAGCTGCGGAGGCGTTTCATAAAATTATGATCCAGACAATAGGCAACATCCAGACGGAGTCCGTCGATGCCGAAGTCTTCGATCCAAAGCTTTACACAGTCCAGCAGATAATCTACAACAGCCGGATTCTGAAGATTCAGCTTGACCAGTTCAAAATGACCTTCCCAGCCTTCATACCAGAAACCATCATTATAACAACTGTTTCCGTCGAAACTGATATGAAACCAGTCTTTATAAGGAGAGTCCCATTTCTTTTCCTGGACATCCCGGAATGCCCAGAAGCCGCGTCCGACATGGTTGAAGACACCGTCAAGGATTACTTTGACATTCTGTGAATGAAGTTTCTTACATACTTCACTGAAATCTTCATTTGTGCCGAGGCGGCAGTCAATTTTGCGGAAATCTCTTGTATCATATCCATGATTGTCGGATTCAAAGATCGGATTGAGAATGATCGATCCGATGCCGAGATTTCCGAGATATTCCGCCCAGTCCCCGATCTTTAAAATGCGGTGTGCGGGAACTCCGTCATTGTGAACGGGAGCCCCACAAAACCCGATCGGATAAATCTGATAAAAAGTTTCATTATAAGCCCACATAGATGTACCTTCTTTCTGCTTTAGTTCACTGCGTTGGAAATATGCAGTGAGGCTACTGTCTTTTATTATAGCATTTGGAGGAAATTTGAACAACGTAGAATAAAAATGAAAATAAAAAGAGAATAAAAAGAGAATAAAAATAGATATGACGGAGAAAAAATCAGCAGAAAAATGAGAAGAAGAACGAAGAAAAATGTTGACATTCAGAGAGGAAAGGTCTATAATAGTACAGCATGACATAAGGAGAAACGATATACACCAAAGCCCCGGAGTATATTGATTTCAAATAAATAAGCAAGAACATTGATGATTATTTACAGGAGGAACACCCATGAAAACTTATATGGCTAACCCGGATAAGATTGAAAGAAAATGGTATGTGGTTGACGCTGAAGGTGCTACATTAGGACGCCTTGCATCTGAGATCGCTAAAGTGCTCAGAGGAAAGAACAAACCGGAATATACACCGCACATCGATACAGGTGATTATGTAATCGTTGTGAACGCTGAGAAAGTAAAAGTAACAGGAAAGAAATTACAGCAGAAAGTTTATTATAATCACTCCGATTATGTTGGAGGAATGAGAGAGACTACACTTGCTGAGCTTCTTGCAAAGAAGCCGGAGAAGGTAATCGAGCTTGCTGTTAAGGGAATGCTTCCGAAAGGACCTATGGGAAGAGACATGATCAAGAAGCTTCATGTTTACGCTGGCCCAGAGCATGCAAATCAGGCTCAGAAGCCGGAAGTTCTTACATTTTAGGTAGAGGTTGAAAGGAGGAAATAACAGTGGCTAACGCAAAATATTACGGAACAGGAAGAAGAAAAAAATCAATCGCAAGAGTATATCTTGTACCTGGAACAGGAAAAATTACTATTAATAAGAGAGACATTGATGAGTATCTCGGACTTGAGACTCTGAAAGTTGTTGTTCGCCAGCCGCTCGTGGCTACAGAGACAGTTGACAAGTTTGATGTCATCGTTAATGTATGTGGTGGTGGATATACAGGACAGGCAGGAGCTATCCGTCATGGAATCGCAAGAGCACTCCTTGAGGCTGATGCTGATTACAGACCGGTTCTTAAATCTGCAGGTTACCTGACTCGTGACCCACGTATGAAAGAACGTAAGAAATACGGTCTCAAAGCAGCTCGTCGTGCTCCACAGTTCAGCAAGAGATAATTTCAGTTACGCAAGAGATAAGCTCTCTGTTGCAGGACAGACAATTTCAAATAGCATTTTTACAACTCCTCAGGATTTCGGTCTTGGGGAGTTTTTCTATGTATTTTTTAATAAGATAATGGTATACTTTGTTATAGGAAAACGTTCGATACTATTGTATGCGAAAACCAGATGGATTGGAGGGAGAAGAATGGCACTTCAAACAAAAGGATTATGTAAGTATTGTGGAAAAGAGTATACAAAAGGCGGTATGTTACGACATTTGCAGACGTGCAAAAAGAGAAGTGCAAAGCTTGCTGAGGAAAAAGGAAAAAGAAGATGTCGATATTTTCAGGTTGTTATTACTGGCAAATATCAAAAAGATTATTGGTTAATTGTGGAAGCAAGCGAGAATACTACGCTAAAGGAACTGGATGTGTTTATCCGTGACATATGGGTAGAATGCTGTGGACATCTGAGTGCATTCACGATTCATGAAGAACAATATGAAAGCAATCCAGATACGGATGCTTTTTGGGGAATTCCTTCCAGAAATATGAATTATCGATTAAAAGACGTTGTGGATGTCGGCGATAACTTTTTATATGAATATGATTTTGGTTCAACCACAGAATTGGTATTAAGTATACATAGCTGTCGCGATGGAGAAAAAAAGAATAATGAAATTGTAATTTTATCAGAAATAATCCTCCTAAAATCCTTTGCAGTCACTGCGAACAAAATGAGGCGAAATGGGTTAATCCAGAAGGATATTATGAAGGAGAGCCTTTTTGGTGTGATGAGTGTTTAGAGGCTGAAAACGATGAAGAGGGAGAAGATTATGAACTGGAATTTTTATTGCCAGTTAGTAATTCTCCAAGAATGGGTGTGTGCGGATATGAGGGCAGTGACAGTTATCCAGATCAATTTGAGCCAGATGAACAATAAAATCTTTGAGATGAGGTGACATAGTGCAGGATATTATTTGTGAATTACAGGATATGAAACATCTGGACTGGGCGGCAAGAAAAATGTCACCGGGAACTCCGGGGTGCTTTCTGAAAGCGTATGAAGAAGTGAATGGGAAAAGATTATATTACAAATATAGGAATAAAATCTGGGAAATGATTTGGAAAAGGTGGTGCTTTTTTGAACAGGTACGCAATCAGGAGAAATAATAGAAATAAAATTGTCGGAATATTAAATTATGATGAGAAAGAAAAGAAATACACAATTGAGATTCCGGAAAATGTTACTCCCAAGGAAGCTCCGTTTATGATATCGTTATTTTTGAAAAAAGGTATCCGAACCATGAATTCAGATTGGAGTATGCGTTGGGTACAGAGTAGAATCATTCCAAGTAGCAGACAGAATATAGGAGAAATACTTCGGGTGAATGGAATGCGTTCATATGATGAGCATAAATTACTATTAAAAAATGAGGGGCGGAGTTGTCAGGATGAATTTTATATTGAACACATGTAGTTCTGAGATGTGGTGAGGAGTAATGAGAAGCATTGCGTTTGTAACATGTTTGCAACACCACATTCCAAGAATCCAGTAAAATCAAGCGTTCCCAGTTCAGCAAGCGTTAATCTGCTTTACTATTCAGAACGAGATTTATTTACTCCTCAGAACGAGATTGTTCTGAGGAGTTTTTATATACGCGGGCAACGGATCAGAGTCTGTGCCGGCACAAGCCGTTGGAAAGCTGCTGGAAAGATTCTGGCAAGATTGTGGAAAGACCATGGCGGACTGTCAAGATAACCTGAGTGACTCAGAATAAAGAAGGAAAGTTAAGATGAAAGAAATATTAATGGCGATTGCCCTGCTGGTACTCGGGGTTGCGTCATCCATCAGTCCGATTGCATTTTTAATGGAAAATGTTGTTGATATTGTGATTCTTGTCGGCTTTAGTATCGTTGTATGGCTGATGGCGTGGACAAAGAAAAGGCTGAGCAGAAAAGAAGGCATTATCATGCTGTTGCTCTATTTAGGTTATATGGTGTATATCTGTATGAGATAGCTTGAGAGAAATGGGGAGGAAAGTCTGCTTTGATCTGTAGATTGTTACAGGATCAAAAGCAGAGTTTTTTAGTATAAAATCAGCCCGGGGCTTTTGCTCCGGGCAGTAATATATGTAAACTGTTCGTAATTTTTAGGCGAAGACCGGCAATCATAAAAAGCAATTAATACAATCGCCGTCTTCTTTATTTGATGATTTTATTATAGAGGGAAATTGTGTCCGGGGTGTGTCGGGAAAGAAAAAGAATTATAAAAAATTATTAAGAGATTATGAGGAAATTACATTTGTTGGTATAAATATAATGATGTCGGGTAAGTATTCCCGGTCAAATTTCAAACAAAAAAAGAAATCCTCAAATCAAGGATTTCTTTTCTTATCAATGCGGAAGAGGAGACTTGAACTCCCACAGGATAAAACTCCCACTAGAACCTGAATCTAGC
>ENA-OQDL01000809-OQDL01000809.1-human-gut-metagenome-genome-assembly--contig:-NODE-809-length-18102-cov-2.771238_pt1 | contig 18102 bp, 31 predicted proteins | sample MGYA00242782_ERZ504609 | MGnify/ENA primary metagenome ERZ504609 (study PRJEB26092, sample SAMD00036320) | human gut metagenome | host: Homo sapiens | study: EMG produced TPA metagenomics assembly of... | reverse complement strand
AGATACACATATGCCACACCGTAAAGCTGCCCGAAAACGCTGTCTTTCGTGTCATATGATACCGAGTATCCATCTGTGCTTTCAGACGCCTTACCGTCCCTTTTTTCGTCTGTATACATAATCTCTGCCATTTCACATATCGCACAGTTTGCTTTGTTCTCCCACTCGGATCCTGCCCACTCATCCGGCATTCTTCCAAACGTGTAATGCTCTAATCTGCTTACAGCTTTCATTTCAAGCCGCTGCCATGCAGATTCAGGGACGTTTCCGCCCCCGTAAGTTTCCATATAAAAACCATAATCTACATGCATACGATCACCTCATTAAGCAGCTGCAGCTGTGTGTACGTAGATACCTAATTTCTTATTGTCTTTGCTTCTGCGATACCAACTGTTCTGTAACCGAATTTCCAAGCATCTGCATCCTGGTTTGCTTCAGGCGTGATAATCTTAGATACAACATGCTTCGGTTCTGGATAGCTGCGTTTTTGTCTACGATGAGGAAATCAACTGCCTTTCCACCAGTTGTTGCAAAACCGCCAGCTCCGGTAGCCGTAAGCGTTACTTTATCGAAGAAACGTCCAGCCGGTACCTTAATCACTCCAGCCCATCCTTCCATTACTTTCTTGGATGCCGTTGTATCCAAGTCCTCAATCATTCCAGCGAGTGTTGCGGAAATGAACAGATAGCAGGTTTCCGGTTTTGCTTCTGCGTTCTCGATTGCTGTTTTTCCTTTTCTAATGGCTGCGATACCTGCTTTACCATCTGCGATAGCTTCAGTCACAGCCTGACCTGTCGGAGCGAATCTAGCATACTTAGCCAGTCTCCATGCATCCAGCTCCGGAACTACCTGTGTACGAAGGAATTCTCCGGAAAGACGTCCGAATGCAACACCAGCAGATTCAATGTTATCCATTGCATCCACGGTGAACATACGACCACGATCGTAGTCACATTTCTTTGTTTCGTACTCCAGTGTTACGTCTCCTGCAACGTAGCCTGTCTGTTTGTTGTAATTCGCAAGACCGCTCATGGTCATCTTCGGAATCAGAATCTCATTTGCGTTTGCTCCCTCTTTTACAAGTTCGTTCGGTCCATCGAGAACCGCAGTTAAAGATGCCAGTTTGTAAACCTCATCCAGCATCGTGGAATATGCTTTTCTTAATGCAATTGTATTTGCCATAATCACTTACCTCTTTTCTTATTTGCTCTGTTCCGGAAGTCCCATTGCCGCACGGATCGAAGCCATAGAATCTTTTCCAAGTCCTTCATCCCCGCCGCCAGTAGGTCCAACCGGATTACTAAATGGTTCGTTTGCTCCAAATAAATAAGCATCGGATTTCTTTGCTGATTCCAATGCTTTCTTAATGTCCTCGGTCTGGTCTTTGGATGCTTTCAATGCATCAATGTCAAGCAGTGCCATAATTGCCTTAGCATTACGTCCACCGGCGTCCTTGATGGATGTCGTGAGCGAATCCGTGAAGAGTCTGTCAGCTTCCTTTGCAGCATACTCATCATCCTTTGTTTTCAGATCGCCCTGCAGCTTCGTGATCTGCCCCTTCAGGTCATTCACATCTACACCATCAAACTCTTTCAGCTGAGCATTGACTGTATCAAGCTGACCTTTGTAGTTGTCGCGTTCGCCCTCCGCCTTTGTGGTCTTCGCTTTCTCTGCAGCGACGTCCTTACCGTTTTCAGCCATGATCTTGTCAATGGCATCCTGTTCCAATCCGAGTCCTCTTAAAAATTCTGTTTTCATGTTCCTACTCCTTTCGTCTTAGGTTGTTTTAGGCGTGTAACCATCCGCCACGAATCGACTGTTTAAGGTCTGATCAACTGACCAAACTGCATAAAAATAAGACGCATCACCCAGCGTCTCCGTGGGAGATATCGGATCACCGCCTTTCTACAGATAACCGCTTACCATCAAAGCAAACCGCATCACCGATTTTGGCTGTCTGGTCATTTATCTTCACCCCTTTCAATACTTCTGCTCCATCATGGATGCCGTACAGAAACTTTACTGTTTTATAGTTTATACGGTCTGCCAGCCAATTTGGTGCCAGCATATCCGCATCTTTGCTTATAATGTACTTCTGTATCATTCTTCATAAATCACATCCAGCCCGTAGGCAACTGCTGCATCATGCTCAATACGGCATCCTCTTGCATTTTCCCAGCCCTTGCAGAAATATGCCACATGACATAAGCTCATATTTTCCAAAGATTTCGCCAAGAAACACAGCGGAATCTGTACTACTCCACGTTGTTCCATACTTTCATTGCTGTACCATTCATCTGTGAATAAGGTATTCACAATCTCATATCCTTTCTCTTTCAGCACTTCGATTGCTTTCTCTCTTGTTGCTACGATTTCTTCATCTGTTTTTCCATGCCATTGGCTGTGATAACATTGCTTTCATCATAATTTTTCACCTTTCCTTTCTTAAAAAATGGGTACAAAAATACCACTCACTCCGAAGAATGGGTGGTATCATGGTATTAAATTTGTAATTCCTTTTGTTGCATTATACATACGTTGCATTATTGAAATTTTCGCTAAGGTATTCAAGTCCCTTTAAAGTAATTCTGATGCTTTCAATATCAACTCTCATTTCTCCATCAGTATACTTTTTAATCGAAACTCCTTTTATATATCCAGCATCCAAAAGCATTTCCATATACTTATCCCAACGTTGCTGCGATATACCTAAAATTGTTTGAGCTAATTCGTTCGGTGTCTACATTTTCTAAATCCATTGATTTTTCTAACACTGAAAGAATCTTATATATGATTTTGAAATTATCCATAAGCATCACCCATCATAGCTTTTCAGCTTCCACAACTCCACTTTTGAGCGGATAAATGCGATATCTTTCTCCAGAAGCTCTCTTTCTTCCGGTGTGATGTCGTTGTATTTTCCCATCTCATAGCGTGGGATATGGTACGACAACTGTTCCAGTACTCTCTCCTCCAGAATGTCATGCTCCACTTCATAAGCTCCGATAGAAATGATCCAGAGTGCTTCTGATGTGCCAATAAGCAGCTCGTTATCTTCTTCTGTCATCCAGTCAGTGACCTGTCTCGGTGTCCAGCCAAACTTTTCATACTGAATCATGCAATCATGAACCCCGTCTTTGTATTCCTGATACGTAAGATCATCTTCTGCTCTCATACCGTCTCACCTCGTTCTTCCTGCCCATGGCTTATTTTTGTTCTTTTCTGCCTGTTTCTTTGCATTTGATACTGCATTTACTTTAACGTTAGGATATCTTTCTTTAAACTGTTGCATAACTCCACGGCAACTTTCACACATACAGCGTTCTGATAATAAATTTAAAGTGTGTTCTTTTCCATCCTTCGCAACTGATGCCGCATATTCAAAAAGCTTTGCTTCACTATCTACTTTTCTATCATGCGTTCCAATATGGGAGGTCTTAAACTCCGACGTTGTTTTTTCTAACACCAGTGCATTTTTGTCTCCTTTAAAATTTATGTATCCCTGACTACTAACATCATTTATTTGACTATTTCCAAACTTTGTATCGCCATCAAATTCCATGACCGCAATGTTTCCTTTTCTTTTTGCATTTCCAGTAAAAAGTTGCGTTTTCGTCTGGAATGCTTTTTGATCCAGTTCGTAGATCTTGGATGGGGACATTTCACCGGAATCAACATCGTACAGTCTTACAACTGCATATCTATGCTGTAGTTCGTCCCACTTCTCAGGATCATTATACTTCATCTGCCGGAACTTCTCAAGACTTCCAATATCATCTCCAATGATATTTTTGTACCGATAATACTGCTTCGAATCTCTGTCAGCATTCCTGATCATATCTGTCGTATATTTGCGATTCTGCTTTTTCGTATTTGTAGCAACTCTTCCTCTCACGTCCAGATATATCCGCTCCCGCTCTTGTTTCAGTCCCATCTGCTTGGAAAATCTGGCATACTCATCAAGCTGTCCCTGATACTTGCATCGAGCTAACATCACATCATCCGGATCAGCTCCGCCCTCATTCAGGAGCTGCACCTTCTGACGTTGTGCCCTCATCGCCGTCTCCATCTGTCTCTGTCGCTGTTTGGCTTCGTATACGGTATATTCCTTACCCTTAAACTCTTTCGGCGTATTTTCCTTACGATCCTGCTCTTCCAACCACTCATCCGTCCAATTTCGTTCAGATATTCCAGGAATAAATGGATAATATTCATGATAACAGTTCGCCCCGAGAAGACCGGTCACGCTTCCAAGCCCACATACTGTTGTAAGCTGTTGTTTTGTCCAAACCTTGCCCTGCCATACAGCATGCGTTGGTCTGGCACCAGAATGCCACGCAACCTCGAAATGCTCTGTTCCGAGCTTTTCTGCGTTTGCTTCGGATATCTTTCCGGTTAATTGCGATATTCCTGTCATAACCGCTCTTCTGGCAGCGACCTCTACTCGGCTGGAATAACCAGATGCATAATCAATCGTCCGAAGTCCGCTATTGGTCAGCTGTGTCACTACTCGCCGGAGGACGCTGTTATAATCAAATGCTCCGGATACAATATCAAGGCACGCTGCATCGAGATATTTTTCCGTATACCTGAGAGAGTGGTGTCATAACACGTTTTCCCATTTCCCATTAATCCAGATAGAACCCGAGAGACTGTGTGATGTTTCTCCAAATCCGTGCTACTTTTGTCTGATCAGTGCATCCGTGATTTTGCTGCAGCTCCTCATTCTCTTCAAATGGGATAAACTCCGCATTCACCTGTTCATAGATGTCCTTGTTCCTGACATATTCCCAGTCGATTACTTTTGTCGTACAGTTCAAACATTTTCCGGGTAAGAAGCATTCAGAGTGTCTTTTCAATGCATTTTTCAATGTCCTCCGAAGAATACCCCAGTATTTTTAACCGGTTAATCTGCCAGTCTGCCGTGCTGGTGATCTCGCCCGTCTTTTTGATTCTCCGCACAATATCCTGGAGAATCCTGACTTCAAGATCTGCGTATCTTGCCACAATTTTGCTGGCGATCTTTTCCTTATATTCATTTCTCATATCACTCCATCACCTGATTTTGCTCGGGAAGATTCTTGCGGGCCTGCTCAACCGTTTCTCCATACCACTTTGCCCGATATTCTTCCAGCCTCATCACACCCATGCTCACATCCTGCCGATCCTGCTGCCGTTCAGCCTCTTCGTCTGTCAGAATGGAGTCGTTAAACTTGCAAGAGAACTCGTATCCGGAGGAATAGGCATTGTTATAAAATGCAAGACCAACAGCAAATGCTTCCAGACACCCTTTAAGCATCTCCTGGATAGCCGATACTCTGTTGTACTTCCGAGACTTCGACGTCTTAATCTCGGCAGCAGTCTTTTCTACCTCGTTTACATCCGACAGATCTCCATAAGCAAGACCAACCGTAAACTCAATCTCACGCTTATACTCTTCGAGCCCTCTCTTATACGCTTCATCTCGCATCTCCGGGGAATACTCTCGCAAGAGTTCCTTGTCCTTACCGTCCTCGATGTTCAGACCGCGATACAGACGTTTGTTCAGCCTTGCCATCCCAAATCTTCCGGTTTTCGCATTCTTCTGTAGTGCTCTGTTATCCACGTGAATCGCACGTTCTCCCGATTCATATTCCCAGTCCAGTCTAGCTCCCTGAACATCAGCTTTATGGATAAGCTCTGTTGCAGAATCAAAAATTGATACTCCGCATGAAGATCCATCAACCATGTTCTTCAGCGGATTCCGGTAATACCCAAAATCCATTTTGGTCATGTCCGGATAAATGACCGGTCCCGGATTGATTGACGCCCATTCCGTCACTTCATCAATTTTGCAGTTGCTTCCAATGTCGCTCTTATCCTGTGAGTGATAGCATTTGTTTTCAATAGTCAGATTCCCATTCGTAAAATAGTGCCGCTCTACCCTCGTGTAATAGTCTGTTTCTCCGACTTTCTTCACGGTCAGAAATGCAACGTCAATCGGGTTCCCATCATCGCCGAACTGCACCGGAATAAACTTATCTGCAGTAATAAATTCTGCGTTCCCTCCGGGAAGTGGTCGTAGGCAAAAAGAACCAAGGCCTAACCCGAACTGCAGATTCTCATTCAAAAGCAACAGATTCTTCTGATATATCTTATCCAGAGTATCATTCGACAAGCTGGTTTCCATTTCAACAAGGACTGTGTCAGCGAACTCCCTGCATATTCCATGCTCAATCCGAAGAGACTTAATGGAGTCGGTCAGCCACTCCGCTTCCCCATTCAGCATCTTCTTCCAGTCGTTGATGGCATCAATCATCGTCTGAGAAAGAACAACGTCCCTGCCTATAATATTTTTAATTGTCGTATATCCGAACATTTCTGTTATCCTCCTCCACATCCTCTTAATTCCATCAAACATCTTCCGCCTCCTGTATCAAGTATTTCATGTCCCGTTCTATCGTGTACTCGAATGCGTCCAGACTGTCAATATCAGTGCTTCCATCGTCCAGACGCTCATCTTTATCTTTGACATCCTTGTTCCACACTGCATCAGACAGTGCTGTTTCCAGTGACTCGCAATCGTCTGTAATAAAAAACCGTCCGGCTCCCATGAGTCTGACGGTACATCTGATTCTGTCTGTAATTGTCTTTTTCTTTGCCGGTCGGACCGATATCCACGGGAATCTTCGCTCCACTGCATTTCGGATGGAGTTTCCGAGAACGGTCTCTGCATTATCCCAGAATACAGATTCTACGTTGCAATATTCCACATATTCTCCATAATTTACACATATGGCATACTGGTCAATCACTTCCTGAATGAATTCACAGAACAGCTGATCTAGCTTATTGCTGTCGATTTCTTCCACTTCATCCCTCGCCATGATGCGCCGGCTCTTGAGAACTATCACTTCCCGGTAATCGTCCGTGTATCCTCTGGCCACAAATGAATGCCCGGATTGGCTTCCACCAAAGTCAATCCCAAGCTCGATAGATGTGATGTCCTCTTTTCGGAACTGCTTGCACTCCGGATCCGGAAAAAGCTCGTCCACGATATCGCATCGGAATTGTTTCGGATCATCTGCAAAGCTCTTATATATCGCACCTTCGGCACGTTTCCACAGGCCGAGTATAAGGCGATCATAATAAATTGTCCCCTCGTATTCCTTACAGAGCTGTTCCACAAACTCAGCTGGAAGGAATGGATTATCGAATATCGTGTACCTCTGTAGGTAAATATCCAGTTCATCGTTGTCCAAGAACTCCTTCAGCCAATGTGTCGGATGCTCCGGGTTGCACGATCCATCGAAGCAGCTGTATGGCTTGTCGAGACGAGATTTCAGCATCTGAAACACCTCTTTGTTCCATTTGGCGATCTCATCACCATAGCAATACTTGATGCTGGCTCCCTGAATCTTTGCTACCTGGCTGACCTTCTCGGCTCCGAGGCAATACACCTCTTCACCACATATCATTGCCACATTCCGGTTGTTGATGAATCCGATCAGCTCACTGGTATACAGTTCTCTCATAGGTTGCAGCACATTTCGTTCGATGGATTCTTTCGATACACCGAGGATAACGTTCAGTCCCGGCTTTCCTGCGACAGCCCTGATCCGGAATGGGATCATAAATGCTGTATCAACATATGACTTCCCGGAACGTACCGCTCCGGACTTAATGTTCCATCTATGAGTCGCATTGACAATGTACTCATTCTGTTTCTTGCTCAGTTGCATTGTTCCGCAGCTCCTCCAGTATGCTATCAAGTCTGTCTATTGCATCATGATTCTCATTCTCACCTGTGATTGCTTCTTTTCTGGCTTTGTTCAGTTCGATCCTTGCCTGCTGCTCCTCTTCATCCAGTTCCGTCTTTTCCGTCCAACCCTTGAAGTTGTTTCTCAGGCTGAACTGAGCCCCGCTCGTCCGTCCCGGTCAAAGGGCCGTTCCTCTGCATACGCTTCCACCCTTGCCTTCGCACGTGTTATCGTGTTCATAAACTCCTTTTTCCCTTGATAGTTCAATAATGACAGCCTCGTGGAAAATCCAAGTGCTAAAGCCAGTCCTGTGACTGTTGGCGGGCGCTGATTAATAATAACTGGATTTCCAAATTTATTAAAAACCGTATTTCCATTGTTGTCTTTCAGGACTTCACCCTCGCACTGTTTAAAATAAGCATCTATTTTTTCTTCGATTTCTTCTTTACTCTTATACTTTGGCGGTCTTCCGACTGCCTTTTTTGTAGCCATTTGACCACCTCCATGCTATTAAATGCCTCTACGTCCTCCACGGCGACCTTTCGTAGCTCTCCTCTGATCTCCACGGTTGCCGCCCATCGATGTGTCTGCCTGGTTAAGAAAATCGTTCGCTGCTTTCCTGTCTGCCTCATATGCCTTCTGTTCTGCTGCTTTCGCCGCTGCAGTTACCGGCTTTACAGTTGCCCCATTTGCCTGGACTCTTTTTGTAAAATCCCTTACTGTCATATTCAGCGGAGTAGGCTGTGGCGTTCCTCCCACTCCCCGCTGATAATAATTCATTCCGTTTTTCTCGGAAAAATAATACCTTGTAGTCTCTCCGTTGTGCGTTACATCAACACCACTTCCACCTCCGCCGCCACCAGATTTACTTCCTCTACCACCCATCACACGATGCCTCCTTAAATTTTTCCTGAAATGCCTTTATTCGTACAATGTTCCCCGTACACTCTTCCGGGATCTGCCCGTAAAATATAATCTTAGTCGGATGCAACTTCTTAACCATTTCTTTGTATCCGGCAAGAAATAGTTCCCGGCTCTTTTTATTTTGCATGCACCCCACACTGGATACTGCCACCGTGCCTCCTGTGGGTTCTCCATCAAAGCACCAGGAATATGAATCCTCTGTACTCCATGCGATCGTTGGGATCACTTTTACCCCGTACATCTGCATATAAGCACCAATCCAATGCTTTCGGTAATGATTAAAGATCTGAACAGCTTTCGGAAAATCTGTATAAAGACTAAAATCCGGAGTAAATACGTACTGAAACTGCTGAAGCATCGGTATATATCTATCCGGATCATTCCATAATCTTATAAATTGATAGTCGTCAATAAAGAAATGAATGCTTTTCTTTTCTCTATCCTTACTTGTTGCTGCAAAATTGAATGGAATAAACTCTGTATCTCCATCAAAATCTACTGGCTTAAGTGTAGGTATCCCATACTCGCCCACACCCTCAAATACCATACGTTCTAAATTTTCATATCTTTTCGGATCTCGCAATCATTTCACCGCCTTCAATTCTGATCTATTTTTGTATTACATCCCCAACTGTCTTACGAGATCCTTTTCTCGCTCCGACAGCTCAAATACTATAGTGCTGGCTTTCTCTGCCGCTGCTTTCTCTGCCGCTGCTTTCTCTGACAGCAGTAATCCACCGCCAAATATTGCTTTTTTCATGGCTTTCTGTGCATCCAGTGATCTAACGAACAGGCTTCGTCTTTTTTCTACCTGATATTCAATCCCATACTTTGCCATCTTCTGCATCATGGCCGTTGTGACAATATAATCCGGGTATTCCATTGCCCGATAATCGGCTCCCGGCCAAAACGGACGGATAATCTTTTCAGGATCTGTGCCATACCGTCTGCAGACCCAGTCCTTTATCACCTCATATACCTCAGGTGGAGTATAGCAATCATCAGTAGTCTTTTTCGGCTTGAATTTTTCTACAAATTCCTCGTAACTCTCATTTTTCATATTTCACCTCATATCTCCCTGCATACAAAAAGACACCCTTTTCAGGGTGCCTTTGTACGGGGAGGATTACGTATAAGGAGTATTATCTATCGTCTTTCGACAATACCATATTAACACAGTATAAACTCCAGTGAACTCCACTCTTTAGGAAATTTCAGTTGCTCGAAATAAAAAGTAATTGGTTCTATATGTTCCTCTATTAGTCCATATTTTAATGCTAAACTATACTGAAATGTTTTTTGTAAATTTTCCATAAGAGTTGTAGTTAATCTTTTTCTAAATGTTTCTAAATCCATACTCGATTTATAGAAATTACATTGCCTACAAGATGGTAATAGATTATCTACGGAATACATTTCTTCCTCTGTCATAACTTGCTTAAAATCCGTATTAGCATAGACAGACTTAATATGGTCTACTTGCATATCCTTGTATTCCAAATTACAACCACAATAAGCACATTTATGATTGTATTTCTCATACAGTAATAACCGCATTCTCTTTGGTATCGGCTTATGTTTGCTCATTAGTCACCTCACAACTTTCAGTTTAATTAATTGCAACGTCATACCATGTTCGCACCCACCTTGCCACATTAAGCCTAAATTCGTCATCTTCCAACAGCTTTTTAACGTGGTTATAACAATCAATCGGTCTATGCACAATATAATCATAATTTGATGTTGGAATGGTCTCTCCTTCTGTAAATACAGGTATGCTCATTCTGTAAAATCTTTTTCTCCTGTCTTTTTCGTCATACTCTTCATATACCAAAACGCCATTTCTCAAACAGTATTCAGATATATTTTTCTTTGTCATTTTCATTCTGATTCACCTCGTTATTTCCCTCCTAAATTTTTAATTTTCTCAATGCTCTGCCGTGTAATTCATATATCCAGCTTTCGCTATAGTCCATTGACCTGGCAATTTCCCACCATTCCAATCCTTTTATGTACCGGTAAAACAACACGTCTCTCTCGTCCTCGTCTTCCAGTTCTCTGATTCTCCCGGAAATATCATTGTACGCCTTTACCTGCTCCACTCCCTCGTAGTACAGCTTATCCTCTTTCTCCCGAAGCTCCGCAGCATATCCGGATAGATCTCCTTGTCCGGATCCATGCGGCATCCCGTCGTTATTCATGGACGGATACATCTTCATGCTCCGGATCTCCTCAATCTCTGACTCGATGCGTTTGATCCGCTTACCATGTTTCCGGTATCCACGAAGATAAGCCTTCTTCTGCTCGTTCTCATTCTTCACGTTGTTCTCTTCTATCTTCACCACCTGCATCCACTCCCTTCTTCGTATCTACTCTCCACTTTTTCAGTGCATCCTCCACTGTATAATTCGGGTATGCCGGACGGCGGAAGTCCGCACTGGCTTTCCGATCCGGTGGATGCTCTGCCATCCCGGCATAGTGTTCTTTCTGATTCTGCCGGATCTCTGCTGGACTCCAGCGTCTGTCTGTGCTTCGTTTCAAGGAATATCACTCCTTTTCTTTTTCCAACTGCTCAACAACCTTTTCCACGTCATAAGCTGTTGGTGCGTGATTCAGTATATTAACAACATCCAGTTCGGAGAAGGCAAGTTCGTCAGGATGCCGTAAATGTCCCGGATCAATGAATTCTATCAGTGCGTCCGCATCAATTAGTCTCATATTCTTCCACCACCTCCAGCTTCTTCAAAATCATCGATAAGCCACGGCTTGTCATCTTCCCATTTAATCATTGGGAAGGCAACGTTCACATAACAACTTAAGGCATAGTATCTTCCGTTATTTTCACTCCACCAATCACCATCGTTCGATTTATATGGCTCTTTGCCGTATGCGTATAAGGCATTAATTTTATCTCTTGCCATATATTTGAAATCTTCTACGAGACAATCTAAAAACGCTTTATCTTTCTTGCTAATCACTGGCTTTTCGGTGTACTCTGATTCTGCCCATTCTTTAATCATTGTCGAACACATGCTACTACCACCCAATGTACATTCAGAACATTTGATATTAACACATTTTACTGGCTTTCCAGTTTCTTTACTAACTGCCAGAGCACATCCTTCACACACAATCTCCACAATCTCTTTTGCATACTTTTCTTTATTCTTCATCTTCATCACTCTCCTTCGTACGGCTCTGGTAGTGGCATCCAGGCAATAATTACTCTTGTTGAATACTCATAAATCCCTTCAAAATACCATTTCCTGCATATCTTAATTCTGTTACTGTGCCATCTGAAAATTGTGCTATTACATTCATTGCATTCTCCGGCAGCCTCTCACTGCATGGAATCCATCCCTGATCCGCTCCTGCTTCTCTTTCAACCAACTCAAAATACTGCTTTTTCCATTCCAACACATAATCTAAGCGATATGAGCTATACCCGATACAAAAATGATCACTGCCGACCTCTTTGTATTTTATCCCGTAGTACGGCTTGTCTTCCATCATGGTCACGATTATGTCAAGGCTTTCTACTTTTGTCTTTTCAACGTCCATCAATCATTCCTTTCCAATTCTTCCGCTACTGCCAGGATCATTTTCTCCGCAACTGGATCATGCTTATATTTTTCCGCTATTTTGTCAGCTGCATCAGCAAACAATTCCAGATCCTGCTGAAAGAATTTTTGATACAATTTCCATACATCACAACATAACTGATGCATTTGCCGATATCCCATCATAACTCTGTCACCTTGATATAAATTCCTGGGATCTCTGCCCAAAACTTTTCTACCACTTCTGATGCGACCAAAGCATCATCATCCCAAAATCCAATCACTGTCATGCAGTCTTTTAAAAGTTTCTGCAAATTGTCTGTATCCGGTTTTGTAAGCCTGTAATCACCATCCTTATGCCTACCCCTGGGGAAACACCACTTTGTCACCAGTTGCACACCGGTATGAAATGGCTCTTCCGGTACATGATATCCAAGATATGCCATCAATTTCTGTCTTGCTGTTTTTAATTTTTCCGGTTCATAAAAAATCGGTTTCCCATTCACCACATTCACCTTTTTTTCCTGATGAGTAATCGTAGGTGGTACCATCGGTATAAAAATTCCATTTGCTTTACCTCGCTAACGTGTTAAATTCCTTTTTTCTTTTCCTGCATGCCCTGTCATCGGGGAGGGGGAAGGGAGACGGGGCCGGGCAGCCTTTAGGCCGTCCCTCTCCTACCCCCGTGACATCGTTGCGGGGTTTTTATTTATCCCCCTTTAGGGGGATAGTTCCCCGCCGCCAGCGGGGATGCCTGAATTTCAGTCTTCCCCGCACTCCTTTTACTTTTGCGGGGATGTCTGAAAAAGTGTCTTCCCCGCAACATTGCAAACATTTGTTCCTTTGCGGGGAAGTCTGCACTTTCTGTCTTTCCCGCCACAACTCGAATATCCGTTCGTGTGCGGGGATGCCTAATTTTTCTGTCTTCCCCGCACTCCTGCGTGATGCTTTTTCACCACTTCCCCATCCTGAATCGTATATCCTCCATGCTCTTTTATCCTGTCCCGGACTGTTCTTTCAGAGATTCCAAGATACTCTGCCACATCTTTTACAGTTGGAATTTCTCCAAAATTACACCCCTCTACAGCCTCCTGAATTGTTTAAAGAGAATTCTGCCGTATTTCCGTCAGTGAACAGAGGAAGTTTCCTTATCTTTATTCCTTGCCGCTTCAACTCTTCAACTTTGACTTCTCCGTTTCCGAGTCCTAAAAAACTATCCCACTGCGGAGTTGAAAATGGTATATGGGCAAATGTAAGACCGAGTTGCTTTGGCATACCAATATCCGGCTATCCAATTTGCCAGCTGATGCCCGATACCGGCTCCCGGATTCGGGCGAGCGGAGTAATAGGATTTCTTTGATTGGTGGTTGGACTTGGAGGATTTATGCAAAAGATAATGCCAATAAGAACGATAGAGAAAAGGATTAACCAAGTAGCGCGTGTTTTCCTTACGCTGATTCCCCATAAATAGTTTGTAATGTCTTTTGCACTCTTAATCTTTCTTATTTTCTTTATTTTATCCAAAAACATATCTTTCTTGTTATTTTGTTTTTTGAAATATTGAGGCTATGATTTCTTTTTCTGTTTGTCCTAATATAATCTTCCAGCTAAGGATTGCCATACTAATTGAGGTTAGCAAGCACGTCCCCATTAATCGGTAGAAAGATTCAGGGAATATCAATTGTGGTATAACTCCAAAGAAGAGCATAACGGTAGAAAGCATTAGGCAAGGCAATAAAATCACTTTCGCATATTGTCTAAGACTTAAATCACATAGCTTTCTAGTATAATACAATGAAATACATCCACCGATGATTCCTCCGCAAATAATCCATATAATGTACATAACATAGGGTGGAAAACTATAATAGAAGAATATGGCTGTGAGTATAATAGGCTGGAATCCGAGTATACTTTTGTACAAGGATATGCCTTTTATGTTACCTTGTGCAGCTATGGCTGCGCCAATAGTTACGGTAAGTTGCTCTATGATGCTTCTTAGCAATTGTAATTGGCAAAAAATAATACTCCATTCAGGAACATCTTTTTAGCCATAATTTAAGAAGATAAGGTGTCTCTAATATAAATGGTATGGCAAAAACGACAAGATGATATATGCATATTTGCAGCCTAATAAAGAGGCTTGTAGCATTTGCGCATTGTTTCCACTGCCTCTGCTTTTGGTTATGACAGGTCCCAATGCTGTGAGCATGGCATTTGAAAAGGTCATTAACTGTCCTGAAATTTGATTGGCTATTCCTTGCGCTGTATTTAATAGGGTGCCCCAAAAGTGGTTTAAAACCATACTCAGTCCATATTGAGAGGTGATACTACTGAGCGAACCTAAAAAGTTCCATCCAGCGAAAGTAGTCATTTCTTTCATTAGCTGTCTGTCCCAATACATACGTGGAGAGATAATGCATTCAGTATAGTGTTTGTGACAATAGATTCGCATAATGGTAAGAATGATGAGCGGTATGCAGGTCATTAATATGCCATAAACAATTAATTTATGATTTATGATTTACGATTTATGCAATACTTGCTCGACATATTCGAACGTAGACAAAATATCCGCACTATTCTTCCCTACGGCTACGGTATGCTCGAAATGAGCTGCCGGCTTTTTGTCCCTTGTCCGGATCGTCCATCCGTCGGCTTCCTGATAAATATGCCTTTTACCCAAATTGATCATCGGTTCGATTGCGATCACCATCCCTTCTTTCAGTTTTACCCCCTGCCCCTGACGGCCATAATTAGGCACCTGAGGCTCTTCGTGTAAATCGTGTCCGACTCCGTGTCCTACCATCTCCCTCACCACCGAATAACCTTCGGCCTCACAATGGGATTGCACTGCATGTCCTATATCTCCGATCCGCATACCCGCAACAGCTTTTCCGATTCCCTTTATAAAGGCTTTCTTTCGTCACCCGCAATAACTTCCGGATTTCTTCATCCACTTCCCCAACCTCGAAGGTATAGGCACTATCACCGTAAAAACCGTTCTTCAAAGTGCCACAATCGATGGAAACAATATCCCCCCTCTTGTAAAACACATTTTTCAGAGGGAATACCGTGCACGACAACGTCATTTACAGAAATACAAAGCGTATTCGGAAAACCACCGTAACCCAAAAATCCGGGCTCTGCACCGTGGTCACGAATAAACTCCTCTGCAATACGATCGAGCTTTAATGTAGAAATCCCCGGACGAATATGCTTTGCCATCTCGCCCAGAGTCATCCCTACCAATCGGTTGCTTTCTCTTAACAGTTCAATCTCTTCTCCGGTTTTTACAAAAATCATGCCGCAAAATTACAAAAAATATTTCAAGTTTCTAAGTTGCTGAGTCACAAAGTTACTAAGTTTTTCTGAACTCAGTAACTTAGCAACTCATTCACTATTAATAGGCAGCCGGTCCACCGGGAGTCTTCCCTTTAATTCGTCCTGTTTTCATCAATCCGTCGTAATGACGCATCAACAAATGCGACTCGATCTGTTGTAGAGTATCCAAAACAACTCCGACCAAAATCAACAGGGAAGTACCGCCATAGAACTGAGCAAACTGTTGGTTCACTCCGGCAATGGTTGCAAAAGCCGGTAATATGGCAACTATTCCCAGGAATATAGATCCCGGTAAAGTAATCCGTGACATAATGGTATCCAGGAATTCCATTGTTTTCCGTCCGGGTTTCACACCGGGAATAAATCCACCGTTCTTCTTCATATCCTCGGACATCTGCATCGGATTAACCGTAATCGCCGTATAAAAATACGTAAATGCCACAATCAGGATAAAGAAAGTGAAGTTATACCAAAAACCGGTGAAATTAGAAAAAGCAGTTGCAAAACCGGATAACGATTTAGAAGCTGCATAATTCACAAAAGAAATCGGTAACAACATAATTGCCTGAGCAAAAATGATCGGCATAACCCCTGCAGCATTAATCTTCAGAGGGATATACTGACGTACTCCACCATATTGTTTGTTTCCGACAATACGTTTTGCATACTGTACAGGCACCTTACGGGTTCCTTGTACCAGCAGGATCGTACCGCAGAATACGAAAAACAGCAGAATAATCTCGATCAGGAATGCCACCAATCCGCCACCTTGCTGACTAACACGCGAAGTCAGTTCGGCAAAGAATGCAAACGGCAGACGGGCGATAATACCAATCATGATAATGATAGAAACACCGTTTCCAATACCTTTATCTGTAAATTTTTTCACCCAACCACAAAACGAACATAGAGCCCGCAGCCAGGATAATTACGGAATAGATTGTAAAGAAAGCCCCTTTTATCAGAAAGAATTCGGGCTGAATCTGTGCATGCAAGTTGGTAAGATACGCAGAACCTTGTAATATCAGAATGATAATGGTCAGATAACGGGTAATCTGGTTGATTTTACGCCGTCCACTTTCCCCTTCACGCTGCATACGCTGAAAATAAGGAACCGCAATTCCCAGTAACTGAACTACGATAGAAGCAGAGATATAGGGCATAATTCCCAAGGCAAAGATCGAAGCATTCGAAAATGCACCTCCCGAAAACATATCCAGCAATCCCAGCACACCACTCGAAGTCTGCTGTTTTAAAGCGGCTAATCCGGCAGGGTCGATACCCGGTAGTACCACCTCTGTTCCAAGTCTGTAAACGAGAATCAACCCGAGTGTTGTCAGAATCCGGGTTTTCAATTCCTCAATTTTCCAAATGTTCTTTAATGTATCAAATAACTTCATAAGTTCTTTTATTTATAAGTTTATAAAGTTTATAAAGTTTAAAAGTTACAAAGTTAAAATTACCTTATGAACTTATGAACTTTATGAACTTTATAAACTCGTTTTGTTTTACAAAACGACTACAGAGCCACCGGCAGCCTCGATCGCAGCAATCGCTGACTTAGAGAATGCATTTGCTGTAATTTCGAGTTTAGCACTGATTGAGCCGTCACCCAAAACTTTCAACAATTCATTCTTATTGAGCAATCCGGCTGCAATCAGAATATCCCGATCGATTTTCTCCAGATTATCTCTTTCAGCTAAAGCCTGCAACATGCTTACATTGATAGCTTTATAGGCTACACGATTGATATTCTTAAAGCCGAATTTCGGTACACGTCTCTGCAGAGGCATCTGACCACCTTCAAAACCAATCTTCGTTATGGTAACCCGATCTTGATTTAGCTCCTTTATGTCCTCTTGTAGAAGTACCTCCTTTTCCGGAACCTTGTCCGCGACCAATTCTTTTTTTCGTGATGAGTTGATCCGCAGGCCGGTTTTAAGCTACTTAAATCCATTTTATTTCGTTCTTAAAATGTTTATACTTATTTTACTTCTTCCACACGAACCAGATGGCTGATTTTTGCCACCATTCCCAGGATCTGCGGAGTAGCTTCTTTCTCAACACTGCTGTTGGTTTTCTTCAATCCCAAAGCCTGAATAGTGCCTACCTGAGTTTTATCGCTACCGATTTTACTTTTTACAAGTGTGATTTTAATCTTTGCCATGATCCTCAAATATTAACCGTTAAACACTTTATCCAGACTAATGCCTCTCTGAGCGGCAATCGTACGGGCATCACGCATTTCTTTCAATGCAGCTATCGTAGCTTTTACCAAATTGTGAGGGTTGGACGAACCTTTACTTTTAGCCAATACGTCGTGAATACCGGCACTTTCCAAAACAGCACGCATAGCACCTCCGGCTACCAGCCCGGTACCGGAAGAAGCGGGTTGCATATAAACCTCAGAACCGCTGAAACGAGCTACCTGCTCATGAGGAATAGTTCCTTTCAATACAGGTACTTTGATCAGGTTCTTTTTAGCAGCTTCGATTCCTTTAGAAATAGCTGTAGTCACCTCGTTTGCTTTTCCT
>ENA-OQDL01000807-OQDL01000807.1-human-gut-metagenome-genome-assembly--contig:-NODE-807-length-18125-cov-3.900156_pt1 | contig 18125 bp, 19 predicted proteins | sample MGYA00242782_ERZ504609 | MGnify/ENA primary metagenome ERZ504609 (study PRJEB26092, sample SAMD00036320) | human gut metagenome | host: Homo sapiens | study: EMG produced TPA metagenomics assembly of... | reverse complement strand
AGAATGATGCCCTTGGGGTTCTTCGCCTTGATGACGGACAGGTCCGTCTTATAGGAATAGATCGTCGACAGTAGACATTATTCTCGCGGACGCGGCGCGCGATGAGCTGATTGTACTGGCCGCCAAAAGTCCAAGCACGATCACGGTTTCATGCTGCATGATGTTCTCCTCTCTCTATATCACTGGTGTGCTTCTTATAGCTAAGATTTAGTATAGCACATTTCACAACCAAAAGCGACATCTTTTTGTGTATTTTTCTGTTTTGTTTTTCGTTTTGAATTGTAAACCCTTTCGCAAATCCAAAGTTGACGCAGCGTTTGCAGTCTGCCATACTGGAGTATGGCCGCTTTGGGCCAGAACGTATAGGAGGAACAATTCTTATGAGTCAGAACACCCAGGCCGCTGCGGCCACCAAGTCCAAGTTCTCTGTGCGGGACATCTGCTATGCAGGTCTGTTCGCCGCCGTCATCGCCGTCATGGCCCAGATCTCCATCCCGATGCCTCTGGGCGTCCCCATGACCATGCAGACCTTCGCCATCACGCTGGCTGCTGTGGTGCTGGGTTCCAAGCTTTCCGCCATCGCTTCGCTGGTGTACCTGGCACTGGGCGCTGTGGGCGTGCCGGTGCTGGCAAACTTCTCCGGCGGTTTCGATAAGTTCGTCGGCCCCACCGGCGGCTTCCTCATCTCTTTCCCCCTGATGGCCTACATCATCGGCCTCGGCGTGGAACACCGTGACGCTTTCAAGGGTGCTTTCGTCACCGCTGTCATCGTCGGCACGGTGGTCAACTATGTGGTGGGCGTTGCAATGTTCGTGGTCGTCGCCCACAGCACCATCGCCGTGGGGATCACCGCCTGCGTCCTGCCCTTCATCCCCACTGCCATCATCAAGGCAGTTCTGGCCTGCGCCATCGGCCTGAATCTGCGGAAGCGCATTCCGGGGCTGAAAGCATGAGCATCGTACTTCGTCCCCATCATCTGCTCTGCACGCAGGGCTACTCCGGCAAAGGCTATGACAACGATTTCGTGGCCCACATGACCGACGTGGTGCATCAGCTGCGGGATGTTCCCGGCACCACCATCCACCTCACCTTCTCCACTGACACCCTCTGCTCCTGCTGCCCCAACAAGCTGGGGACTGACCTCTGCGACACGCAGGAAAAGGTCAAGCGCTACGATGCAAAGACGGTGGAATACTTCGGCCTCGAGGAAAAGGATTACGTCTATCAGGACCTCATCCGCGAGATCGACGCCAAAGCCACGCCGGAGATCCTCGCCGACATCTGCCGCGACTGCTGCTGGTTCCCCATCAGCGCCTGCTGCAAGAATATCTGCGAAGGCCGGTATGTGAAATAAAGCGATAAAAAATACGGGATGCTGTAAAATGCAGCATCCCGTATTTTTGTTTATAGTATAAAGGCTGAAAATTCACGCCGGTCGGATTTGCGCAGGACGGTGCTCATTATGAGTCCCCGCGGAAAGCATGAGAAGACGGCGGAAGAAAAACCAAAATTGGAGGAAAGAAACATGAGCGTTATTTCAATGAAGCAGTTACTTGAAGCAGGTGTACATTTTGGACACCAGACCAGAAGATGGAACCCGAAAATGGCTCCGTACATCTACACCGAGAGAAATGGTATCCACATCATCGACCTTCAGAAATCTGTAGGTAAAGTAGATGAGGCTTACAAGGCAGTATCCGATATCGCAGCAGACGGCGGCACAATCCTGTTCGTTGGTACAAAGAAGCAGGCTCAGGACGCTATCAAGACCGAGGCTGAGAGATGTGGTATGTTCTATGTAAACGAGAGATGGTTAGGCGGTATGCTGACAAACTTCAAGACCATCCAGAGTCGTATCGCTAGATTAAAACAGATCGAGGCTATGTCTGAGGACGGAACTTTCGACGTTCTGCCGAAGAAAGAAGTTATCGAGCTGAAAAAAAGAGTGGGAGAAGCTGGAGAAGAACCTGGGCGGTATCAAAGATATGAAGATTAACGAACTGACAGCAAAATATACAGGGAAAAAAAAGTTTCCGCAGGGCCTTCTGAAGCTACAGCAATCGGAATATTGTTGTCCAGATGCTACATGATGGAGTATTTAAAGACCTGCCGGAAGCAAGAACATGTGTTGGGAAATCGTTTGATGTAAAAAATATACGAAAAAAATGTAGGAAAGTAAAAATGATTACGGATATAATAAATATTTTGTAACTGTTCAGAGCCAAGCGAAAATTTCATAAAAACAGGTATAAAATGCTTGCATTTTTAAGACTGTTTTGAAATTTTATTTGGCGGATACGCCACACCGACGAAATGCGTAGCATTTTGGAGGTTGGCTCTGAACAGTTACATTTCACGAAAATGGAGGAAGAAAAGATGACAAGATATGAATCCGCAAAAGAAATCTATGCAAAATTAGGAGTGGACACAGACGCAGCAATCGCGAAATGTAAAGAAATTCCGGTTTCTCTTCACTGCTGGCAGGGAGATGATGTAACAGGATTTGACCACGACGGCCCTCTGACAGGAGGAATCCAGACAACAGGAAACTATCCGGGAAAAGCAAGAACTCCGGAAGAACTGTTAGCTGATATGGATAAGGCAATGAGCCTGATGCCGGGTAAAAAGAAAATCAATGTTCATGCATGCTACGCAATCTTTGAAGATGGTGAATTCGTAGATCGTGATAAATTAGAGCCAAAACATTTCCAGAAATGGGTTGATTTTGCAAAAGAAAGAGGAATGGGACTTGATTTTAATCCAACATTCTTCTCACATCCAATGGTAAAAGACGGACTTACACTTTCAAGCCCGGATGAGGAAGTAAGAAACTTCTGGATCGAGCATGGAAAAGCCTGCATCCGCATTTCGCAGTATTTTGCAGAGCAGACAGGAGTTCCTTGTGTAATGAATATCTGGACAGGTGACGGATTCAAAGATATCCCGGCTGACCGCATGGGACCTCGCGTACGTTATAAAGAGTCTATTGATGCAATCCTTTCCGAGCCATTTGACACAAACCTTGTAAAACCTTGTGTAGAGTCTAAAGTATTCGGTATCGGTGTTGAGGCTTATACAGTAGGATCAGCAGAATTCTCACTGAGCTACGCTGCAATGAACAAAGACAAATGTCTGCCACTGATGGATAACGGACATTATCACCCGACCGAAGTAGTATCCGATAAGATTCCGGCACTGCTTACATTCTTCCCAGAGATCGCTCTGCATGTTACACGTCCGATCCGTTGGGATTCAGACCATGTAGTTCTCTTTGATGATGAGACAAAAGAGATTGCAAAAGAGATCGTTCGCTGCGAGAACGGAATTGACCGTACATATATTGCACTGGACTACTTTGATGCTTCCATCAACCGTATTTCCGCATGGGTAACAGGATTCCGCAGCTTCCAGAAAGCACTGCTTGATGCACTTTGTCAGCCAAGCGAGATGCTGAAAGAACTTCAGGATACAAACCAGATGAGCAAGAAGATGGTTGTTATGGAACAGTGCAAGACACTTCCAATCGGTGATGTATGGGAAGAGTACTGCCGTCAGTGTGGTGTAGAAGCTGAAGGATGGTTTGACGAGATTCAAAAATATGAGGATGAAGTGCTGTCTAAGAGAGCATAAAAAATTGCAATATCGTACCTGATGCAGAGTGTTGAACTGCTAAAAAGGATATAGTTTATGTGAGAAAGAGACTCCCGGAATTGGTGGAAAATCAATTCCGGGAATTTTTATATATAGAATAATAGAGAAAATGTGTTTTATTATGGGCGTTGCACAATACGCAACATGCGATGAAAAAGTATGCTGAAGAAGATAGACAATGCTTTTGACAAGATTAAAATATACTCAGAAGATATATTAAAAATGTGGTGTTTTATATCGAAATATACAGAAATAGTTATGATAGAGGATTTTCTGTATAAAAGAAAGGGGCAATGTAATATGGTACAGTCATTAGCGAGAGGAATAGAAATTTTGTCGATCATTCAGGAAAAGGGAAGTACAACAGCGGTAGAGATTGCGACAGAACTTGATGTTGATAAGAGTACGGTTTCGAGATTGATTTCAACATTGATGCAGTACGATATGATTAGCATAGATCCTATTAGCAAGAAGTACAGACTTGGATTTCGCCTGTTATATCTTAGTGAAGGTGTAAAACGGAATTTTAATATTGCGATGATCGCCCGGCCGTATCTGTATAAAATCTGTGATGAGACGAAAGAAAGTGTACATCTTGCAGTAATGGGAAATAAAAAAATGTATATTGCAGATCAAGTGAGAAGCCAGAGGGAATATAATCTGTCAGCACAAATTGGGATGATTGAAGCATGGCACTGTAGTTCTGTAGGAAAATGTGTTTTGGCATATAAGCCACAGTCTTTCATTGAGAATTTGTTTTCTGATTATGATTTTGAAAAATATACGACACATACAATTGATAATTTCCAGGATTTGGAAATGGAATTAAAAAAGATTAAAGAACAGGGATATGCAATTGATGATGAAGAACGGACATTGGGAGTAAGGTGTATGGCAGTTCCAATCTTTAATTATGGAGGAAATGTGAGTTACTGTATTGGAATTTCAGCACCAAAGGAACAGATTACAGAAAAAACGAAGAAACAATATATTTCCTGTATGAAAAAATATGCTCGTCAGATCAGTAATGAGTTAGGTTATGGATTATATCATAAGGTATGAGAATACAAGTCTTGGATCAATAAATAGTGTTGGTTCGAGACTTTTTATATATTAGGAAAGAACTTTCCTATTTATACCTTGAAATTATGCAAAAACACTAAAAACAAGGAAAAAACATGGGAAATATATATAAAATGCACATGGTTGTATAATGCGCAACCAGGAATTAGGTTTTATTTCCCAATCTATTTTTCCTATGCTAGAATGACATCAAGTAAAGAAAAAGAGTAAATGCCTGGCAGGAAAATAGAAGGAGGGAAGAAAAAGAGTACAAAATGTTTAGGTCCTGATAACATAAAGTCAGAAAAAGTATTGAGGAATAGCTATGAAGGAAAATTGATTAGAACAAAAGAAAGAAAAATGAGCGAAAGCGATAAAGGAAAGTAATGGAACGCTTAGAAAAGCAGTTGAAGCAGGAGCACTTGAGCAGTTTCAGGATGTCAGTCTTAGCGAAGCAGTGGTTTTAGGTCTGGTGAATCAAGAGGTTCGGACTTTTGTTGGAATCTTTGGACATGGAATGACAGATGTAGGTGAAGCGCTTCGTATTTATGAAGAGGAAGACGTTATAAAAACATATAATGTCCGAAACGAGGTAGAAGCATCTCATATTGCTTCCATGCTCCGTTGGAAATACAATCAGGTGTCAGCAGTATTTACATCGATTGGACCAGGAGGAATGCAGGCGACCGCAGGATCACTTGTTCCACTGGCAAATGGACTAGGTATCTATTATCTGATGGGGGATGAGACAAGTCAGAGCGAAGGCCCGAATATGCAGCAGATTCCAAGAAGAGAACAGGAATTATTCTTGAAAGTATTGTCTACACTGGGACCGGCATATTCACTTCATACTCCAGAAGCAATATTTACAGCTTTGAAGCGCGGAGATGCAACAGTGAATGGAAAAGAAAAAAGATCCCCATTCTATATGCTTCTTCCAATGAATATCCAACCGAAGGTTATGATAGGGTGTAACCTTTTGGAATTCCCAGAAAAATCACCGGAATCAAAGGTGATCAGTATTGATCAGGAAACCTACAACGAAGCGGTGAATGCAATTTGTTCTGCTTCAAGAATTACAGTAAAAACAGGAGGCGGCGCTGCCAATATTGATGGAAAAGTATTAGAAGAATTCCTTGAACTGACTGATGCAGCTTATGTGCATGGACCACAAGTCTCAGGAATTTATCCATATTCTAAAGAACGGAATATGAGTGTGGGAGGTTCTAAGGGATCAATTTGTGGAAATTATGCGATGAATGAATGTGATCTTATCATTGCATTGGGAGCAAGAGGGGTATGCCAGTGGGATTGTTCAGGAACGGCTTTTCGAAAAGCAAAGAAAATGATCAATATCAACTGCGATTATGATGATCTTGGTCAATATAATAATTCGGTGAGAATCCAGGGTGATGCGCAGGAAGTTCTGATAAAACTTAACGAGTTACTAAGAGGAAGAAACCTGAATTCCGATCCAGAGTGGATTAAAGGGTGTGTTCAGAAGAAAGAAGAGTGGGAAGCTTACAAAAAGCTTAGATATGATCAGCCGGTCCTTGAAGATCCAAAACGAAAGAAGAAGATTCTTACAGAACCGGCAGCAATCAAAATTGCATGTGATTTCGCAGCAGAACACGAGTGTATTAAGATCTTTGATGCAGGTGATGTACAGGCGAACGGTTTTCAGATTGTGACAGATGAAAAACCAGGGTATACCATTTCGGATAGCGGATCTTCCTATATGGGATTTGCAGTTTCTTCTACACTTGCCTTTGCGATAGCAGGCAATAAGGATTATCCGATGGCGTTCACAGGAGATGGAAGCTTTATGATGAATCCACAGATTCTAATTGATGCAGTGCAGCATGGATTAAAGGGAATGATCCTCTTGTTCGATAACCGGAGAATGGGAGCAATTACTAGTCTACAAAACGCACAATATAGTATAGAATATAAAACGGACGATCAGGTTGTAGTTGATTATGTGCAGATGGCTGAAGCAGTACAGGGAGTAAAAGGATTCTACAGCGGAGAAACACCGGAGGAAATGAAAGAAGCGTTAGCGAAAGCATATAAGTATGACGGTCTGTCACTAATTCATATTCCAGTACATTATGGAGATGATGAATTATCCGGTCTCGGAACATTTGGAGACTGGAATGTCGGAAACTGGTGTGAACGTGTGCAGAAAATGAAGCATGAGATTGGTTTTTAATTAAGAATGTACAGGCGGAAGGCCTGAAAGATAAAGGAGGATAACATATGAATTACGAGATTCCTGAGAAGATGAAGGCGTGGGTACTGGGAAATCCAGGAGAACTGACACTTGAGGAAAAACCAGTTCCGGAACCGAAGAGAGCAGAGGTTTTGATCCATGTGGATGCTGTTGCAATCTGTGCAACAGATTTGGAGATTATTAAGAACGGTCCACCAGCACTGATCCAGGGAGGACTTCCATTTAATAAGGGATTTACTCCGGGACATGAATATATGGGAACTATTGTGAAGCTTGGACCTGGAGTTGATGAGTATAAAGTTGGTGATCGTGTTGCGGTTGAGATTCATGCCGGATGCGACAGTTGTGAAAGATGTCGCGAAGGAATGTATACTTCTTGTCTGAATTATGGACAGAACTATGAAGGGCATGATAAGGGGCACAGAGCAAATGGATTCACAACAGACGGTGGATTTGCAGAATATGTAATCAATAGCGTAAAAACATTATGCCATGTAGGAGACAATGTTACAGATGAAGAGGCAACATTGATCGTAACAGCAGGGACAGCAATGTATGGTCTGGATACGCTCGGCGGATTGTTTGCGGGACAGTCACTGGTTGTGACAGGACCTGGACCGATCGGACTTATGGCAGTAGCAGTTGCCAAAACACTTGGAGCTAATCCTGTAATCCTTACAGGAACAAGAGACAATCGTCTGGAACTTGGTAAGAAATTGGGCGCAGATTACACGATTAATGTAAGAAATGAAAATGTTGTTGAGAAGGTAAAAGAACTCACCAATGGCGAAGGCGTACATTATGTAATGGAATGTTCAGGAGCACCAAATGCAGTAAATGAGGCGGCAGCAATGGTAAAACGTGGCGGTAAAGTGTGTTTGGCAGCGTTTCCGTCCAAACCAGTAGAAGTTGATGTTGCAGCACTTGTAAGAAACAACATTTCTCTGTTTGGAATCAGAGGAGAAGGAAGAAGCGCAGTACACAGAGCAGCGTCACTGATCAGTGAGAAGAGATTTGATGCATCACTGATCCATACACATACATTCAAATTTGATGAGCTACTTACAGCATTGAAATATTCAAGAGAGAGAATTGACGATGCAATTAAAGTTGTAGTTAAGATTCCAGGTTAAAAAAGGCAGGAGAGTAATCGTATGATTCAGTACAAAAAATATTACATGCCCGGTACAAAAGAAGAGCTTTTGAAAACAATCGATACGATAGATTGTACTTATGATATTCTCGCTGGGGGAACGGACCTTTATGCAAAAGAAAAAACTCCTTTCAATGGAGCGGATGCAGCGATAGATATCAGCGGAATAAAAGAGTTTTCTGTCATTAAATTGAAAAAAGAAGAGGGATTGATAACCTTTGGGTCCAATATTTGTATTCAGCAGTTCCTGGAAGAGAAGGTGCTGATGGAGAATGTACCGATTCTGCGACATGCAGCGATTTATTTCGCGGATCAGCAGATCAGAGAGATGGCAACTGTCGGAGGTAATGTGGCAAATTCCTCGCCTTCCGGAGATACGATTGCTCCGCTGACAGCGTTGGAGGCGGTGATTCATACGATTACTTCAAAAGATAATAAAATATGTGAAAAAGAGACACCAATTACGGAATTTATTACCGGTGTGGGAAAGAATTTACTTGAAAAGGGAGAAGTGATCTCTTCAATCACTTGTCCGGTTTTAAAAGAATATGGATGTGCATTCAAGAAAGTTGGACTGAGACGTTCCCTGTGTATTTCAACAGCCAGTTCTGCATTCCTTGTTAAAGCAGATGCATCGAAGACACATTTTGAAGATGTGAGAATTGCTTTCGGTGCAATCGGGCCGGTGCCAAGAAGAATGATGGAGATTGAAGACAGACTCAAAGGTGAAGTTATTTCAAAAGGACTGATCCAGAAGATGGAAGAATATATTCCGGAAGATGTGGTACGGTCTCGAAGCAGGAAAGAATACAGAAGAAATGTAGTTAAGAATTTTACGCTGGCAGGAATATATGAAGCATTGGCAGAGATTGGGATTATCCCACAATAGTAACAAAGGCACAAATCTTAAGAGGTTTTAAAAGAGTGGATTATGGAGATGGAACGAGTAAAAATTGAATTGACAGTAAATGGAAGAAAGGTATGTAAGTATGTTGCTCCGGCGATGAGACTGGCCGATTTTCTAAGAGAGGAACTCCATTTAATAGGAACCAAAAAAGGATGTAATGCCGGAGAATGTGGTACCTGTTCTGTATTGATCGACGGTGTACTTAAGAAAAGCTGTCTGATACCGGTCATGAAAGCAAATCACAGAGAAATCGTGACGATTGAAGGAATTGGGAAGGCTGGTCTTAGTATTATCCAGAGATGCTTTCTGAAGGTGGGGGCTGTCCAATGTGGATATTGCACACCGGGAATGATTATGGCAGCTACGACAATATTGAAAGAAAACAGACATCCGGACAAAGTGGAGATCAGAAGAAGACTCGGTGGAAATATCTGCCGGTGCACTGGATATGCGAAGATTATTGAAGCAATCGAGCTTGCCAGGGATATTCTCAATCATGAAATTAGTGAAGAGTGCTTGGAAGTAATTCCCCCATCTACAGGGAAAACAATAGGATCCTGTGTAGAAAGGGTGGATGCAAGAGGCAAAATGACAGGGGCATTAGAGTACGCAGCTGATATGGAAATGCCAAGAATGCTTCATATTCATCTTGTCAGAAGTAAGGAAGTTCACGCCGAAATTTTGAAAATTGATTATGAAAAAGCATTGGAAATGCCAGGTGTTGAAACAGTAATTACTAGTGAAGATGTGCCGGGAGAAGATAGATTCGGCGTATATTATCATGACCAGCCAGTATTGGCGAAAGGAAAAATCCGTTTTTATGGCGAACCAGTTGTGGCAATTGTGGCAGAGACACTTGAAGATGCAGAAGAAGCAGAAAAGGGTGTAGAGATTACATATAAGAAGCTGCCGGTTGTATCCAATATACAGGAAGCAATCGAGTGTAAAGCTGTTTTACATGAGGATCATCCGGATAATATTGTATCTACAACTTGTGTACAAAAAGGCAATGTGGAAGAAGGATTTAAAAGCAGTGAAATTATTATAGAAAAAGATTTTTCTACTCAGGCAGTTGACCACGCATATCTTGAGACAGAAGCGGGAATTTCATACTGTGATCCTGATGGCACGATAGTTGTTAAATCATGTGATCAGGATATTACCCATCATCGAGTACTGCTTGCAAAGATCCTTGGAATGCCGATTAATAAAGTAAGGGTGATTATGTCTCCGGTAGGAGGAGGATTTGGTGGAAAAGAGGATATGATCTATCAGGCGATTCTTGCAATTGCAACACTGAAGACAAATCAGCCGGTAAAACTTGTTTTCTCAAGAGAGGATTCCATGATAGGAAGCTGTAAGAGACATCCGGTTACAATGCATTATAAAATTGGCCTGAAGTCCGATGGAAAGATTCAGGCGGTTAAGGCAGAAATCAGGTCTGACGGAGGGGCATACTGCTTCTCAACCAAAGGAACCGTTGCGAAATCTGCAATTTGCGGAGCAGGACCATATCAGATTGAGAATGTCAAAGTAACGGCGACGGGCTATTATACGAACAATACTCCATCAGGTGCAATGCGTACCTTTGGAGTGCTTCAACCAACTTTTGCAATTGAATCGTTGATGGACATCTGTTCAGAGAAACTTGGGATTGATCCTATAGAACTTCGCATGATTAACGGAATGAAAGACGGCGCGGTAACACATACACGGCAGGTACTTGGTAAAGTAGCTTATACAGAGACACTGAAAAAGTGTTCTGAGATTGCTGGATGGGAAGTTGGATCATCAAGAGTAAGGGGGTCGGTAAGAAAAGATATAAAGGGAAGTCAGATTGCAGAACCTTATATTCCTGGAAAGGAATTTAAGTCAGAAGAGGCAATGAAACTTTGTAGAGATAGGTTTAAATACGGACGTGGTGTTGGAACAGGTTGGTATGGGATTGGAAGATGTGCAACAATAGATAAAGCAGGTGCATTTGTCGAGATTGATGACGGAGGTACAGCGATGATCCTGACCGGAGTAAGTGAAATAGGAGAAGGAATTCTGACAGTCCTGACACAGATCGCCGCAGACGAATTGGGAATGTATCCGGAGGATATTACGATTGGAGATAATGATACGGCACGAGTTCCAGAAGCGGCACATGTCGGTGCAAGCCGGCAGACTTATATGATTGGAAATGCAGTATGCAATGCATGCAGAGACGTAAAGAAAAAAATTTATTCGTGAAATGGCTGCTTATTGGAATATAGATAGCTCTTCAATATGTATGAAGAACAGAAGAATCTATGTGGAAGGAAATGCACAATATAATTTGTCACTGAAAGAAGCAGTCGATATATGTAAGAAAGTAAGAGGTATTGTTCCGTTGGGCTCTGGAACATATACCGCACACCATGAAGGACTGGATCCGGTTGATGGAAGAGGAAATCCATGGCAGGCTTATGTGTTCGGAACGCAGATTGCAGAGGTTGCAGTTGATACTTTTACCGGGGAAGTCCATGTTCTTGGAATTTGGGCAGCGCATGATGTGGGAAGAGTAATTAATCCGCGAGGGGTTGAAGGTCAGATCGAAGGAGGAGCTGTACAGAGTATGGGACAGACAATTATGGAGAACTATGTGTTGTCAGAGGGAGTCCCGACAAATAAGAATTTTGCCAAGTACATTCTGCCGACCAGTGTAGATGTTCCGGAGATTCATTCTTACCTGGTAGAAGAAAGAGACCCATTCAGTCCAGTGGGCGCAAAAGGAATCGGGGAACCTGCTCCGTTGCCGACAGCACCCTCAATTGTGAATGCAATTTATGACGCAGTTGGTGTCCGGATTACTTCACTTCCGGCGATACCGGAGAAAATATTAAATGAGATATCGAAAATGAAAAATTAAAAAACGTCAGATACATGTTATATCATAATGTATCTTCCAAGAAAAGGAGAAGAGAATTATGAGTAGTACGAGAAATACAGTTGGTTTATCAGTAAATCAAAAGAAATGGATCTATATAGCGATCAGTTTTGCGGCAATGATGATTATTAAGAATGTGACATTCCCATCATCGATTACAACAATCAATGGAGCAGAACTTACAGCGACAGGACAGGAAGCATTATCCGTTCTGGTTCTGGCATTGCTGTTATGGATCACGGAGGCAATTCCATTCCACTTTACAGGAATCCTTGCAATGGCACTTCTGTCAGTATTTGGAGTAAATTCATTTGCTAATATTGTAAAGGTAGGATTTGGAAATATTAACGTTATCTTCTTTATTGGTGTATTTATTTTAAGTGCATTTATTAATAAATCGGGACTAGGAAAGCGACTGGTTAATATCTGTCTTTCAATTACCGGTAACAGCACGAAGTTTATTTTACTTGGTTTTATTGTTACAGGAGTTATTCTTTCCATGTGGATTTCCAATATGGCGGTTGCGGCAATGTTAATGCCACTGGCGAAATCACTTCTGGATGAAGAAGGCGTAGAACCACTGAAAAGCAATTTTGGTAAAGCACTTATGATGTCTGTAGCATGGGGAAGTCTGATCGGTGGATTTGGGACTCCGGCAGGAAACGGACCAAACCCACTGGCTATTGGATTTATGAAAGATATGGCAGGCGTTGACGTGTCTTTCCTTGACTGGATGAAATATGGTGTTCCAATCTCTATTATCCTGATCCCAGTAGCATGGGGACTTTTAATGTTGGTGTTCAAGCCAGAAATGACCCATTTGAAAAAATCAAATGAAGAAATCAGAAAAGAATTTAAAAATCAGCCGAAACTCAGCAGAGATGAAATTGTAACATTGATTATCTTTATTGTAACAGTGCTGACATGGATCTTCTCGGCACAGTTAAAGAAACTGCTTGGAATTGATCTTCCAATCGCATTACCGATTGCTTTTACTTCTATGCTGTTCTTCTTCCCGGGAGTTAGTACGATTAAGTACAAAGAGATTGAAAAATCTATGTCATGGAGCAGTATCATTCTTGTTCTTTCAGGTGTATCACTTGGAATGGTTCTGTATGATTCGGGCGTTGCAAACTGGATTGCATTAGGATTGTTAGGACGTATCGAAAATTTAAGTCCGATTCTTATGGTATTTGTTGTTGTGCTTAGTGTATCTATTATGAATATTACTCTTTCAAGCGCAACGGTATCAGCAAGTATTGTTATACCAATTATTATCGGACTAGCAATGAACATTGGTGTGCATACGATGGCACTTGCATTTCCAGCAGCATTGGCATCTTCACTGGCGTTCATTTTGATTACATCAACGCCAACAAATGTTATTGCCTATTCAGCGGGATACTTTTCAATCAAGGATTTTGCTAAAGTCGGAGTTATTATGACTGTGTTTTCCTGTATCGTTGTAGCAGTCGTAATGTACGGCGTTGGTTTGATGACAGGATTGTATTAGGAGGAAAGAAAGGAAAAGGAATCATATCGTATGGTATGGTTCTTTTTTTGGTTGCATAAACCTGGCAAACTGCATCCGTGCTTGCACGAGATGCAATTTGCTAGGTGTAAGTGCAGTAAGATCATCGAGCATTAGGTGAGAGAATTAAGTATAACAGCGAGTAGGCATCAGTTAGTTCAAGCGAAAAAAGCTAATTCGACTGGTGTTGCACAATGCGCAATCAGGGAGGGGGAAATCATTGCAGGTAGAGGGATTAAATATATAATTTAAATTAGTAGAAAAAGGATTGGAATCCAATCAGAATCAATTCACGATCAAAGGAGGAATTAACATGAAAATTGCAGTGATCAATGAAGTAAGTGCTTCGCTTAGAAATGAGGATATTATGAAAGCATTGCATAAGACAACAGACGCAGAGATTCTGAATGTAGGAATGAAGACTCCGGAGCAGATGCCTTCTCTTACTTACATCCATACCAGTTATATGGCAGCAATTCTTCTGAATACAGGAAGTTGTGATTTTGTTGTTGGTGGATGTGGAACTGGTCAGGGCTTCTTAAATGGTGTGTTACAGTTTCCGGGGATTGTGTGTGGACTGATCGTGGAACCGCTTGATGGATGGCTGTTTTCCCAGATCAATGGAGGAAACTGTGTATCACTTCCGCTGAACAAGGGATATGGCTGGGCAGCGAATGTGAATCTGGAGTATACATTTGAGAAGCTTTTCAAAGATCCGGCTGGGGCAGGATATCCGAGAGAGAGAGCTGAGAGTCAGGGGCAGAGCCGTAAAAAGCTGGCAGAGATCTCTAAGATGACACACAAGGACCTGACACAAATTCTGTTAGATACAGATTCAGAGATCTTGAAAGCAATTGCCGGAACAGACAGTTTTATGGAAGTTTTGGAACATGGCGGAGATGGTGCGAAAGATGTATTAGAGTACTTAAAACAGTTTAGATAATATTTTGCTGTGTTGCTTTGAGCTTTGAGTAGAAATGGAGGAAAGAATCAGTATGGATAAATTTATAGAAAAATTCAGTCTGGAAGGAAAAAAAGCAATTGTAACAGGAGGAGCAAAAGGTCTATGCAATGGAATGGCACAAGCGTTGCATGATGCGGGAGCAGAGGTGGTTCTTTTGGATATTCTGGATATTGTGGAGGATTCTGCGAAGGAAATGGCAAAGGAAGGAGCAATGGTTCATGCAGTAAAAGGAGATTTGTCAGACACGGACTCGTTGGAATCTGTTTATAATCAGTGTTTAGAAAAACTTGGAGGACGTGTAGATATTCTTCTGAATGGAGCCGGAATTCAGTATCGTGCGCCTGCTGTTGACTTTCCACATGACCGCTGGGAAAAAATAGTAGCAATTAATATGAATGCAGTATTCTACTTATCACAACTTGCAGGCAAAACCATGATTGAACAGAAATATGGAAAAATTATCAATATAGCTTCGATGACAGCGTTTTTTGCAAGTGTCCTTATTCCGGCATATAGTGCAAGTAAGGGTGGCGTTGCACAGATTACCAAAGCATTGTCCAACGAATGGTCCAGTCATGGCGTGAATGTAAATGCTATTGCGCCTGGATATATGGCAACAGAGCTTACAGCTAATATGAAAGAGGTGAATCCGAAGCAGTATGAGGAGATTACAGGAAGAATTCCTATGGGGCGTTGGGGAAATCCAGAAGATCTCCAGGGACTTGTTGTATTTCTGGCATCTGATGCATCAGCGTATATCTCAGGTGCTGTAATCCCAGTAGATGGCGGATTTATGGGTAAATAGCAGAGAATTTGCAGAAACAGGAAAACGAAAAGAAGACTTTTCAACAAGAATATGAAGAAAGAGATTAATAGATAAATCGGAAGAGAGGATATGAACATGAGACTGGAAAATAAAGTAGCAATTGTTACAGGAGCAGGAAGAGGACTTGGTCGTGGAATCGCATTGAAGCTTGCAACAGAAGGAGCAAAGGTGGTTGTAGCAGACATGGCACCGGCAGATGAGACTGTGGCACTGATTGAAAAATCTGGTGGAATAGCAAGTGCATTTACTGTAAATGTTTCTAGACAGGAAGAAGTACAAGCGATGGTCAAGTATGCGATTGATACATATGGAACATTGGACATTATGGTTAATAATGCCGGAATTAACCGGGACGGAATGCTTCACAAGATGCCAGTAGAAAACTGGCAGCTTGTAATTGATGTAGATTTGACAGGTGCGTTCTTTGGAACGCAGGAAGCGATCAAGTACATGAGACAAAAAGGATACGGGCGTGTGATCAACATCTCTTCTGGTAGCTGGTTGGGAAATATAGGACAGGCAAACTATGCAGCAGCAAAAGCTAGGTGTTGTAGGACTTACAAAGACTGCAGCAAGAGAAAATGCAAGAAAAGGAATCACCTGTAATGCAATTTGTCCGGGATTTATTGAGACAGATATGACCTTGAAATTGAAAGAAGTAAATGACGGAGCAGCCTGGGAAAGTATGATGCAGAGAATCCCGATGGGCTATGCAGGAAAAGCAGCAGATGTTGGCAATATGGTTGCATTTCTTGCATCTGATGAAGCGTCCTATATTACAGGCGTAGTTCTTAGTGTAGATGGAATGGCGCGCGCGTAAATATGGCGTTGCAATATTGTTTGCAAAATAATTACCGGGAAGGGATTCCTTTTCATATATTTGAACATGTGCTAATATAATATCTCAGCGGAAGTTGTTCCGTTGAGATATTTTAAATTTCTGGGATGGTGAATATATGGCGCGTCAAAATGAGCGGAAAATGAAATTATATATGGAAGCGGGTCTGGCGGTACTTCTTGTTTTAACGATTGCACTGGCATCAGTATCAGGGCGGCTCTCTTCGCAGGCACATGAGAAGGACAAGAATAAGCAGGAAGCGGCTGTACAAGGAGAAGCGGAAGTTTACGAAAAAAAACAAAGGAAATGATCAAGAGAAAAAATAGAAGTGAAAGACCAAAGGGAAAACAACGCTCAAAATACAGCGGAAATGCTGAAGAATCACAAGGAAACGATCGCTGACGGACAGTATCCGATTATGGGAAACAGCCGCGTAACAGTTGATGAGATGGTAGATTATTTTCAGACGGCAGGAAAACCTTATCCGAAAGAAGCTCTTTCCAAAGGTGGAGCAGAGTCTATAGAAGTGTTTTGCAGGATGTATTATGATGAAGCGGTGGCAGAAGGCGTTCGTCCGGAAGTTGCTTTTGTGCAGACGATGAAAGAAACGGGATTTTTGCAGTATGGCGGAGATGCTTCTGTCGAACAGTTTAATTTTGCGGGATTAGGTACAACAGGCGGGGGTGTGCCCGGGAACTCTTATCCTGATGTGCGGACCGGGATCAGGGCGCAGATTCAACATCTGAAAGCATATGCCACAGCAGACCCTTTGAATGGGAAGTGTGTAGATGATCGGTATGAGTATGTAAAAAAAGGAACGGCTCCATATGTGGAATGGCTGGGGCAGCAGGAAAATCCACAGGGAACAGGCTGGGCGACTGGAAAGAATTACGGATATGATATCTGTGGAAATGATAAAGAAAATGAGGGAGGGCAGTGAAAGCTGATGCACTGCTCTCTTTTTTTAAAAGAGTCACTTATACTGCGACGGGACGATTCACTTCAGTTTGTTGCTTTTATAACAAAAAATTATATACTAAAGAAAAATGGGGAGATCGGGAATGAAAATTAAAGAAGGATATATTTTAGATGAAATAGGAGATCAGAAAGTAGCAATTTCTCTGAAATGCGGGGAAAATGACTTTTCGGAGATGATTAAATTAAATGAGATAGGTGCATTTCTTTGGGAGAAGCTGTCAGAAGATATTGAGGAAGAAAAACTGGTGGAAGCGGTGACAGAGGCTTATGATATTGACAGTGCAACAGCACGAAAAGATATAAGAAGTTTTACAGAAACCCTTGAAAAAATGGTATTTTGGAACGGTGAATGATGGAAAAAAGAAAAAGATATCGGATTGCAGATGCGGAAATTGAAATTGCATTTACAGAAAATTATACAGAAATAATATGCCGGGATTATGAAGTGAAGGCAGATGGCAAACCAGATTTTGTAATTGAAGTTACAGACGAGGAAGTTGAAAGAGAAAAAAAGAAAAGTGAACCGGGGGCATCAAAAGGAATTATTGAGTCATTGGCAATTTACAGAAAATTGTGTGAAAAAATACTGGACAGAAATTGTGTCCTGTTTCATTGCTCTGCTGTTGCTGTGGATGGAAAAGCATACTTGTTTACGGCTGCAAGCGGAACAGGAAAATCCACGCATACAAGGATGTGGAGACAGCATTTCGGCGGCAGGGCAGTGATGGTTAATGACGATAAACCGATTCTTCGGATAAAAGATGATGGAATTTATGTATGTGGAACTCCGTGGTGCGGGAAGCATGGATTGCAGACAAACGTGGAAGTGCCGGTGCAGGGGATCTGTATTTTGAGAAGAGGAGAAGAAAATATGATCAGAAAAATTTCTGCAATAGATGGATATCCGGATCTGTATAAGCAGACTTACCGTCCCGGTGAAAAGGACAAGATGTTAAAGACACTTTCGATGATTAAACAGATGGCAGAAATGACTTCCGCTATAATGAGTATGCATTTGATAAGAATAGTCGGAGGAAGGGCAGCAGTTATGGCATGGGAGAGGATGAAGCC
>ENA-OQDL01000804-OQDL01000804.1-human-gut-metagenome-genome-assembly--contig:-NODE-804-length-18180-cov-6.510608_pt1 | contig 18180 bp, 16 predicted proteins | sample MGYA00242782_ERZ504609 | MGnify/ENA primary metagenome ERZ504609 (study PRJEB26092, sample SAMD00036320) | human gut metagenome | host: Homo sapiens | study: EMG produced TPA metagenomics assembly of... | reverse complement strand
CATTCTCGTCGCGCAACACGCCTTTTTTCTCGAAGCAATATACCAGCGTCACGTCAAACTGTCCGGACAAGGCTTTGGCCGTTTCTCCGGCAATCGTATCGGCATTCGTATTCAGCATGTGTCCCTCGCCGTCGTGTGTCAGCGGGGCCATTACCGGAACAACACCTTTATGGATGAGTTCGCTCAGAAACGCTCCGTTCACCTGCTTCACATCGCCCACGAAACCATAGTCCACCTCCTTTTACCGGACGCTTTGCGGAACGGATCACGTCCATGTCCGCACCCGTCAGGCCGAGCGCATTCACGCCTCGTGCCTGCAAACCGGCCACTATGTTCTTGTTCACCAATCCGCCATACACCATTGTCACCACCTTCAAAGTCTCGGCATCGGTGATGCGGCGTCCATTCACCATTTTGCTTTCAATACCCAACAGGGCTGCGATTTTCGTTGCCGAACGTCCGCCGCCGTGCACCAGGACTTTATATCCTTCGATGGCGGCAAAGTCATCCAACAACTTGCAGAGGGTGGCTTCCTCTTCCACGATTTTGCCACCCACCTTGATTACAGTCAGTTTCTCTCTCATTATTCCAAATATGTGTATCCGTACAAACCGGAACGGTAATTAGACAAAAATTCCTTGCCTTCTTCCAGGGAGATGCGTCCTTCCTTTACCGACTGACTCACCCAGGTCTCCAACGTACGCACCAGCTTCTTCGGACTGTACTGCACGTAATCCAGCACTTCCGCCACCGTCTCACCGTCGATAACCTGCTCTATCGTATACCCCTTATCGCTCACGGATACGTGCACCGCATTCGTATCGCCGAACAGATTGTGCATATCGCCGAGAATTTCCTGATAGGCGCCCACCAGGAATACACCCACATAATAGGGTTCCTTACTCTTCAAGGAGTGTACCGGCAAGTAATGGGACACGTTCTTGGTAGAGATAAAGTTGGCAATCTTACCGTCCGAATCGCAGGTAATGTCCTGCAGGGTAGCCGTCCGGTCCGGCCGTTCGTCCAGACGCTGGATAGGCATGATGGGGAATATCTGGTCTATCGCCCAGGAGTCCGGCAGGGACTGGAAGAGCGAGAAGTTACAGAAATACTTATCCGCCAGCAGTTTGGGGAGACCGCGGAATTCATCGGGCGCATGCTTCAGTCCGCCGGCTATCTGGTTCACTTCGCGCATGATAGACCAATACAGCCGCTCAATCTTGGCGCGGGTCTGCAGATCCACGATGCCGTGGCTGAACAAATCGAGTGCCTCTTCGCGTATCTGCTGCGCATCGTGCCAGGCTTCCAGCATCCTGTTCTGGTTCAGTGTATCCCAAATGCCGTAAAGCTCCCGCAAGAGTTCGTGGTCGTTTTCGGTCACCTCTTCATCGTCGTCCCATTCGGGCAGATTGGTGGTTTCCAGCACCTCGAATATAAGTACGGAATGATGCGCCGTCAAAGCGCGTCCGCTCTCCGTAATGATATTGGGATGGGGAATGCCGTTCTTGTCGCTGGCATCCACCAGAGTAGAAATGGAGTCGTTCACATACTCCTGGATGGAATAGTTTACGCTGCCCTCGCTGTTGGACGAGCGCGTTCCGTCATAATCCACTCCCAGGCCGCCGCCGATGTCCACGAATTCCACGTTGAATCCCATGTTGTGCAACTGCACATAGAACTGCGACGCTTCACGCAGAGCGGTTTTGATGCGACGGATTTTCGTTACCTGGCTTCCGATGTGGAAATGTATCAGCTTCAGGCAGTCCTGCATGCCTTTACTTGCCATGAAGTCGAGCGCTTCGAGCAATTCGCTGGACGACAGTCCGAACTTGCTTGCATCGCCGCCCGAATCTTCCCACTTGCCGCTTCCCGACGAAGCCAGCTTGATACGTATGCCGATATTGGGCTTTACATTCAACTGTTTCGCCATTTTGGCTATCAGCTTCAGCTCATTCATTTTCTCTACTACGAGAAAGATGCGTTTTCCCATCTTCTGCGCCAGCAAAGCAAGCTCTATGTAACTCTCATCCTTGTATCCGTTGCAGATAATCAGCGAGTCGGAGTCCATATTGATGGCAATCACCGCATGCAGTTCGGGTTTGGAGCCTGCTTCCAGTCCGAGATTGAATTTCTTGCCGTGGCTGATAATCTCCTCGACCACCGGACGCATCTGATTCACCTTAATGGGATAGATAATAAAATTCTCCGCCTTGTAGCCGTACTCTTCCGCCGCTTGTCTGAAACAACAGGAAATCTTCTCAATCCGGTTGTCAAGAATGTCGGGAAAGCGCACCAGCATGGGCGCCGTCACGTCACGCAGTTGCAATTCGTCGACCAGGTCTTTCAAATCGACGCCGACGCCGTCTTTACGCGGTGTTACTACAACATGACCTTTGTCATTGATACCAAAGTACGAAGTGCCCCAACCTGTAATGTTGTACAGCTCTTCCGAATCTTCAATACGCCATTTTCTCATTTCTTGTTACTCTGCTGTTTTAGTAGTTTATTTATAAAAAAGGGGTACAAAAATACATATAAATCTGGAACATCTTGCCTTTTAGGGCGAAAAACACACATTTACAAGAGATTAAACGCCCAGCAGGCTACGCAACTGCTGCACGGATCCGGCAATCTGCCGTCTGCTTTCCAGATGTCCTGCATCGAAACGGTAGCGGGCTTGCACATAGAAAGGGGCGCGTTTCTCCAATGCGTCCGCAATAAAGGCGCGCAGCTCCTCGTCCGTCTTTCCCTGCAGGATGGGACGCTGATGGGTTGCCACCCGCAAACGGTTGAACAGTATATCGGGATGTACATCCAGGAACACGGTTTGCCCGTGTCCGTTCATGTAGTCCATATTGTCGAAGAAACAGGGCGTGCCGCCGCCGGTCGAGATAATGACATCCTCAAACTCGGACACCTCGTGCAGCATATTCCGCTCCAATTCACGAAAAGAGGCCTCTCCCCGCTCGACGAACAGTTCACGGATGGATTTGTGAAAACGTTCTTCGATGTACCAGTCCAAATCAATGAAAGGTACATTCAGTTCGCGGGCAAAAGCCTTTCCCAAAGTTGTTTTACCGGCTCCCATGTAACCGGTCAGAAAGATACGTATCATAGTTGCTTACCGTTTGTGTACAAAGATAAGCAATTCTACAGTGAGACTACCTCACAATCAGCGGAAAATTTTAATCCGCTCGCTCAACTCCCCGAACTCCTTTTCGCCGGGTTCGGCAGTGGGCGTGCCAAAAGGCATTTCGGCTATCAGCATCCAGCTCTCCGGCAAGTTCCAGGTACGTCGCACCTCGTCGTCAATCAGCGGGTTGTAATGCTGCAAGGAAGCTCCCAAACCTGCGTCTTCCAGCATGGTCCAGACAGCCAGCTGGTGCATGGCCGATGTATGCTGCGACCAAGTCGGGAAGTTTTCGCTGTAAGAGGGAAACGCATCCTGCAATTTCTTTACAACCGTCGTGTCCTCAAAATAAAGCACAGTGCCATGCCCGGCAGCAAAGCAGCCGTCAATCTTGGCTTCCGTCTTTGCAAAAGCCTCAGGCGAAATGCGCTGCTTCAACGTATTTTTTACAATATCCCATAGTTTCTTATGCTCGTCGCCCAGCAGCAGGACGATTCTTGTTGACTGCGAATTAAAGGCCGACGGCACGTTCTTCACCGCCGTACGGATAATATGCACCACTTCCTCATCCAAAACAGGAGAGTCGCTACCTATGGAATAATAACTGCGCCGGTGTTCCAACGCTTCTGCAAATGTTCTCTTCATATCTTTTTATTTTATTGTCTGTTCTTATTAAGAATAAATGAGTTATATAAAATTACAAACTCAAGGAATTGGACCGATACTCTTTTTTTACTTCCCACTTCTCCTCAATTTAAAAGAACAAGCGAACGGAGCCGATTGTTCGCATTTGTGAATATATTCGTACCTTTGCCGCAGTTATGAAAAAAGAGAAATTCTACGTTGTATGGGCAGGCGTCACTCCGGGCATTTATACATCCTGGACCGAGTGCCAGCTACAGACCAAAGGCTATGAGGGGGCAAAGTTCAAATCGTTCGACACCCGCGAGGAAGCAGAGCAGGCCTTTGCCGCTTCACCCTACGATTACATCAAGCGCAATACATCCGCAGGCAGCACGCCATCCAAGCCGTCTCAAAATGCAGACGCTCCCTACCCCACCGCCGTCCTTGAAAACAGCCTTGCCGTAGATGCAGCATGCAGCGGAAATCCCGGAGCAATGGAGTACCGGGGGGTACACGTTGCCAGCCGCCAGCAGGTTTTCCACTACGGTCCCGTGTACGGCACCAACAACATCGGAGAGTTTCTTGCCATCGTGCACGGCCTTGCCCTGCTGAAGCAAAAGGGCTTTGACATGCCTATTTACAGCGACAGCGTTAATGCCATCGGTTGGGTAAAACAGAAGAAATGCAAGACCAAGCTACCCCGCGACTCCAAAACCGAACAACTTTTCCTGCTGATAGAGCGCGCCGAGAAATGGCTGCGTGAAAACACCTACTCCACCCCTATCCTGAAATGGGAAACCAGGCAGTGGGGAGAAATACCCGCGGACTTCGGAAGAAAATAGCAGGGCGGAACACCCATATCCCCATGACAAAACCCTCGCATACACGGGGGATAATGTCGTTATGCCACTACAAAAACATCCTTATCCTTCTACTGAAACTTCGTCCCGCAATTGCGGGCCCGACAGCCCGCATACGGCAACCGTACGGCCCGCAGCCGGCAACCGGGGAGCCCGCAGTTGGAAAACGAGGTTTTGCATCAGGCTTTCCTATATTATACATGCGCCAAAACGACAAAACCAACGGGCAACAGTCACATTAAAACGCAGAGATTGGGATGCTCCGCCCCTGAAAACAGAGGATTTTAACCGCTGTTAACACGTTCTGCATCATGCGCGTTTTGTAGCTGTATATAAGCATTTTACAACAGAGAAGAAGGGTAAAAATGACGACAGAGGGTGACGACCAACAATGTGTCATCACGCTCGTCACCGTTGTCAACAGTTCCTCTATCCCTTTCCGGGACAGGGATAGAGCGCTATAGGTGATGAGTGACGAGAAAAAACGAAAAACAACACAGAGGGGGTATTATCCCAAAGATTGCATATCATTCAGCTTTTTATAGTAGCCGTCTTTGGCAAGAAGCTCCTCGTGCCTGCCGCGTTCTACGATTTCGCCCTCGTAGAGCACGCAGATTTCATCCGCATTCCTGATTGTGGAAAGACGGTGCGCAATGGCAATCGTGGTGCGGGTTTTCATCAACCGCTCCAAAGCTTCCTGCACCAGACGTTCCGACTCCGTATCGAGTGCGGAGGTGGCCTCATCCAGAATCAGTATGGGCGGATTCTTGAGGATGGCACGGGCAATGCTGATGCGCTGGCGTTGTCCGCCGGAGAGTTTACCGCCACGGTCGCCGATATTGGTATCGTAACCTTTCTCGGTGTCCATAATGAAATCGTGGGCATTGGCTATCTTGGCAGCTTCCACAACCTGCTCCATGGTGGCATTCTCTACGCCGAAAGCAATGTTATTGAAGAAAGTATCGTTAAAGAGAATGGCTTCCTGATTGACGTTTCCTATCAGGCCGCGCAAATCGGCGATGCGCGCATCCTTGATATTAAGCCCGTCTATCCGTATCTCACCCGACTGTACATCGTGGTAGCGGGGCAGTAAATCCACCAGTGTGGATTTTCCGGAACCGGATTGTCCTACCAGTGCGATAGTCTTGCCTTTGGGCACGGTCAGGTTGATATGCTTCAATACCTGGCGGGAACCGTCGTAGCTGAAACTGATGTCCTTGAACTCCACCTTATCATTGAGCGAAGAAAGCGGTTTCGGCAAGGCGGGTTCTTTAATGGGATTCTCCGCAAAGAGTATCTTGTCGATACGCTCCATGGAGGCAAGTCCTTTGGGAATGTTGTATCCGGCTTTGGAGAATTCCTTCAACGGGTTGATAACACTGTACAGTATCACCAAGTAGTAAATGAACGAGGGGGCGTCTATAGTAGCGCTGTTGCTCAGAATCAACGTGCCGCCGAACCACAGCACGATAACGATGACGCATGTGCCCAGAAACTCGCTCATGGGATGTGCCAATGCCTGACGGGTGGCTACCCGGTTGATAGCATCGCGGTATTCGTTGCTGCACTTATTGAAACGCTCCATCATCTTGTTTTCGGCAATGAAGGCTTTGATGATACGCAACCCGCCCAGGGTTTCTTCCAACTGCGACATGGTATCGCTCCACTTTGCCTGCGCATCCAGCGACTGCCGTTTCAGCTTCTTGCCTACCGTGCCCATTACCCAGCCCATGCCCGGAAGCACCAGCAGCGTGAACAGCGTCAACTGCCAACTGATGGCTATCAATGTGCCGAAATAGGCTATAATCAGTATCGGGTTCTTTATCAGCATATCCAGCGAACTGGTAACGGATGTCTCCACCTCGGTAACGTCGCCGCTCATGCGGGCTATGATATCGCCTTTCCGTTCCTCGGAAAAGAAACTCAGCGGCAGGTGCAGCACCTTATTATATACTTGCGCACGGATGTCGCGCACCACGCCCGTGCGGAGAGGAATCATCACGGCGGAAGAGGCGAAATAGGAGAATGCTTTCAGCAGGGTCATCACCGCCAGGAAGACGCCTAAAATCAACAATGTCAATGAGCCGCCCTGCGAGGCTATCATCTCGGTGACGTAATAATAGAAGTTGTTGACCGCTATGTCTTTCATGTTGATTCCTGCCGCATCCCAGGGAATGAACTCGTAGGTCTTGGTATCCATCTTGAAAAGTATCTGAAGGATAGGGATAATCAGGGCGAAAGAGAATATGTTCAGAATTGCCGATAGCAGGTTCAGGAACAATGCCCATATCAGATATTTCTTGTAAGGCGGAACAAAACGCCGCAGGAGTCGGAAGAATTCTTTCATTCGGTCAAACAGTTAATTCATTACGTTCGTATCGGGCGCAAAGATAGCACAAAGCAGGGGGAGAATAAAACGAACAGGTTCTTTTTTGCGCGCCGGGCGGATAAAAACCAGCCGATTGCATGTGAAACGACTGTTTTTATCAAAACGCGGCACAATAACCGGTACTTTTTCTGCAATCCCGATAATAATTGTGTAGCTTTGTAGCTGGATAAAAACAACGCTAAAAAAAGAATGAAACCATACGATTACCTGATTGTAGGCAGTCCGCTTTCATGGGGAATCTACCGAAATATTCCGTTTGCACTGATGGGATTAATTATCATAGTTTTATTCTATAAAAGTGCAAAAGAAAATAATGATAGCTCTTTTAATTGGATGTGGCTGACAATCGTCCTGAGCTTTGCATTCTATATTCCGGTTGTACTGTTGGCTGATGTAATTCCGATGATCGGCATGCTGATGATTCCAAAAACCTGTGCATATGTGTGGACAGTATTAATTGGCTACAAGGCAATGAAAAAAGAAATAGCTTAAGATAATCATATGATGGGAAACGAATTATGTAAATGGAGTATTTAAGAGAGTATAGGGATAACGCAGATGAAAGATAAATTTTGTGTAAAGAAAAAACGTTGCTGCTGATTGCTGGCATTTTTTTATTCCGGGCTGGGTCTGGCACTGGCATCAACGGGAATTATTTTTACAAGAAATTATTTATTTTACAGGCAGTTGATTGAGAAGAGAGAGGGACAATGAGCCCTCTCTTCCTTTGGATTTAAATTCCGTGAACAAGTCTATAATTCCTTGATTTTTTCATTCATTTTTCTGACATCATTGCGATAGTGAAGCATGAAACCTCCCCAAATTATAAATGCCAAAGCTATTTGAAATATGGCTGCAATAATTCCGTGAAGGATAGAACTTGTTCCTCCTATCCATCCGACAGTATATGCGACGATTGTATAAATAATACAGCCTGTTCCCATTGATTACGCTTGCGGATGGGCGATATCGGAGGATTATAAGGAGAGTACAATACAAATATTATTTGATAGTGCTGATTCTTATATGTATGAAAATAAACAGATATGTAAGAAGCAAAAGCAATGAGTAAAAGCAGATACCATAATTACCGCTGATGCAGTATACTTATCCTTACAGGTCTGTTATTGTGCTTTATCAGGTGTCTGTATATCACAATCCCTGCGATTATGAAGCAGCCAATCTGGATTGAGGCTGTTTTTATAGTCAAAAGGACATTGAATGCAAAAAAACCAAATGTCAGAATAGATCTGAGCGAATGTGGATTTATTATTACTACAACTGAAAAGAATATAAAGAAAAATGCTAGATAGACAGCCGGATGCAATTCCGGAAACAGGCCCAAAAGGACTCCGAAGGAGACGGCAATAGCTTTACCGCCTTTTTGTTTTTGTAAAAAAGGAAATGCATGTCCAAAGACAGGTGCAACTAAAACAGGTACAAACAGAAGTGAGTTTATATCTAAGCATTTCTGACCAAGATACACCGGGATAAATCCCTTTGCAAGCTCACATATGAGTGATAGTATTCCGCATAAAAAGCCACCATACATAAATGCGTTGCTCACACCAGGATTGTGGTCATCGGGAAGTGTGCAGATATCAATGTTTTTTAATAGTTTTGGTATCCAGTAAGCAAAAAGAGTGCTTCCGAGTACGAAGCCTAAGAGTGTAAATAAAAAATATGGCATGATAATTTCCTTATAGTTTTATAGTTACATGGTTTTATAGTTAGTCAGTTGTATCAGTGTGAGCCAGTTCTTCAAGCAGACCAACAATCTGTATGGCAGCATAGGGCTTTCGCTCACGGCGCTGTGCACGTATCATTTCTGCATTTAGCTCTTTATTTTCTATCATTATTTTCCCAAGCTCAATCTGCTTTGACAGACGCTTTGATGAGACAGACAGATGACGTTTTTTGAAAAATGCAACATTTGCTGCCTCGCATCCGGGGATTGGAGCAGTGTGTACAATCGGTATATTTTTTACCAGTGCCTCAGTTGATGTGAGGCCGCCTGGCTTTGTATAGATTACATCACAGGCATCCATGAAAAGTGAAACCTGATTGGTGTAGCCTATTACGTGTACACGTTTGTTGAACTTAAACTCATTTTGCAGTATGCGTTTTATTTTAGTATTGTTGCCGCAAATGATTACAATATGCTCATTATTATGGCATCTTATTGCAAGCTCTGCGGCAAAGACAGCAAGCTTGCCAAAACCCATGCTGCCACTCATCACAAGAAAGATAGGCACATCGGATGGCAGATGTAATCTTGTTCTTGCAGCAGCTTTAGCAGTCCTTGTGCAGAAGGCCTGTCGTACCGGGATGCCTAATGGCAGCAGCTTGTTTTCAGGGATACCACGTTTTGCAAATTCATCGGTCAGATCATCGTGTGGAATAACATAATAATCCATATTTGTCTCTTCCCAGAATGGGATACAGGTGTAGTCGGTTCCCACAGCGATGGCAGGGATATGAAGCAGATTTTTTTGCTTCATGCAGCTCAGGGTCTCAGCAGGGTACAGATGAGGTGTGACGACAGCATCAAAGCCGTTTGATTCAATGTATGCTGATAGCTTTTTACAAAGCAGGGCATTGGCAAAATAGACAGGGGATTTACGTTTATCACTCGATATCAGCATGCCAACCTTATAGAGTAGTCCGAAGAAAAACGGAATATGCTTTACAATGCCTATATATGCTCCTGATACTGCGTGCGATGTTCCTTTACCCGATAAGAGAAACATATCTATCATTGTCACAGAATGTCCTTTATGCTCTGCCGCTTCTTTTATAGCTTTACCGGCACTGTTGTGTCCCTCGCCGGTGTCACAGGATAAAATAAGAATTTTCAAACCGTTTAATTCCTTCCTAAATAAAATATGCGATAAGTGTACCATAATTTTTTAAAATAATCTACAGTGCAATAAAAGGTTGACATATCTAAGTTCAAAGCTTATTGTGATAGCTGGAATGTATAAAATAGTATAATTACAAACTACAGATTACTGATATGATGGAGGCTTAATTTGAGATGGAAAATTTAATGTTTTGTCTAAATGCCACAGGACCTATTTTTCTGATGATGGTGTTTGGACTTTTTCTTCGCAAAGTGGGAATTTTGGACGAAGACTTTGCAAACAGGATGAATAAGTTTGTGTTTAAGATTCCTTTACCATTTTTGCTGTTTAGTGATCTTGCGGCAGTTGATTTTTCAAGGGTTTGGAACATTAAGTTTATAGTATTCTGTTTTGTGGTTACGCTGATAAGCATTACAATATCAACACTTGTTTCCTGTTTGTGGAGGGATAAATCTATACGGGGCGAGTTTATACAGGCCTCATACAGAAGCAGTGCTGCGCTGCTTGGAATTGCTTTTATCCAGAATATTTATGGAAACGCAGGCATGGCACCAGTCATGATTATAGGAAGCGTACCGCTTTACAACGTGATGGCTGTTATAGTGCTTTCATTTTTTAAGCCGGGGCAAAACGGCATAGACAGGGCAGTGCTCAAAAAGACATTTAAGGGAATAGTGACCAATCCTATTATTTTAGGAATTGTTGCAGGTCTTCTGTGGTCAGCTATAGGTCTGACGTTTGCGGGAATACCGGCAAAGGCTGTGACGAGCATTGGCAATATGGCAACACCTATGGGGCTTATGGCAATGGGTGCCACCTTTGATTTGAAAAAAGCATCAGCAAAGGCAAAGCCGGCATTTGTAGCCACATTTATCAAGCTTGTAGGCTTTGTGGCTGTATTTCTTCCTATTGCGGTAGCCTTCGGGTTCAGGGATAGTGAGCTTATTGCAATTCTTGTGATGCTTGGCTCAGCAACTACAGTGAGCTGCTTTGTCATGGCAAGGAACATGGGGCATGAGGGTGTTATTTCATCGACCACGATAATGCTCACGACACTGCTCAGTGCTTTTACACTGACACTCTGGCTTTATATAATTAAAAGTCTGGGGCTTGTATAAAATGGAAGAACATAACTGTTGATTTGGTGGATAATTCCTCTTTACTTTAGCGTGATAATTTGCTAATATGTTAAAAGGTTGTAGTTATTGGATGATTTTGAATAATTACAATGATTATTTAACATATGGAGGAAATGAGCATGAGAAGAGGATTAGCACTTCTTTTGACAGCAACTTTAGCACTTTCAATGACTGCCTGTGGTGGCAGCAAGGGTGCAGGAACACAAAAAGGCGAAAAGGGCGATGGCATAACCTACGCAGTTGAGGCAGGCTCAGCTGGAGAGGCTGTGGCAAAGGAAAAGGGCTTTAATTACAATGCAGTTTCATCACAGGCTGATGCACTTATGGAGGTTAAATCAGGCACTTCTGATGCAGCAATCATAGACCTTTTAATGGCAGGAGCCATGATTGGAGAGGGCACAAGCTACCCTGATTTAGTACATACAACAGAGCTTACATCAGAGAAGTATGGTGTCGGATGCCGTAAGGGCTCTGATCTTGCTTCATATATCAACAGTGTACTCGCAGATTCATATGCTGACGGCAGCATGCAGGAGATTGCAAAGAAATACGGAGTACAGGATTCACTTCTTGAGCAGGAGCCTTGCGAGTTCAAGCAGTCTGACAGCGACAGTGATGTGGATTATATCAAGTCACAGGGCAAGATGATTGTCGGTATCACAGAGTTTGAGCCTATGGATTACAAGGATAAGGATGACAAATGGATTGGCTTTGATGCAGATATGGCTAGACTTGTCGGTGAGAAGCTCGGCGTGGATGTTGAATTTGTAGTTATCGACTGGGACAACAAGGTTATGGAGCTTGATTCAAAGAAGATTGACGTTGTCTGGAATGGCATGACACTCACAGATGAGGTTACAAAGTCTATGGAATGCACAAATGCATACTGTAACAATGCACAGGTAGTTGTTGAGCGGGAGAAATAAAATGTTCTGGAATGTTACACAAGCACTAATGAGTGGTCTGTGGACCACCTTTGAAATATTTATACTGACACTTATATTTGCACTGCCACTGGGGCTTGTATTTGCATTTGGGCTTTTGAGCAGGTTTAAGCCTGTCAAGGCTGTCATGAATGTGTTTGTATGGGTTATCCGCGGCACACCGCTTATGCTTCAGCTTATCATTATATTCTACGGACCGGGCTTGTGGCTTCATCAGGCTATATGGAGTGGTGACGAGACCGGACGTATTACAGCAACGGTTGTAGCGTTTGTCATCAACTATGCATGTTATTTCTCTGTTATATTCAGAGGTGGCATAGAGGGTGTTCCGGCCGGTCAGAGAGAGGCAGGACAGGTGTTAGGAATGACAAAGCAGCAGATTTTCTTTAAAATCACTCTGCTTCAGATGATCAAGCGTGTTGTTCCGCCTATGTCAAATGAGATAATCACTCTGGTAAAGGATACTTCTCTTGCCAGAATTATTGCGGCATACGAGCTTACCTTTGCGGGAGCGGCGTTTATGAAGTCTGACGGACTTACATGGCCGCTGTTTTATACAGGTGTATTTTATCTCGTATTTGTCGGAATCCTTACACTTTTATTTAATTATATCGAGAAAAAGCTGGATTATTTCAGGTAGGAGGAAGACATGGCAATTTTAGAGGTTAGAAATATAGAAAAACATTTTGGAAGGACTAATGTGCTTAAGGATGTCAGCTTTTCCATGGAGGAGGGCAATGCTCTTGCGATAATCGGTTCATCAGGCTCAGGAAAGACTACGCTGTTACGGTGTCTTAATTTCCTTGAAAGGCCTGACAGTGGCCAGATTATTGTAAATGGTGAGACTCTTTTTGATGCTTCCGAAGCGGGCAAGGATAAAGACGCCGAGCTTCGCAAAAAGAGGCTGCATTTTGGTATGGTGTTTCAGCAGTTTAATCTTTTTCCGCAGTACACGGCACTTGAGAATGTCACTTTGGCAGAGCGCCTTCTGGCACAGGAGACACCTGAGTTTAAAAAGGATAAAAAAGCAATCCTTACACGTATTGATGAGCATGGAAAGGAGCTTCTGGACAGAATTGGGCTTGCTGAGAGGATGAACCATTATCCGCATCAGCTCTCAGGTGGACAGCAGCAACGTGTAGCTATAGCAAGGGCACTGGCGCTTAAGCCTGATATACTCTGCTTTGATGAGCCTACATCGGCTCTTGACCCGGAGCTTACAGGAGAGGTGCTCAAGGTCATCCGTTCCCTTGCGCAGCAGAATACCACAATGATTATTGTCACACATGAGATGGCCTTTGCGCGCGATGTAGCAGACCAGGTAATCTTTATGGATGGTGGTGTGATTGTTGAGCATGGCGACCCGCATGAGGTGATTGACCATCCGAAGGAGGAGCGTACCAAGCAGTTCCTCACCAGATATGCGAACGGCTGATGTGTGAGAAATATATTATACATGTCGAAAAAGTGTGAAATAAGTGTAAATTGAAAAGTAGATATTGAATTTTTTTTTAACAAACATATATACTAACAAAAGAAATGGATGTAAATCCATAATTTATAGAAAAGAGGTTTATTCAAATGGCAAATGTTGATTTAACAAAGTATGGCATTACCGGAACAACAGAGATCGTTCACAATCCTTCTTACGAGACATTATTCGAGGAAGAGACAAAAGCCGGCCTTGAGGGTTACGAGGTTGGTAAGGAGACAGAGCTTGGTGCAGTTAACGTTAAGACAGGTATCTACACTGGACGTTCTCCTAAAGATAAATATATCGTTATGGACGAGAATTCTAAGGACACAGTATGGTGGAATACACCTGAGTATCCAAACGACAACCATCCAATGAAAGAGGATGTTTGGGCAACAGTTAAGGATCTTGCTAAGAAAGAGCTCTGCAACAAGAAGCTTTTCGTAGTAGATGCATTCTGTGGAGCAAACAAGGATACACGTATGGCAGTTCGTTTCATCGTTGAGGTTGCTTGGCAGGCTCATTTTGTAACAAACATGTTCATCAAGCCATCAGCAGAGGAGCTTGAGAACTTCGAGCCTGATTTCGTAGTATACAATGCTTCAAAGGCTAAGGTTGAGAACTACAAGGAGTTAGGTCTTAACTCAGAGACATGTGTAGCATTCAACATCACATCAAAAGAGCAGGTTATCATCAATACATGGTACGGCGGAGAGATGAAGAAAGGTATGTTCTCTATGATGAACTACTTCCTCCCACTTAAGGGCATCGCTTCAATGCACTGTTCAGCAAACGCTGACATGAACGGAGAGAACACAGCAATCTTCTTCGGTCTTTCAGGAACAGGTAAGACAACACTTTCTACAGATCCTAAGCGTCTTCTTATCGGAGATGACGAGCACGGCTGGGATGACAACGGCGTATTCAACTTCGAGGGTGGATGCTACGCTAAGGTTATCGGTCTTGACAAAGAGTCTGAGCCTGATATCTACAACGCAATCAGAAGAGATGCTCTTCTTGAGAACGTTACAGTTGCTGATGATGGAAAGATTGATTTCGATGACAAGAGTGTTACAGAGAATACTCGTGTATCATACCCAATCAACCACATTACAAATATCGTTAAACCTATATCATCTGCTCCAGCTGCAAAGAACGTGATCTTCCTTTCAGCAGATGCATTCGGAGTACTTCCTCCAGTATCTATCCTTACACCTGAGCAGACACAGTACTACTTCCTTTCAGGATTTACTGCAAAGCTTGCAGGAACAGAGCGTGGAATTACTGAGCCAACACCTACATTCTCAGCTTGCTTCGGACAGGCATTCCTTGAGCTTCATCCTACAAAATACGCTGCAGAGCTCGTTAAGAAGATGGAGAAGAGCGGTGCTAAGGCATACCTTGTAAATACAGGATGGAACGGAACAGGAAAGAGAATCACAATCAAGGATACAAGAGGAATCATCGACGCTATCCTTTCTGGTGCTATCCTTGATGCTCCAACAAAGAAGATCCCTATGTTCGATTTCGAGGTTCCTACAGAGCTTCCGGGAGTTGATTCAGGAATCCTTGATCCTCGTGACACATATGCTGATGCTTCTGAGTGGGAGGCAAAGGCTAAAGATCTTGCAGAGAGATTCAACAAGAACTTTGTTAAGTACACAACAAATGAGGCTGGTAAAGCACTTGTTGCAGCAGGACCACAGTTATAATATATTACAACAGAATTATATTAGATAATTCTAAAGCCGGGCGGTGTATGTCGCCCGGCTTTTTTTGAAGATACTGTATAAAACGTTATAAAACAGGCATTTATCGAGGTTATGGATGTATAAATATTGTTATTGATAATATGAATTTAAGTTATATTAACGATATTGCTTGACAAATACAGATTATAGTAATATTATCATCATGTGAACAGAAAAAATAGAAATTGTGAGGAAGGTTTTTCGATGAGAAGACAGGCATTATCTCTTTTAGTTGAGAACAATCCCGGAGTGACCAGTCGTATTTCAGGACTGTTCAGTCGCAGGGGATTTAATATTGATAGTTTCTCCTCAGGGGTTACAGCAGATCCGCGCTACACACGTATCACAATTGTTGCAAGCGGTGATGAGCAGGTGCTTGAGCAGATAGAGAAGCAGTTGGCGAAGCTTGAGGATGTACTTGATATCAAGAAGCTTGAGCCGGGACTCTCAGTGTGCAGGGAGCTTATTATGATAAAGATAAGAGCACTCGATACACAAAGACAGGCAGTTATGAATGTGACTGAGATCTTCCACGGCAAGATAGTTGATGTCACTCATGACTCTATGATTATTGAGCTCATAGGTACACAGGACAAGCTTGATAATTTCATAGACTTACTTAGCGGCTATGAGATATTAGAGCTCGCAAGAACGGGAATCACAGGACTTACCAGAGGTTCCGATGATGTAGTTATGTTGGATTAGTCACAGGACAATCCTTACATATAAATAGTTTACTTAAATTAACAGGAGGAAAACAAAATGGCAGAACCAAGATTATTTTATCAGGATGATTGTAACCTTTCATTATTAGAGGGCAAGACAATTGCCATTATCGGTTACGGCAGCCAGGGACATGCACATGCACTTAACTTAAAGGATTCAGGATGCAATGTCATCATCGGTCTTTATGAGGGCAGCAAGTCATGGAAGAAAGCAGAAGAGCAGGGCTTCAAGGTATATGTCGCTGCAGAGGCTGCAAAGCAGGCTGATATCATCATGATTCTTATAAATGATGAGTTACAGGCAGATATGTACAAGAAGGACATCGAGCCAAACCTTGAGCCGGGCAACATGCTTATGTTCGCTCACGGCTTCAACATCCACTTTGGATGCATTAAGCCACCAAAGGATGTAGATGTAGCTATGATCGCACCTAAGGCTCCGGGACATACAGTACGTTCAGAGTACCAGGCAGGAAAAGGAACACCTTGTCTTATCGCTGTAGAGCAGGATGCTACAGGAAAGGCATGGGACCTTGCACTTGCATATGGTCTTGGAATCGGCGGAGCAAGAGCCGGACTTCTTGAGACAACATTCCGTACAGAGACAGAGACAGACCTCTTCGGTGAGCAGGCAGTTCTTTGTGGTGGTGTTTGTGCACTTATGCAGGCTGGTTTCGAAACACTTTGCGAGGCTGGTTATGACCCAAGAAACGCATACTTCGAGTGTATCCATGAGATGAAGCTCATCGTAGACCTTATCTACCAGTCAGGCTTCGCAGGTATGAGATACTCTATCTCTAATACAGCTGAGTATGGTGATTATGTAACAGGACCTAAGATTGTTACAGCTGAGACAAAGAAAGCTATGAAGAAGATTCTTTCTGACATCCAGGATGGTACATTTGCTAAGGAGTTCTTACTTGATATGTCACCAGCAGGACGTCAGGTACACTTCAAGGCTATGAGAAAGCTTGCTTCTGAGCATCCTTCAGAGAAGGTTGGCGAGGAAATCCGTAAGCTTTACAGCTGGAATGATGAGAGCGACAAGCTCATCAACAACTAATCTGTCAGATATATATGACAATAAGACCCGGGGCAGTGATGCACCGGGTTTTTTATATAGCAAAACTTGACAAAATATAGTGTGATGTGTAAAATTATGAATGTTAATCAGACGGATTAAAAATACGCCTTCGTCTCTTTGAGAGGCGGAGCGTTTTTGATATAAGGAGGCAAGTATGTCAGAACCATACAATCACAAGGCCATAGAGAAAAAATGGCAGGAATACTGGAAAGAACACGAGACATTCAAGACAGATGTTTGGGATTTTTCAAAGCCTAAATACTATGCACTTGATATGTTCCCTTACCCTTCAGGAGTAGGCCTTCACGCTGGACATCCGGAGGGCTATACAGCTACAGATATCATGTCGCGTATGAAGAGAATGCAGGGCTACAATGTACTTCATCCGATGGGATATGATTCATTCGGTTTACCGGCAGAGCAGTATGCTGTAAACACAGGTCATCATCCAAACGGTTTCACTCAGAAGAATATAGAGACCTTCTCAAAGCAGTTAAGAGAGCTTGGTTTTGATTATGACTGGTCAAAGATGATTTCTACAAGTGACCCTGAGTTTTACAAGTGGACACAGTGGATTTTCAAGAAGCTTTATGAGGCCGGATATGCAAAGCATATTGATATGCCTGTAAACTGGTGCGAAGAGCTTGGAACAGTTCTCTCAAACGATGAGGTTATAGATGGCAAGTCAGAGCGTGGCGGCTATCCTGTAGTCCGCAAGAACATGAAACAGTGGGTTATTGACCAGCCGGCATTTGCAGAAAAGCTCCTTGAGGGGCTTGATGAGATAGACTGGCCTGAGTCTACCAAGGAAATGCAGAGAAACTGGATTGGCAAGAGCACAGGTGTCGAGGTCAAATTCCAGATAGTAGGCGGTGGAGAGTTCTCTATCTTTACTACATGTATCGAAACAATATATGGTATCACATTTATGGTGCTTGCTCCGGACGGAGATATAGTAAAGGGTCTCATGGACAGAGTCGAGAACAAAGGAGAGGTTCAGGCTTACATAGATGAGACTGTAAAGAAGAGTGATATGGACAGAACTGAGCTTAACAAGACAAAGTCAGGCTGTGAGCTTAAGGGACTTCATTGTATCAATCCTGTAAACGGCAGGGAAGTGCGCATGTTCATCGGTGATTTCGTACTGGCAAGCTATGGTACAGGTGCTGTTATGGCAGTTCCTACCCATGATCAGC
>ENA-OQDL01000802-OQDL01000802.1-human-gut-metagenome-genome-assembly--contig:-NODE-802-length-18212-cov-6.184462_pt1 | contig 18212 bp, 18 predicted proteins | sample MGYA00242782_ERZ504609 | MGnify/ENA primary metagenome ERZ504609 (study PRJEB26092, sample SAMD00036320) | human gut metagenome | host: Homo sapiens | study: EMG produced TPA metagenomics assembly of... | reverse complement strand
CCAGAATTGTTTTCGTAAATATTGAGGATATCTTTTCCATATATCTTATTATCACACTGTGTCTCTGACATATCTCATACGAAAACTGTTTTATATCATCTGATATCTGCCTCGAAACCAGTAATTTTCTTTCTATATTTGCAGACAAAAATAATGTGATATTTGTAATAGGTATTTGTGTCTGTTTTTTAGATTTCCATGTTCCCATGCCATGAGTATACAATAATTTCTGATTTTTAGCTACCTTAACCCACCGTCTAAAGCCAGTGGGATTGCGGTAGCCCTATTTCAACTTCTCTCGGAAGACGTTCGTACAACCATGTCATACGTTTCAATCTCTTTACCGTCTCTTCATCAAACTGCCCCTTCTCCATTCTCCAGGTCCAGTTCCCACCAAGTGTAGACGGTACATTGATTCTTGCCTTACCATCCAGGTTCAGTAAGTCCTGCATCGGAGTTACGCAAAGGTTCGCCTTGCTGCTCATTGCAAGTCGGATGAAATCCCACGCCAGATCATCTTCATCCAGGCGTTGTGCATTCATATACTCTTTTGCAAAGTCTCGCGTTGCTTTATCTGTACTGTGATACCATCCTCTTGTTGTATCATTGTCATGCGTACCCGTATATACAACACTGTTTTCCGGATAATTATGCGGGAGATATGCAGAGCCTCCATTTGGATCAAATGCAAACTGTATTACTTTCATTCCCGGGAATCCACTGTCGGATAGCATCTGAAGTACACTTTCTGTCAGGAATCCAAGGTCTTCTGCAATAATATTCAGTTTACCAAGCTTTTCTTCAATTGTACGGAACAGATCCATTCCCGGACCAGGCATCCATGTTCCATCTACTGCTGTCTCATTTCCATAAGGAATGGAATAATATTCATCAAATCCACGGAAATGATCAATTCTTACTACATCATATAATTTGAGACAATGACGGATTCTCTTAATCCACCAGTCGTATTCTGTCTTTTTATGATATTCCCAATTATACAGCGGATTGCCCCACAACTGGCCTGTTGCAGAAAAATCATCCGGAGGACACCCTGCTACTGCAACCGGATTATTCTCTTCATCAAACTGGAATAATTCCGGAGATGACCATGTATCTGCACTGTCAAATGCTACATAAATCGGATATCTCCAACGATCTGAATCCCCTGTTCATTTGCATAAGCGTGAAGCTGTGACCACTGTTTATCGAATTCATACTGCTGGAATTTGTAAAAATCAATCTCTTCTGCAAGTTCTTCTCTCGCATTCTCAAGAGCTGCTTCCTCGCGGTTTTTCAGGGCTTCTTCCCATTCATTCCAGCTGATTCCACCTTTGCTGTCCTTGATTGCCATGTAAAGACTATAATCATCCAGCCAATACGCATTTTCTTTGATAAAGTTATCATATGCTTCATCTTTTTCGAAACGCTCAAATGCCTTTTTCAGCACTTTAAATCTTGAATTGTAGATTTTCTCGTAATCAATATCTGTCTGCCTGCTCTCCAAAATCATACACTTTACATTCTTTTTTTTCGTCAGAAGTCCTTCTTTGATCAGTGTCTTCAGATCAATAAAATATGGATTTCCAGCATATGTGGAGAAAGACTGGTACGGGGAATCCCCGTATCCAGTCGGTCCAAGCGGCAGAATCTGCCAGTAACTCTGTCCAGCCTCTTTTAACTGATCAATAAATTTTATACGCCTCTTTTGAGAAACAGCCAATTCCGTATTTTGATGGCAATGAAAATACCGGTAATAATACTCCGCTCGCTCTTTTCACGTTCTTCTCCTCCTCTTACAGATGCCAGATATCTCTGTTGTACTCTTCGATTGTTCTGTCAGATGAGAAATACCCTGCTTTCGCAATATTTACAAGTGCTTTCTTAGCCCATGTTTTCTGATCTGCATAAGCTCTCAATGCTTCTTCTTTCTTTTCTTTATAGCTGTCGAAGTCAAGAAGAGTCATGAACCAGTCTTTACTGATAATCTCATGCTGCAGTCTCTCAAGATTCTCTTTCTCTCCAACTTTCAGAACTTCCTCGCTTGTAATAAAGTCAATTGCTGCCTTGATCGCAGGATTCTTCTCATAGAAATCTCTTGCGACATAATCAGCCTTTGCATAATGCTCGATTACTTCATCGCTGGAAGCACCGAATACAAAAATGTTATCGTTTCCAACGAGTTCATGAATCTCAACATTTGCTCCATCCTCTGTTCCGAGTGTTACAGCTCCGTTCAGCATGAATTTCATATTACCTGTTCCACTGGCTTCTTTAGATGCAAGTGAAATCTGCTCGGAAATATCACAAGCCGGAATTAATTTTTCAGCCTTTGTTACATTATAGTTCTCAACCATAACAACCTTCAGGTATGGACTTACCTCTGGATCATTGTTGATAATCTCCTGCAGGCAGAGAATCAGGTGAATAATATCTTTTGCGATTACATAAGCCGGTGCTGCCTTCGCTCCAAAGATTGCTGTCACTGGTGCAGCCGGAATCTTTCCTGCTTTGATCTCAAGATATTTATCAATGATATATAATGCATTCAGCTGCTGACGTTTGTACTCGTGCAGACGTTTGATCTGAATATCAAAGATTGTATCAGGGCTTACTTTTACTCCCTGTGTCTCTTCCAGATATTTGCACAGTGCCTCTTTATTTGCATGTTTGATCTCTACTAATCTGTCGAGAACCTTATCATCATCCTTAAATGCAAGAAGTTTCTCAAGTTCTGCTGCATCTTTCTTGTATCCCTCTCCGATCAGTTCATCAAGAAGCTCTGTGAGAGTCGGATTACAATGCAGTAACCAGCGACGGAATGTAATACCGTTTGTCTTATTGTTAAACTTCTCCGGATAAATCTTGTAGAAGTTATTCAGTTCTGTCTCTTTCAGAATCTCTGTATGAAGAGAAGCAACACCATTTACGCTGAATCCATAATGGATATCAATATGTGCCATATGAACTGTATCATTTCTGTCAATGATAGAAACACTTTCATCTTCATATTTTCTTCTTACTTTATCATCCAATACTTCGATGATCGGCATCAGCTGCGGAACTACCTTCTTCAGGTAATATACAGGCCATTTTTCCAGTGCTTCTGCAAGGATTGTATGGTTTGTATATGCACATGTCTTAGAAACAACTTCGATTGCTCATCCATGTCTAAGCCTCTCTCTACAAGAATGACGAATCAGTTCTGGAATTACCATTGTCGGATGAGTATCATTAATCTGGATCACTGCATAATCCGCAAGATCATGAAGGTTGCATCCTTTGCTGTACATTCATCAAGAATCAGCTGTGCACCTGCGCTTACCATGAAATACTGCTGATAAATTCGAAGCAGTCTTCCGTTCTCATCACTGTCATCCGGATATAAGAAAAGTGTCAGGTTCTTCTCGATGTCTTCTTTATTAAAAGCAATTCCATCCTCTACAATTGTCTCATCTACAGAGTCAATATCAAAGAGATGTAATTTATTTGTCTTATTGTTATATCCTGTTACTTCAATATCATACATTCTCGCATTTACATTAAGTCCTTTGAAAGATACCGGATAAACAACATCTGTCTTTTTCAGCCAGGATTTTTCTTCAATCCATGGATTCGGAGTTTCTCTCTGAAGGTTATTTTTAAACTCCTGTTTGAAAAGTCCAAGATGATAGTTCAGTCCGACACCGTCTCCTGCAAGTCCAAGTGTTGCGATTGAATCAAGGAAACATGCTGCCAGTCGTCCAAGTCCACCATTACCAAGTGACGGCTCTGGCTCTACTTCTTCGATTTCTGCAATATTCTTACCGTTCTGTGCAAGTACATCTTTTACTTCATTAAAGATACCAAGGTTAATCATGTTGTTAGAAAGCAGTTTTCCGATCAAGAACTCTGCGGAAATATAGTAAAGTTTTTTCTTACTATCTGTACGTTCCTTTTCTCCTGCCATTTCCTGCACCATACTAAGAAGTGCTCCGTAGATTTCTTCATTGGAAGCCTGTGCAATCTCTTTACCAAGTTTCTGCTGTAATGTTTCCTGAATGTTCATTTGAATAATCTCCCTTCAAATCTGATTCTGTTTTTATGTTACATACTTTGTTTCTTTGTTTTTAACTTATGATTGTATTTTAATACGATTATCTTCAAATATCTTGCAATATACTTGCACTTTATTGTACAATACTATCATTCTTATAATTCAATCTAGTTTGACCAGCAGGTGTGTCAGATAACATTTTATTGAAAGGATCTCAGTTTTATATGAACATTAACGAATATCAGAATTACCATGAAACAAAAGCGCATACATCCGCAGAATTTCCTTATAATACTTATCTCTGCTCGATCCCTCTCGATTTCCCTGGGGTACCACTGCACTGGCACGATGAGTTGGAACTTGTTGTCATCAAAAGAGGGCAGGGTTTTGTTTCTGTGGACTTTGATAAGCATCTGGTTCACAGTGGAGATATTATTATTATTCCCCCTAGATGTCTCCATGCCATCGAACAGGATGATACTTTTAAAATGGAATATGAAAATATTATTTTCAAACCAGATTTACTTTCTTCCGGAGCAAACGATCTGTGCATGATTCAATACATCGTTCCGCTTCTTGATGGTTCTCTTCCTATTGAATATTTTCTTACTCCGGCTCTCGGATCTTTTGAAGCCTTAAGCAATTGTATCCGGCAGATTGACCTTGTCTGCGCTGATCAGACACCTGGATGGCAGCTTGCTGTGAAAAGTTCTCTGTTTAACTTTTTCTTTCTTCTGATCTCTGAACGTCAGAAAAAAACAGTCTCCACTTCCTCCAATTCCAAATCTTTGGAGAAAATGAAAACTGTTTTAAAATACGTAGAAAATCATTATACAGAAAAACTAACGATTGATGATATGGCTGAACTTACTTATTATAGTAAATCCCATTTCATGAAGTTCTTCAAAGCCCACATGGGAATCGGATTCACTGAATACTTAAATGATTACCGGCTTACAATGGCTGCCAGACTTCTCAAATCATCCGATGACTCTATTCTGATGATTGCTGATGCCAGTGGTTTTGACAACCTGTCCTACTTCAACCGCATTTTCAAAAGAAAATATGGTATTTCACCTGGGGCTTACAGGAAAGCATAGTAACTATCCCAAAACAATTATGAGTGATAATACAGTTCGATTGGATCAATCGGATCAAATGGATGTTCTTCTTCCATTTTCTTATTCCGCCCACGACGTTTCATCAGCTCACCGCTCTTGTTGTATACCCAGAAGGAATATACAAGGAGCTTATTTACCTTCCCTATCTTCTCTTTTGTCGTCTTATTATAATAGACACCACCTGTCTTGAATGCAGTCTTCTTATGGATCAAAGAGATCAGCTCTGTCTCCGTTTTGACCGGTTCAGGTAAGATTGTATATGCCCGTCCGACACAGTCTGTCTTGTGGGAATCACTTCCACCGGTCATCACCTTACCGTATTTCTCTGCCAGTTTTAAGGCACCAGCATTAGAATCCTTCGGTTCACAACAATTGAATGTCTCAATAAAATCGAATCGTTTAACAATCTCAGGTGAGAGGTAGTATCTTCTCGCATGAGTGAAGCTCATGTACTTTTCTCCGCATGGATGTGCCGGTCCCAAAACTCCACCATTGCGATGAACCAAATCGATCAGAAGTGCAAGCGGCATTCCACGCATCTCAAGTAGACGCATCTTTACACCCTCCGGCATAATTACAAGAATATGCCCTGCATCTCTCGTATCATATTCAATTCCTTTGAGTACCACAAAATCGGTATGTTTCTTTCCTTTTAAATTCTTCTTCCAGTAGCGGTAGCCATTATACGTGTCGTGATCCGTGATCACCATTCCCTGAAATCCGTGTTCCTTGAGTATCGTGATATATTCCTCAATCCCTACCCTGCTGTCTATGGACCCCTCTTTCACGTGACAGTGCATGTCTATCTTCATATTTGAGTCCTCCTTTTCCGCAGTCCTGATTTTATCAAAAAGTACTATGTGGTCTAACTTTATTTTCGTTCTTTATAAAGACTGCTTATTGATAAATTCATTATACCGCGTTTATATAGGAGTGACAAGCCATCTTAATTATAGTATTTATTTTTCAAAAATGAAATTTCAAATTACTTTTCATCTATACTTTTATAGCCAAATCAGGAGTTTGACAGTTAAAATCTAGATATCATCTATATTGTTAATTGTATCTATTATTATTACTGCGGAACTTTATTCTACATTCAAATACCATATGAAAATCAGGGAGACTATTAGGGGTGTCCAGTTAAGAAAACATTCTAAGGCGAGAGAGAAACGGTATAGCTTTGGCTATGCCGTTTCTTTCATTTTTGCCTGCTATCAAATACTTTGGACATTTCCAAAATCCCTATACCTTTGTAGTAGATATCTACTTCTTGCCTACGGTTGATCTTGCTGTGTGGGTCGGTCGCTGCGTGAATGATGATCTTCTCAACGAACTCATGCAGGATACGAGGTGTCAGCTCTGGGATATCGGTGTACTGGCGGACAACGGACAGGAACCTGTCAACATTGGCACTTTTGCCTTCTGCTTCTTCGATTTCCTCACGGAGTATTGCAGCCTGTGTCTGCAAACCAGCCTGTTCCGCTTCATAATCGGTGGACAGCTTGTGAAAACGCTCGTCTGTCAGTTTGCCGCTGATGTTATCCTCATACAACCGCTTGAAGATCATATCCAGTTCTGTAATACGCTTCTCACCTTCCGACAGTAGCTTGCGCTTTTTGGCAAGACCTTTATTGCGTTCCTTTATATCCATATCCATGACCATTTGAACGAAACGGTTTTCATGGCTTCTGGCGAAGGACACGATCTCCCGCAGATTTTGAAGGATCAATTCCTCCAGGATAACCGTTCGGATGGAGTGTGGTGTGCCACACACCTGCTTTCCTTTGCGATATCCAGAGCAGATGTAGTATTCCTGATCCTTTCGGAAGCCGGTCGCTCTGCACTGGTACAGGATCGAGCCACAATCGGCACAGTACATCATGCCAGAGAACATTCCCATTTCTCCCATCTTTGTCGGACGGCGCCGTGACTGCCGCGCCTGCTTTACAGCCTCGGCAATGGCTTCTGTCCAGATAGGTTCATGGGTATTCTCAAAGATGACCCATTCACTTTCGGGATTTTTAATTTTCTTTTTGCTCTTGTAGGACTTCTTTGTGGTCTTGAAGTTCACCGTATGCCCCAGGTACTCACGCCAGCGATCCATAATTCCTGCTATCGTGGTATTGTCCCAGCCATAGGGATCACCCTGCTTTTTTACATTACAAGGGATGCCTTTGCTTTCGTAGTAAGCGGCAGGAGTGAGGATTTTCCGCTCCCGCAGCTTTCGTGCTATCTGGGACGGTCCAAACCCATCCATAACATACAGCCCGATTTCATAGACCACATCGGCAGCCTCACGGTCGGGTATCCAATGTTTGCTGTCATCCGGGTCTTTCATGTATCCGTAGGGCGCATTAGTCGTCAAATGTTCTCCGGCGTTCCCTTTGACCTTCATCACAGCACGGATTTTCTTGCTGGTGTCTTTCGCATACCACTCATTGATGATATTGCGGAAGGGAGTAAACTCATTGTCGCCCTGGGTGCTGTCCACCCCATCGTTTACGGCAATAAAGTGAACATCATGCTCCGGGAACATGATCTCGGTATACATACCCACCTGCAGATAATCACGGCCAAAACGGGACATATCTTTGATGATGACCCGTTTGACGATCCCTGCCTCCACATCGGCAATCATTTCCTGGAAACCAGGCCGATTGAAGGTTGTTCCCGAAATGCCGTCATCAATGTAAAAGCGGAAGTTGGTGTACCCGTGTTCAAGAGCGTACTTCTGTAAAATTTTCTTTTGGTTGATGATACTGTTGCTGTCGCCCTGCAATTCATCGTCACGCGATAAACGGCAGTACAAAGCGGTAACAGCTTCGACGCTCATAGCGTTGTAAGGGAATTGAAGCGCGGCAGCGGTGTTTGACTGATGAAACATAATAACCTCCAATCTGGCAGTCAAACACGGTATGAAGTTCTATCTTCATTCTACCGCGCTTTGTTGGATTTGTCTGCCTATGGAGGTCAAATTACAGCAGCTTTTTTTCGGATATCATCCTTGATAAGCCGCTCTATTTTAGAAACTACACCGTCTTTTGTTTGTTCAAGGAAGAACGAATTGACGGTGAAGGTTGTATTTCCGATTTTCTTTTCGCTCCGCACTGGCGGGGCATATTTGTTTTCAAAGATTCTATCTTCTTGCATAGGTTAACCCCTTTCATTATTTGCAAGTTGATAAGCAATAAAAGAGGCAAAACGGACGGCTGCTGGCACAGCTCCACGGGAGTCTAACCCCGGCCCATGCTGATGGGTGCGGCGCACAATGCTTTGTGGGCGTTCAATGCGCGAGTATCTTTAACCCTGCCCGTGTGTCATCGCCCACAAGCTGCCACGCTCGCTTTGCGGTCTGGTGCTGTTCGCTCGCCCGTTACAGTGGTCCCGTCCTGCGGACTTGAAACGAGGTCATGGCGCACCGACCGTATGGCTCGGCACAAACAGGAATGTATCCGTTTGTCTTATGCTGCACCGCTGGCCTCCCAACGGGCTTTCTTTGTCAAGGTGCGGGGCACCGCGCGGAAAGGGGAACACGCAACGCCCCATTCCCGGATCAGTTCAGGTCAAAATCCAGGATGGCGATAATCAGCTTCGTTTCCAGCCTGCGGCGCAATTCTTCATCCACATAGGAATAAGGGCAGCCATGGACGTCATAGCTTGTCCTGGTGGAAAGCGCTGCTATGTAGCCGGAATAGTGGCGGATCACCGTGTTTACCGCGTCCGGCTCTCCCCGGACAGCGGCGGCGATGATAGGGTAAGGAAGCAGGGCCGCCCGTGTGCTTGCAGATTTAACCATCTACATCACCTCCCATCAGCTCCTTTAGCAGCCGATAGGCTTTCTGCCTGCGGGCGTTGACCGTCCGGCGTGCCATGTTCATACGCTCGGCGATCTCGCGGTCTGCCATGTCCAGGAAGAAGTACATCAGGAGGATGTCCCTTCCATCCTGGGGCAACGCGTTCAGCGCCTCGGCCAGCCGGTCATCCTCGATCAGGATCACATCCTCCCCCCGACAGGGAAGAAAGTGTATTCCCAGGGATACCGGTCATAGGACGCAAGCTGCTCCATCGAATCCTCCGGCAGCTCGCTGAAAGCGACTTCGCGCGACTGCCTGCGGCTGATCTCCCGATAACCGTTGTAGGCCTCGCACTTCAACACTTTCTTGCAGAAGCTGTCAAAGGCGTGCTGCTTGTGTTCGTAGTGGCGGTCAGGTGTCATTGTCTCACCTCCCTTCTTGCCGGGAGGCAGGTCATTACTTCCCCTTTCGCCCACTACTCGTCTGCCGGAGGCACCTTTTGGCTGGTTCCCCTGGAAAAATTTCAAAAAAATATTTTTGCTGCTCATTGTATGTGCTCCTTTCGTTTCGTTCGGGTTGACAGGACCGGATCAAAACGGAAGGGGCGGGGAGCGGCACCGGGGTAACAAAAAAGCGCCCGGACAGCAGAAAGCTATTCGAGCGCAAAAAGTACGATATTCAGTTAAAAAGCAACGATTTTCGCATCCATCGTTAGACTGTACCCACTGGACAGCCTGGACTTTTTTGACGGTTGCGAAAATACAGTCAGAATTTGTCGGCGGTCAGATCGCATCATGGCAGCTCCCTCCTGTAAGCCGCCGTATCTGCCAGCGCAGCGCGTCATCTCTTTTGAGGGCAAAAAAGAACGGCGGCCTTGAAATGTCCTTCAAAAACCGCCGATGGGGAATCAAACCTTAAAATAGGCGCACGAAATTATCTGCCCCGGTCAACGGTTTTTTTTCTTTCCCCGGACGGGCAGATAACTTATTATGCAGAGCGGAGCCGGTGTGCGCTAATCGGTTTCCCGCATTTTTCCTTAACTTCTGAAAGGATGTATCACTGATTACATGTTCTATCCGGCAAGCGTCCTGCTCCGCCGTTTCTCTGTCTACGCCAGCAGCCACAAGCTGCTCCGTAAAGAATTGATGGCGTTCATAGATTTTCTCTGCCACCTCCCGGCCTATATCGGTCAGGTGGAGAAATCCATCCTCGTCCATTGTCAGAAAGCCGCCATCCCGCAGAACGCCCACCGCATGACTGATACTCGGCTTTGAAAAGCCCATGTGCCGGGCAAGATCAATGGAGCGGACCATGCCCTGCTTCTTTTGAAGAATCAGCACAGCCTCCAGATAATCCTCCCCAGACGCATGAATCTTCATCAGTTCCTCCTTTATGCTTATTGTTGAATCCTCCAGCCCTCAGCCTGTTCCCGAATCTTAATAAATTCCTGATAGGTTCCCCTTTGAGCCAGCAATTCCTTATGGGTTCCTTTCTGCACGACGGTTCCACCATCAATGACAAGAATTTGATCCGCATTTTCAATCGTCGCCAGTCTATGGGCAATCGTTATGATTGTTTTACCATGTGTCAGTGCGGAAATAGCCTCTTGAATCAAATGCTCATTCTCTGGGTCAATGCTGGCCGTGGCCTCGTCCAAAATGACAATCGGCGCATCTTTCAGCATGGCTCTGGCAATCGAAATCCGCTGCTTTTCACCGCCGGAAAGAGAAGAACCGCCCTCCCCAATGACGGTATCATATCCATCTGGCAAGGCCATAATAAAGTCATGGCAGCGCGCTTCTTTTGCAGCGGCAATCATCTGTTCCTCCGAAGCGTCCGGGCTGCCGAATTTGATATTGTTACGGATTGTATCCCGGAACAGATATACGTTCTGGAACACCATACTGATATTTTTTAGTAAGCTGTCACAGGTAAATTCTCGAATATCTGTTTCTCCTAAAGTGATTTTTCCGGCGTCAACATCATAAAAGCGTGCAATCAGGCTGCACAGGGTAGACTTGCCGCTCCCGGAGGGACCTACAATCGCTGTTGTGGTATTCTGCGGAATCGTGAAATTCACATCATGCAATACAGTCCGTTTATCGTAACCAAAGGATACATCCTGAAAAGTAATGTCATACGAGGTCGGTGTAATATCTTTTCCGTCTTGGTCGATATATTCTGCATTTTCCAGAGCTTCCAGCTTATTCATAGCGGAATCTATAAGACCCAGCATGTGAGCCGCGTCGTTAATGTTTTCCACACTTCCAAAGATTACGAAAGAAAACAGAACAAACATCAGGAAATAAGCAAGACTCATTTGCCCGTTAAGTGTCTGCCATGCACAGATAAACACAATCCCCATAGATGCCAGTTTTAAGGAGAACAGATGCAAGCAGTTAAATGGCGTATAGCCTTTTTCTACTTTGATATGAATATTTTTCAAATCCGTATTTGCCTTGCGGAAACTTTCGATAGAAGCCCCTTCCTGTCCGAACGATTTAACGATGGACAGCCCGCGGATATATTCAATCGCAGAGCCAGACATATCCTCCATGGCCTGGTGCGTGATAGCAGCGGTCTTTTCACTATGCCTGCTGATACCATGTAAGGCCAATGAGGAAAAGGCAACGCCGACAACAGAAATCACTGCTGCGGCTGGACTCAGGAAAAGGAAACACAGGAGAATTGCAATAAACTTTGCATATCCGTTGATGATGATGTCAACCATCTTCATTCCCTGCAATTCAAGTGTGGATAGCTCCGTGGTAACACCTGTCAGAATATCGCCCACGCTGTTTTTAGAAAAATATCCCAGAGGAACCCTTTTCAGCACATCGCCTAAATGGATTCGCTGCCCTGCGGCTACTTCATAACCAATGCTTTCCTGCAACACCGCCCGCAAATAAGAGAGTAGAAAGTTAAGCGCAATCGAGCCAACAATAATCCAAAGCGTCTGCCAGATCAGGGAGGATTCTATTGTGTTGCCTGCCCAATAAGCTGCGATTGCTTTATCAAGGGCATAAGCGGCAGCCATTGTAGGGATCGCCGTAGACAGGCTGCTGAAAAAGGAAAAAACAGAGCCAAGATAGAGGCGTCCCTTATATTTCCCCGCCCATTTAATGATCCGTTTCATAGACTTAAACATGAGCGGCCACCTCCTTCTTTTCACTCACAGACCAATTCTTCGCCCCGATGTGGGCTTTCCACATATCCGCATAAAGCGGACACCGCTTCAACAATTCTTTCTGCTTTCCGCAATCCACAATCCGGCCTTTTTTCAACACGACAATCTGATCTGCGTTCTGAATGGTGGAAAGGCGGTGGGCGATCACAAGAAGAGTTTTACCCTTTGATAACGCCATGATAGATTTCTGAATTTTATCTTCGTTCTGCGGGTCAGTAAATGCTGTCGCTTCATCCAAAATAACAATCGGGGCATTTTTGAGGATCGCCCTCGCAATCGCAATTCGCTGTTTTTCGCCGCCGGACAGCCTCTTTCCGGCATCACCGGCAGGGGTATCATATCCTTTGTCCAAACGCACAATAAATTCATCACAGCAGGCCGCTTTCGCCGCCGCATATACTTCTTCATCTGTGGCGTTTGGATTTCCAAGACGGATGTTTTCTTTCAGGGAGCAATTAAACAGGAAGTTATCCTGCGTCACAAAACTGACCAGTTCGGAAAGCTGGCGTATAGACAACTCTTTGATATTCTTCCCCCCGATGGTAATGTTGCCGCCTGTCACGTCCCAAAACCTTGCAATCAGACGGGCAATCGTTGATTTACCGCCGCCAGACGGTCCTACAAGTGCCGTAAAACTTCCCTCTGGCAATTCCAGGTTCACATCATGCAACACTTCATTTTGCTCGGAACCGTCATAGGAAAAGGTTACATGCTTCAACGCAATATCATTGTGAGGAATAGATACGATTTTCCCTGAATCCGGCAGTACAGGCAGGTTCAAAAGTTCATTTGCCGCCTCTACTGCATATTCCATAGACTTTGCTTCGTTAATGAAAGTGGTTGCTTTCATCAACGGTCCAACAATGCTGAGGGAAAGGATAATCCCCATTGCAAGCTCCGCAGGGGAGATACTTCCATTCTGCACCAGCAAAAGGCCGACAGGAAGAACCCCCAGGAGCGTTGTGGGCATAATCGCCATCATAAGGTTCATCGATTTCCATGTACTCTTAAACCATGCCAAGGTAAACTCTTTGAACGACTGGACAGCATTAACAAATTTTTCATAGGAGCTTGTGCTTTGGTTAAAGGCCTTTACAACCTCGATACCTTCCACATACTCGATAATAATACTGTTGACGTGGTTATTTGCCTCCATATAAGCGGCGTACTGGCTGTTATAGTTCCTCATAAGGAAAAACATAGGAATCATGGCCAGCACCGGAGCAATCAGAACCGCCAATCCCATGCGCCAGTCAATGACCATCATCCAGGTAAAAATTGCAACAGGGAGTAGGAGGTTAGAAGTCAATTCCGGGATCATGTGTGCCAAAGGCGGCTCTAAATCCTCCACCTTATCCATGATGATATTTTTCAGATAGCCGATTCGCCGCCCCATCACTTCGCCGAGAGGCGCTTTCATCAGCCGGTCCGCAATTTTAAGCCGGATTCCTTCCAAAATGGTATAGGCTGAAATATGCGCCAGGATCGTAGAGATTCCATGGCAGGCAACCCGCAGCAGGTAGCCCGCTGCTCCAACCAGACACCAAATCAGAATGCCATTCAGGGTCACATTCTGATTGATAAATGCCAGCAGGATTTCATATACAGCCCAAAAAGGAATAAACCCTCCTGCAACGCTCAGAATGGCGCAGAATACCGAAAGAGCCATTTTCCCCTTGCATGGTGCGGCGAAGGAAAACAGAATTTTCACCCAATTATCTTTTTGCTGCTTCATTACAATCACCTTCCTTCTTTTTAGTCAGCAAAGAAAAAAGGATGGGTAGTCTTTGCTAACCATCCTCATTGTAGCAGTATTCAATTCTTCTTTCCTCTCCAAAACGGCATTTATGCACCGTTTAGAAAAAAGATTTTCGGTATTCCATCGGCGTCTGCCCTATCACCTGCCGGAAAGCTGTTGCAAATTTACTGGGGCTTTCATATCCCACAGCTCCGGCAATTTCCGCAATCCCTTTTTTGGAATCCTGCCGGAGCATTGTGGCAGCAACGTTCATCCGATAACGGCGAAGATAGGAATACATGGAATCTCCGTATATTTCCTTAAAGCAGGTTTTCATCCCCGTCAATGAAATCTGGAATCGTTCAGCTAATTCATCCATCGTGTAATGCTCCTGCAAATTTGCCGTAATAAGATCATGGATCGCTTTGATTTTTTCTACCTGCCCTTTATAGAAATAAGGGCGATCTTCTTTGGAATCAGAAAACTGCAAAGCGTCCAGATATAAAAGCAGCTCCAGGGCTTTTACTTTATAGTAGTCACCTTTGATCTGCTGCGGGACAAAGTAAAGCTCTGAAAAAATATGTTCAATTCCTGGCTCATTATGAATCACAAACGGTTTCTTGTCATTGCAATACTTTTTTTGAAGCTCGTACAAATCAACAGAAAATCCGCCAAAAAAGTCTTTCAGCGCCGGCACAGCAATGTCCAGATCAAATCCCAGGGTCATCCCATGATAGTGGCAGAGTGGAAAGCAGAACCGTCCCGAATGGGAACGCCGGTCATCCACACGCATCTCATGCTCTTGCAAATAGCTATACGCATTATTGCCAATCTCGCTTTCGATCCGTCCCTCCCTGCAATGGTCTATATAGAGAAGCGAACTGTCCGTACTACTCTGAAAGTAGGAGGTACATTCTTTCAGGTGCATATCGCTATACATCACAAAAGCGCCATCAAAAATTTTGTGGGCTGTCATGGTTCCCTCGCCGCTCTCGTCAAAAAGCTGCAGGACAACGCAATCCTCAGTTTCAATGACATTTTTAACATTTGAGCCGCAGTTTATTTTACCATCAAACAGTTTGATTTCCGCCGCCTCCTTCCATCATAAAGAAATTAAATAACCGTTCTCGTCCTTCCGTATCCTGGAGGAAATAGTTTTCTTCCAATCTGCCGTTTTCCAGATGGATCACATAATTGCAGCACCTGAGTATAAATTCAGGATCATGGGTCACAATCACAATGGTTTTTCCTGAATCGGCAAGTCCTTTGACCGAATCGGCCACCTGCCTCATGTGAAAGAGATCAAGGCCGCTGGTAGGTTCGTCAAATAGTATAACCGGACGTTCAGAGGCAATCGCAGAAGCAATCGCCACACGTTGTTTTTGCCCTCCCGAAAGCCCCATGGGATGGCAGGCTTTGTACGGGAGCAAATCCATTTCTGTCAAGATAGCCTCTGCCTTTGCCACATTTTCAGGCGATTCATCGGAATCTTTCCCCGGCATACTTAACAGGACTTCCTCTAAAACGCTCTCCGTAAAAAGCTGATGATTTACATCCTGCATGACCATATAGCATAGCTTCAGCCGCTGTTTGCTTGAATAGGAAGTACCATCTTTTTCGAGGATACCTTTACATCTTTTTTCCAATCCGCATAAGCAACGGGATAGTGTCGTTTTTCCGGCTCCATTGTGCCCGATGACCGCCGTTACATTTCCGGCAGGAAGCTCTATATTTTCCAGAGAAAGCGTTTCCGGCTGTTTCTTGTATGCGAAATGGAAGTGGTTCAGTTTCCATATCCCCTGCCCTGAATGTAGACTGGCAGGCTCAATGTCTGCAAACTCACCCAGGCCAAGAGGCCGTAATCCCATTTTAGCTTTTTCCGCCGCCGGAATCAACTGAAATTCCGGCAAAGTATAATCCCCTTGTATTTCCCCATCGCTTAAATATATGATCCTGTCTGCCAGATCATAAAGATAGTAGAGCCGGTGCTCCGCAATAATAATTGTTTTGCCCTGTGACTTCAATATTTTTAACAGTTTCCGAAAATCAGCGATGGAATAGGCGTCAAGGTTGGAAGATGGCTCGTCCAAAACAAATACATCCGGTTCCACAGCGGCGGCAGATCCACAGGCGATTTTTTGCTTTTCCCCACCGGAAAGGGAGAAAACACTTCTGTCCAGCAGATTTGTAAGGTTCAACTGCTCTGAGACCAGCTTTACCCGCTTTCGGATTTCTGCTTCTTCCAATCCATGGTTTTCACATCCAAAGGCAATTTCGCTGGTCGTATCCACATTAAAAAATTGAGAACGTGGATTCTGAAAAACAGAACCCACTTTTTTTGATATATCAAACAGGGAAAGCCCGCTCATATCTTCTCCATCAAGCATGACAGTGCCTTCCAGCTTTCCATCGTAATAATGAGGAATCAGTCCGTTAAACAGCCGTGTCAGTGTGGTTTTACCGCAGCCCGATGTTCCGCAGAGCAGTACAAAATCCCCGTCGTTAATAGACAGGTCAATATTTCTTAATGTTCCGTGTCCTTTCCTGTCCCCAATGTCAGTTTCATTTGGAGGGTAGGAAAAAGAAACTTTTTTACATTCGATCATAGGCCTACCTCCCTGTAATCATCGTGACAATAGGAATTGCAAAAGCCACCACACATAGCAGCAGGAAAAAAACATCCTGCACATGAAAGCCGATTTCGCAGATGTTTGTCCTCTTGACCGGACCGCCCAATCCTCTTGTCAGGGCTGCCGCATTTAATTCTTCCCCGATCTTGACGGAACACATGATAACAGGGACAAGCCTGTATTCCAGCATTGCACTGGCTTTGCCCCCGCCAAAACGGATTCCTCTCATTTTCATAGCGTCCCCTATGGCATTATATTCTTCTACAACAGTAGGGAAAAATCGGAATATCACGGACATAGGAATGATGATCTGCTCCGGTAAATGCAGCTTCTTCATGGAGGCAACAAACTCGCTGACCGTCGTTGTCCTGACCGTGATGTATCCCATCATAATCCCCGGCACAAACCGCATAAAGAAACCGCAGATTGCAACAACAAGAAAGTTAGGAAGGCCGGACAGGTGGGGGAGCGCCCATAGTTGCAATATATAGCTGCCGCCATATAAAACAAAATAGATAACCGATCCCTTCCACGATTTTTCCGTGAGCAGCAGGATCAATGGAACAGCAGCCAAAATAGGAGCAAACTGTTTAGAAGCAGCCCCACCTCCGCCGCTCAAGACAAAGAGGGCAATCGTGATAAGCAATGCCAACTTTGTCCGAGGGTCTAACGACAGGCCGGTTTCCTTTTTTTTGCTTGCTAACAATTCACGGCGCATTATGCAATACCCGCACGCTTAAAGTGCTTTTTGAAAATTTTCTGGCCGATCACACCGCCGATCACGCCGCAAACGAATCCGGCAATCAAAAGAAGGGGGAGCGTATATGCCGAGATATAGCTCATAATGGAATCTGCATACTCTTGTCCATAACCGCTGATTAGCTGCTGATAGTAGCTGTCCCGTGTTGCAACAATGGGGATGTAGTTTCCGATGATCCACATAGAAAAAACACCATGCGATATGATTCCTTTTTTTGCACTCTTATAATCGCCGGATTTCAAAACAAGATCAGCCAGGACACCGAACACGGCACCGGTAATAATGCTCCAATACCCCATGCCGGTCAGCAACATTAAAATACCGCAGATCAGTCCTGTCAGCGATACCATTCCAAACTTCTGGACTTTAGAATAATACAGCATCATTACGATTCCGCCAATCAGCGGAACCAGCACGATCAGAAGCGGAAGAAAAATAGGGATAAATCCCAGCATGGCAATCGCCATCATCACCACAAAATAGATCGCAGTGAAGATTCCAACATTGATAAGGTCTTTTCCTTGTAGTTTATTCATTATTTGGTCCTCCTGTTTGCTTTTGTGTTAGCACCAACTAACCGCATTTCAGTATAGCAGATATGTCGGTATGTTTCTTCTCCAAAAAGGCATTTTCGCTCCAAATAGACAATTACTTTACTCTTGCTATCTTTGCGGGGAATGATTGTCTGCGTGTGAGCGTGAACATAGAACTATCCCACATTGAAAAGCGGCGGTTCTTGCATAATTTGAAATGGAAACAGCCAAAATCACCGCTTCAAATTGTAGTATTAGTAGAGGGAGAAATAGAAGGTAGGGTAACGATAGCAAGCACAGCAAGCGAGTACCCGCTTGCGAATTTTGAGATTTTCAGGTCCCTTGCCCGAAAATTCAAAATTGCTTGTTGGGATAGTCCCAAACCCTTATAAAGAACGGAGGCGGCGCAT
>ENA-OQDL01000798-OQDL01000798.1-human-gut-metagenome-genome-assembly--contig:-NODE-798-length-18261-cov-3.917227_pt1 | contig 18261 bp, 23 predicted proteins | sample MGYA00242782_ERZ504609 | MGnify/ENA primary metagenome ERZ504609 (study PRJEB26092, sample SAMD00036320) | human gut metagenome | host: Homo sapiens | study: EMG produced TPA metagenomics assembly of... | reverse complement strand
AGGGGTAAAATTCTGCGTTAGGTTTTCAAAATTTGACTGTCTGAGGCGTATGCCGAGTTTCAAATTTTGAAAGCCTGCTTTTAGCAGAATTTTGCCCCTTTAGAATTGACCCGCCGATGGAACCTGAGCAGGAACGCCTTTCCAAGCTTTATTCCGGTTCGGGTATCCACAGCCTTCCTGAATTAAATCCCAATTTAATTAAATCCCAATTTTATGCACCTTCTCATCATCCGTAATAAATATCGCCTCCACTCCATCCATACTCTGGATCAGTTCCATTCCTTTCTCGTATCCCAGTAGAAAGCAGGTTGTGCTGAGTGCATCTGCTTTTGTAGAAGAGTCTGTGATGATCGATACACTGTAAAGATTGTTCTCGCACGGATATCCGGTTCGTGGATCCAGGATGTGATGATATAGTTTTCCGTTTTTCTTAAAATACCGTTCATAGATTCCGGAAGTTACAACTGTCTGGTCTTTTAACTGTACAGAGGTGATAGCTTCGCCGGATTCATCGAAAGGTTTCTGGATTCCGATGTTGTATTTGCTTCCGTCGGGTTTGGTGCCGATGACATCAACATTTCCTCCAAGATTGATGATCGCATGTTTTATCCCTTGCTTTTTGAGATATGTTTTCACCTGGTCGGCAATGTATCCTTTGGCGATGGCTCCCAGATCGATGCCGGCTTCGGGATCTTCCAGTGTAACGGTGTTATCCTGAATGTCGACCTTTGTGTAATCAACGTGGCTTACGGCCTGGGCAATGGCATCGGAAGATGGAACCGTTGGTTTATCTGCCTTGAAATCCCAGAGAGCCGATACCGGTTCAATGGTGAGATCAAAGGCACCGCCGGAAAGTTCGCTGTAATGGATACCCTCCTGAATAAGATTGGCCGTTTCGGAAGAGACAGTGAAGGGCTGACCGTTTGCGTGGTTTAATTTATAAAGTTCACTGTCTGTATTGGTGGTGGAGAACATTGTGTCATATTTTTCGCAAAGTTTCTTCAGACCATCCAGAATACTTTCATCTGCAGGATCAAGGATCTGGATCTTGATGACAGTGTCAAAGAGCATGTCGGTATAAGTAAGATCCTGATCGGTCTGTGTACTGCTTTTTGCGCCGGAACATCCGGTCAAGAGAAGAGCAGAGGCAGTGAGAACCGCACTGAGTGTTTTTATGATATTATTTTTTTACATTTCATAATACTAATAACCTCGTAGTTGATGATTTTCTATCATGTATTTACATAACTTGTAGTATAACATGAAAAAAAATCAGATGCAAACCAAACATATTTTCTTTTTTGTTGAATGGGACAATTTCTTGTGATAGAATAGTACCGTTAGTGGACAAGGAGAGAACGTATGAATTGGAAGAAAAAAGATGCGGTTCTTATATTGACAGTTCTTTTGATTGCCGGTGCAGCTTTCGGTGTACATGAATTTGCCGGCGGGGATGGAGCTGATACCGTGACTGTGAAGGTGGATGGTAAGGTGACAGGAACCTATCCGCTCGCAAAGGATCAGAAGATTAGGATCAATGGCGGTACGAATATACTTACGATAAAGAACGGAAAAGCGAAGATGACGGATGCAGACTGTCCGGATCAGTTGTGTGTACATCAGAAAGCAGCTTCAAAGAATCATGAGAGCATTATCTGTCTGCCAAATAAAGTAGTGGTTGAGGTAGACGGAAGTGAAGAAAATGAATTCGATGCAGTGGCAAATTAGGAGGGACATTGTGAAGAACAGAGTGGCATATTTTGGAGTGTTTACGGCACTGGCGCTGATATTCAGCTATGTGGAGACGCTGATCCCTATCAATTTCGGAATCCCGGGAGTGAAGCTCGGGCTTGCGAATCTGGTGATCGTGATCGCGTTATATAAGATGAAGCTGACGGAGGTATATCTGTTGTCTGTGGTCAGAGTATTACTGTCCGGATTCATATTTGGAAATTATTTCAGTATTATTTACAGCCTGGCCGGTGGATTGTTAAGTCTGACGGTAATGGCACTCTTGAAGAAGAGCAAAGGATTCAGTGTGATGGGAATCAGTGTGGCGGGTGGAGTGTTCCACAATGTGGGACAGCTGATCGTTGCAATGCTTGTGGTGGAGACATTCAGTGTCGGTTATTATTTCCCGGCGCTTCTGGTCGCAGGACTGATTACCGGACTGGTGATCGGGATCGTGTCGGCGGAAATGTTGAAGAGAATTAAGAATATACAGTTTTGATGGAGGAACTATGATTACATATATACGTGGAATTCTGGAAGGAATGGAAGAAGACAAGGTCATTGTAGATGTCGGCGGTGTCGGATATGGAATCTACATGGCAGGAACCGCAATGGGCAGGCTTCCGGCTCTTGGAAAAGAAGTAAAGATCCACACCTATCTGCATGTAAAGGAAGATCTGATGCAGTTATATGGCTTTCTTACCAGGGATGAACTCCGTGTATTCCGGCTTTTGATCGGTGTCAGCGGGATCGGACCGAAAGGAGGTCTTGGGATTCTTTCGGCACTCGGACCCGATGATCTGAGATTTGCGGTTGCGTCGAATGATGTAAAGGCAATACAGGCGGCACCGGGAATCGGTAAAAAGACGGCGGAGAAGCTGATTCTGGAATTAAAAGACAAGTTGAAGCTGGAGGATGCGCTTGAGAATACCGTGAATGCAGTGCAGAACACGGCGGATACATCTGCAGGCATGGCAAATGAGATGACAGGAGAAGCGGTACAGGCACTGGTTGCACTCGGGTATGGCAATACCGAGGCATTAAAAGCAGTCAGACAGGTAGAGATTACGGAAGAAATGAGTGTGGAAGATGTTCTCCGTCAGTCTCTGAAATATATGTTGTAGAAGGTAAGGCAGACAGATGAGCAGAAGAATTATGACGACTGAGAATCTGGAAGAAGATGTCAGGATCGAGAATCATTTAAGACCTCAGCTTCTGGAAGATTACATTGGTCAGGCAAAAGCAAAAGAAATGCTGAAGATTTATATTGAAGCGGCAAAGGCGAGGGGCGAGGCACTGGATCATCTCTTGTTCTATGGACCTCCGGGACTTGGAAAGACGACACTTGCGGGAATCATTGCCAATGAGATGAATGTAAATATGAAGATCACATCAGGACCGGCGATCGAAAAGCCGGGAGAGATGGCGGCAATCCTGAATAACCTGCAGGAAGGGGATGTCCTTTTTGTAGATGAGATCCACCGCCTGAACCGTCAGGTGGAGGAAGTGCTGTATCCGGCAATGGAAGACTATGCGATCGATATTATGATCGGAAAGGGTGCTTCGGCAAGATCGATCCGTCTGGATCTTCCAAAATTCACCCTGGTAGGGGCAACGACAAGGGCAGGTATGCTGACAGCGCCTTTGAGGGACCGCTTCGGTGTGGTGACCAGGATGGAATATTATACGGTCGAAGAACTGAAGATGATCATTTTACGTTCGGCAAAGGTTCTGGAAGTCGGGATTGATGAAAATGGTGCATATGCGATGGCGAGACGTTCGCGGGGGACTCCGAGACTTGCCAATCGTCTGTTAAAGCGTGTCCGGGATTTTGCCCAGGTGAAATATGACGGCTACATCACAGAAGAAGTGGCGGATTATGCACTGGATCTTCTGGATGTGGATAAGGAAGGTCTGGATCAGACGGACAGAGGGATCCTTATGGCTATGATCGGGAAATTCGGCGGCGGCCCGGTCGGATTGGAGACGCTTGCGGCATCGATCGGAGAAGATCCGGGTACGATTGAGGATGTATATGAGCCATATCTGTTGAAGAATGGGTTTATTCAGAGAACTCCAAGAGGAAGAGTCGTGACGGATGCGGCATATGCTCATCTGGGAATTTGTAAGGAAAATGAATAAAATAGTTGGTTTTTCTTACAGATTAGTTTATAATAGTTATCAGAAATTATGAAAGTTCGAGGAGGCTTCTTATGGCATCATCAAAAAACTATACAGAAGTATTAATAGGAGGAAAGGTTTTTACTTTAAGTGGATTTGAAAGTGAAGACTATTTACAGAAAGTTTCTACATATCTGAACCATAAGCTGGACGAATGCAGCAATAGTGAGGGATATCGCAAGCAGAGCGCAGAGACCAGAAGTATTCTGCTGGCGCTGAACATTGCGGATGATTACTTTAAGGCGAAGAAGCAGGGCGGTACACTGGAAAGTGATATCGAGGCAAAAGATAAAGAGATGTATGACTTAAAGCATGAACTGATATCCGTTCAGATCAAGCTGGAGAATGCAGAGAAAGCGATGGACAAGCTGAAGGAAGAGAATAAGGAACTTCAGATGAAGATCGTACAGCTGGAAACAGAGATTAAGAATAATAAGTAAGAATTAGGCTGTCGCACGACAGCCTTTTTTACAAGAAAGAAAAGACAGGATAAGAGACTATGAACAGAGTGGTAGAGATATTGGCACCGGCAGGTTCGATGGAATGCCTGCAGGCAGCAATAGCCGCAGGTGCGGATGCAGTATACCTTGGCGGTACCAGATTTGGAGCAAGGGCATATGCACAGAATCTTTCGGAAGAAGATATGGTGCAGGCAATTGAATACGTACATATTCACGGGAGAAAGATATATATGACGGTGAATACACTTCTGAAAGACAGGGAGATGGAGGAATTGTATGCATATCTGCTTCCGTATTACAGAGCAGGACTGGATGGAGTGATCGTACAGGATATCGGTGCAGTAAAGTTTATCAGAGAGCATTTTCCAAAGATGCCGGTACATGCAAGTACACAGATGACCATTACCAATACGCTCGGAGCGGATCATATAAAACAATACGGAATCACGAGAGTCGTGCCGGCGAGAGAACTTTCGCTTGGGGAAATCCGTGATATGAAGAGACAGACGGGACTGGAGATGGAATGTTTTGTACATGGAGCACTGTGCTATTGTTATTCCGGACAGTGCCTTCTGAGCAGTATGATCGGCGGACGGAGCGGCAACAGAGGACAGTGCGCACAGCCGTGCCGTCTTCCTTATCAGATAGATGGAAAGAAACCGGCAGATCTGATGAGTCTGAAGGATCTGTGTACAATAGACATTTTGCCGGAACTGATCGATGCGGGGGTTGATTCATTTAAGATAGAAGGAAGAATGAAGCAGCCGGAATATGTCTATACGGTTGTAAAGATGTATCGGAAATATGCGGATCATTATCTTAAGCTTCAGAAAGAAGGAAAAGACAGATCGGCATACCGGGTGTCAGAGGCTGATAAACGGGAACTGCTTGCTGCTTACCAGAGGCGTGGTTATTGTGAGGGCTACTATCATCAGCATAACGGCAGAGATATGATATCATTGAAGCGTCCGAAGAATGCCAAAGATGGCAACACTGAGGAAAAATCCGTGGCAGGATATAAAAGTACAAGAAAAATTAATGGTATTTTAACATTTTCTGTCGGAAAGCGTGCTAAACTAACAGTATCGTATGGCAATATTACCGTGGAATGTATTGGTCAGGAAGTTCAGGAAGCGCAAAAGCAGCCGTTGGATCCGAAAAGAATTGAAAAACAGATGAGAAAGACCGGCAATACAGAGTTTGTGTTTGAACGTCTGAAGATCCATACAGAAGGAAATGTGTTCCTGCCGATGCAGGCGCTGAATGAACTGCGAAGAGAAGGAATCAAAGAACTGACAGAGAAGATACAGATGCAATACCGGAGAGAAGAAGCGGATTGTGAGACAGAAACAAAAAAAACCGTGGAAAAGAACAGCACCGGAAAGGAATGCAGTATATCTGCGTCTGTGCAGTCAAAAGCACAGCTTGAGGCAGCGGTAAACAGCGGAGTACGGTGTGTGTATCTGGATGAGGAGATAGAATTTGAACGTGAAAACGGCGTACAGTATTTCCTTGCGATGCCATACATTTTCAGGGAACGTACGATCCGCAGATATGAACGTATGTATGCAAAAATCGAGGAAAAATATGATGGCATACTGATTCGCAACTGGGAGAGTTATGCGTGGCTCAGACAACATGCATACCAAAAAGAAATCCGCAGTGATTATAATCTCTACATTTTTAATCAAAAAGCAAAAGAAGAGTTGAAGGATCTGGGGATCGGACAGGGAACAGCACCGGTGGAATTGAATGATCGTGAGCTGGCAGAACTTGGGATAGAAGAACAGGCATTTATCGCATATGGATACCAGCCGGTGATGGTCAGTGCGGGCTGTATAAAGAAGACCAGTGCTTCCTGTGACGGAAAAGGCGGAGTACTTACGATTTCTGACCGTTATCAGAAGGAGTTTACAGTCAGATGCTATTGCAGAGACTGTTATAATGTAATGTATAATTCAGCACCGTTGTTCCTGGCGGATAAGGCGGAAGAGATCAGAAAGCTGATGCCTGCACAGATACGGCTGGATTTTACAGTTGAGAATAAAGAACAGGTAAGAGAAATCTGTAAGATATATATGAATGCATTTACAGAAGGAAAAAAGATGGAACCTCAGATACGGGAGTATACGAGGGGGCATTTTAAAAGAGGAGTAAAGTAGGTGGAAAGTTGGTAAACATAATTGTACAGTTATCAAAATATCTGATGATACTGATGATCACAGTGTATACGTATCTGTGTTTCAGTATCTTCGGATATTATGATCCGGATAAAAAAGAAACGTTGTCTCAGGAAGCAGAATGTGCTGATGTTTGTGATGCATCTGACGGCATTTCTTGTGATGTATCTGGCAAAAAAAAGATACAAAGATTCTGGCATTGTATCTGATGCAGGTGACGCTTCTTGGAGGAACGATCCTGTTGTATAGCTTTATTTATCCGAAAGTATCACGTCTGGTTGTAAATAATATGTGTATGCTGCTCAGCATCGGTTTTATCATGATCACCAGACTGAATTATGATAAGGCTGCGAAACAGTATCTGATCGCGGCAGCAGGAATTGTGCTCTGCCTTGTGATTCCGATCATTATCCGAAAAGCACGTTTTCTGTCGGAATGGAGAATTCTTTACGGAATTATCGGTATCGTGTCGCTGGCGGTAGTAGTGGTTGTAGGTAAGGTGTCTTATGGTGCAATGCTTGGCTTTACGGTTGCCGGAATCAACATCCAGCCATCAGAACTTGTGAAGATTGTCTTTGTGTTCTTCGTGGCATCGAGTTTTAAGCGTTCTACAGAATTTAAAGATATTGTGGTGACGACGGCAGTTGCAGCATTTCATGTGTTGATCCTTGTGGCATCTAAGGACCTTGGTGCGGCGCTTATTATTTTCGTCGTATATCTGGTCATGTTATATGTGGCAACACATCAGCCGCTTTATATTCTCGCAGGACTTGGTGCGGGAAGTGCCGGAGCAGTTGTGGCGTATCATCTGTTTACGCACGTTAAGACGCGTGTAAATGTATGGAGAGACCCGTTTGGAACATATGATAAAGGCGGTTATCAGGTAGCACAGTCATTATTTGCCATCGGGACCGGCGGATGGTTCGGAGCGGGACTTTATCAGGGACAGCCGGACACGATTCCGGTATCGGCAGAGGACTTCATCTTTTCTGCAATTTCAGAAGAGATGGGGCTGATCTATGCGATGTGTCTGATACTGATCTGTGTGAGCTGTTATGTGATGTTCTTAAATATCGCAATGCAGCTGCATAATCTGTTTTATAAGATGGTAGCGCTGGGACTTGGTACCTGTTATATATTCCAGGTGTTTTTAACGATCGGAGGAGCGACAAAGTTCATTCCGTCAACAGGTGTAACACTTTCGCTGGTAAGCTATGGCGGAAGTTCTCTGATCAGTACGCTGATCATGTTTGCAATTATCCAGGGACTGTATATTTTAAGAGAAGACGAGGAAGAGGATATTGAGAGAAGGAAGAAAGAACGGTTACGAGCAAAGAGAAGCCGACAGGAGAGTGCGGCGGGATATCGAGAGGCAGAATATGACCCGCAAAGAGCGAAAAGAAGCCAAAAAGCGCGAAAAGAAGCGGCTCAAGGCAAAGCGCGCAAGAAACAAAGAGTTCGCTAGAGTTACGTATGTATTCGTAGCGCTTTTTCTGGTACTGCTGGGATATATCGGATATTTTCAGGTAAAAAAAAGCCAGGAGATCATCAGAAGTCCTTATAATGCCAGACAGAATTCGAATGCAAAGAGGGTGACCCGGGGAACAATTGTGGATAGGAACGGGAACGTGCTTGCGAAGACCGATACGGCAGCAGACGGAAGCGAGACAAGAGAGTATCCTTATGGCGATGTATTTGCACATGTGGTCGGTTACAGCGTACAGGGCAAATCCGGGATCGAATCTCTGGAGAATTATGACCTGCTGACTTCGGATGAGAATTTCCTGATCAAGTTGAAGAATGAATTCCAGGATAAAAAAAATATGGGAGACACGGTTGTGACAACACTGGATGCAGACCTTCAGGAAGCGGCATATCAGGCACTGGGAGAGAAAAAAGGTGCGGTAGTGGTGATGGAGCCGAAGACAGGAAAGATCCTTGCCATGGTATCTAAGCCGGACTTTGATCCGAATACGGTAGAATCCAGCTGGAACGCTCTGAGTACAGATGAAAACAGTGTACTGTTGAATCGTGCGACACAGGGGCAGTATGCACCGGGTTCTACGTTCAAAGTTGTGACACTTCTGGAATTCATGAGGGAGAATTCGGATTACAGTTCTTATTCTTATAATTGTACCGGTTCGATCGAGAACAGTGGAATTAAGATTCACTGCTATAACGGACATGTCCACGGGCAGGTCAGTCTGGAGGAAAGTCTGGCATATTCGTGCAACACATCTTTTTCGAATATAGGACTTTCACTGGATCCGGTGAAATTTAAGAAGACGGCAGAGGAAGTTCTGTTTGATTCAAAACTGCCTTCGGATCTTCCGTATAGTAAGAGCAGCTTTACGATGGATAGCTCTGCCGGAAACGGTACAAAGATGATGACGGCGATGGGACAGGGGGAGACGCAGGTAAGCCCGTATCATATGGCACTGATCACATCTGCTATCGCCAATGGCGGAAAGTTGATGAAACCGTATCTGGTTGACAAGGTGACAAATGCATCGGGAGCGGTCATGAAAGAGACTGATCAGAAAGAATATAAGCAGCTTATGACAGCGGAAGAAGCTGCCCGGATCAAAGAATACATGAAGAGCGTAGTAGATTACGGTACCGCATCTGTATTGAGCGGACAGAGCTACACAGCAGCGGGAAAGACCGGTACGGCAGAATATAGTTCCGATAAAGAAAAAGACCACTCTTGGTTCATCGGTATGTCGAATGTGGAAGATCCGGAACTGGTTGTAAGCGTGATCATTGAAGCTTCGGACGGAACTGCAAAGGCGGTAAATGTTGCAAAAGAGATTTTTGACTCGTATTATTAGAAGTATAGAAGGACGGGAAATATGCGATACTATAAGCATCTGTACCTGACAGAAGGACTGGAAAGAAAAAGAGAAAATCATCCGCAAGCATGGAATCCGGAAAACTGCAGCCGAGTGTGCATGTGATCACGCTGGCAATCAGTGAAAAGAATCAACTGGAAATCTATCCGACACTCCAGTTTAAGCAGCCTGCATTTCCGGAACAGGATCTGTTCGTGGTAGGAATTACAAAAGGATATGAGGAAGCGGTAGAACTGGTAGAACAGATCGTACAGGAAGTATATGAACAGACAGGCGGATGTGATATACGGTCTTATATATTAGAAAAAGAGCAGGGAAGATAAGATGGTGTTACATATTCTTTTGATCATTTTAAAAATAATAGGGATCATAATTGCAGTGATTCTCGGGCTGCTGCTTCTGCTTCTGGTGACCTTTTTGTGTGTTCCGGTGAGATACCGGCTCGATGCGTCAATGCCCGGAGAGATAAAGGAAAGCAGCGCATACGGCCGCGTGACGTGGCTCTTGCGCCTGATACGGATCGATGTATCATTTGAAGAGCAGGAGTTAAAATGGCGGGTAAGGATTGCATGGAAATCTTTCGGAAGTGAACCGCAGAAAAGCGGACATACAGATACTGAGAAGAAAAAATCGGAAGATCGTCCGGTGAAAACAGACGTTGAGAAAACAGAAACTGCGAAGATAGAATCTGAGAAGGAGGAAATTCATGAAAAAGAGAATACAGCTTCGAAAGAAAACCGGAAAGAACAGAGAGTGGAAAGCAGTAGCAGACTATCGGAAATGGAAGAAGAGTCTGAAGAAGAAAAAAGAACTGTGGAGAGTAGTAAAACGCTTCCGGAGAATGTGGAAGAAATCCCGGAAAGTACTCCTGAAAAAGCTGGGAGATTTGCGAAGATAAAATGTACAATCTTAAAGTTCTGTGATAAGATAAAGCATACGGTTGGACATGCAGAAGAAAAGCTTGACAGCATATTGGATAAGAAAGAAAGAATTATGAAGGAATTGGAAGATCCGGTGCACAGGAAAGCTTTTTCGAAGGTGAAAAAAGAGGCGGGCAAGCTGTTGAAGCGTTGGAAGCCGAAAGTAATAAAAGGTGAAGTTCAATTTGGATTCGAAGATCCGTACCATACAGGACAGGCACTGGCGGGATTAAGTATGATCTATCCGTTTATCGGAGATCATCTGTTGGTGGAACCTGATTTTGAAAGAAGGATCCTGAAAGGGAAAGTCAGAGTCCGCGGTGGATTCCGCATGATGCCGCTGGTCTGCTTCCTGTGGAACCTGGTGTGGTGCAGCGAGATCAGAAAGACATATCATGATATCCGCAAGTTTCAATTATAGATATAGAGAATGCAAGGAGGAAAGAAGATGGCTGAGAATAATTTCAAAGGGACTGTAGAAGCGCTGTTCCATGGTATGGACGGAGTGGTATCATCCAAGACGGTAGTAGGAGAAGCAATCCATATCGGCGATACGATTATTTTACCACTGGTAGATGTATCCTTTGCGGTAGGAGCAGGTGCGTTCAACGCAGATAAGAAAGAAAAAGGTGCCGGAGGTATCGGTGGGAAGATGACACCAAGTGCGGTGCTGGTCATTCAGAATGGTCACACCAAGCTTGTGAACATCAAGAATCAGGACACGATCACGAAGCTGTTGGATATGGTACCGGATGTGATGGATCGTTTTACATCCCGAAAAGAAGATAACGTTACGGAAGAGGATGTGAATAAGATCCTCGACGAAGCAGAAAAATAGCAGACATTTTTTTAGGCAGTGTACATATAATGTACAAAAAGCAGGTGTGTGTCTGTGAAAAGAATCGTAGGATTTGCATTGTTCTGGATAGCGGCAGGAATGCTTCTGGCACTGGTCATACCAGGTTTGTTCTGCCAGATTTTGTGTATGATCCTGTGCGTTGCAGTGGGATATTGCCTGTTTTGTTGCTGAAAATCGAAAAGTAAACAAAAAAATATCAAATAACTCTTGCAATTCTTGCAACAGTCTGCTAGAATAACTATTGTTGCGAGTTCGGACAAAGAACTTATTATGAGCGTTAGGAGGTGCAGTCATGGCTAAATGTGCTATTTGTGAAAAGGGTGCTCACTTTGGAAACAATGTCAGCCACTCTCATAGAAAATCACCAAAGATGTGGAAATCAAATGTAAAATCTGTTCGCGTGAAAACCGAAAACGGAGCTACAAAGAAGATGTATGTTTGTACTTCTTGTTTGAAATCAGGAAAAGTTGAGCGTGCATAAGATGTATTGAAACTCAGATTTCGATGTGTGGAATCTGAGTTTTTTTGCGCAATAAGAACTATTGTAATTAGCGGTAAAACAGAGTATAATAAAATATATTATGTTTTGATTTAGATAGAAGATAATAAAAGAAGTGGAGGTTTTGCTATGAAAGGGTGTATGAGTACAGATTTGGGAATTATTACCATTGATCCTGAAGTAATTGCAAAATATGCAGGAACAGTGGCGGTTGAATGTTTTGGTATTGTTGGAATGGCAGCTGTAAATATGAAAGATGGCCTGGTTCATCTGCTGAAAAAGGAGAGCCTGACAAGAGGAATCCATGTAAATATAAGTGATGATAATCATATCAGTATTGACTTCCACATTATTGTGGCATACGGTGTAAGCATTTCCGCTGTAACAGATAATCTGATCAGTGATGTGAAGTACAGAGTGGAAGAATTTTCCGGTATGCAGGTAGATAAGATCAACGTCTATATTGAAGGCGTAAGAGTCATTGATTAGTTTGTGGATTTTAAGGAGGAACGTAAGAAGTGGCTACGAAAACGATTAATGTGGACGTGCTTGCAAAGATGTTTCTTGCAGGTGCTCAGAACATTGAAGCAAAGAAAGACTATATCAACGAATTGAATGTATTCCCGGTACCAGATGGAGATACAGGTACAAACATGTCTATGACGATTATGTCAGCGGCAAAAGAAGTAACAGCATTAAATAACCCGGAGATGAAGGATCTTGCAAAGGCAATCTCTTCCGGATCCCTGCGCGGGGCGAGAGGTAACTCAGGAGTTATCTTATCTCAGCTTTTAAGAGGATTTACAAAGGCGATCAAAGAAGAGAAAGAGATTGATGTGCTTGCACTTGCTGCGGCATGCCAGAGAGCAAGAGATACTGCTTACAAGGCTGTTATGAAGCCGAAGGAAGGAACCATCCTTACTGTTGCCAGCGGAATTGCGACAAAGGCAGCAGAGATGGCTGAAGAGACAGATGATCTGGAAGTATTCATCCCGGCTGTGATCGAATATGCAGAGGAAGTGCTGAATAAGACACCAGAGATGCTTCCGGTATTAAAAGAAGCAGGTGTGGTAGATTCCGGCGGACAGGGACTTCTGGAAGTGATTAAAGGCGGATATGATGCATTCCTTGGTAAAGAGATTGATTACAGTTCGATCAAACCAAGTACAAGTGTTACCGTGAATAAGGTGAATGCAGAAGATACGGCAGATATCAAATTTGGATATTGTACAGAATTTATCATTCTGACAGAAAAAGAATTTACCGAAGAAGATGAACATGAATTCAAGAAATTCTTAAGCTCGATCGGAGATTCCATCGTATGTGTTGCGGATGATGATGTCGTGAAGATCCACGTACACACCAATGATCCGGGACTTGCGATCCAGAAAGCGCTGACTTATGGACAGCTTTCTAAGATGAAGATCGATAATATGCGTGAAGAACATCAGGAAAAACTGATCCGTGATGCGGAGAAGCTTGCAGAAGAACAGGCAAAAGAAGAAGCTGCATACGAAGAAAAGAAGACAGCAGAGCCGAGAAAGGCAATGGGATTCATTACCGTTTCCATTGGAGCCGGTATGAATGAGATATTCAAAGAACTGGGTGCAGATTATATCATCGAAGGCGGACAGACCATGAATCCAAGTACAGAGGACATGCTGAATGCTATCGATCAGGTAAATGCAGATACGGTATTTATCCTTCCGAACAACAAGAACATTATTCTGGCAGCAAACCAGGCAAAATCATTGGTAGAAGATAAAGAGATCATCGTAATCCCTACCAAAACTGTACCACAGGGAATTACAGCGATCATTAACTTTATGCCGGACGCAGATGTCAAGACAAATGAAGAGGCTATGCTGGAAGAGATCAAGAATGTAAAGACCGGTCAGATGACGTATGCGGTAAGAGATACACATATCGATGACAAAGAGATCCATGAGGGAGATATCATGGGTATCGGTGACAGTGGAATCCTTGCGGTAGGAAAAGATCTGGAAGAGACTACAAAAGAACTGATCGCGAATCTGGTAGATGAAGATTCCGAACTGATCAGTATCTATTACGGAGAGGAAGTATCAGAAGAAGAGGCGGAGAAATTCGCAGGAGAGATCGAAGAACTGTATCCGGATGTAGATGTGGATATTCAGTTTGGCGGACAGCCGATCTATTACTATGTGCTTGCTGTAGAGTAAGAGATAAAGTATAGAATTATATACAGAACCGGATCTGTATATCCAGAGTGAGAGAAGCTTCTGGTATATAGATCCGGTTCTTTGTATCCGGATGAGTTTTGTGATGAAGAGATTGGATTTACAGGATGGAGGGAAGGAAGCATCGTATGATAGAAAAGACAGATATCGGAGATTTGAAAGGAATCGGAGAGAAGACGAAAAAGCTCTTCGAAAAGATCAATATACATACGGTAGGTGATCTGATCCGTTATTATCCGCATGGATATGATGTGTACGAGGAAGCGGTGCCTGTCAGTGAACTGGAAGAAGACAAGATCCAGACCGTTACAGGCGCAATCTACGGTCGTGTGCAGGTATCCGGAAGCAGCCGGATGCAGGTGACAACGCTGTATGTAAAAGATATTACCGGAATATTAAAGGTAATCTGGTTTCGTATGCCATTCTTGCGGAATACGTTATCCGGCGGAGGCGTGATCACCCTGCGTGGAAGAGTCGTTCGCAAGAAAACGGGTGATCTGGTTATGGAGCATCCGGAGATCTTCTACCCATCTGCAAAATACGAAGAGAAACTGCATACATTACAGCCGGTCTATGGTCTGACCTCCGGACTATCCAACAACATGGTCATGAAGGCTATGAAACAGGCTCTGGACGGCCTGGATCTTACCAGAGAGATTCTGCCGGATTCCCTGCGTTTGAAATATGGTCTGGCGGAATATAACTATGCTGTGAGAGGAATCCATTTTCCCGAAGATAAAGAAGTCTTTTATCATGCGAGAGAACGTCTGGTATTCGAGGAATTCTTAGAGTTTATTCTGTCGATCAGGAGATTAAAGGAGAAAAATGAACGTCTGGAAAACAATTATCCGATGCAGCCACGCCCGGAGGTAGAGACATTTCTGAAGAGTCTGCCGTTTGAACTGACCGGCGCACAGACAAAGGTCTGGAAAGAGATTGAAAAAGATCTCGGTTCGGAGAAGACGATGTCAAGGCTGGTGCAGGGAGATGTGGGCTCCGGTAAGACGATCGTTGCAGTGCTTGCACTGATGAATGCGGCATTCAATGGCTGTCAGGGAGCAATGATGGCACCGACAGAAGTGCTTGCAAGACAGCATTATGAGAATATTACGAAGATGTTCGAAGATTATGATATTCCGATCAAAGTAGAACTTCTGACGGGATCTATGACAGCAAAAAGAAAAAACGGCGGGCATATGACCGTATCGAGTGCGGACTGGCGAAAATCATCATCGGAACGCATGCGCTGATCCAGGGGGCCGTAAGTTATGATAATCTGGGACTTGTTATAACCGATGAGCAGCATAGATTTGGAGTAAAACAGAGAGAAAACATTTGCGTTAAAAAGGCGGGGAGCCGCACGTGTTAGTCATGAGTGCGACACCGATTCCGCGAACACTTGCCATCATTTTATACGGAGATCTGGACATCTCGGTGATCGATGAACTTCCTGCAAATCGTCTGCCGATCAAAAAACTGCGTGGTGGAATACCGGATACCGCAACACGGCCTACAACTTCATGAAAAGCAGATCGCAGAAGGACGGCAGTGCTATGTAATCTGCCCTATGGTAGAAGAAAGTGAGACGATGGAAGCGGAAAATGTTACGGATTATACGGTGGCACTTCAGGAAGAGATGGGAGAACAGATCCAGGTAGCCTGTCTGCATGGCAAGATGAAGCAGGCACAGAAAGACGATATCATGGATCGTTTCGGAAGAAATGAGATCCAGATACTGGTATCGACAACTGTGATCGAAGTCGGAATCGATGTGCCGAATGCAACGGTTATGATGATTGAAAATGCAGAGCGTTTCGGTCTTGCTCAGCTTCACCAGTTGAGAGGACGTGTGGGACGTGGAAAACATCAGTCCTACTGTATCTTCATGAGTGCGTCAAAATCGAAAGAAACAAAAAAACGGCTGGATATCCTGAATCATTCGAATGACGGATTCAAGATCGCAAGTGAAGACTTAAGACTCCGCGGACCGGGAGACCTTTTTGGAATCCGTCAGAGTGGTCTTATGAACTTTAAACTGGGAGATGTCTATCAGGATGCGAAGATCCTTCAGATGGCAAACGAGGCGGCAGACCAGCTCACAGAAGAAGATGAAGAATGGATCCGGAAACTGCCGAATTATGAGAATGCGGCGGAAGTTGTACTGTAATCGGATTGTTTATCTGGTACATTCCGCAGATATGGATGGATATAGCGGCAAAAAAATAATCAACACATGACAACTTCGTATGATAGAAGTCATGTGTTGATTTTTTGATCTTTTAGTTTTTCATTCTGTGTTTCCAGCCTGTTACAGATACTGTGCGGTTATTTACCTGCCATCTGTTTTTCCTGCTGTTCGATCATTTTCTTGACCATATAACCGCCGACAGATCCATTCTGTCTGGATGTCAGGTCTCCGTTGTAGCCATCTGATAACGGAACTCCAAGTTCACTTGCTACCTCGTACTTGAATTTGTCTAATGCACCCTTTGCTTCAGGTACGGCTGTTTTGTTTGATGAACGATTTGCCATTTTTTATACTCCTCCTTTTGGTAACTTTGTAACTTTTTCCTTGTCGTTACATCCATAGTATGTGGAGAAATACAATTAATACACTAGAAGTGTTTTCATAATCTGGAAATATTTTCAGATTAAAAATGACTATTCGTCCCAGCCTTCGTAGAAGCGGATGTTCATAGAAATATTGCGGACGATCTCGCCTTCTTTTACTTCAATATCTTCAATGTCAGATACATATGGGATCAATGGATCATCTTCGGAAAGTTCCAGTGTGATCCAGTCGCGTGCCGCTTCATTGGCACTTTCAATGGCTTCATCCAGAGTCTCACCTTCTCCATAACAACATTCCAGATCCGGGAAATATCCTTTATAGTGTCCTTCTTCGGTTTTGTGAAATACTGCAGGGTATATGAATTTCATAATTTGTCATCCTTTCAAAATGTGTTCCTGTCTATTATATGATTTTCGGAGTGGGAAAACAATAGGTGGATGGAATAATGTACAATTTCTCAGAGTAAGATAATAATAATCGAAAAGATGTCAGCGAGGAATCAGATGCGATGCGGCATAGACGATGTATCAGTGCAATACTAATGTCTTTTGTACTATTTTTACAACCGGTATATGCAGTTCCGCCGGAAGAGAATCAACCGGAAAATTCACAAGAAAATAATACAGAAAATGAGAAAAGACAACAGGAGCAGATCAGTGCACCGTCGGCAATTCTGATGGAAGCGTCAACAGGACAGATCATATATGAGAAAAATCCGGATGAGAAATTACCACCGGCAAGTGTAACAAAAGTTATGACATTGCTGTTGATATTCGATGCACTGGAAAGCGGCCAGATCAAGCTGGCGGATGAAGTGACAACATCTGAATATGCGGCGTCCATGGGCGGTTCACAGGTGTTTCTGGAACCTGGGGAGACACAGACGGTAGATACGCTGATCAAATGTATCTCTGTAGCCAGCGCAAACGATGCCTGTGTATCAATGGCTGAATATATCTGTGGAAACGAAGAAGAATTTGTTGCAAAGATGAACAAACGGGCAAAGGATCTTGGCATGAAAAATACACATTTTGTAAATTGCAACGGATTGGATGCAGACGGTCATCTGACAACGGCAAGGGATATTGCACTGATGTCAAAAGAACTGATCATTACATATCCGCAGATCTTCGATTACTGCAACATCTGGATGGAGAATATCACACATAAAACCCAAAAGGGCAAATCAGAATTCGGACTTACGAATACAAACAAACTGATCCGTCAGTATGAATATGCAACCGGGTTAAAGACCGGCTCTACCAGTAAAGCCAAATTCTGTGTATCCGCAACCGGAAGGAAAGGCGACATCGATCTGATCGCCGTGATCATGGCAGCAGATGACAGCAAAGCCAGAGTTAGAGATGCGATCACTTTATTGAATTATGGTTTCGGAAAATGTCAGAAATATACAGAAAAAGAACAAAAGAAGATATCACCGGTCGAAGTCAGAGGCGGGACGGAAAAAGAGGTGAAGGTACGTCAGAAAGATACATTCACCTACGTGGACACCACAGGCGCTGACCTGTCCAAAATAAAGAGCAAAACAAGAAAAGACAAGAATGTAAAAGCACCATTAAAAAAAGGCGAAAAAGTAGGTGAAACAGTCTATTATCTGGATAGAAAAAAAAATTGGAGCAAGAGATATTGTTACGACAGAAAAAGTTGAGAAACAAAATTACGGCAGTGCGTTGGAAAATGTGCTGGAAGAGTATTTTTGGATTTAATTAAATTGGGATTTAATTTATTAACATAGTTGGCCTCTCGATCCTTGAAGAAAACAGTAT
>ENA-OQDL01000795-OQDL01000795.1-human-gut-metagenome-genome-assembly--contig:-NODE-795-length-18340-cov-2.683138_pt1 | contig 18340 bp, 18 predicted proteins | sample MGYA00242782_ERZ504609 | MGnify/ENA primary metagenome ERZ504609 (study PRJEB26092, sample SAMD00036320) | human gut metagenome | host: Homo sapiens | study: EMG produced TPA metagenomics assembly of... | reverse complement strand
ACCGGGCTTATGCAAGACCTTTCAAAACTGGATTCGGATAAAGTCCGTTCCTTATGGTTTTAATCTGCGTATTGCCTCAAGTCGCATTGTGGGGTAAGGGGAAGGTATGCACAAATCGGACAAAATTCACGCTCATACTATCATGATGCATAGTGTTCAAGCTCTTTACTGCAATTGAGATTGCCATTGAGATTGCTTGCGGATTTTAGGATAAATAAAATGATAGAGTGATAATGTGAAAAAGTGATAGAGCAATGAGGTGACGATGTAGTGCAGCATGTGCAGGCTTTTCTACCTTATCGCCTCATTACTCTATCATTATTTTACTGTTATTTTATTAAATCATTGCCTTTACTTGCTTGTACACGTTTTCTGCCGTGAAGCCCAGCTTTTCGTCCAGCACTTTGTAAGGAGCGGAGAAGCCGAACGATTCCAATCCCCAAACCTTACCGTGGGCGCCTACCAAACCTTCCAGCGTAACGGGCAGTCCGGCGGTCAGACCGAATACTTTTGCATTTGCCGGAATCACGCTCTCCTGATAGCCCGGAGCCTGACTGCGGAACAGTCCCTCTGACGGAACAGATACGATGCGCAGCTTGACACCGTCCTTGCGCAGCAGTTCTGCACCGGCCACCAGCGTGGCTACTTCGGAACCGGAAGCTACAAGGATAACGTCCGGATTCTCGTCCGAACCGGCTACGATATAAGCGCCTTTGGCTGCCTGGCTGTAATCATTGCCTGCAGGCAGGTTGGTGATGTTCTGACGGGAGAATATTAAAGCGGTCGGGGTAGACATGTTCTCCATGGCAAGTTTCCATGCCACGGTTGTTTCTTCCGCATCGGCAGGACGGAGTACCAGCATGGAGTTATGCCCCTTGTGGTTTTTCAGCTTTTCCATTAAGCGGATTTGAGCTTCCTGTTCCACCGGTTCGTGCGTAGGACCGTCTTCGCCTACGCGGAATGCGTCGTGTGTCCAGATGAATTTTACGGGAGTTTCCATGAGGGCAGCCATACGTACGGCTGGTTTCATGTAGTCGGAGAATACGAAGAATGTTCCGCAAGCGGGGATAACGCCGCCATGCAGCGCCATACCGATGCAGCAGCATGCCATTGTCAGTTCCGATACGCCTGCCTGGAAGAATGCACCGCTGAAATCGCCTTTCTTGAAGGAGTGGGTCTTTTTCAGGAAGCCGTCGGTCTTGTCGGAGTTGGACAAGTCGGCGGAAGCCACAATCATGTTTTCCACCTGAGTGGCGAGAGCGCCGAGTACGGTAGCCGATGCGGCACGTGTAGCGACATTGGCTTTCTGTTCGATTGCAGTCCAGTCCACTTCGGGAGCCTTGCCGGAGAAGAACAGTTCCAGTTTGGCTGCCTTTTCGGGATTGGCTTTTGCCCATGCGGCTTTGGCGGCATATTTTTCTGCCATGATGCCCTTCAATTCGGCAGCGCGTCTGGCGTAAAGCTCGGCTACTTCCGGAAAGACAGTGAACGGATTTTCCGGGTTACCGCCCAGGTTCTTGATTGTATTTACATAAGCGTCGCCGCCCAAAGGAGCACCGTGTGTAGCGCAGTTGGCTTCGTAGCTGCTGCCGTCTGCCTTGCGTGCACCTTTACCCATTACGGTGTGACCGATAATCAGCGTAGGACGCTCAGCTTCGGTTTTAGCCTCGTTGAGTGCGCCGCGGATGGCATCTGCATCGTTACCGTCGATTGTGATGACTTTCCAGCCCCATGCCTCGTATTTCTTTGCTGTATCTTCGATGGTTACATCTTTCGTTTCGGTGGAAAGCTGGATGTCGTTTGCATCATAGAACATGATGAGGTTGTCCAGTCCCAGCGCACCGGCAATACGGCCTGCACCCTGTGAGATTTCTTCCTGAATGCCACCGTCGGAGATATAGGCGTAAATCGTCTGGTTCATTACTTCTTCAAAACGGGCTTTCATGAACTTGGCGGCGATGGCTGCTCCAACGGCAAAGGTATGTCCTTGTCCCAACGGACCGGAAGTGTTTTCGATGCCGCGCATGATGTCGCGTTCGGGGTGTCCCGGAGTGGGGCTGCCCCGATTGGCGGAATTCTTTCAGCTCATCCAATGTGAATTTGCCTACCAACGCCAATGTGGAATAGAGCATCGGCGACATGGTGTCCCGGGGTCGAGGAAGAAACGGTCGCGACCTTCCCACGCGGGGTTCTCGGGGTCGTACACTAAGAACTCGGAGAAGAGTACATTCACAAAGTCGGCACCACCCATAGCGCCACCGGGGTGTCCGGAATTGGCTTTTTCGACCATAGAAGCAGCAAGGATACGGATGTTGTCCGCTGCAAGGTTCATAAGTTTCTTGTCGTTCATATTATAAAATATAGTTATGATTTAAATATTTTATTAGTAAGTTGATTTTCTTTCCTATTGATTTTGATAGGGACAAAGATAGCTTTTTATGTGTAAATCTACAACATAGTACCTGTCTCTTTTTTTTGTTCCTATCACCCGCTTCTTGTTTTGACTACAATAAGTCTTTATTGATGGTTTACTGTAACTCAACAGTAACAATTGATTTGGCGGGGAGTTTTATTTTCAGGATTCCTTTATTGATTTTTACCTCTTTGAAAGGTACTAATTTTACTTTGTCGGGATTTTCAAAGGAATTATAATCCGTTACCTGTGCAGAGGTGAGCATTTCTCCTGCCGCTTTTGTAGCCTGTATTCCCGGAAGATTTACAATAACTTCCTGCTCATTATCTACATCAACATTGGACAAGGAAATATGAATTTTCCCATCTTTGTTTTTGGATGCCGTAGCGCTGATGAGGGGCAATGTACGTTTGTCGCGTACGCTTACTTGCTGACAGCTTATTTCAAAGGGAAGATAGGTAGCGTCCTGATGTACCTTGTACATCTTGAAAACGTAGTAGGTAGGAGTCAGTACCATCTCTTTTCCTTTAGTCAGGATCATAGATTGCAGAACGTTGACAACCTGGGCTATGTTTGCCATTTTCAAACGGTCGGTGTATTTGTGGAAGATGTCGAGAGACAGGGAAGCCACAAAGGCGTCACGCATGGTATTCTGTTGGTAGAGGTGCCCTCTGACTGTACCGGGCTCTTCGTCCCACCATGTTCCCCATTCATCCAGCATCAGTGCTACGTTCTTGTCTTTGTCATATTCGTCCATAATGGCGCAGTGTTTGCGGATTACATCTTCTATTTCACGGCATTTACCCATGGTCCAGTAATAGTCATCCTTGTCGAACTGGGTTGCAGAGCCTTTACTGCCGGTCCATCCGCTAACGGTGTAGTAGTGGAGTGAAACTCCGTTCATGCGGCTGCCCACGCGCTCCATGAGGACTTTTGTCCACTCGTAGTCATAATCGCTGGCACCGCTGGCTATCTTGAACAGGCGGTTGTTGTCATAATTGCGGCAATAGGTTGAGTAACGGCGGTAAAGGTCGGCATAGTATTCGGGACGCATGCTGCCGCCGCAACCCAGCTTTCGTTACCTACACCGAGGTATTTGACTTTCCATGCCTTGTCACGACCGTTTTTCCGGCGCAGATTCGCCATTGGGGAGTCACCGTCAGAGGTCATGTATTCCACCCATTTGGCAAGTTCCTCAACGGTTCCGCTTCCCACGTTGCCGCTGATGTAGGTTCGCAACCCAACATTTCGCAAAGGTTGAGGAACTCGTGTGTGCCGAAACTGTTGTCTTCGATAGTGCCGCCCCAGTTGTTATTCACCATTTTAGGACGATTCTCTTTGGGACCGATACCATCCATCCAGTGATATTCATCGGCAAAACAGCCGCCCGGCCAGCGAAGAACGGGAACTTGGAGGTCTTTCAGGGCATTGAATACGTCGGTACGGTAACCTTTGATATTGGGTATATCGGAGTTCTCGCCTACCCAAAGGCCTCCGTAGATACAAGTACCTAGATGTTCGGCAAACTGTCCGTAAAATTTTCTTTTGGGAATAATTTGCTTAGCCTTGATCGGCGTGAAGCGTGATTGTAGCACTTTGTTGTGCAGACAAGGATACAGATGCAGCTAATAGGATACTGCTGAATAATAACTTGTTTCTCATAATGTTTATTGGTAATAGATGTTTGTGAATATGATGTAATTTCAATTCTGCAGGCACTTTACCGGACCATACGGCTATTCAAGTAGGCGGATTTCATAGATAGCCGGGGTCCATTCGGTACCGTCCGGACTGAACCGTATCCGGATAATTGCCGGCGCCTAACTTCTGTGGCAAAAGATAATCAGGTGTTACGAAAACCTTCTTGATCCGCTTCGCTGATTGTGGGGGCGGCAGTCAGTTTTTCATTGTTGAGAAGGATTACAACCTTCATCGGATCGTTCTTTCGTGTAGTGATCATAAGCCGGCTTGCTTCCTTGTTTGTTTTCAGAGTGTAGCCGAACCAGCCTTTGGCGCGTCGAAAATGACGGTCTCTGTTGGTTCCGGTTTCCGCCTGTTCGTACCGGATGCCATGATCGGATTCCGGCTGTTGTTCTCCGGGGAAAATAATGTCTGCTGTCTGGTTGGCAAGTTCCATGGCCTTGCGCTCTTTCTGTTCCATTTCTTGACGGATGCTTTCTACTTCGGCTTCGCTCACCTGATGGAAGTAAATGGCATAACGGAAATCGTGCAGGCGGAAGAACGGTATCAGTCGCAACGAGTCTTTCTGCATGGGGTAGACACTTCCGGTATAGTTGAATGATAACTGTTCATCATCCGTTTTCCGAAGTTCTTGAGGCAGTGATGCGGAAGATCCTATCAACATCGGTGTCTTTTCCAAAGAGACCAGCTTGCCATGGGCAATGTGTCCGCCACGACTATCATCGGCATAGAGCCCGTTCATGTTTTCCGTACCGGTGGGGCTGGAAAGTACGATGGGACCGTACATGAAAGCATAGAAATGTTCTTGGTCGGGTATTTGCTCCAAAGTGACCTGCATTGGCAGGTTTAGCGTAATTTCGTCTCCGGCTTTCCATTTGCGGCGAATCGTCAGGTATTCGCCTGGTTGGTTATTTATATCCTGCACTTTGCCATTGACGGAAACACTTGCTCCTTTTGCCCATGAGGGGTAACGGAGTTTGAGACAGAGTGCTTTTTTATTGCTTTTTTCTATCCGGAATCTGATTTGCTCTTCATCGGGAAAACGGCTTTCTTGTATCAGTGTCAATTTCTTCTCTTTCCAGGTCAGGCGCGAGGGTATGAATAAGTTTACATACAAGGTGTCCTCTGCATGGGCATAAATGAACTCTCCGTATTTGGTGTGGTTCTCCAGCCCTGAACCTACGCAGCACCACATGGATGTTTCCGGTTGTGAATAAACACGATAGTGTCCTGAACGCATAGGAGTGAAGTAGACAAAACCGCCCTTTACCGGTTGTTGTGAGGCAAGAATATGGTTGTATAGGGCACGTTCGTAATAATCGGCAAAGCGGATGTCGGGGGAAGTCTGGAAAAGCATCTTCGTCAGGCGGAGCATATTGTAAGTGTTACAGGTTTCCGGACCTTGTATATCATTGAGCATGGATGTGAAATTGTCCGCAGGATGAAAATGCTCACGTACGCTGTTGCCGCCGATACAGACGGAACGGTGATTGACAACTGTATTCCAGAAAAAACGTGCAGCCTGATCCCAAGCATCGTTTTGAGTGAGATCGGCAATACGTTTGTAACCGATGACTTTCGGTATTTGTGTATTGGCGTGCATACCTGTCAGATGGTCTTCACCGGAGATAAGGGGTTCAAGAAGTGTCTTATGGGAGAATCTGCGTGCCAGTTCCAGATATTTTTTGTTGCCTGTGATGCTGGCTACATCGGCAAATATTTCGTTCAGTCCTCCATGTTCGCTACGTAGCATATCCTGCATTTGCTGTTCAGTGAGTCCTGACGTGATGCTTGCCATCCAATCGGTGAGGGCAATCAGCATTTGACGTGCAAGGTCACTTACTGCATAAAGGTAAGCATCGCGAAGTCCGGCATAAGTCTTGTGTATGTTGTATAAGGGAACCCATTTGCCGTTAAGGCTGAAACTTTCGGAACGGATATTCCCTTCTTTTATTTCTTTCCAAAGTTGCAGGCTCCCGGGTGTTCCTCCGATAAATCCGTTACCTACCGCCTGTTGTGCCCGGTGTAATTCGTTCAGCATATAATTCAGTCGGTTGTATACGGTCGTGTCGCCGGTGGCGGCATACATCATGGAAAGTGCGGAAATGTAATGTCCGCCGATGTGTCCGTCCAATCCTGTGTTTTCCCAGTTGGTATAACTTGGGGCTTTGGGGGCAAGTCCGGCTTCGCGTAAGAAAAGGGGCAAGCAACCGGTCAGGGTTCATGGCCATGATATAATGCAAGTCGGTCTGCTGTGCCTGTAAAAAAGGACTTTCCAATAACTTGATGTCTTGAAGGGGGAAATAGGATACTGCTTGTCTTGTTTGGGCTTTTCCGGTTAAGAAAAAGCAGAAAAGTAGTAGGCAGGTAAGTGATGATTTCATTTGTGTCAGGTGTTTATAGTATGAAGAATAACTTTATGTATGTAAATGTAGCGGGAGTAATTTCGATACCGGCGCATCTGTGCGGCAGCTTTAAGCTCTTTCCGCTACAATCACATGTATTATTGTTCTTAAGCCTTTGCTTTTATTTAGAATGAACTTTTTTAAGGCAACCGACTTAATCTTATAGGGATTATCTTTTAGATTTAACGGCTGCTTCTTCAACAGGCAGATTCGCCTTGTAATTTTCGATGTATGCGTTGAAGCCTTCTACATCTTCAGCCGTCGGTGATACCTCAATGCCAGCATTTCCTGCAAATACTTTTTCATCCAGAAAATCGGCAAGGTTTTGTTGTTTGTCGTTGTTCACAAGATACGAGCCGAGTAGGGCAATACCCCATGCGCCACCTTCACCAGCTGTTTCCATAACGGAAATAGGCGAGTTTATGGCTGCAGCAAGAATTCTCTGGCCCACACCTTTGGTTCTGAATAATCCTCCATGCCCTGTGATTCTGTCAACTTTGATTTTTTCTTCCTTGAACAAAATGTCATTACCGATTTTGAGAACTCCGACCGAAGCGTGCAGATGAGCCCTCATAAAGTTGGCAAGGTTGAACTTGTCATTAGCCGAACGTACAAATAGTGGACGTCCTTCTGCAAGCCCTGTTACGGGTTCGCCGGAAATATAGTTGTATGAAATAAGGCCACCGCAATCTGTATTGCCGGTGAGTGCATGGTTATAGAGCTTACCATATATCTCATCCATATCCACAGGAATACCCAGTAATTCCTGATATTCTTTGAATAGGTTGACCCATGCGTTGAGGTCGGAAGTGCAGTTGTTGCAATGTACCATTGCTACGAGGCTTCCGTCAGGAGTAGTCACCATATCAATCATTTCGTATGGCTTTGACAGCTCTTTTTCCAAAACAATCATGGAGAATGAGGATGTACCAGCCGATACGTTTCCAGTGCGTTGCTTTACGGCATTGGTTGCAACCATACCTGTACCTGCATCTCCTTCGGGCGGACATACCGGTATTCCTGCTTTCAGGTGGCCTGATACGTCAAGTCTTTTGGCTCCTTCCGGCGTGAGGAAGCTGCATTCTTACCTGCCGGCAATACTTTGGGAAGAATATCCAGAAGTTTTCCAGCCATAGCCCTTTTTGGGGGCAACGAGCTCATCGAATTTGGCTACCATTTCAGCCGAGTAATTCTTGGTGGTAGGATCTATGGGAAGCATACCTGATGCATCGCCTATACCCAACACTTTTTGGTCTGTTATCTGCCAATGTACAAATCCGGCAAGGGTTGTCAGGTAGTCAATGTCTTTAACATGTTTCTCGTTGTCCAGAATAGCTTGGTATAAGTGGGAAATACTCCATCTCAACGGAATGTTGTAGACAAACAGGTCGGATAAAGCCGCTGCTGCCTGAGCGGTATTGGTGTTTCTCCAAGTACGGAACGGAACGAGGATTTCTTCTTTTTTATTGAATGCCATATAGCCATGCATCATGGCACTGACACCTATTGCAGCCAGAGACTCTATTTCTGTATCGTATAAGTTTTTTACGTTCGTACGGAGGTCTGCATAGCAATCCTGCAGCCCGTACCAGACAGCGTCGACACTATAGGTCCAAAGCCCGTTGACCAGTTGGTTTTCCCAAGTGTGGCTTCCCTGAGCAATGGGTTTATTTTCAGGATCAATCAAAACAGCTTTAATTCGTGTCGAACCGAATTCTATACCAAGAATGGCTTCCCCGGCTTCAATTGTTGATTTTGGATCTGATTTCATGTGATTTAAGTAATTATAAAGGTAAAAAAGTGGTTAGCTATAAATCACGAATTACTAATTACACATACCATAAAAGTAATCCGTAATTAGTAATTCGCAGTTATTCTTAGCAAAGCGCTTTATTCAGCATATAGTATACCTCATTCATGCGCAGTTCCTTTTTGAACTCTCTGATGGTGGTATTTTCATCGATAACAATCATTTCGATACCGGCCATTTCCGCAAAGTCTCCCCAGTCTTCTACTGTAAGGTCGTAGGAGAAGCTGGTGTGGTGTGTACCACCTGCCAAAATCCATGCAGCTGCACCTACTTCGAGGTTAGGCATCGGAATCCATAATGCACTTGCAACTGGAAGTTTCGGAAGCGGTTTGCTCTTGATGCATTCCACTTTGTTTACAATGAGGCGGAAGCGGTTGCCCAAGTCTACGATAGTTGCGGCTACACCTTTGCCTTGTTTGCTGGTGAATACGAGGCGTGCTGTTTCACTGTCGATACCAATGCTCAAACGGTGTACTTCCAGTTTGGGCTTCTGTTCAGCTATCAACGGACAGACTTCCAGCATGTGAGCTTGCAGAATGGCGCTCTTTTCACCGTCGAAGTTCAGTGTGTAATCTTCAAGGAAAGAACATCCGTTGGGCATGCCCTGACTCATGAACCAAGTGGTGCGGTAGAGGGCGGCAGTCTTCCAGTCGCCTTCTGCTCCAAAGCCATAGCCTTCTGCCATCAGTCGCTGAGATGCCAGACCGGGGATTTGGTCGAAGTCGCCCAAGTCGTTGAAATTGGTAGTGAAGCCTTTAGCACCGGTGTCTTTTAGCACGCGACGGATAGCAATTTCTGCTTTTGCAGAGTTCCATACTTTGGTATAAGCTTCCGTTCCTTCTTTTTCGAGTGCGGCATCATGGTCGTAAAGTCTGAAGTATTCGGCTATGAGAACTTTTACATCAGCATCGTCAACAGCGTTATAGTAAGTCATAACATCGTTAATGGGGTAGTAGTCCACATGGTAGCCCAATACTTGTTCGGCGCTGACCTTGTCACCATCTGTTACGGCTACGTTGTTCATTTGGTCGCCGAAACGGATGATGAGCATATCTTGTGCGTCGGCCCATGCGGCAGCTACACGCATCCATGAAGCAATCTGCTTTTGTGCTTTTTCATCTTGCCAGTGTCCTACAACTACTTTGCGGTTTTTGCGCATGCGGGTAACGATGTGTCCGAACTCGCGATCGCCATGAGCAGACTGGTTCAGGTTCATGAAGTCCATGTCCATTGTTTCCCAGGGAATCTCTTTGTTGAATTGTGTGTGGAAATGCAGCAACGGCTTTTTCAGCTCTTGCAGACCATGAATCCACATTTTGGCAGGAGAGAAAGTGTGCATCCAAGTGATGACACCGATACATTTTTCATCGTTGTTGGCAGCTTTGAAAGCGGCAGTTACTTCTTTGGAAGAGTTTACTGTGCCTTTATATACAACTTTTACAGGCAGACGACCGGAGTCATTCAGCCCCTTTACCATTTCGTTGCTGTGTGCGTCTACTGCGACAACTGCATCACCTCCGTACAGAAGCTGTGCTCCTGTTACGAACCATACTTCATATTGATCAAATGCGTTCATACTGTTCTTTATTTTGATTGTTTATATTTTATAATCTTATACTTTATGCTTGATTTCACTTCTGCCCATAATAAGCGTTCGGACCATGTTTACGGCTGAAGTGCTTTTCTATAAGCAGCGGGTTCATCGTCAGTTGCGGATTAACCGCATAGGCTATTGAAGCCATTTTGGCTACCTGCTCCATTACTACGGCATTGTGCACTGCATCGTGTGCATCTTTTCCCCAAGAGAAAGGACCATGATTCTTAACCAATACTCCGGGCGTATGAACCGGGTTCAATCCTTCGAAACGCTTCACGATGACATTGCCTGTCTCCAGCTCATACGCTCCCTTTACCTCTTCTTCTGTCATATCTGTAGTGCAGGGAATGGCATCATGGAAATAGTCGGCATGGGTAGTTCCTATATTGGGGATGTCACAACCGGCTTGCGCCCATGCAGTGGCATACGTAGAGTGTGTATGAACCACACCGCCGATTTCCGGAAACGCTTTGTAAAGCACTAAGTGGGTCGGAGTGTCGGAAGAGGGCTTCAGGCTGCCTTCTACAACATTGCCGTCAAGGTCGACCACAACCATGTCTTCCGCTTTCATATCATCATAGCTAACTCCACTGGGCTTGATAACAACCAATCCCGTTGTCCGGTCAATGGCCGATACATTTCCCCATGTGAAGATGACGAGTCCATGCTTCACCAAATCAAGGTTGGCACGGAATACCTTTTTTCTCAGTTCTTCTAACATAATGTTTAATGGATTAATGTGCTAATATGGGCACATTAGCATGTTATTAAATTTTAAATTTAGGTGCTTTGCGATACGCCTTTTCATTGAATTTGTAGAGGGCGGCACCGCGTTTGGAACTTGTTTTATCGATTTTATCCGTTTTTTCTATGTAATCCATTTCGGCTATCCTTTTGCGGAAGTTCCGTTTATCGATGTTTTCACCGTAAATGGCCTCGTATAGGCTCTGCAGTTGTGAAAGCGTAAATAGTTGAGGTAACAGGTTAAAACCGATAGGCTCAGTAGTAGTTTTTTTGCTGCATCAATGCACGTGCTTTCTCTACCATTGCAGAATGATCGAAGATAAGCGGGGGCAACTCATTAATATTTACCCAGAAAGCATTGTGTTGCTGTACCAGAGCCTTGTCGTATTCATTGATGTTGACTAGTGCATAGTAGGCAATGGAGATAACCCGTTCACCCGGATCTCGGTCGATAGCTCCGAAAGAACCGACTTGTTCCATATACACGTTGTCCAGTCCGGTCAGTTCTGCAAGAACCCGTTTGGCTGCATCGTCTACGCTTTCGCTTTCTTGAACAAATCCGCCCATCAGTGACCAGTTGCCCATTGCAGGTTCGAAGTTTCTTTTCAGCAACAACAGATTTAATTCACCCTCGTTAAAACCGAAAATGATGCAGTCGATACCTACATAGAATTTAGGATTGGAACTGTAGTAACTACCCATGTTTTTTGTTTTTATAATTAGAATATCTTAGTTTGATGTACATAAAAACTATTTTTTCATGCGTATAAAGATTATTTTTCATGTACATCAAAAAAAGATTTTTTTTCACTATATCTAGTTTTTTACCAGAAATACCAGTAGAAAGCCGCGGTAATAGCCAGAATGATTACCGTATGGATAATATCCCAGTGATTCCAGCTGGCACGTGTGGCAGCTTTTTGCTCAGGCGTAGATGTGCCGAATACCAAACCTTGTATTTTTTCAGCACTTGGGGCTTCGGTCATCAGACTGACTGCTATTACCACTATAATACAGAATAGGAACATCCAGCCGCAGAAGAATAACCAGTTCAGATCATAAAACAGATATTTAAACATTGAGCTGTCTGTAATTGCTGTATTGCTATAGTATACTTTTGCGCCCAAGCGGGTGAGACCGATAATCATACCGGCAATTAATCCCCACATACCACCTTTGGCAGAAGTGCGTTTCCAACAGATTCCCAACAGAAATGCAGCTGCGATACCGGGAGCCAATACGGATTGAACATCTTGCAGATAAGTATAAAGAACATCACCTACACTACGCATAATAGGAATCCACAGTATACCCAGAATAACAATAACCACTGTTGCAATCTGTCCGATGCCTACCAGTTTCTTTTCTGGGGTTTCCGGTTTGAAACGTTTGTAGAAGTCGATTGTAAAAAGCATGGCTGAAGAGTTGAACAGGGAAGCCAGTGAACTCATCAATGCAGCAAGAATGCCGCAAACAACAAGGCCTTTTACTCCAGCAGGAAGAAGCTTGGCTACCAGTGTAGGGAAAGCGGCATCTGCGTTTGCAGTACCATTGGCAAGCAGAGGAAGGAAACCTTCGCCACCGGCTCCGATATATTTCTGATGCAGGGCAAAAGCAATCATACCCGGAATCAAGAACAGGAATACAGGCAATAGTTTCAGGTATGCACCGAAAATAGTACCACGACGGGCTTCTTTTTCGTTTTTACCGGAAAGTACGCGTTGTACAATAAATTGGTCAGTACACCAATACCAGAAGCCAATAATGGCCGAACCAACCAATGCACCCAGCCATGGGAAATTGGGATCATTGTTATCGCGGATAAGTTGGGTCATGGTATCTCCATACTCGTTGACTGTAACTGCACTGCATATGCTCATCATTTCATCCCAACCGCCCAATTCTTTAAAACCGAGAACGAGGATGATAAGTGAACCCAAAAGAAGGATAGGAGTTTGCAGTACCGAGGTATAAAGTACGGATTTCATTCCGCCAAATATTGTGTAAAGTGCTGTCAATACAACTAAGCCGATTGCTGCAATCCAAAAGAAATCTATTCCCCACAGTTCTTTGATACCGAATACCTGCTGAAATACAAGTCCACCGGCGTATACAGTTACAGCTACTTTGGTCAGCACGTAGCTAATTAATGAAATGACAGAAAGAATAGTACGCGACTGCGGATTGTAACGGCGTTCCAGAAATTCGGGCATTGTGTATACCATGCTTCGTGAATAGAATGGTACGAATACCCATCCGAGAATCAAGATCATCCAACCTTGTATTTCCCAGTGCGCCATTGCCATACCACTGGATGCTCCGGCACCGGCCAATCCGATTAAGTGTTCCGAACCGATGTTGGATGCAAATATGGATGCACCTATGGCGAGCCATGTGGCATCACGTCCACCTAAAAAATAGTCAGCCGAATCATTCTGCTTTTGTTTGACTACCCAAACAATAATACCTATCAGAGCCAGGAAGAATATTCCAATGACTACCCAATCTAATGTTCCCACGATAATAATGATTTAAAAGTTATTATTTATTTTTCTACTGAGAATTTGAAAATACATTTGCTGTTGTAAGTCTGTCCCGGTTCCAGAATAACAGAAGGCCATTGTGGCTTATTGGGGCTATCTGGATAATGTTGAGTTTCCAGACATACGGAAGCGCGTTGGTTGTAGACGATCCCTTTTTTCCCTTTTGCAGTTCCGTCCAGAAAATTCCCTGTATATACCTGTATACCAGGCTCATTAGTGTATACTTCTAAGCTGATGCCGCTTTCGGGAGAAGTGAGTTTGGCGGCAAGTTTTTTAATATCGCCATTGGTGTTCAATACCCAATTATGGTCGTATCCGTTACCATATTTCAATTGTATGAAATCAAAATTGGTAATATCCTGGCCTACGGCTTTGGGAGTAGTAAAATCCATGGGAGTATCTTTTACCGGTACAATTTCTCCGGTAGTCATATAAGTTTGGTCTACAGGAGTGTAATTATCAGCATTGATATATAGTATGTGGTCTGTGGCTGCTTTAGACGGATTGCCGGATAGATTGAAGTAGGAATGGTTGGTCATGTTGATAACTGTTTTTTATCAGTAGTTGCGCTATATTTGATATCTATGGCGTTATCGTCTGTCAGCTTGAAAAGAACTTTGGCAGTTAAGTTGCCCGGAAAATTTGCGTCTCCGTCTGGAGAGAAGCGGGTCAGCTCCAAAGTGGTTTCATCAATGGGGTTGGCTTCATATACCTGATATTGCCATCCTTTAGGACCACCGTGCAGGCAATGTCCGAAATTGTTCTTTGGTAATTGGATCGTGTCACTATCCAATACCATTTTGCCCTGGTTGATTCTGTTGGCGTAACGTCCGATAGACGCACCGAAATCGCTTGGGACGTTTATGTAGTCGGCTATACTGTCGAAGCCAAGGACAACATCTTTCATTTCCCCGTTTTTGTCAGGTACCATAATAGATACGATACGTCCGCCGAAGTTAGTGATGCATACTTCCATGCCCGCTTTATTCTTTAATGTATAAAGATCTGTCTGGGCATCGTTCACTACAGTTTGAAATTTTGTCGGGTTAAGGCCGGAAAGAGTAAGTTCCGTTTGATTTTTCTGAGCGCAGGAAGCTAACATTAATGTAGCTATTCCGGCAATAAGAATGTGATTCTTCATGGTGTTATTTAATTTGAAAATTAGATTATTATCTTATTTCGGGTGTAAAAGTAACACTTTTGTTTGGTGTAATATATACACTTTTGTATGTTATGTAACATAAAAGAAAAAAAATCAGCTTTGAAATTTGTATATCCCAAAGCTGTTTCAATGTCTGAAAGAATACTTATTTTACTTTTTTACCCCAATATGTCTTATGGTTACTTCCGTAAGCGGCATAGACGATGGTCGGTGTTCTGGGACTGGCTTCCCAGTCAACTTCCCGTTGCAGGTAAAGATCTGTTCCATTTGCTGTCAGAATTTGCTGTTCTGCATCATAGCTCCATCTGCCGCCTTTCCATGTTCCTTCAGTAATGGTGTGGTCGGCGGCCAGCGTCATGATTGCAGATTCTTTTTGAACCCCATAAGCGTAGGACAAGTCAATATGTTCCCAATTTCCGATGAGTTCTTCTTCGGTAATGGCTACTTGGGGTACGGCTCCGTAGCGTTCGGGCATAACCAAGGGCCAACCGTCTTTAGTCCAACGGATGTTGCGTACATGTCCTAACATAATAGCGTTGTCCACGCTTTTGGGGAGACGTGCTTGCGAAGAGTAATACCAATTACCATTGCCATCGTTGAAGATGGTGCAATGTGAGAAGCCTACCCAGCCATTGCTCTTGCTGAATTTGTACGGGTGTGTCACTACCGGCAACATTTCTGCTCCTTCGGTAACATTGGCGCCATCGATGCCGAGATAAGGACCGGTGATACTTTTAGAACGGCATACGCGTGTATTGTAAGGTATGTCCAATGCATCGTATGCCACGAATAGATAGTAGTAGCCTGTCTCTGTGTTGTAAATGATTTCAGGACCTTCACTGGCTTGCCAACGGTTGTTGATATTACGGGTGGCTATCAACTGCCCGTATTCTGCCGGAGCATTTCCTTCTGCCCAGGGGATACCTAAGTCTTGTTTCGGCATTCCGGTTTCGGCATTCAATTCCATAGCAACCAAATGCCGCTATGCCATGAACCGTATATCAGCCAGTGGGTATTTTCAGGAGTAATGATGTAAGAAGGGTCGATAGCATTCCATTTGTAATAGCAATTGCATATTGGTGCTGGGGATGTTGAAGTTCAGTCCCTTGTCCGATGCATTGGTCACTACATATCCTTTGTCCACCCAATCGCTGTTGTTGGCAGGATTGCTATTCTCCATCAGGCCGATAAAAGCACGTTCACTCCAGGCGGTCGCTCCGGTTCCGCCGTCCAGATAGCCGGGTACTACGATGGAGTAGTACATGCGATACAGTCCGTTTCTAACTTTCTGCACACTTGGGGCCCAGTAACCGAAGTCGCTTTCTGCGGCAGTGCTTGCTGTCAATCCCATCGCTTTGCGTATCTCATTCAGCTTCGGCATCACCCAGTCGGGAAGCTTCGGCATAGTCCCGCCTAGATATTCCCAATTCACGAGGTCTTTGGAACGTCTGGCGTGGAAGTGTCCGTGTCCTGTATGTGCATTGCCGTAGGAGGCATCTGTCTGATACATATAGTAGTATCCGTCTTCGGCAAGCACAACGCTGGGATCGTGCACGTTTGCCAAGTTCCATTGAGTACGATTGGACCAGCTTGCAATGCCCGCATAATTATCTTCGTATTCCGGAGCCACATAATTCTTTAATTGTTCATTAAGGTCTGTGATTTCTATGGTCGACGTGAATGTTTCCGAGTAAGTGTACCGGCTGTTACCATAAACGTATGCACGTATATAGTAAGGAGTATTGATTTTCAATCCAGAGAGGGTGGCACTGAAATTTTCATCTGCTTCTATCACCTTGTCTTTGATAGTAGGATTTGAGACATTTACACTATAGCAAAATCCTCTCTTGACTACGCTGCTTAGATTGCCGGTGATTGATGATTTAACGTTCAGTGAGGTACCCGTTGCGGTTGCTTCGGGAGTGGTTAAAACTACATCACTGTTTCTGTTGTATTCGATGTTGTCAAGCCCGTCAGAACAAGCAGTGAAAACGAATACAGTCAGTAGGGATAGTAAGAAAAATGTTGTTTTTTTCATTTGGGTAAGTTTTTAAGATCCATATTGTTCCGTTGATAGACAGGAACAATATGGATGATAAAGAATTTAATAGTTATTCTTATTCATTGAAGACGAGGTGGCAACCGTCAACAGACAGTGCAAAGTTTAAGTCGTTTGCATCTATGGTGTTGATGCCCCAATAGTATTGGGTGGAGATTGTACTTGTAGTACCTATCATTACTGCCTGAATGTCGGCGGTACCATTACCGCAATTAGTCACGTAGACTGTAACTTTGGATCCATTCATTCCGGCAAGCCAAGTGCTCCAGTCACCTTGTGTTCCGTTATGAACGCAGGCATCATATCCATCGCCCCAGCCAAAGTTATCGGCACGGACCACTGCGTAGTGGGTACCATTATTCTTACGGAGAACTACAAGGAAATTGTTCCAATTCCCTGCCAGATTGCTGTAATTAGTAAACGAAATACACTTTGTCTGACCTGAAGGTATATTGAAATTATCTGAGTAGGTCTCGGGGTTAAACCACAGAGTTGAGTTGTCTGTATTTCCTAGCTGTCCGCTTGTATTCTTCACTACAGTAGCTTCGGAGACGGTGACATTTACCGTTGCGGTGATGTTTTCTCCGGCGGTAACGATAACCGGCTGCGAACCAGCCTTTGCAGGAATGGCGGAGAAGCTGAGTTTTGCGTTGTCAATGACTGCCAAACTCCCGTCAGAGTAGGTTCCCATAACTACCATGCCTGTTGGGTCGAAAGGCATCATGCAACTCTTGGCTTCTTCCGAGGTGTAGTAATAGGGCTTTGTACGCGAGGGTGCAGTGGTTATTGAAATTGATTGAAGTACTCCCACAACCTTAAAAGATGCGTTAGCCACAATCGGTTTATCACAGTTTTTGCCCTTGAAGGTTTTGTTGTAGACAGCTACAAGAGTCTTATCTCCCGTTTGATTTATATCAGGAATGGCTGAGAATGAGAGTTCGGAGGCTGTTACGGTTTTAGTCACTCCCTCTTCAAAGGTTACAATGGCTGAGATGTTAGTTATGGCCTCTTCAAGTGAAGTACCCAAAGAAATTTGTGTGGGTACATCCTGCAATATCATTGATATCGGATTCTTGTCTGCGGCAGATGTGAGTCCACCGACAGGAACGATGTTGGTTTGCAGAAAGTCTATGTAAGAGCCTTCGGGGACTAAGAAGCAGCGAATGTTGGTGTTGCTTGCATCTGCGTTCAGGTTGGGTTCTTTATTCGGTTGTGCATAGGTCTTAGTAGCCACTCCGTTGGTCATCTTGACAGTGAAAGCAATTTTTGCTGGTACGGTCTACGGTGAGCGTTACTTTGCCACCTAACTTTTGTACGTTCTCGTCTTTGTTATCAACGGGATCAAGAAGCAAGGTGCCCGATATGTACTGGAAGTCAATATAATCGCCCCACTGAGAGTTATAAGTTTCAGGGCTATTTGTAACATCAAAGCGGATAGCTCCGTATTCGGTATATTCTTCACTGTCACGATCCACATCATTGGTGATGATAAGGGCAAAGTTCTTGTAATATGTATTATCGACAGGGTTGATGTTAAGATTGAATACTGCATTCCATTTCTCACCGTCAGGTACCACATAATACTTGGAAAAAGCAGTCCAGAAACCGGAGGTGAAATCCGTATTCCCGATGGTGTATACATCTTCCTGCATACCTTCAAGTATTTCATCTTCCGGTTCTTTCTTGGAGTCTTCTATTTCCTGTATTTTATCAGAAATCCATTCGGGAGCATTTACGTCATAGAGTTCGCCTCCTTCGCAGCTTGCCAGGACCAACATCCACAAGGTTGCTGCACAACAGAAGAATGTTATTTTATAGAAATGTTTCATTTTCTTTATTTTTTAATAGGTAATGGTTTGAAACGTTCCCCGCTGTTCCGGTTGAACCCGTAGGGCTGAGGGAAGTG
>ENA-OQDL01000794-OQDL01000794.1-human-gut-metagenome-genome-assembly--contig:-NODE-794-length-18341-cov-3.965521_pt1 | contig 18341 bp, 21 predicted proteins | sample MGYA00242782_ERZ504609 | MGnify/ENA primary metagenome ERZ504609 (study PRJEB26092, sample SAMD00036320) | human gut metagenome | host: Homo sapiens | study: EMG produced TPA metagenomics assembly of... | reverse complement strand
CCTCCAGAAGGACTTACTTCCACGGACATTCGCCATATGAGCGAGGAAGACCTGCTGGATATGGATTATTTTCTAAATGATGACGATCTTGATGAAGAATTTAGTGAGGAAGGTTTTTATCTTTTTTTAATCCCTAGATCGTCTATTTGTGTTGCCCGCCTACCGGCGGGCATTTTAATTCAAAAGAGCGCCGGAGGCGGTCTTCCTATAAAGAAATAAAAGAGCTCCAGACGATATTTTCACACCGTCTGAAGCTCTTTTAAATACTGTTTTCTTAAATTACAGAATAACCTTAGCAGGGCACTTTGCCGCGCACTTGCCGCAGTTTGTACACTTCTCGTAATCAATGAATGCCAGGTTGTTATCCATATGGATAGCATCTGACTCACACTGCTTGGTACATAAGGTACATCCGATACATCCAGCCTGACATGCAGCCTTTACATCTTTGCCCTTGTCATGGCTGCTGCACTGTACTAAATGTTCTGCGCTGTAAGGAACGATCTGGATCAGTCCCTTTGGACAGGTAGCAACACACTTGCCGCAGGCTACGCACTTTTCCTTGTCTACAACAGCTACGCCGTCTACAACATGGATCGCGTCAAACTGACATGCCTTTACACAGGAACCAAAACCGGTACAGCCGTAGCTGCAGGCCTTAGGACCGCCGGCAGGCACTACAGATGCCTTTGCACAGTCATCAATACCTTCGTAGTTGTAAAGAGTCTTAACCTTGTCACAGGTACCTTTACAACGTACAAATGCAACCTTCTTCTCTGCTGCTCCGGCAGATACGCCAAGGATAGCAGCGATCTTTTCGCCTACAGGTGCTCCACCTACAGGACATGCATTTGCAGGAGCTTTGCCCTCTGCAATTGCCTTTGCCAACGCGTCACAGCCTGCGAAACCGCAGCCGCCGCAGTTGTTTCCAGGAAGTTCCTCACGGATAGCTACTTCCTTTTCATCTACTTCTACCTTGAACTTCTCACCGAAAAGTCCAAGGCCGATTCCTACGATGATACCTGCTACTGCAATAACTGCAGCAGCAATCAAAATTGCTGTTATGTTCATCTTCGTCTCCTCCTTCTACAGTAATCCGGAAAATCCGAAAAATGCGATTGCCATAAGACCTGCAGTTACCAGTACGATAGGAGATCCCTGGAAGTTGTATGGGATATCATTTCCCTCAATACGCTCACGGATACCAGCAAGGAGCACGATGGAAACAGTATAACCAACAGCAGTTGCAACACCGTTTACTACACTCTGTACAAAGCTGTAGCCGTTCTGTACGTTAGTAAGTGCAACACCTAATACTGCACAGTTGGTTGTGATCAGCGGAAGGAATACACCTAATGCGTTGTACAGGGAAACCATACATTTCTTTAAGAACATTTCTACGATCTGTACCAGAGCCGCAATTACAAGGATAAAGACGATGGTCTTCAGATAATCCAGTCCTAATGGGTTCAGGACGAACTGATAGATCAGACTTGCAACAACGGAAGCGATGGTGATAACGAAGATAACCGCACCGCCCATACCTGCTGCTGTCTCTACCTTTTTAGATACGCCGACGAAGGAACAGATGCCTAAAAACTGGCTTAATACCACGTTGCTCACAAATGCGGAGCTAATGGCAATAACAAGTAACTCTTTCATCCGTTTTTACCTCCTATTCTTCCGTCTTTGATTCTGCACAGTTTGCGCAATCGCCACAGCAAGCGGTCTTAGCCTTCTTGCCCTTAGCGGAACCGTTAGTTGCTGAAGGCATCTTTAACTTGTTCTGTAAAGCAGTTAAGCAAGCCAGAACGAAGAATGCGCCAGGTGCCAGGATAAAGATGGAAATAGGCTGATAGGAAGCAGGCATAATGGCTACACCAAAGATGGAACCTGCACCTAAAAGTTCACGGACAGCACCGATACAAACAAGGGCGAAGGTAAATCCAAGACCCATGCCTGCTCCGTCGAATGCGGAGATGATCGGTTTGTTCTTCATAGCAAATGCCTCTGCACGGCCTAAGATTACACAGTTTACAACGATCAGAGGAATGTAGATACCCAGTGCGCTGTAAAGATCTGGTGTAAAGCCTTCCATCAGCATGTCTACGATGGTTACCAGGGAAGCAACAACTACGATCTCACCTGGAAGACGGACTCTTCCCGGGATGATGCTTCTCATCAGGGAGATAATGAAGTTTGCTGCTACTAATACTACGGTAGAGGAAAGACCCATACCAAGACCGTTCATAGCAGATGTAGTTACAGCCAGTGTAGGACACAGACCTAACATCTGAACGAAAATAGGATTTTCTTTCCAGATACCATTATAAAGACGTTCTGTATACTTGTTCATTTCTTACACCTCCTACTTTCCAACGCAGTTTTCCACAAAGTAAATAGCTGCATTTGTGGCACCGGTTACTGCCTTGGAAGTATAGGTAGCGCCACTGATCGCCTGAACCTGGTTATCAGCTGTTGCGTCTGTCTTTGTTACTTCCAGTTTCTGTGCTTTCATTCCATTGAACTGATCCTTGAAATCTGGTTCTTTTGCCTTCATACCAAGACCAGGAGTCTCGCTGATGCTTAAGAAACCAAGACCAGTCAGATTTCCCTCAGAAGTGATGCCTACAGAGATCTGTACCAGACCATTGTAGCCTTCTGTGGAACTTGCAGTGATCAGATATCCAAGAACAGAACCATCTTCTGCTTCTGCAACCTGTGCATCATCAACAGATACATTTCCAAAGCCCTGAGCCAGGATCTCATCTGCAGATGCTGCTACTGCTGCTGTCAGTTCATCAGTCTGCTCAAATTTTGCTGCTTCCGGGAATACTTCTTTATAAGTTTTGGTAGCTGCTGCTTCCTGAGCCTTTGCGATCGGATCTAATGTTACTTCGTGAACTGCGCCCAGGCAAAGTCCTGCAACTAAAGTGATGACAAACAGGATGGCAGCGTCTTTTAAAATTCCTTTCATGCCTTCTTTGCCTCCTTTCCAAATGCTTTTGGAAGGGTTACACGCTCGATCATTGGTACAAACAGGTTGCTTAAAATGATCGCATAGGAAACACCTTCAGGAGAAGCACCCCACAGACGGAAGATACCGGTTAAAAGTCCTAAGACAACACCGAATACGATCTGTCCCATTGGAGTGATCGGGCTGGTCACATAGTCAGTTGCCATAAAGAAAGCACCGAAGATAAGACCACCACCACATACCTGGCAGAGTACATAATTTACATCAAAACCACCAAAGATAAATACAAATACTGCAACTGTTCCAATGTAGATCACCGGAATTCTCCAGGAGATTACCTTGCGGACTAACAGATAAATACCGCCGATCAGAAGAGCGATGGTAGAAACTTCACCGATGGTACCAGGGATACGTCCAATGAACATGGAAGCCAGATCTACGCTCTGTCCGGCACGCATAGCTGCCAGAGGAGTTGCTCCGGAAACGCTGTCAAATCCCAGGCTTGCAGCTGAGAAGTTGTTCATCATGCCAGCGAAGGAAATTAACAGGAAGCATCTTGCAGCCAGAGCCGGGTTCATAAAGTTCTGTCCCAGTCCGCCGTAAAGCTGCTTTACAACGATGATCGCAAAGATACCGCCCAGTGCAGGTACCCATACAGGGATCTGAGGTGGCATGTTCAGTGCCAGGATCATACCTGTAACAAGAGCACTTCCGTCTGCAATGGTAATTGGCTTGTGCATCAGTTTTTCGTAAACATATTCACTTGCTACACAAACTGCTGATGTGACTAAAAGTACAAGCAGTGCGTGGAAGCCAAAGTTATATACACCGAAAGCTGCAGCAGGAAGCATAGCGATCACTACGTCCAGCATCAGGTTCTGTGTATTCACACTGCATCTCACATGAGGAGATGAAGATACGTTTAATAATTTATTCATAGCTTTTGTCCCCTCCTAGCCTTTCTTCCTGCGGTTAGCCGCAACCGTCTTACGCATTTCCTTGAATGCCTGGGTCAGAGGACGTCTTGCAGGACAGATATATGTACAGCTTCCGCATTCCATGCATTCCATACCGTTGATCTTTTCAAAGGTCTCACAGTCACGGTTCATAGCTGCTTTCATCATCATGACTGGAACGATATGGCTTGGGCAGACACTTACGCAGCGTCCGCAGCGGATACATGCAGTTGGTTCAAAAGCTGCTACCTGGTCTTTTGTAAAACAGGTTAAAGCAGAAGAAGTCTTACATACAGGCACATCTACAGTAAACAGGGCCTGTCCCATCATAGGACCACCGGAGATGATCTTTTCAGGCTCGGTCTTGAAACCGCCTGCTGCTTCGATCAGTTCCTGGTAATTGGTTCCCAGTTTTACATTGAAGTTCTGTGGTTCTGCCACAGCATCACCTGTAATGGTAATGATCTTTCTCATTAATGGAGTAGACTTGCATACAGCCATATAAATAGAAGCAACTGTATCTACGTTATCTACGATACAGCCTGCATCTGCCGGCAGCATGGAAGAATTTACCTTGCGTCCTGTTACAGCGTAGATGATAGAACGCTCACCACCCTGAGGATACTTGGTAAGTAACGGACAGACAGTGATCTTGGGTTCATCCTTTACCATCTCTGTCAGTTTCTTAATAGCCTCCGGCTTGTTGTTCTCGATTGCGATCACACCCTTGGCGTTATCAAACAGCTGTAAGATAACCTTCAGACCGCCTACGATCTTCTCAGGCTCTTCGATCAGCATACGATAGTCGCTGGTCAGATATGGCTCGCACTCTGCGCCGTTTACGATTACATAATCGATCGCATTCTCATCCTTTGGAGTCAGCTTTACGTGAGTTGGGAAGCCTGCGCCTCCTAAACCTACGATTCCTGCCTCTTTTACGATAGAACGGATCTCTTCTTTAGAGAGTGTGGAAGGATCTCTGTCCTCTCCTACTCCTTCTACTGTTTCATACTCACCATCGTTTTCTACGATGATGGAAGGTACCATTGCGCCATTTACCATACGTCTTGGTTCGATTGCCTTAACAGTACCGGATACAGAACAGATCACATTTGCTGAAATAAATCCACCGGCTTCTCCGATCTTCTGTCCAGCAAGAACCCTGTCACCCTTTGCTACCAGTGGCTTTGCAGGTGCTCCTATATGCTGAGACATAGGAAATACCAGTTCGCCCTTTGGCAGAAGGACCTGGATCGGTTTGTTTTCTGACAATTCTTTTCCTTCATACGGATGAATGCCGCCTTTAAAAGTCGCCAAACCCATGGTTTCTTCCCCTCTTTCTTTTTGATTTCTTTTGTTTAATGGAACAATTTTAGCATGTCCCTAACAGCCATTTTTGAGTATAACACACTTTAACTTTGTATACAATATGAAAAGTTATCGTTATTTTTTTAATAATTATGTTAATTTTTTGATAAAGTTGTTAGTTTTGACTAACATCTTTCGTCAAAAATAAATTTCAGAATTTCTCCTATATAGCGTTCTTTTTTTCTAAAAAAACCCCTGGTGTGTACCCCCTTTGATCAAAACCAGACGACTTCCCGGGATGCACCGGGCAATGATTCGGGTATGAGACTCTTTGATCAGATCATGGGTTCCCGCCATTAAAAGTACGGGAACGGATATTTTTTTCCAATCTCTCTTCTGTGAGAAAAGGGGAATGAGGATCAGGCTGCTTAAAAACTGCTCTCTTTTGACACCATTTTTACCAAATTTTCCCACTGGCTTTATATTCTCTAAGATCTTTCGCACACTGGAAACCGGGGTATTCTCCATAAACAGCATAGGAGGGATCAGACCGTCCGGCAGTGCATTGGCACTGACTGCAATGATCTTTTCTGCCCGCTCTGGATGATCTGCGGCAAACTCCAAAGCTGTATTGGCGCCATCTGAAAATCCCAGGATCACTGCCTTTTCTATTTTCAGATGATCTAACAGACGGACTACATCTTCCGCCATATCCGCAGCCCCGGTCCATCTTCTTTTTCCCTTTTCCTGTGAGCGGCCTGTTTTTAATACAGCTGCTTTTAATGCCGCCATTTTCATCACAGATGCCCCATGTCCCCTGCTGTCCATGGCGATTACAGAACAGCCTGCCTTCGTAAGGACTTCTATATAAGAAGAAAAATCCCGGTGAGTGCCCCTATTTCCATGAAGGAGCACCACCGGAAGTCCGACCTTTCCCTGTATATCGTATTTTTTATAGTATAAAGATCCATCGGGAATAGCGATAAAACCATCCCTTTCCTCTATCTCACCTGTTTCTTTTTCCTTTTCACTCATGGTCTTTTTTCGCCTCTGTTTCCTGCTTTTTCTGTCCATGATCCCAAAACTTTGGAAATTTTACTGTCTGGAAGAAATCAAGGATACCCTGTGGGTTCTGGATCTTCACCACTGCATAGAACATATCCGGAGAAGGGATCTTCGGCAGATACGCATAATAAGATGGTTCCCAGACGGTAGGACTGTATTTCTCCTTTGCCCGGTAAAGATCTTTAAAACCATAACACTGGTTTAAATGCTCATAGACAAACTCCAAAAGCTTCTCCATAAGACTGGCATTCTCTTCTTTTAATCCAGCAAGAGGCGCTACCCCCAGGCTGGCATACTCCACGCCTTCTTCCTTAAATACCTGAAACGCTTCATACATGATCAGTTCCATAACACCGCCTGGTGCTTTCTTTCCATGACGGGTCATATCTGCCATATATCCGTTCTTTCCAAGGAAAGGCACAAAAACAATGTAGGCTACCATGCTTCCGCTTTCGTCTACTGCATAAAAAATACCGCCGGTCCATAGGATCATCCAGTCCCAGAGTACCCATGGTAAATTTTAACATGGAACTTTTCTTACCTTCCAGCCACTCATCGGTAATGCGGTTAAATTCTACCTCTAAAGCTGCATTCCTCTTCTCCAGTATCTTATACTCGTAAACATCGATCCCCGCTTTTTTCGCATGATTGATGTTCATACGCATCTTGGCGCCTTTTTTACCGCTGATCTCATAGTCAGCCAGCTTAAATCTCGCCTCTTCCCCGCATTTTACAGTTCCAAAGCCCTGTTTTTTATACTCGTCCAGATAATGGTCTGTCACACTTAAGATAAACAGCTTGTGGGCGCTTTTTAGGCAGAATTCCTTAAATTCATCCAGTAACTTGGGAAAGTCCTCATCTTTACAAACCGGGTCACCGTTGACTACCACAGTATCGCCTACGATCCCATAGGGGATAACGCCGTCCACCTGCTTTCCAAAATAGAGGATCTTATCATCTTCTAAGGTCAGATAGGAGCAGGGATTTTGGCTGTAAAGGTTTAATAAGGTCCTGGCATGCTGCAGGTCAGATGCTGTTTTCCCGGGATATTCCATCCACGGACGGAATATATGGACTGCCCCGGCCAGGATACAGCCCCAGCTGAACAGAAACATCAGCTGCTCTAAATGCTCCGCAAACTCTCCTCCTGGAAATTCACCGCCTATGCCAAAAAGCATTCCCACACCAGCTGCAAGGCTTTCAACAAAGAGACCGTTCCTTTTCCCAGAGCCAGATTTATATAATGGCGGGTGATGGCTGCGTTGACAGCTACTCCCAACAGGGATAAGAGGATAAAGCCAACAGCCTGTTCCACCGACTTTTTAGAGGCCGGACAGCAAAAATCTTTTCTGCTCCACAAAAGGATGAAAAAGACAGCCGCCTGGACCAGCAGGAATAAACTTCGGGCCTCCAGTCCTGTATGTATTATCTCTTCCAGTCCCCGCAGGAGACTTAAAGTCAGTACAGCCATGGTCATTTCCCAGGCCGTCCTCTTTCGCTTCATCAGCTGGGTGGAAAGGACCAGCAGCATCACTGCAAAAGCTCTCTCCACCATCCGGTTCATTTCCAGATAAGAGCGCACCTTTTGTGACATGGCAGAAGAAGGAACAGAACTGGCTGCCAGTAAGATAAAGGCTGCTGCTCCTAAAAATAATATGGTTCCATTTTCTAGTTGTATTTTTTTCTGTCTGCTCATAGAAGCCACCCTCAAAATCACCTTTGCAGGTTTGCCGCTTTAGACTCCATAACTCTCATGATTTCATTTTCCGTTACCAGGTTAAAGTCTCTCTGGATCATCAGTTTTAATACACTGGCTGAAATAGAGAAATCAATCAGTTTCTGAGGTTCAAATCCTCTTACCAGACTGTGTAACAGCGCTCCTGCAAAAGCATCTCCTGCTCCTACTGCCTCAAAGCTGTGTACTTTATGTACCGGGCTTTCATAGAACACACCATCTTTTAAATAGATCGCCATCCAGTCACCGTCTTCTGCTGTATACATGTTGCGAAGGACGCTGGCAACTGCCTTGCAGTTTGGATAACGGTTCTGGATCTCTTTCATGCCTGCCTTGTAGCTTTCAATCTGATCAATTCCCTTTGAAATATCCCCGTCATATGCGTGGATCCCTAAAGATGACTCAAAATCCTCATCATTGGCAATGCATAATGTTACATAATTCATCAGCTCGCTCATAACTGACTGTGCCTTTTTTGTATCCCACATTTTAGAGCGGTAATTTAAGTCGCAGACTGTCTCGATCCCGTGGGCTTTGCAGTATTTTAAGGCTTCTAATACTGCCTTTGCTATATTCTCGCTGACTGCCGGTGTCACACCGGAAAAATAGAAAATATCTGTATCCTTTAAGATCTCATCCCAGTGGAATTCTTCCGGCTTTGCCAACGCCAGAGCGCTTCCTTCCCTGTCATAGACTACATTGGTAGGCCGAATATCTGTTCCTTTTTCAAAGAAATAAATTCCCAGTCTGGAACCTCCGATGACTACCTTGGAAGTGTCTGCCCCGTATCTTCTCACTTCATTTAAGGCTGCTGTGCCAACAGGATTTTCCGGCAGTTTCGTCACAAAGGATACCGGATCCTTAAGCACTGCCAGGGAAACTGCTACATTGGCTTCTGCGCCTCCGTAACTTGCCTCAAATGCATCTGTCTGCAAAATCCTCATATGCTCCGGAGTTTTTAATCGGAGCATGATCTCACCAAAAGTTACTGTTCTTTTCATGGTCTGCTCTCCTCTATCATCTTTAAAATATCTGCTTTTGTAAGTTCGCCAAAGGAAATGCCTCCTCCGGTTACGATCTGGTCTGCCAGATTTCGCTTTGCTTCCTGGAGATTTAAAATATTTTCTTCAATGGTATCACTGGTGATCAGCTTATATACCATAACCTGCTTTTCCTGACCGATCCTGTGGGTACGGTCTGTCGCCTGGTTCTGGGCTGCCACATTCCACCATGGATCATAGTGGATCACAATATCTGCCGCTGTCAGGTTCAGTCCCGTTCCCCCCGCCTTTAAACTGATCAGAAATACGGGAACCTCATTCTGGTGGAAGCGGGATACCATCTGGATCCGTTCTTCCTTTGGCGTTGCCCCTGTCAGCTTATAACATTCGATCCCCTCTTTTTTGCAGTTCTTCCTCGATCAGATCCAACATAGAGGTAAACTGGGAGAATAATAAGATCTTGTGTTCTCCTTCTACACCTGTACGGATCAGATCCATACAGGTCTTAAGCTTGGCAGAGCCTGCCTTGTAATTTCCATAGCAGAGCCTCGGATCACAGCAGATCTGGCGCAGCTGCATAAGATCTGATAAGATCTGCAGCTTTTCTGCTCCCTTAAAGTCATCTGCTTCCAGCTTTTCTTTTAATAAAAGGGCATTTGCCGTATAAAGCTTCTTCTGTTCTTCCTCTAAAGTAGAATAAACTACTTTTTCCAGCTTATCCGGAAGTTCTTTTAACACATCTTTCTTTACTCTTCGCAGGATAAACGGTCCGATCAGTCCCTTTAAGCGTTTTAGCACCTGCTCATCCCGGTCTTTCGTAATAGGTACCTCATATTCCTTGCGGAAATACTGATTTCCAAACAAAAATCCGGGCATAAGGAAATCAAAAATACTCCATAACTCTCCCAGCCTGTTTTCAATAGGCGTACCGGTCAGCGCAAAACGGGAACGCACCTGGACAGCCTTTACAGAGCGGGCACTCTGGGTAGTGGCATTTTTTATGTACTGGGCTTCATCAATGATCTGGAATCGGAAATCAATCCCCTCATAGTGGGCAATATCCCTCTTTAACAGGTCATAGGAAGTGATCAGGATCTGGCAGCCGGAAGGATCTTCTTTTATTTTTTTCCAGCAGTTCCAATCTCTGGGGTCCTGTTCCCACTACAGACCGAACCTTCAGATCCGGGGCAAATTTCTGGATTTCCTGCTCCCAGTTATAAACCAGGGATGCTGGGCAGACTACAAGGCTTGGGGCCTTCTCCCCGCTGCTGTAGGTATCTTCAAAAAGAGCGATCACCTGAATGGTCTTTCCAAGACCCATATCATCCGCTAAAATGCCGCCGAAGCCGCATTTATCCAGGGTTTTCATCCACCGGAAGCCAGTTTTCTGGTATTCCCTTAAAATAGCTTCAAACCGGGCAGGAACCGGCTCATCGCTGTCCTCAACCGTCTTTACAGCACGGACCATTGACTTAAACAGCTGGTCCCTGTAATAGGTAATGCCCGGACCTTCTTTTAAAATATGGTCCAGATACAGTGCTCTATAAGCAGGCAGGCGGATGGTGCCGCTTTGTAAGTCCTTTTTGCTGATTCCCAGCTCTCCCGCCAGTTTTGTAAGGGTAAACATACCGCCCTGGTCCAGCATTAAAAACTGTCCGCTCTTTAAGCGGTAATATTTCTTTTTCTGGCTGTAGGCAGTCAGGATACGTCCCAGTTCTTCTTTTGGAAATTCTCCCATATCCACGGTCAGTTCCAACCAGCCGGAATAAGCGCTGACACCTGCAGATACAGAAGGAGTTTCCACAATTTTCCAGTTTTTCATGGACTCAGACAGGTATACATCTCCCAGTCCCCGGAATTCTTCCATTCCCTGATCTAACAAGTGGTACAAGGCTTTTTCATCCTCTTTTAATACCAGCCTGCCGTCTTTTGGATCCCTGCACTTAAAATACTTGCGGATCACCTGGCTGATCTTAAACTCTCCCGGCACATCACGGCAGATCGCAGACGGAAGATTTTCATCTTCTATGGGATGGAAGGTATATTCCCCATAAGATAAAAGAGGTTCCATATATAAAGTGCCTTTTTCGTCTGCGTCAAAACGGAACACCGCTTTCAAAGGCTCCATTTTATATTCTTCCAGATCTACTTCTTCCTGGATCATGATGCTGTAGGGCTTTAATGTCTTAAGTACACGCTCATATAAAAGAGGAATGTCCTTTGCTCCTGCCTGGATCCGGTATTCCCTCTCCTTTGTGATCTGCTCCAAAAAGGTACCTGCCGCCTGGCTGAAGTGGTGGGAACAGCAGCAGAGGGTCTTTCCTGTGACAATATAAATGCGCCGCTCTCCCCTGAAAAAAGCCAGTACCGGCTCTGTGTCCCCTTCTTCGTCTGTCCGGACACCTTCTAACACAGCTTCCACGCCGTCCCTTCCATATCTGCGGATGCGGATCACCAGTTTCGGATCTTTTTTCTGTACTTTAAGCTGGGAACGGATCCCTCCCGGAAGCTGCACCTCCAGTTCTTCCTGCTGTAAAACCTCAAAAAAACGTTCCCGGTTCATACGGCTTAAGGATATATCCCTCTGGGATTTCTGTCCCTCTGTCAGTGCCATGACTAAAGACAAAAGTCCCCTGCATTCCGGACAGAAGGAACTTCCCTGGTGATGGAAAGCCAATTCTTTTCCGTATTCCACATAGGCGCCTACAGCCACTGCATCGGAAAAAGCTGCCAGATCCCTTACTGCATACATTTTTTCACGGCCTACTTTAAATTCCAGCCGGACATCCCTTCCGTTTAAGATCACAGCAGGCACCAGTTTTACCTGGCTTCCCTCTTCTTCCTCTAAGATGCGGGCTACCTCCTGGTTGGTATACTCCCGGATCATCGTGTGGACCTGGGAAGAACTGTGTACCAGAGGTTTGGACATTTCCGCCTGATATTCTTTATAATATGCAAAAAGGGCCTCCCCATGGGCGCAGATGCCCCTGTAAGAATTCCCTTTTTCACAGGTACAGGAATAATCCTTTACCTGACCATTTTTCAGATATAACTTTGTTTTAAAGGTGTGGGCCTGGTCCTCCACCAGACCCACTACGCCAGCTTCGCCTTTCCAGAAACTGTTTGTATCCATTTTGACGATCTTCATTGACGTTGATCTATCCCTTCTTTACATCCGCTCCGGAGCCTCGATTCCCAGAAGTCCGATGCAGATCTCCAGTGTTCTTCTGGTCAGTGTGATCAGACCGATGTAGCTGTCTTTTACTGCCTGGTCTTCCTCAGAGAGGATCTTTGTATCGTGGTAAAAGCTGTTAAATGCATTTGCCAGCTCATAAATATACTGACAGATCTTATGAGGAGCTGTCTCTGCAAAGCCGTTTTCGATGACTTCATTGTACTTGGAAAGCTGAAGCATCAGTGCCTTCTCAGAAGCGCCCTTTGCAGGAAGGATCTTCTTTTCAGAGCCCTCTTCTGTTACCTGTCCGCCATTTTCCTTATATTTATTTAAAATGGACTTGATGCGGACGATGGTATAAAGGATGTATGGACCCGTATTTCCCTCAAAGGAGATAAAGCGGTCAGTATCAAAGATATAATCCTTGGAAGCCTGGTTGGACAGATCTCCGTATTTTAAAGCTGCAAGACCTACGATCTTTGCTGTCTCTTTTGCTTCTTCCTCAGATACAGTGCGGTTCTCCATAATTCTCTGGTAAACAGCCTCATCAATATCTGCGATCAGCTTCTCCAGACGCATAACGCCGCCTTCTCTTGTCTTAAAAGGCTTTCCGTCCTTGCCGTTCATAGTACCGAAACCTAAGAATACCATCTGGGTCTCAGGCTTTACAATACCGGCCTTCTTTGCAACGCGGAATACCTGTTCAAAATGCATGGCCTGACGCTTGTCTACTACGTAAATATAGCGGTCCGGCTTAAAGTCTTCCTCACGCTCTACAATGGTAGCAAGGTCAGAAGTTGCATACAGGGAAGCACCGTCTGACTTACGGATCAGGCATGGCGGAATCTCCTTGGTATCACTTTCTTCTGCTACATCTACAACTAAAGCGCCCTGGCTTTCATGTACCAGTCCCTGTGCTTCCAGAGTGTCGATCATCTTCTGGATATATGGCTCTGCATCGCTTTCGCCCTTCCACAGGTCGAAATCTACGTTCAGGTTGGAGTAGTTCTTCTTAAGGTCCGCTACAGAAACATTCATAATATGCTTCCAGATGGCTCTGAATGGCGGATATCCCTTCTGAAGCTTTAAGGTTGCCTGATGGGCGCGCTCCTTAAATGCCTCATCTACCTTGGACTTGCCGCTGGCAGCCGGGTAGATCTCCTCTAACTCGCTGATGGTAAAAGGAGCTTCTGCTGGATATTCTCCTGTATAATTTTCATCAAAGTATGGCAGTTCCGGCTTGCGGTCGCGCAGTTCCTCGATAATAAGGCCCATCTGCAGTCCCCAGTCGCCTAAATGCACATCGCCGATCACATTGTGGCCAAGGAAACGTCCCATGCGCTTTACGCTCTCACCGATAACTGCAGAACGCAAATGTCCTACATGAAGAGGTTTTGCCACATTGGCACCGCCAAAGTCTACGATAATGGTCTCTTTCTTTTCCGGTTCTCCCAGACCCAGCTTCTCATCTGCTGCCATACCGTTCATATAGTCAGCTAAAAAGCCTTCAGAAAGTTTTAAGTTGATAAAACCAGGCATTACTGCCACAACCTCAGAAAATACAGAACTTGCATGTTCTCCTGTAAGCTGTTCTACCACTGCATTTGCAATGTCGATAGGTTTCTTTTTATATGCCTTGGCAGCTGCCATAGCGCCGTTGCACTGATATTCGCACAGGTCCGGGCGGTTGGATAAAACCACTTTTGCGAATTTTTCTTCATAGCCGCAGGCTGTAAATGCTGCTTTCAGCTCCTGCTCCAGAGCTTCCAGAATCTTTTTCACAATATCATTCTCCTTGTATTCTTTTCTTGATGTACTCCCCGGGAGTATATCTCATATACGAAAATCGCTCCGGCGGTCTGCCGGAGCAATCTTTTACTTTTTATCTAAGCAATAATCTGCTTATACACGGGACAGATATTCGCCGGTTCTGGTATCGATCTTGATCTTATCACCTGTGTTTACGAATAACGGAACACTTACAGTAGCTCCGGTCTCTACAGTTGCAGGCTTGCTTGCGCCAGTTGCTGTATCACCCTTGAAGCCTGGTTCTGTATCAGTGATCTCCAGCTCTACAAACAGAGGTGGCTCTACAGAGAATACGTTGCCGTTGTAAGAACAAACCTTGCAGATCTCGTTCTCTTTAACGAACTTTAATGCATCGCCAATGATGTCCTTGTTTAATGCTAACTGCTCGTAGTTCTCTACGTTCATGAAGTTATACAGATCTCCATCCTCATACAGATACTGCATATCTACACGGTCGATTCTTGCTGCCGGGAACTTCTCGGTTGGACGGAAAGTACGCTCAACAACACCGCCGTTGATAACATTTTTTAATTTGGTACGCACGAAAGCAGCGCCCTTGCCTGGCTTAACGTGCTGGAATTCAAGGATCTGAACAACCTGTCCATCAATTTCCAGTGTAATTCCGTTTCTAAAATCGCCTGCTGATATCATAAAGATATTCCTCCTTAAGTTCGTTCAGGATGCTGCCTGCATCCTCTAATTTCTCTCTAATCTTTTTTATTTTATACTATGTATGTACGTTTTTCAAGTTCTTTTTTCTGTTTTACAGCTTATTCTGGATGATTTTACAGCCACCAGCCACTTATTTATGGGCTTCCCTGTAGATTTCCTCTGTGATGGCATCTAAAGACCGGTCATTTACATCCACTGCCACATGGGCTGCTTTTAAGTATAATGGCCTGCGTTCATTAAGTAAACTTCTGATCCGTCCGGGCACATCATCACTGTGCAGCATAGGACGGCTGGACACATCTGCACCGATCCGCTTATAAACAGTCTCCGGTGAAACATCCAGATATACTACCAGTCCCAGCTTCTTTAAAAGTTCCCGGTTTTCCTCTCTTAAAGGAAGTCCGCCGCCCACAGAGATCACTGCCCGTCTGTGGTCCTTAACAGCTTTTCCAGGCACTGTGTTTCTAACTTTCTGAAGGCTTCCTCTCCCTGTTCCTTAAAGATCTGGGAAATAGCCATACCTGCTTCTTTTTCGATCTCCTGATCTGTATCAATGAACGGCATGTGATAATGATCTGCATAAAAATGGCCTGCGCTGGTCTTTCCTGCTCCCATAAAGCCAGTAAAGATCACATTGTGCTTTCTGGTATTTCCATGTAAATGATCCAGGATCATTTCACGGATCCTGTCAATGGTATCTTTATCTACCTTTACCTCCGGATTCCACAGTTCAAACGCGATCAGCCCCTGATACAAAAGCATATCCAGACCGTTAATTGCTTTTCCCCCTGCAGCCTGTACCATTTTCATAAACTTCGTACAGGAAGGTGTGTATACAATGTCCACTGCTGTGTGGATCAGCTTATAAAAAGCTTCATCTTCTATAATAACGTCCTCTGTATGAGGGTGCATGCCTACGCTGGTTGACTGGATCGCCAGATAGCCCTTTTCTTCCTGAGGGATCTGGTCATACTCTTCCAGTTTTAACGGGATAAGCACTGCACGGCCCATCAGTCCGTTAATATAATCAGCTAAAGCCGCTGCTTTCTCCACGCTTCGGTTTAAGATATATACAACGGACGCGCCGGACTTTGCAAGGATGTAGGCTGCTGCCTTGGCTGCGCCTCCGGCTCCTATGAGGATACATTTTTCTCCTGCAATAGAAATACCTGCTTCATCCATAGCACGTTTTAAGCCTGCACCGTCTGTATTATAACCTTTGTATCCATGCTCTGTACGCACCAGGGTATTTACAGCACCGATGGCTTTTGCGTCTTCATCAATGGCTTCCAAGCACTTCATTACATCCTGTTTATGTGGAACGGTTACATTCATTCCCTGGATATTTAAAGCAAAGGCACCTTTTACAGCCATTTCCACAGTTCCCCTGTTTACGTGAAAGGGAACGTAGACTAAGTCTGTTCCTGTACGCTCTGCGTAAAAATTATGCATAAGCGGTGACATGGAATGTTCGATGGGATCTCCCATTACACCGTATACTTTTGTTTTTCCATCCATTGCGTTATCTCCTGCTGTCTCTTTTTACTTTTTCACACGATTTTCTTTTGTCTGGATCTTACTTTTCAAGGCTTTTCCTGTAACAGTATAAAACCGGTTTTTCCAGATAACGTTTTAATACGATCTGGATCTCTTCTTTTGGGTTGATGGGCCGTACCAGGACAGTCTGGATCCCCAGACGGTTGGCGCCCCAGATATCTGTAAAAAGCTGATCTCCTACAAACAGCGTATTTTTCACATCGGTCCCCATGGTCTCCATGGCCTTTTTATAGCCTTTTGCCCCTGGTTTTCCCCCTTTATAAATATAAGGGCATTTTACCTGCTGCGCAAAAGATTTCACTCTCGGTTCTTTATTATTGGAAAGAAGGCAGGTTTTCAATCCCAAGCCTCTCAGATGCTCAAAAAGCCGGATGGCTCTCTCATCCGCCGGTGCCCCATGCGGGACTAAAGTATTATCAATATCGTAAACGATCCCCTGGATCCCCATTTTTTTCCAGTTTTCATAAGGAATAACATAAGAGGACTCTTCCATTTTACTGGGGTAAAAACATTGAAACATATTAAATTCTACTTTCTTTTAGACTTATTTCTTTAAAAGTTTTCCCAATTCTTCCATAAAGGTACTTACATCCTTAAACTCCCTGTAAACAGAGGCAAAGCGCACATAAGCTACTTCGTCTACACTTTTCAGTTTGTCCATGACCAGTTCACCGATCACAGAAGTTGGGATCTCCTTTTCTTCCCTGTTAAAGATCTGGTTTTCGATCTCATCGATCATGGTACTGATCTGACGGGGAGATACCGGACGTTTATGACAGGAATGCAGAATGCCTGCTTCTATTTTGGAGCGGTCATATGCCTCTCTGGAATCATCATTTTTTAATGACCATAAGGGGCATGGTCTCTAATTTTTCATACGTAGTAAAACGCTTGCCACAGCGTTCACACTGACGGCGCCTGCGAATGGAACTGTTATCATCTGCCGGACGGGAATCGATCACTTTGGTATCTGCTTCATTACAGTACGGGCACTTCATAAACTCTGCACATCCTTTCTCTCATGTATTTTTTACAAAATGATGATTTTATTTTAACCGAAAGCCCCCTCAAGCGCAAGATTTTTGTTACAATTCCCCAGTTTTTCCCATATTTGTTCCTATATCTATAGACGAAGACCATTTTTATGTCTTATAATAGCGGATAATAATACAGTCTATGCTGTTTAAAAGGAGAACAAAACATGAACCATACACCCTCTGTTTCTGTGAGAAATATAGTTTTAGGAGAAGGGATCCCAAAGATCTGTATCCCTCTTGTAAGCACCTGCCTGGATGCACTTTTAAATGATATAAAAAAAGCGCTGGATCACAGCGCTGATCTTATTGAATGGCGGGTTGACTGGATGGATGACATTTTTAAAGAAGGCTATCTGGAAGAGATCCTTCCTGCTGTACGAAAAAACAGCTGGGGATACTCCTCTTCTTTTTACCTTCCGCACCAAAAAGGGAAGGCGGAAATATGGCTGCCAGCCTTTTACAGTATAAAGAACTGGTAAAAAGAGCCATCTGCTCCGGCCTGGTAGACCTGGTAGATATTGAACTGTTTTCTGATAAAGATACTGTAAATGAGCTGATCGCCCTGGCAAAAGAAAAAAATTGTAAAAACCATTCTTTCCAACCACGATTTCGTTAAAACCCCTTCAGGAAACGAGATCTTTTCAAGGTTGAAGCAGATGGAGGAAGCAGGGGCTGATATTGCAAAGATCGCTGTTATGCCTGAAAGCACAGAAGATGTACTGACTCTTCTTTCTGCCACCTGCAAAGCAAAGAAAGAACTCACCTGTCCTGTTATCACCATGTCTATGGCAGGCACAGGCCTGATCAGCCGCTTAAGCGGGGAAGTATTCGGCTCCTGCCTTACCTTTGGCACTGCAGGAAATATTTCCGCACCAGGTCAGATCGATGCATTAAAACTTCGTTCTGTCCTTCATATCCTTCACGAAAACAGCTGATTCATTCCATTATTCCATTAACTGTTATTACAACCCTGTGCAATGACGCAATGACTTTCTGGACCTCCAACGGTTTGGCAAGATAGGCATTCATACCTGCATCCAGGCATTTTT
>ENA-OQDL01000793-OQDL01000793.1-human-gut-metagenome-genome-assembly--contig:-NODE-793-length-18366-cov-14.683426_pt1 | contig 18366 bp, 17 predicted proteins | sample MGYA00242782_ERZ504609 | MGnify/ENA primary metagenome ERZ504609 (study PRJEB26092, sample SAMD00036320) | human gut metagenome | host: Homo sapiens | study: EMG produced TPA metagenomics assembly of... | reverse complement strand
GTGCGGCACTGACGTTCATCACCCTGTTCGGCTTCTCCGCCATGGCCGGTACCGTCGGCGCGGGCGGCCTGGGCGATATCGCCATCCGTTACGGCTACCAGCGTTACCAGTACGACGTGATGACCGTTGCCGTGATCCTGTGCGTCATTCTCGTGCAGATCGTGCAGACCATCGGCGACGTGGTGTCCGACCATATCGACCATCACGAGCGTTGAGCCAGCACATTCGCGTTCCTTATGAAAAGCGGGTCCAAACGTTTGTTGTTTGGACCCGCTTTTCGTACACGGAAAGAGACGCTGCTCGTAGACGATTACTTGTTGAGCTCGGCCTTGACCAGACCGGCCAGCTTGCCGCCATCGATGGTTTTGCCGGCAAGCGCGGCACGAGCGGCTTTGACGACGCGACCCATGTCCTTGGGGCCGGCCGGGTTCACTTCTGCCACGGCGTCGGCGACGGCTTTGGCGTAGTCCTCGTCGCTGGCGGCCGCCGGCAGGAAGGTTTCCAGGAAATCGGCCTCGGCGGTTTCGGGAGCGGCCTTGTCCGCCAGTCCCTTGTCTTCGTACAGTTTGGCGGTCTCACGACGGGTCTTGACGCCCTTCTGGATGACCTTGAGCACTTCCTCGTCGGTCGCTCCGTGACCGTTGGCGATCTCCAGGTTCTGGATGTCCGCCAACGTCAGGTTGATCGGGTTGAGCTTGGCCTTGTCCTTGGCCTTCATCGCGGCGATCTTAGCTTTCTTCAGCGCGTCCTTCATCGACATGTTCGTTCCTCTTTTCTTGACCGTTCGAACACCGTCTTAATACTACGCGTCTACCAATCCGCCGTCCTGTATCCGTGCCGTCGGCATCCACGCCGGTCTCAAGCCCATGAGACACTTGGAGCCATGACTACAGTTATCATGCGCACCTCTGATGATAATCGCATGCGGTCGTTTTTGGCTTTGTTCCAAGGTTTTCAATTTTTGGGAAACCTGACTATCACCCTCGTTTTCCACGAGGCACCTACAGACACCCGAAAATAATCCAGGAACACCGTCTACTGCGACTCCAGACTTTTGTCGACTCCCGGAGCGGTGGCGGATATGGCGCACGTCATGCATTTTCACCGCTGGCTGCAAAAACTTGATTTTTCGGTTCTTTTCAGCCTGCGTCAGTCATCCATAATGGATATCAGAGTAATCGTTCTGAATTGACATACAACGGCACATGATCGCAAAAGCGGGCAGAATGCGTCGCATAATCCCCTTTCAGCCTCATCGAGACTGTCAGAGAAGGGTTTCATCGGCACGTTGACCTCCGCCGACATGAAGCACACTTCGATTTCGTAGCCGGGATAATCGAGGATAGAAGTTGGCGGATGGCAGTCCACTCACGGCTGCGTAATGCACGATGTCCAGTTGCAGGTTTCTCGAATCAGCCAATGCCCAATCAGAGATGACCGCGAAGATTTTTAGGGCGAAACCATTGGTGCGTTTCTCGTATTCCTTGAATCCGCTGGGCGCGCAGTTTTCCGTCTGCTGGATCGATGTGCCGCTTGGCTCGCCAGCCCCATGACCCGCAGCATCGCTGGATATATCAGTTCAGGGGCCCATGGGCCTTCCCCACCATGTACGTCAGCCGATGCATTGCCGTCCCCGTATCGAGTGACAGTGTGGTTCATTTCGGCTTCTTCCTATGAAACGATGTTACAAGCATACATGCTTATATGGTATCTTATATAAAAGATACTTTGATACAAAGAAGGAGGTCTGGCGATGGTGACGTTATCGCTCTGTTGCAGGCATCTGGTAATTGACCCATGCAATCGCACACCCAATCATCTTCCTCAGTCCGACAGGTGGCTGGATAGCCAGAACGACAAGTTGACGCAAATTGTATGCGATTGGCTGTCTGATCTGGCTTGGGACGGATGGCGCGTAGATGCCGGTGCCAGCCCGTTCGACTCCACCGCATTTGACGTACGGGACCTGCTGGAACTACGTCCGGAGCGTGGAAAACGTGACGGCCAGGGTTTTCGGGTCTCATGGTTTTCCGTTGAGCGCACCGATTCCGGAAAAACGCGAGTGTTTGACGAAGACGACGACGAGGTCGATGCCGACTTCTTCGAATGCGAGGCGTATCAGAAGATCTGGGATGCCGTCGATCTACTATGGCTGATTTTCGCTAACGGAGAGAAAAATGACGATTCCAACAATCGTTGCGACTCTCTTTGCCACCGGTCGGAATCCTCCCATGAAAATCCATTACCTCCTGACCTGGCGATTCGTCTCCTAACCGCCAAGCGATCCTTGCTATGGCTGAGGGAGTCACTGGGAGCTTTCCCCGGATACCGCTTGACGCTGTTCGGAGAGGACGGCTTCACCATAGACGGCACATGGTTCAAGACCATGGAATTAGGCTGTGAGCGGCTCAATGAACGCGTGCACGCCTATACGACGCAGCCGCCATGCGCGAATCCCCAAGACGACTTCGGTCAAGAACCGATTTCACCACCCGCAGACACTGTAAAATAAAACCAAATAGAAAGGATCCGCAATGCTTACCGCCAACATCGATGTCGACCGCTCAATCGTCGCGTTTCGTAAGGAGGATGGCAAGACGGAGCTGACCATTTTCACGACTCCTCTTTCTACCGTCGAGGCAACTCCGGCCATCCACCTTATCCCGTCTCCCGGCGTCAGTGACGAGACCGCACTGAAGCAGACCGCGGAAATCATCACATCGCTTACTGACTCAAACAGATATATTAGCATTGACCTTTCGGACGTCATTTCCATCTGCGCATCCGAGGCCATACGCATCATATGGTTCAATGCCGGCGATGATCCGGGCAAGGCGTTTTCAGACCAGCTCGCAGCGCAAGGCATCGAGCCATCATGCTGCGACGGAGCGCTGATCAGCATTGAGGCTCCCGCCAATATTGGTCTGGCCGAAGTCACCTCATTGGTCACAATCGTGCAGGAAGCAATCCAAGACGATGCCTCTATCATCTGGGGTCTGTCACTGGACTCGCAACAAAAAGACACAGAAATCACCGTCATCCTCGCAAAACCCGAAGGAGAGACGGCGGCGCACGAAAACTGAACCGCACCCCGTTTGTTGGGCTAACAACATCCAACAATCGGGGTGCGGTTCAAAACCGCCAAATGAATTGTCCATTATTATCTATTAGAAAAGGGCTATATCAATGATCAATGAGGTGAATGGAATAGACGAGTCGGGTACATGGCATGATGCCATAGCAGGATTCGCGGAAGTACCCGCTTCTTCCGCAGAGGCAACGCGTCCGAACATCTTTCGCATAGCCGGCTTCCCCCGACGTGAGACGGTCAGCAGCAATGTCCTTGCCTATTTTTTCGACCCTGCTGAAGACCATGGCCTTAAGGATATGATGCTCAAGGCTTTGCTGCGGACAATTCACAAGGAGGACATGGATGTCAGCGACGTCAGCGTGGCCACGGAAGCGTCTACAGACAAGAATAATCGCATAGACATTCTCTTGGACTTGCCGGAGCTCAGCATCGCCATCGAAAATAAAGTGGACGCCGATCTCTATAACGATTTGGCTGACTATCATTGTTGGGCGAGGGAAAATTCCGTTAATGATAAGGCTATTGTCATCGTCCTTCACCCATTCAATAACTTTGTTCTCAAAGATCATCCGTCCGCACAAGGTCTTGTAGTTGAACAGAATCTTTTCGACGTCCATTACGATGAGCTTTTCAGCAACGCGCTTGGAATGTTGGGAGAGTATTCACTTGACGCGGATCCTCGCGCCGTTGATCTTCTTCAACAGTTTATTGATAATTATTCCCCGGAACGAAAGCAGAAGAAAATGGATAACACGGCAGCCGACATCACACAATTCGTCTCTCAAGCCAACGGCATTGAGCAGCAACTTGTCAACGCTCGCCAATCATTCGAAAAGTACACGGAAGCGGTCCGCAGCAAGCTGCAGACAGTTCATGCGGACCTTATTTCACGATGGGCAGAGGAAAGTCCTGTAAATGGAGAGAGTGTAATGCTTGCGGACCATTGGGAGTGGCCAAAACAACGCAAGCCGTTCGACAATCAGTATTATGCCCAATCGTTTAAGCTGGAAAATCCGGGAAGCAGTGATGTGGACCGCATCATCACTTGTGAGTTCTTCTTCAACATTAAATTTGATGACGGATATGTAGTTTCCGATCCGGAATCCGGATCCTTCAACACAATTTGGTATAAAGCGTATTGGGGCGGACGTAACACGAACCAAAAGCCTGAAGTTCGAATCACCAATCCATATAACCAAACACTCGATGCAAAGTTAACGAAGTCCAATGAGGACATCAAGAACGCCGTGGAGGCGGCAGTTGAGAGAACTCTAAAAACCTGTTGGAATATCTAGCATCCGAATCCAGTTCATTAAGGCACGAGAGGCACGGCATCCTTGCGCTTGAGGATGCCGTGCCTCTCGTTGATCGCACCGGTCATTTTCGTCTGGATGAAACCAATGTCCTGATCGCGGCACGTTCCGCAGTCAAGTTCCGATTTTCACCAGCCGCTGCTATGGCATCGAATTCATAGAGTATCGTCTCATTGGCTGGTTTCCCACGTCTTTCCACAACCTATACGGAATGGGGACTTCCTGCTCTGAAAATCAAATGCTCACAAAATATCGAATCGGGTCGATATTGATAGTCACTGTTTCGGCTACGTGTTTCGTATTCCTATAAAAGACACTCACTTATACTTACCAAGGGCCGGAGAAGGTCAGTGATTCGTGAATCTCGAGTATTCGGGCTGGAAACGGAGTTCAAATGTACATGGCTGAATCCATGGATGCTTGAGAACCATGAGCTCAGTCTTGTTGGCGTCTCCCCCACAGGCACACTTGAATTCCGGACGGTATACGAACAGTATGGTATCCGCATATCGGCATTCCGCTTCGTCATGTATCAGATTGCCTAATCCCGGCTTTCTGAGCGGTCCCCGCGTCGCAAGATCCGTGAGCACCACGGCCACGTCAAGGTCCCGGGCCAGCTTGGAGGGTAGTGCCCGAAGGTTTGCGCACTTAGGGTCGTGCCCGTCCATGGGACGATGATCAGTTCGCTTCCTGCAGGTTGTCATCGAGCCGGGACATGTCGAGGTAGCGGCGCGTGCTCCATTCGTTCGCGGTGACGTACCTGATCCTGGCGCAGATGAGCATCAACGCGCTGTTGCCGTCCGGGAAACTGCCGACGACGCGCGTGCGACGCCGGATCTCCCGGTTCAGCCGTTCGATCATGTTGTTCGTGCGGATCCTCCTGCGGTGCTCCGTCGGGAATTCCGGCAAAAGGTAGGCGGTCGTCTCCCCGATGCCCTCGCGCAGGCAGCCGGCCGCCGCCTTGAGCTTCCTGGACTCCATCTCCGCGGCGACCGTCCCGGCCTTGGCGAGGGCGGATTCGCGGGACTCCATGGCGAATATCGCCTTCAGGGCCGCGGACGCCCAATCCCGGTGGTTGGGCGGCACCTTCGAGAACACGTTGCGCATGAAGTGCACCATGCACCGCTGGTACTTCGCCCGGGGAAGCATCGAGTTCACCGTGGAGACGAGTCCCGCGCACCGGTCGCCGACCACGAGGCGCACGCCCTTCAAACCGCGTTCGATCATGCTTCGTATGAACTGCTCCCAGCTGGCAGCGTCCTCCCTCATGCCCTCCGTCACGCCGATGACCTCGCGGTGGCCCTCCGCGTTGACGCCGATGGCGACGAGGACGCTGACGTTCTCCACGCTTCCGCCCCAGGAGCGCTTGTGCCACACGCCGTCCATGAACACGTACGGGTATTCGGATTCCAATGGCCGGGTGCGCCATCGGTCGATGTCGTCATACACGCGCTTGAGCTTGTCGGAAAGGGTCTGGGATGGCATCCTGTCACCCCACAGCAGTTTGCTGATGTCGTCGACCTGACGGGTGCTCACTCCCGCCAGGTACATCTCCATCAACGCCTCCTCGACGCTGGACTCCCGCCTGCGGTAGCGTTCGATGACCGCGGATTCGAAGACCGCGCCCTTGAGTTTCGGCACCCTGAGCTCGAGCCTGCCCGCCTTTGCCGTGAGCGTGCGTTCGTAGTGGCCGGCCCTGTACGCCTTGCGCCCCTCCTTGCGTTCGTATCTGGCGGCCCCGGTGATCTCGTCGGCCTCGGCGTCGAGCATGGCGTTGAGGATCTGGGTCATCTTCTCGGTGACCAGCCGGTCGAGTTTGGTCTCGAACAGGTTCTGGTCGATCTGTATGATGTTGCTGTCGGGCATGGCTGCGCGTCCTGCTTTCCAATTGCGATTCTTTGTTTGGCGACTGAAAATCGTACACAGGACGCGGGCCATGCCCGCTTCAACATCTCAACGAAGAACAAAACCGAAAGTGCGCAGGAATTCGGACGTTATCGCTTGGAGAACTGTTCCAAGACCCTAGGTTCGTCGTCCACGTGATCAACGATGGAGGGGAGCCCATCGACCACCACGAGCTTCAGTCCTGAGGTCTGTTTTAATCCACGGCAGGTCTCCGCGATGCAATCGGCATCCATGGACCGCCCCGCCTTGATATACAAAGGCATGCGTTCACATAGCGAATAGGCCGCGTCACATAAAACGGATTCTTCCTCGTCCAAATCGTTACCGGAAAACAAAGTCTCCATTGGCACACCCGCCTCTGCCGACATGATTCGTCTGCCTATTTCGATCGTGGACTTGTCGGGGCAGAAAAAACAGGAAGGCACATCGGCCGCGGCGGCATGTCGAGCAATATCGAGCGATAATACGTCACGTCCTTCTCCAGCCATGCTTCCGATAATGGAGAGTTTCCCCAGTGCAAGCCCTTTGGCTCGCTGGCCATACCCGACGCATCCCGTCGGAACATATCGGCCCTGACCTCGTACGCTTGAACGCACATCGGTCGAATCCATCGCGAGGGATATCACGTCGTGGACCGTGGAGGCACCATTCCGAGCGCCGATCTTCTCCTGCTTCATAGCGACCATGACTAGTCCTTCCATCTCGATCCGGGTGTTTCCTTATTCAGTTGCATTTTATCTTGTATGCATATTAGCTTTTATATAAGATACCTTGGATACGAGGTAAACGATTCGACATATCCCGGTCCGGCTCGGATTCCCACACGCCGAGTATGACGGCATCAGAGAATTGTTGCTCTGTGATTCTGCCATCTTCTTTCCAAGATGGCAGAATCACAAGGTTGTAAGATATAAGGCATGACTGAAATTGTGACGATGAAACTTGGCCCCCGCAGGGAACTTGGCTGGGTCGAGGACCTGCCAGAGGGCGGCACTCGGCATCTGGTGGGATGGGATCCCAAGATGGAAGGCAACTTCGAGGAAATCTGGCGCTCAGGCAACAGCTGGTGGCGGCTCGAACCCGGCCGGGCGGTCCGCTGTGATCTAGGCATCATCCTGACCCCCGACAACGTGGTGGCGTGCGTCGCCAAAATCAACGGCATCATCAAGCGCGATGATATGCGCATGGGCTTTATCGGCAAGCCGATTCACGGAGACTACGACAATTGGATCGGCAAAACCCTCGAACGCAACGACTCCAAGAACCCCATCGCCTACTTTGACGAGAGAGCCATCCTTCCTCCCAGCAAAGTCACTAAAGACACTGAGAAGCTTAATCGCTAATTTGCGTATATTACCTCAGCGACATGTAAAACGGGCTGATTCTCACCCATATAGTAAGACTGTCTTACGCTGCGCCAGACGAGCTCGGTCTCGTATGTACTGTTGACGGATGTGGAGACGCTTCGAGTTCCACCACGAGCTCCACCGGAACGTCGCCAATTCCAGTTTGGCCAGGTCGGCGAATGGCTTGCGCCGCCACACCAGCTCGGTCTTGTATGCGCCGTCGGCGGATTCGGCCATGGCGTTGTCGTACGAGTCGCCGACCATGCCGTCGAGCCGCATCAGCGAAATCGAACGCGGAGCACGGAACCTGTCCGAACTCAAACAACGGGTCCAAACGCTTGGCAATGTGTAGGAGCATCAAAATACAGAGCAGGAGCCACTCATAGTTGTCGCTGCCGGTGCGCTGATCATAGTGAGCCAATTCGTATGACGTTCCACGTTATAGCCCGGCAGCCCGACTACCGGCCGCGGCCAGTCCACGGGCCCTCTGTGCCATTCCCCGCAATCAAACAGCAACGCCCGGTCTCAAGCCCATAAGACACTTGGAGCCATGACTACCATCATCATGAACACCTCCGATGTTAATCGCATGTGGTCGTTTTCGGCTCTATTCCAAGGTTTTCCGATTTCGGGAAACCTGCCGATCAGCCTCGTTTTCCACAAGGCACCTACAAGCACCCAAGAATAATCCGGTGACATTCCACTGTCCTGCCGGCGCTCAACGTCTTCGCCGACCGGCGTGGAAAAGTGCAATCCCCCCTGTGGTTTCATGATATTCCGCATGGGTGGCGCCCAGAAGCATTCGCCCGGCAGTACGCCTCCGCGTCGGACAACAGGCAGAACGACACGCGGCCCACGCAACCGGACGGCCTTCACCTTGAACTCTCCCGCGTATCAAGTGCCCTTTGCCATAATCCCATCATCTCCCATCGAGTTAGGGGAATGCGGAACAAAAATCAGTTCATATCACTTTTTCCGTTCCTTGAACTGAACCCGGCCTCTCCAGCAAGTACAATAGGGCTCATTCCTCCGCAGTTCGAGAATCGAGTCAATATGCGCCGAATTTGCCACATTCTTGCAGTTCTCCTAGTGTGTGCCGGACTCCTACGCATAGTAAGCGGCTTTATTTTTGACTACCTGCATCCAGAATACGTGTCTAGCTTCCCTTCATATCTTTATTTTTTACGAGCGGTTCCCTTCCTTGTCGCTGCTGGTGCTATTGAAACTATTTTATTTCTGACAAAAAAGAGAAATAAATAAAGAAACTCAAGCAAATTGTCACTGCTCTAGTATCTGTAATATTGGCTGGAACTGTGACAGTAAATGCGTCGGCAGCAGAATCTATCGAAACTCCCTATAGGAGTCCTACCCTATCTAGCTTTCCGTCTAACGCTTCTCTGGAAGATCTCGAGAAAGCCTCAGATAACGAAGATCTGAGAATTATCTCATCTCCTTCTCGGGGCGCTAATTACAAAACGCGCGCTGCAGAGGCTGTAGCTTTACTGCGGATTTATTCCACTACAGGATCCGTCTCATCATCTAGTTTCACGAATCTCGGTCATTCTTGGCTTATGATCACATAACCTGTCTGGTTCTACGGCAAACATTGCTGGGATTAACGTTGCTGATGGTAAATCTATAACAGCAAGCACTTGGGATGAATCTGTAGATGTCAGCAGAGAACATAAGGGTCTGTGGCTCAATCTTGATTCGAAGCTTAATTCCAATGGTATTAATCTTCAGAATGTTTCCATTCAATTACCCTTAAGGCAAATTGATTTAAATACAGTGAATTCTAATATTAAAAATAACGATAAATGGGGCTATCTTAACAACTGTTCTACTTTCGCTTCAAAAATTTGGAATTCAATTGCTAGTGGCAGCAGTAAAGTTGACGCTGGAGCCATCAATACACCAGCCAGTCTAGCAAAAAGTATTACAAAAGTTGGCGAGGCAGAATCATACACGTTGTTAAAGTACAATACTTCTTCACCGCATTACGGTTCCGTATATTATGGCTATCCTCCCATAAAGAGTAATAACAATAATTAGATAACCAAATCTGTCTGGTAAAGCCGGACTAGTTTTATCTATAATGTGAGCCGCAAGTGTTGGCCTAGCGCTTGCGGCTCATTAAGATGTCTTTCGCCAAATAAATCCGCGTGTCGGGACTGGTGACGTTTCGCCGGACTCGTCATTGATTTCACCGCCACCAATCATGCCACAATGGGTAGGGGGCTGCGGACGTTTTCTTGGTGAAACGTCAGGCACTTACTGCGGCGCGAACTGGATCCACAGGGCCAACGTGACACAGATTATCGAAGAACAAGGCATCGCAATCACGGCCCAACAGCGAAACGCCGGAACCGCTCGACACATCATTACCCAATGCATTGGTCTCAACCTTGGTGGCCAGCCACCCCATATCCCTGATCACAACCCGCATTCCTGCGAAGAGCAAGGAATATCCAGCCCCGGTCTCAAGCCCATGAGACACTTGGAGCCATGACTACAGTTATCATGCGCACCTCCGAAGGTGACATGCGCATGATGCTTCTTCTCTGGGATGCGACACCAGGAACCAGATCACTGAAAATCGTTGAGATTCCAATCAAAACCACTCTGAACAATCCCGATTTTCCCGAAAAATAGACTCCCCGAGGCCGCAGGATGGCACCTTATCCAAAATCTCCGGCATAAGCAATTACTCTTTCTTCTAATGGTTTCCAGGAAATAGAGAAAGACAAAACGACCGATGGCCAATGGAGACAGGAAACGACGGAAATGGGGATGCGTCGTCGCCTGCAAGGACGCAGACGGAAGGATCGTCTCCTGGCAGGCCCGATACCAGAGTCCCGTCAATCCCAGGCAAAGAATCTACCGCCGATTCGGATTGGAATTCCAGACCGAGGCGTACCGCTGGCTCGACGAGGAGCACGCGCTCGTCATCGACCATAAGAAGGGGATCCGCAAGTGGACGCACCCGTCGGCGAGGACGATGCACGGCAGGGTCCTGTTCTCCTCATACGCGACGCGTTTCGTCGCCGACCTGCGGAAGAAGGACGGATCGGAACTGAGCGGCAGAAGCAAGCGGATCCAGAAGGCGGCGTTGGACAAGCTGCTCCCCTGGTTCGGTGAGACGCCCATGTGCGACATCACGGAGGAATTCATCAACGAATGGTACGCGAAGGCATGCGACGAGGTGCGCCCCTCCGCGCTTGAGCACGCGGTCTGGCTGCTCAAGCGCGTGATGAGGGCCGCGACCGAAAGGCAGCCGGACGGAGGTCCGCCGCTGTTGTCCTCGAATCCATGCAATCTCGTCACGAGGAAGAGACAGTCCAAAAGACGCGATCAGGCGCCGATGACCAAACAGGAGATCGACGCGCTGGTCGAGGGCTTCCCGGAATACGACCGCCTGTCGGTCCATCTCGCGCTCCTGGTGGGAGGGCTGCGCATCGGAGAGGTCTGCGGACTGCAACTCAGGGACATCGACCTCGACCACAGGCTGCTGTACGTACGGCATTCCGTGACGCAGGGTCCGGACGACCTGGGCGAATACCGGCTCGACGAGACGAAGACCCCGGAAAGCCACCGAGTCGTGCCCATCCCTGCACCGGTCTGCCGTCTCATCAGGGAACATATCGACAGGTTCTGTCCCGACAGGGATCCCGACACGATGCTCTTCCACGCGATCAGGCACCCGGAACGGGTCCTGAACCCGACGACGATCCAACGGCAGTTCCGCACCGCGAGGAAAAGAATCAACCGCGAGGACGTGACGTTCCACTCCCTGCGCGCGACGCACGCGACGATGTTCATGATCCAGGGCGGCACGCTGCGCGAGACCATGGACGAGCTCGGCCATGTGGACGTCGACGTAGCCGTCCGATGCTACCAACGCGTGGTGCCGAGGCACAGGCGCGACGTCGCCGAACGACTGGCGCTCGAATACCTCCCCGCCGAGGACCCGGCCGGCATCAAGGCGCAGATAACCCAGAAGGAGGAGGAAATCGACCAGCTGCGGCAGACCGTCGCCGGACTCCGGAGAAGACTGGAAGAGCTCGAAGACGACGGAAGGGAACGAAACCAGGCCGGATAGGCATACCCACAAAACCGAAAAACCGAAATAATGAAAAACCAAAACCGGTAAAGACCGGCATCAAACGGAACAGCCTCACACGTCTAAGTGTTGCAACAAGTACAGCGGCAACGCTTAAACGCGTGAGGCAGCCACGGTCGAAGCGCGAGGCAATGCCTTCAACCGACTGGATACCGCGATACCGGAACCGGTAAATACCGAAAAACCGAGATAACGAAACCGGTTTTCAGCCCTCGGAATCCATTACCGTACGACCCTTGCCGAAGAGATGGCCGAACAGCTTCTCACCTGTATCCTCATTGAAATGACATGAGCCGTCGTATCTGATCGGTGGCGACGGCATCGCCGACCGTGTTTTGCATGTGACAAGAGGCCATGGCCGGTATGATACGATTCCTCGTTACACGCAATGGTTCCGTCGGGCAAGAGACGATTGCCTTTGCCTTCTACGCACACGAGGCCGAAGATTTCTCTCCTTTTTCCTTTTCGATCTTTTCCTTTTCGTCCCATAACGTATCCCATAGCTTCAAGATATACGAGACGGTGCTTAGCGAAAAGAATACTTTCATTATCTCCTTCACCAGCGAATCCATGGAAGGTATGAGCATGAGGATGAGGATTATGTCAAAAAGCATCGGATAGATAGCAAACCTCGCTCCAATCCGAGCTGCTTCCGCGTTCTTCCAACCCAGCCAGATTCCAACGCTGCCCTTGCCGCCTTTAGGGATTTTCCTGATGCCCGAATCGTCTTTCCTCGCAATGTATCCCATTAGCAAAAGAGTAAAAAAGTAAAGCACTACATACATAAGGGTAAGAGCGACGGCAAAGTGATACACAGCCTTGCCGTCGCCGTCAGCCGCTATGAAACTCATCGTTAGCGCAGCTATCGCAAGAATAATGAAACCCGACGCCTTTGTCGCGAAGAGGTATCCGGGCCAATAATCTTTGCCTCCCTTATACAGAGGCACCAATATAGAAAGTAATATAAGAAGTATCGCTCCCACTGCGGTCGGCCATTCCGCTTTATTAAAACTAGCAAGAACCCCTACGACGACAAAGGCAATGGCAACAATGACGACAATCGCGCCGACAATCCGGCGCCACAGACCACAATTATCCTCTTTCGATATGCGGCAGTCGATTGTGGCGTCGGCGCACGAGGAATCGCCGTTCCCGACAGAGAGGTTCTTTTCCTTGCCAGCCCTACTCCCACAATGGCTAAGAGCACATTGCGGTGGCTAAAGTCCACACCCTTCGGTGGCTAAAGTCCACGGCAGTTATCCACCGAACCTACCTAAAGTCCACGCATGTCGGTGGCTAAAGTCCACACTTGTTCGATTACTATGGTGGCTAAAGTCCACACTGGATTTTGGTGTGAAAATGCCCCCGCGAGACGGCAATCTCCGGAGGCGTGGCAACCACGAAAGGACCGTGATTGGCAATGGATGATGATACCCGTTTCAAGGATTTGACGCTCCCGGAGGACGAGCCGTGGATGTCGCACGGCTTCATTTCGAAGATCGCCGCGCAGGTCTCCCTGCCCTACCGCAAGCCGAAGGGCGGCGTCAAGGAGATCGAACGACGCAACGGCAGCCTGGTCGTGCGCTACGTGTCCGGTGCGGACTGTCTGCCCTATGGCAAGTACCCGAGACTGTTCGAGCTGTGGGCGTGCACGATGATCAAGACCGATGACCCGTGCTTCGACCCGGAGACGAACACGCTGCATCTGGGCACCACGTTCCGCGAGTTTCTGCGCCTCATCGGCGTGAATGTGGGCGGGAAGAGCCTGCACACCATCAAGCCCCAGCTAGAGCGGCTGTTCAAATGCGTGTACATCATCAGCAACAACACCGAGACCACCAGCCAGGGCATAAACTTCACGGTCGCGGAGAAATATCAGATCGATTGGCTGCGGAATGAGCCGCAGTCCCATGGGCTGTTCGAGAACTGGGTGCAGCTGAGCCAAAGATACGTGGATATGCTGCGGGACCATCCGGTGCCGGTGGACCTCAAGGTGATAGCCCGGTTGCGCAAGCCGATGGCGATCGATGTGTACTGGTGGCCGACCAAGCGCGTCTACAACCTGCGCGAGCGGGTCACTATCACCTGGCAGCAGCTCTACCGGCAGTTCGGCAGCGACTCAGAGCTGAAGGAGTTTAAGCGGAAGTTCAAGCTTGCCGTGGCCGAGGTCGTGGAGGTGTACCCGTGCAGGATCACGTTGGGGCCGCAGCGGGTGACGGTGTTCCCGAACCAGACGAGCGTGCCCACGGTGACGCAGACCCGCGCGGTCGAGCGGAAACGCGCCGCCGCTCCGTCCCCTGCCCCGGCGCGGGCCGGGGAGTCCGAGCGGAAGCCTCGTGAGAGCATCGAGGCGCACTGGATCGAGATCGCGGGCTGGGGCGAGGTGTGGATGACGTCGGAGCTGTTCGACGTGGGGCCGGCCCGTGCCCATCTGGAGGGGTCCGTCGATTCCGTTTCGTGTCCGGTGTGCGCGTTTGATGAACGCAATCGCGCCCTGCATGGGTACATCCAGGAATCACTGTTCTGATACGCAGAAAAGTAAATTAACGAAGAAATGATAGATTTTCGTAAAGTGCGTGGTAAACACAGGCAGGCGTATATAACATCTATTATTTAGGTTGATGCGATATGACTTTAAAACACACAAATCAACGTCGGTATATTATTGCGCGTAGATGCATTGTGGTAGTTGTAGTGCTTATTTTTGCACTAATTTCATATTTATTAATATGTAGAATTATTCAGATTCGCGAATCTGAAAATCTTTGTGAAGTTTATAGAGAAGATGCAGTTGCTGCATATGATCATTATTCTGGGTGGATTAATTCGAGTGAGATAACTGAGTATATGGAGCTTTCTGATTCTGATGTTGAATCTCCTAGCGTATTGCATCGTTTCAAAGATGATGTACAGGATGTGTTGGATTACCTTGATGATGAACCAATACCAACATGTAATGCCGGTTTCTTTGAATATGATTTAGCTGAATGGTCAAAATCTCCAAAGTATTATGATAATCAATTGGAAAGCCTTTGTAGCGATGCCGTCAAAAGTGAAATTGAGCTGATTAACGTTATCGAAAAATAACGTGTTGTAACATTAAATGCAATACAATGATATGAGGGGAAACAATCATCACTAGACAGTGAGGCCAATATGTATAGAAAGTGGAGCAAAACCGTACTGGTTGCTATATCTGTAACTGCATTGGCGTTCGGTATACCTAATAGCGCATCGGCTCAGACATCTCAAAATCTTGATGATGTATTAAGTGCTCCCATTCAAAACTATATGCAGAATATAGAGGATGCGTACAAATATCCGTATTCGGATCTTACGGAAGCGCATTTGAATGCACTTTTGCAAAGCGACAGCCGGGATGATCAGCAAAACGCTATTGCTTCAAGCCAAGCCGCACAAGATTTGGTTTGTTTCCAGAAAGGTTCATTGGATATTATATCGGCTTCAGTGGAGTCGTCCATTCTCTCGAGTGAAGTAATTTCCAACACAGCACAAGTTGCCGTTTTGGAAACAAAAACAATTGAATCGCATTCATCTGATGGTTCTACGGTGACTCTGTATGACGGGGAGACCGAGGATCTGACATCAGTTTGGCAGGACATCCATATTCTGACATTGTCAGCGTCATCTGGAAATGCATATACAGTAATTTCAGACCAATTGGTTGATTATTCAGAATACATGCAAGCAAATGATTTGGCTGCTTTTGCAAAGAAATACAGCAAAAACCAGAATTTGTTTGGCATAGACAGTGATTTACCCGACACGGCATACACTGACTCTGTTCCGAACACTCAAGATGAGGGGAACCTGCCAGGTGACACATCGCCACAGCCTCGGGCATCACAAATCTCGGAAGGTCGTATGCTTAATTATGTAGATAAATGGACCACTGGGCCGGTAGATACTTTTAATACCGAATATCCGATTTTCAAATCTGGTGGAAACTGTACAAATTTTGTTTCTCAGGCAGTGCATGCTGGAGGCCAAGCTCTTGTTCCGTATAATCTTGTAACAAAATACTTTACGAATGTCTGGGACTATGATACAGAAAAGAATGATTCTTCACGGACCTGGTCTAATGCGGATTACAACTATAAATTCATGCTCAACCATTCTGGATCTTTCACAGCTGCCTCTTCTGTTTTCAAAACATATATGGGGTCGATTATTTACTATGATTGGATTGATAGTAGTGGTGCCAATAATCCTGATGGTACTTTAGATCATGCAAATATTGTTGTTGGCGTATCCAGTGATGGAATGCGTTATATATCACAGAAATCACCACTTCGTGCAAACATACCGTACAGCACATTTTTACTTAAAGCGTATTCGGAAGGAAAGATTAAGATTAATACAGTGGAACTAAACCTCATTTATTAAAGAGGCTAAATACATTCTTAGCAATATACAGCGCGGCTTTTCTGACCCTAGGCCAGGTAGACAGAAAAAGTCGCGCTGTATTTGTTGATATAGAACCTAGAGTCCGAACATGATCGGCCTTCCTTCTCTCTTCTATTCCGTTTCTTCGGGCATGTAGGTGTAGTCGACGGCGACGCCCGCCGCCTCGAGCAGCACGGCGGCCTCGCGCACGGCGGCGGCATGCCGCTTCACGGACGCCTCGGCCCTGATCCAGTCGGGCAGGTCGTCGGGCAGGTTGGAGACGCGTGAGAACGAGAGCATGGCCCGCGCCTCTCCCCTGTGCCGTTCCATAATGGTCGTCGAAGCTGCACCGCGCGACACCGTCAAGATACCAGTCGCAGGACGCGACCTCGCTTCCCCAATGATCGGAGTAACGGACCACGCCGGATTCGCCGTACCAGTAGTCCGATCCCGAGCCCGACATGTGGTCGGGATGCCGCACCGGCCGCGGACACGACGTCCATTCAGCGGTGGTGCCGCAGTAGAAATTTCCGGGATTGAAGCGTCTCATAGGGTGAAGGACCCCTCATCGGACGCGCCGGCCATGTTCGTCGGATCGGCCATGTTCGTCGGATCGAAACCCCCGCGCACGCTTCCGCCGGCCCTTTCGACGAGATCGGAGACCTTCATCCGGATCCGCGCGGGAGGCTCCGCGTCGAGGCACGCGGTATCCTTCACGGACACCATCACTCCCGCCGCGGACACGTAGTCGACGCACACCTGGTTAAAATCGCCAAGATTCGGATCGAACCAGGAGCGGGACGTCAGCCGCAGCCACCCGCCGTCCTCCGTCTCGTAATACGCGTGCAGGCCGGCGCTCCGGTCGATCCGATCCGGATCGAAGCATTCCGGACAGCGGTCGAGCCTCACGGAATCCTCGACGTCGAAGCCGAAGTCGGGCGTCCAGTCCATGTCCTCGACGGCGCGCAACGCGGAGTCCAGACGCGTCTTCACCGCATCGGCGAGCACGGACGCGTCCACGAACACCGCCTCGACGTCGTCGCCGCGGCCGCGCTGGAGACGCGCCGGGAAGCCATCGTCCAGCGTGACGCGGATTCCCTCTTCGCCACGCCAGTCGGTCTTTTCCCTCTCGTCGGCATATTTTCGCAGACTGTAGCCGCCGACGTCGCGCCCGTCAGGCAGCGTGACGCCGCGGGGCATGCCGACGAGCAGCGTGCCCGACCACGGATCCATGGAAACGAACGCCCGGGGAATGGTGAAACCAGCCATCGCAATCCTCCTGCCTATCTCGTCAGCTGCATGGACGACGACTCCATGCCCTCGACCGGCGCGCCGTCCCCGAACACGTCGGTCTCATCTGTCTTGCCGTACGCGGTGGTGAACATGCGCAGGCACGGCAGCGTACCGGGCCGCGCATGGGGATCCGCGGAGCGATGTCGAGGCTGCTCTGAAGAACAACGGCTACGTTGTTGGCGTTGACGTTGACCAGAACTACATCGGCGCGAACGGCGTGGAAAAGGACGGCTACGCTTACAACCCGTTCATCACCTCTGCCATGAAGGGTCTGTCTGAGTCTGTCAGCACCGCTCTGGGCGACATCGAGGCCGGCGAGTGGAGCAACATCGCTGCTACCAACGGTAACTTCGGTCTGGAGGATGGCGACTATGTTGGTCTGCCCACTGCTGATGACAGCTGGAACTTCAAGACCTTCACCAAGGACGAGTACGAGGCCCTGAAGAGCAAGATCGCTTCCGGCGAGCTCGTTGTGGACAACAGCTCCGACGACGCTACCAAGCCCACCGTCAGCGAGTTCACCAAGGTCAACTACATCCAGTAATCGCTATCCCGGAATTACTCCCGTAATAGGGGCGGGGTGCTCATGCAGGGGCACCCGCCCTTTTTGTATGCCTGTATGGGAGAAACAGGTAGGAAATTATGCAGACCGTACAAAAGTAATACTTTTACTTGTGCTTTTTGACAAAAAATCAAAAAGCCGTGTGCAAACTGCAAAAAATCAGGTATAATGGGTTGTAGTATAGAAAAAGGTGTCGTTACGGCACGAAAGGAGAGTGAGCAGATTGGCAGAGGATTTTGTGATCGAGATGCTCCACATTACCAAGGAGTTCCCTGGAATCAAGGCAAACGATGATATCACCCTGCAGCTGCGCAAGGGCGAGGTACATG
>ENA-OQDL01000791-OQDL01000791.1-human-gut-metagenome-genome-assembly--contig:-NODE-791-length-18411-cov-2.757930_pt1 | contig 18411 bp, 18 predicted proteins | sample MGYA00242782_ERZ504609 | MGnify/ENA primary metagenome ERZ504609 (study PRJEB26092, sample SAMD00036320) | human gut metagenome | host: Homo sapiens | study: EMG produced TPA metagenomics assembly of... | reverse complement strand
ATGTTGGAGAACGAATCGGTGAACGGCAAAAAAGGCTTCACGGTGGTAGAGCTGGTGGATGGCCTGCATCGCAACATCTTTGCCACTACGGAACGCGGTGCCTTGCCGGACGTCATGACACGCGCTTGCAGAAGAACTTCGATAGATGCACTGATTACAGCAGCTGCCGAAAGCGAGGAGTGAAAATAAACAAAAAACTGATGGACAACCACTTCTTGCTGGACCATCAGACTGCCCTTTGCAGCTGTGACGAGCATGCCGGTAAGACTTTGGATGCCGACCGTATGGGTGCACACCGCGAACTGAACTTCTACGGTTCGCAGATAAACCGCGTATCTGATGTCATCTCCGTGAAGCGTGGTGAGTTGCTTCGCATCAAAGAATTGCTCCAAAATCGTCTGGGTGCATCGGATATAGCCACTAAATATCATTATAAGGATTTGATTTTGCGTATCAATACTGCATTAGGAGTAAAGTGATTTTTCTTTTCAATAGAGTATTAATTAATTTTATATGTAACGCATGAAAAAACGTGTATTAATCGTTTTGCTATGCTTTGTAGGAGCTTTGTCATCTGCTTTTGCTGCAGAGAAAAAAGTCCAGGGCGTAGTAATATCTTCAGAGGATAACCTACCGCTTATCGGTGCTTCCGTTTATGTGACTGCGGAAGACTTGAAAAAGGCGGGGAGTGCTCAGACTACAATGGGGGTCATCACTGATGTGGATGGTCAGTTCTCTATCGCTATACCTGCGGGGATAACCCGTTTCTTTTGTAGCTACGTGGGATATGACGTATTGGAAGTGAAGCTTGTTCCGGGAAAGGAACATTATGAAATAACACTTCATGCATCTTCCCAAATGCTCGATGCCGTTGTTGTGACGGGTTACCAGACAGTGGAGCGCCGCAAGCTGACGGCAGCGGTATCCAAACTGGATATATCGGACGAGACCATCGGTGCAGTAAAAAGTATCGACCAGGCACTTGCCGGACAAATTGCCGGACTTTCTGTCAGCCCGACTTCCGGTGCTCCGGGTGCTCCGGCAAAGATACGCATTCGCGGTACTGCTTCATTGAATGGTACACAAGACCCTTTGTGGGTGCTGGACGGCATTCCTTTGGAGGGAACGGATGTTCCCGAACCGGATGAGCTGAATGACATCACCAACATGAAGCAATCTTCCATTGCAGGCCTGAATCCGGCAGATATTGAGAATATCACCATCCTGAAGGATGCGGCAGCCACTGCCATCTATGGTGCGAGGGCAGCCAATGGCGTCATTGTGATTACAACAAAGAAGGGTAAGGTCGGTAACCGGTTATCAATTTCTCGTCCCGGTTTACCTATACTCCTACATTGAGCCTTGACCGGTTGAACTTGCTGAACTCAGCGGAGAAAGTAGGATTGGAAATGGATATGATCCGTAATAACTATTCTCCGGACAATCATAAAGGAGGCGTATATAATATTCTTTCCAATTACAATGAGTTGTCTGCTTTTCAGAATGGAGGATGGGATGCCTTGAGCAGTGATACACAAGCTGCCATCAACCGTTTGAAGAGTGTTAATACAAACTGGGGAGATATCCTTTTCCGCGATGCTTTCAGCCAGGAATATAACTTGAGCCTTTCCGGCGGTACGGAAAGGGTTACGTATTATACCTCTTTCGGCTATTATAAAGAGGATGGAAATGTGGACGGTGTGGGTATGGACCGTTTCAACTTGGTAGGAAAGACTTCCTATAAGGTGAACAGTATACTGAAAGTGGGTGCCTCCATGTTTGCCAACCGTCGCAAAAATACCAATTATCTGACAGATGCATACGGTATGTCGAATCCCGTGTTCTATTCACGCAAGGCTAATCCGTATTTTGAACTTTATGACAAGAATGGCAACTATAATTACGACTACGATATTCAGAACAACACTGATAAGGATTTAGGATTCAACATCTTTGAAGAACGGCAGAACACGTCTAATGAAAGCGTGGTGAATTCTTTTTCATCTATATTTGATGCGGAGCTACGGTTCAATGACAAGTGGAAGCTGACTTCCCAGTTTGGCTATCAGTTGGAAAAGACTTCCAGAGAAGAAATAGCGGACTGGGAAAGCTATGCCATGCGCTATTACTATAAGTTGAGCGAATACTCCCAGGGCGGAGAAACCAAACACTTCCTGCCCGAAGGAGGTATGCAGAAGTCTTATGAAAAACTCCAATTCACAGATTACTTGGAAGGCGATGGGAGAATATCGCGACAGTTTCAATGATATTCATGAACTGGAAGTGATGGCGGGTACCGAGCTGCGCAAGACCTGGTATGAAACCTTGTTCTCGGCAGGGTATGGCTTCGACCGCAAGACGTTGACGACCAAAACCGGTGATTTTTCCCCAACGAAAGTTACGCCACGTCTTTCCCGCTCCATCAGACAACGTATAAGGAGAATGCTTATGTATCTTTCTACTCTACGGCCTCTTACTCTTTGTTGAACCGCTACACGGTGGGAGGAAGTATCCGCTTTGACGGTTCCGACCTTTTCGGTGTGGATAAGAAGTACCGCTATCTTCCTCTTTATTCTGTCAGTGCCTTGTGGCGTCTGTCACAAGAACCGTTTATGCAGCAGGCCAAGTGGGTGGATAACCTGGTGTTCCGTGCATCTTACGGTCTGCAGGGAAATATTGACAAGAATACTTCTCCGTTCCTGTTGGGTACATATCGGTCGGAAAGTATTTTGCCCGGAGTATCGGAAGATGTAATTATTATTAATTCCGCTCCCAACAAGAAGTTGCGTTGGGAAAAGACGCAGTCTGTCAATGCCGGCTTTGATTTTTCTGTATTGAACCAGGCTATCAATCTGAGCGTGGACTATTATTATCGTAAGGGTACCGATTTGATAGCTTTGCGCATGCTTCCTCTGGAGACGGGCTTTACTTCAATGAACGTCAACTGGGCAAGTATGGAGAACAAAGGTGTGGAAATCAGCTTGTCTACCCGTAACATAACGACAAAAAAACTTCTCCTGGTACACAAATTTCAATTTTGCCTATAACGGTAATAAGGTATTGCAGGAAAACATACCGGAGCAGCAGACCACTCCGGGACGTGAAGGCTATCCCGTAGGGGCAATTTTCGCACTGAAGACTGCGGGAGTGAATAAGGAAACCGGTAATATGATGTTCTATAATCCGGAGGGAGAGAAAGTGACCTTGAAGGAGCTTTACCGCCTGAAGGACGAGTGGGGGATAGGTATTGCCTCTTCCGATGTAACTGCAGCCGAAGAGAGAACCTTTTATTCGTATATCGGGAGTAGCGATGCTCCTTATACGGGAGGTTTGATTAATACCTTCAGCTATAAAAACTGGGAGCTGAATGTCAATTTCTCTTTGACGTTTGGCGGGTACGTACGTACGCAGCCCTCTTATGACATCATTAATCCGGATTATGGCAAGAACTATAATGTGGATGTGCTGAACCGCTGGACTCCGGAAAACCCGAATGCGGAGCTTCCGGCATTTATGCTGAGTGCTTCCAACCCGGAAGAGTACTCCTGGTATGATTCTAAAACCATCTGGAGGGATTTGGATATCTGGGTGAAGAAGCTGAACTACGTACGTTTGCAGAATCTGCGTCTGGGTTACCGTATCCCTGAGCTCCTGACAAAGCGTTTGGGAATGAACTCGGCAACGGTATCTATTGAAGGACGCAATCTCTTCGTGTTTGGTTCGGGATATAATAACTACATGGATCCGGAGTCGATGTACAATCCTTATGCAACTCCCGTACCCAAGTCGGTTACATTCAGTTTGAACTTGAATTTCTAACTTCAAAAGCAGAAAGAAAATGAAGAAAACAATAAGTCTGATGATAATGGCCTGCATGCTTCTGCTTGCGGCATGCGACAACTATCTGGATATACAGCCTACCGGTAGTGTCATTCCCAATTCTTTGGCTGAGTATAGAGCGTTGCTTGCCCGTTCTTATAAGGACGTGAGTAAATTCAGTGACCGGGGAATGGCTTGTTTCCGTTCCGACGAGATGCAGGTTCGGGATAATGAATATGACCAAAATTATTATATGGATATAGAGCGCTGGAACGACCTTGCTCCCAATGCCTATACCTCATCGTTTGAATGGGCCAAGTATTACAATGTGCTTTTTATTGCCAATCACGTTATTGAGAGCAGAAGTGATATTAAGGAAGGCACTGAGGAAGAGATAAATCAGCTTGTAGGAGAAGCGTATATGCTCCGTGCTTATGTACATTTCTTATTGGTAAATCTTTATGGACAGCCCTATACTAAGGAGGGAGCTTTGGATACCAAATCGGTACCGCTGAAATTGGATACGGATTTAGAGAAAGTCCTGAAACGCAATACGGTGGAAGAAGTTTATACTTCCATCCAAGCAGATATTGACGAGGCACGCAAACTGGTCATGAAGGCAGAATGGGAACAGAGATATTCATATCGTTTCAATGCGGCTTCGGTAGAGGCGTTTCAATCACGCGTATCCCTTTATAAGGGCGAGTGGCAGGCGGCTTGGGATGCTGCTGAGGCAGTGCTTGCCGTGAAGTCTGTATTGGTAGATTTGAATGATGCCGCTGCAACTCTTCCTAACAGTTATAATTCCGTGGAAAATATTACTCCACTGGAGACACCTCTGAGCAGTACAATCAATGGGGCTGCTCTGGCTACTCCGGTTTTTCTCTCCCTTTATGCTGAGAACGACCTTCGGCTGGACAAATATTTTGCTGAAACGGATGAAAAAGGTTTCCGGAAGAATAAGAAGGCGGGAAGCAATAACTACTTGTGTACTTTCCGTGTGGGTGAAATATATCTGACGGCTGCTGAGGCTGCTGCCCGACTTGGAGAACTGTCTCAAGCACGTACTCGCCTGCTGGAACTGATGCGGAAACGTTATGCACCGGAGGCCTACGAAGCGAAATCCGTTGTTGTCAATGCCATGGATAAGGAAGCGTTGGTACAGGAAATATTAGATGAACGTGCCCGTGAACTTGCTTTGAAGGACATCGCTGGTTTGACCTCGTCGTCCACCTGTCCGCGTTTCGGAGAAAGTGCTTGATGGTACGCGTTATGTACTCGAAGAGAATGATGCCCGTTATTACATTGGCCATTCCGAAAGAAGCCATAGAAGCCAATCCGGGATTGCTGAACTGATAAAGATACTCCCCGATTCTGTATTGACGAGAATCGGGAGTTTGTCTTTATGTGGATTGGATATGTATTTTTTACGTACCTTTGCACCGTTTTTTGTAATAGACAGTATAAGATGATACAGAATCAGAGACCTCCTATCCATAGAATTGCTTTTCCTATTCTTATAGCATTGAGTATTTCGCATTGTTTGAACGATATGCTGCAATCGGTTATTTCGGCAGTATACCCTTTGTTCAAGGAGGATTTATCCTTGAGTTTTGCCCAGATTGGTCTGATTACGTTAGTGTATCAGATGTCGGCGTCCGTGTTTCAGCCTCTAATGGGATTGTTCTTTGATAAGCGCCCCATTGCCTGGTCATTGCCGATAGGTATGGGCTTTACTTTGGTCGGTATCATGAATCTGGCTTTTGCTACTAATCTGTATTGGTTGCTGGCTTCGGTATTCATTGTGGGTATCGGTTCGTCTGTACTCCATCCGGAGGCGTCACGTATTACTTTTCTGGCTTCCGGCGGAAAACGCGGACTGGCGCAGTCTCTATTTCAGGTGGGCGGGAATTTGGGTGGCTCGCTTGGACCGTTACTGGTGGCTTTGCTGGTAGCTCCTTACGGGAGGCATCACATTGCCTTGTTCACGGTTTTTGCCTTGATTGCCATCGTGGTGATGATTCCTATATGTCGTTGGTTCCGTTCCTACTTGAATCATATCAAGAAACGCCCGATGCTTGTGGCAGGAAAGATAGAACGTCCCCTTTCCTCAAAGATGACGGTGTTTGCCATAAGTATTCTGCTGATACTTATCTTCTCCAAATATATCTATATGGCAAGTTTGACGAGCTACTATACATTCTATCTGATCCATAAATTTGGTGTTACTGTTCAGGCTTCACAGCTTTTCTTGTTTGTCTTCCTGGTAGCCACTGCCATCGGAACATTGGTGGGAGGTCCCGTAGGTGACAGGGTAGGACGTAAATATGTCATCTGGGCTTCCATTCTTGGAACGGCTCCATTTAGGTATGATGATGCCTCACGTAGGGCTTGCATGGACAGTAGTGCTGAGCTTCTGTGTCGGTCTGATGCTTTCTTCCGCTTTTCCTGCCATATTGCTGTACGCCCAGGAATTGCTACCCAATAAGCTGGGGTTGATTTCCGGGTTGTTCTTTGGTTTCGCTTTTGGAATTGCCGGTATTGCTTCGGCTGTATTGGGAGGCATGGCTGATAAATATGGTATAGAGGCTGTTTATAATGTATGTGCCTTTATGCCTTTGTTGGGGTTGGTGGCTTGCTTTCTGCCTAATTTGAAGAGGAGATAAAGTTTTTTTATTCCCATTGTCAGCCATACGGAAAGAACGAAAGGTGCGGTCAATGTAATAATTCCCCAACTCATTCCCACAATTTGCAATACAACAGAGAGTAAAACGGAACATACAGCCCATATAAGCTCATCCAGCTTTTACCTCCTAAAGCAATGGCACACAATACGCCATTATATCCCATCAGGCCTATATTCAAAGCTTCGGAATCTGCTCCCAATAATATGGCTAGGGGGAGGGGGAGAAGTACCCCCAATATGGTATATACTGCTGCATTCCGAGAATTCACGAGAATGCCTGCAAGGAAAAATAGTCCGGTCATTATGTTTCCTTGAAACATCACCTGGCCTATACTCATACTGAAACATTGTAAGTAATTTATGGAGGAAGAAGCAGGTGTTTCTGTATCAGAGACGAGTAGCATGTCAGGCATCAGCCAACTGCACAATCCCAGCAGCATCCATACAGAAAGGATAAAAAGGGTAGTGAATCCGGGCAACATGCGTTGCATGTTGAAAAACCGTGCAATGTAGGTAGATGCACACGAGGCAATAGCCATCAGCATCAAGGAACTTACAGTCAGAAGCATAAAGACCCCTACGGCTATTCCTACCAGTGTACCGTTAAAACCATATAATCCATTTTTTATATCATCACAGTCATATCCTGAGATACGGGCTGTCAACGTACTTATTATGTTGCCACTTACAGCCAATAGGCCCATTTGCCATGAATTCAAAAAGATTCCAATCAACATCAATAATCCGGACAATGCATTGTTTTGGAACATGACTTGCCCTATGCCACGTCCTAAAATAAGTAATGACTTGCGTGTAAAAGCTTCTTTCATGAGTTGTCGAATGAAAATGGACTATATGTAAATTTATAGCTCGTTAATGCGTACAAAAAAACGATTAGACTAATCTAACCGTTTTAATTTTCGTGGAGCGTATGAGACTCGAACTCATCACCTCGACACTGCCAGTGTCGCGCTCTAGCCAGATGAGCTAACGCCCCGTTGCCAACGTTTGCAGGCTTGCTTTCGTTTTTGATGGTGCAAATATAATGCATTATTCTGAAATAATTGCTATGTTTGCGAAAGAATTTGAAAAAATAAGTTATGCTGATATATAATACCACTTATCATGTAGAGGAAGGAGAAGACAAAAACTTCCTGATATGGATGCAGGAACACTATCTTCCCGAGGTAGAAAAGAACGGAACATTGTATGCTCCACGTATAGCCCGTATCTTGAGTCATATTGAAGAAGGAAGCATCTGCTATTCTGTTCAGTTTGAGGTGGAAAACTCTGCCAAACTGCATCGTTGGCATCAAGAGCAAGGAGTGAAACTGAACGAGGAATTACTGAATATCTTTAAAGATAAAGTGATTGGCTTTCCTACATTGATGGAGGTAATAGTGTGATACAACCGGTCAAAGAGAAAATTATATTGGGTATAGACCCTGGTACCACCATTATGGGGTATGGAGTATTGCGTGTGGCAGGTGTCAAGCCGGAAATGATAGCCATGGGAATTATCGACCTCCGCAAATTTGGAGATCACTATCTGAAGTTACGCCATATTCATGAACGGGTACTGAGTATCATAGAGAGTTATTTGCCTGACGAGCTCGCTATTGAGGCCCCTTTCTTCGGAAAGAATGTACAGTCCATGTTGAAGTTGGGGCGTGCGCAAGGCGTAGCAATGGCAGCTGCTTTGAGCAGGGATATTCCCATTACGGAATATGCTCCTTTAAAAATAAAGATGGCCATCACCGGAAACGGACAAGCATCCAAGGAACAGGTGGCAGACATGTTGCAGCGTATGCTGCATTTTCCTAAAGAGGATATGCCTACTTTTATGGATGCAACGGACGGGCTTGCTGCTGCCTATTGTCACTTTCTGCAGATGGGGCGTCCCACGGTGGAGAAAGGCTATCATGGCTGGAAAGACTTTATTGCCAAAAATCCGGATAAGGTGAAGAAGTGATAAGAATTGAAATGTAGAATCTAAAAATAATATCATGAAATTGAATGAACTTGCTATCATTGGAGTGGCTGCAACGACGATTGTAAGCTGCACTCCCGCGAAGACGGAGTATGCTTCGTACGAACTTTACCCTGTCCGTTCGGGTAGTCTGACAGAGATGGAATATACACCTGCTGCCACGCAATTCACATTGTGGGCACCTACGGCAGATGAAGTTCGCCTGATGTTGTTCGAAGCAGGAGATGGAGGGCATGCCTATGAAACTATTTCAATGGAACCCTCTGAAGAAGGAACTTGGAAAACTAAAGTTGAAAAGGACTTGATGGGTAAATTCTACACATTCAATGTGAAAATCAATGATAAGTGGCTGGGGGATACTCCGGGTATCAATGCCAAAGCTGTAGGGGTGAATGGAAAACGTGCCGCCATCATCGACATGAAATCCACGGACCCCGAAGGATGGGCAGATGATAAACGTCCGGCATTGGCCTCTCCTGCCGATGTGATTCTTTATGAAATGCACCATCGTGATATGTCCATCGAACCGTCGTCGGGCATTGAGCATAAAGGAAAGTTCCTGGCACTGACAGAACAAGGAACGGTAAGTCCCGACAAGCTGGCAACCGGCATTGACCATCTGAAAGAATTGGGGGTGACACATGTACATCTCCTTCCGTCTTATGACTATGCCTCCGTTGATGAGACAAAGCTGGACGAGAACAGTATAATTGGGGATATGATCCGCAGAATTACAATGTGCCTGATGGCTCTTATTCTACCGACCCCTACAAACCGGATGTTCGTATCCGGGAATTCAAGCAGATGGTGCAGGCTTTGCACAAAGCAGGTATCCGTGTTGTTCTGGATGTGGTGTATAACCATACTTTCAATACATCCGACAGTAATTTTGAACGTACAGTGCCGGGATACTTTTACCGTCAGCGACCGGACGGAACGTATGCAGACGGTTCGGCTTGTGGCAATGAAACTGCCAGCAACCGTCCGATGATGCGTAAATACATGATAGAGTCTGTATTACATTGGATTAATGAATATCACATTGACGGATTCCGTTTTGACCTGATGGGTATTCATGACATCGAGACAATGAACGAAATCCGTAAGGCGGCAACGTCTGTAGATCCGACTATATTTATATATGGTGAAGGATGGGCGGCATCGGCTCCACAGATGGCGGAAGATTCTCTGGCAATGAAAGCCAATACTTATAAGATGCCGGGTGTTGCTGCTTTCTCTGACGAAATGCGTGATGCTTTACGCGGTCCGTTTAATGACAATCATCAAGGTGCTTTCCTTGCTGGATTGCCGGGAGGAGAGGAGAGCATAAAGTTTGGTATTGTAGGAGCCATCAGGCATCCGCAAGTAAATAATGACTCTGTGAATTATAGTAAGGCTCCGTGGGCGGAACAACCTACACAGATGATCAGCTATGTTTCCTGCCATGATGATATGTGCTTGGTGGATAGGCTGAAAGCAAGTATCCCGGGTATTACTCCCGTAGAATTGGCAAAGCTTGACAAACTGGCGCAAACAGCCGTATTCACTTCCCAAGGTGTACCGTTTATTTATGCCGGTGAGGAAGTGATGCGTGACAAGAAGGGAGTACACAATAGTTTTGAGAGTCCCGATTCCATCAATGCGATTGATTGGAGACGAAAGGCGGAGCATGCAGATGTATTTGCTTATTATAAAGGGTTGATACAGCTTCGTAAGAAGCATCCGGCTTTCCGTATGGGTGATGCGGATTTGGTGCGTAAGCATTTGGAATTTCTACCGGTTGACGGCAGCAATGTGGTGGTTTACCGTCTGAAAGAAAATGCCAACGGTGATGCATGGGGAGATATTATACTAGTCTTGAATGCCCGTAAGGAGCCTGCCAAACTTACCGTACCCGAAGGTAAATATACAGTGGTCTGCAAGGATGGCTTTATCAATGAACAAGGTTTGGGCACACTGTACGGCCCCGAAGTTGTTGTTCCGGCCCAATCGGCACTGATTATGTATAAATGATGATTGGATGATGCAACAACATACAATACACATAGCGGGGGGCGTAGTACGCAACCCGCTTGTTCGTTTGACAGAGCCTGTCACCCTTGATTTCCTGGCAGGAGAACACATTGCCATTGTAGGACCGAACGGAGCCGGAAAGAGCCTCCTGGTGGATATGCTGACGGGAAAGTATCCTTTGCGTGATGGTGAGCTTACCTATGATTTCTCTCCCTCCCTCACGAAAACTGCCTATGACAATATCAAATACATTGCTTTCCGTGATACTTACGGTTCTGCCGATGCCAATTATTACTATCAACAGCGTTGGAATGCCCACGACCAGGAGGATGCTCCGCTAGTACGCGAAGTGCTGGGAGAGGTAAAAGACGATGTCTTGAGGCGGCAGCTATTTGAACTTTTCAGCATAGAGCCGATGCTTGACAAGAAAATCATTCTTCTCAGCAGTGGGGAGCTGCGCAAGTTTCAGTTGACTAAAGCTTTACTGACTGCTCCCCGAATTCTTATCATGGACAATCCTTTCATAGGACTGGATGCGCCTACCCGTGAACTGCTTTTTAATTTGCTGGAGCGGCTTACCCGGCTGGGCGAGTTGCAGATTGTCCTTGTGCTTTCCATGTTGGATGACATACCTTCATTTATTACACATGTTGTGCCGGTAGAGGACATGAAGGTGGGCGAAAAGATGGAACGTGAGGAGTATGTGCAGGCATTCTGTGCGGGCAATCAGATGCGTATTCAGGAAGAGGCCGGAGCGTTGGAGGAATTGCAGCGGCGTATTCTCGATTTGCCCTACGAACATGCGAATTTCACTTCGGACGAAGTGGTGAAATTGAACGGGGTTAGCATCCGTTACGATGACCGTACCATTCTGAAGGAGCTGGATTGGACAGTGATGCGTGGTGAGAAGTGGGCGCTGAGTGGCGAGAACGGTGCCGGCAAGTCTACCTTGCTTAGTTTGGTTTGTGCGGATAATCCGCAGTCATACGCCTGCGATATCAGTCTTTTCGGACGGAAGCGCGGAACGGGGGAGAGTATTTGGGAAATCAAGAAACACATCGGTTATGTCAGTCCGGAAATGCATCGTGCTTATCTGAAGAATCTGCCTGCCATAGAGATTGTCGCTTCCGGTCTGCACGACAGCATCGGATTGTATAAACGTCCTCATGCCGAACAGATGTCGGTATGTGAGTGGTGGATGGAGATTTTCGGTATTGCCGCCTTGAAAGACAGTCCTTTTCTGCAACTCTCCAGCGGGGAACAGCGTCTGGCATTATTGGCACGTGCTTTTGTCAAGGACCCGGAACTGCTGATATTGGATGAACCGCTTCATGGACTCGATACATACAACCGCCGTCGGGTCAAGAAGATTATAGAGGCATTCTGCCATCGTCGGGATAAAACGATGATTATGGTAACCCACTATGAGAATGAATTGCCGCAAACAATTACTAACCGTTTATTCTTGAAGCGAAACCGCTGACCAGATAATAATTAGTCAAGCAAAGATAATAAAGGACTAGCAGGAACCATTTATGGTGTAAATCGTTATATTTGTAATATCAACCATCTAAACATTTATATCATGAAGTTTTTATTGATACGGCAAATTTAGAACAGATTCGGGAGGCCTATGACTTGGGCGTACTCGACGGAGTTACCACGAATCCTTCGCTTATGGCAAAAGAAAGGTATCAAGGGAGGTGGAGAACCAGCGAAAACACTATGTGGACATCTGCAACATTGTGCAGGGAGATGTGAGTGCCGAGGTGATAGCCACCGACTATGAAGGTATGATTAAAGAGGGTGAAGAGCTGGCAGCCTTGAATCCGCATATTGTAGTGAAGGTACCTTGCATTGCAGAAGGTATTAAGGCCGTTAAATACTTCTCGGGCAAAGGTATCCGTACAAATTGTACTCTGGTATTTTCTGTCGGTCAGGCATTGCTTGCAGCCAAGGCAGGTGCAACGTATGTTTCTCCGTTTGTGGGGCGTCTCGATGACATCTGTGAGGATGGCATTGCATTGGTTGCGAAGATTGTAGAGATGTACCGTTATTATGGATATACCACCCAGGTACTTGCCGCCTCTATCCGTCATACGGCACATATCATGCAGTGTATAGAGGTGGGTGCTGATGTGGCTACTTGTCCGCTTTCGGCCATTAAGGGTTTACTTAATCATCCGCTGACCGATTCCGGTCTGAAGAAGTTCCTTGAAGATTACAAACGCGTGAACGGATAAACTTAAAATATCCTATAAGCCTATCTTTCAATGTAATTATTGACTAATATTGGTGAGAAATAGAATAAAAAGATTTATTTTTGCACCTTATATTTAGATATACAATAAGGCACCGATGAAAGATAGGCTCATAGGATTTATTAAGACATACTGCTTGTTTGTCTGCATTTTTGTGTTGCAGAAACCACTATTTATGCTGTTTTACAAATCGCTGTATCCGGATGCCTCGTGTGCGGACTGGTTCAGTGTCATTTGGCATGGGTTACCTTTAGACCTATCTCTGGCTGGTTATCTGACAGCTATTCCCGGTTTTGCTTTTCATAACCTCTGTATGGACACTTTCTAAATCCCTTCATCGCATCTGGTGCGGCTATTTCCTCTTCATTTCAGTACTTATCTCCATAATTTTTACTGTCGATTTAGGATTATACGAGTATTGGGGGTTCCGTTTGGATGCTACTCCGTTATTCTATTTCTTTTCCTCCCCTAAAGACGCAGTGGCCAGTGTCAGCATTTGGATGGTGCTGGGGGGAATTGTGGCAATGGCTGTTTATGCTGTCGTGCTGTATGCTGTTTTCTACGGCATCTTGCTGCAGAAGAAGCTGTTGCTGCGGATGAAACTGCCTTATCGTCGCCTGAAGGTGTCAGGTATATTGTTGCTGATGACGGGGTTACTGTTTATTCCTATCCGTGGAGGCTTTACAGTATCTACCATGAATGTGGGGAAAGTCTATTTCAGTGCCGAGCAGCGTCTGAACCATGCAGCTATCAACCCTGCATTCAGTCTGATGGAATCTCTTGCCAAGCAGAAGGACTTCAGCAAGCAGTACCGTTTTATGGAAGCTGCGGAGGCCGACCGGCTTTTTAAAGACATGCTTGAACCCGCAGGTGCCGGTGGTCAAACGGAAGAGACAGATTCTGTGCTGCAACCTGCCGATTCACTGCATACTTTATTCAATACTCAGCGTCCCGATGTACTCTTTGTGATTCTTGAGAGTTTTTCCTCCAGGTTGATGACAGCTTTGGGAGGTGAGCCGAATATTGCCGTCCATCTGGATAGCTTGAGTAAGGAAGGGGTGCTCTTTACGAACTTCTACGCCAACAGTTTCCGTACGGACCGTGGGCTGGTGGCTATCTTGAGTGGCTATCCTGCCCAGCCCACTACTAGTATTATGAAGTATCCCCGTAAAACGCAGTCCATTCCTGCCATTGCAGGCAGCTTGCGGAAGGCGGGTTATGGTACCAAGTATTATTATGGCGGTGATGCCGACTTTACCAATATGCGTTCCTACCTGATGTCATCAGGCTTTGAAGACATTGTTTCCGACCAGGATTTTCCCGTAACGGAACGTTTAAGTAAGTGGGGGGCGCACGACCATCTCGTATTCAACCGTCTGCTGGAAGACTTGAAAGCCGAAGCTGCCGAAGGAACTGCCGAAGAGAAAACTCCTCATTTCCGTGTCTTGCAGACCTCCAGCAGCCACGAGCCTTTTGAAGTACCTTTCCGTCGTCTGGAGAATGACCGGCTGAACGCCTTTGCCTATACGGATAGTTGTGCAGGCGATTTTGTAAGACAGTTCCGTGAGCTTCCCCAGTGGAAGAATACGTGATTGTGTTTGTTCCAGACCACTTGGGAGCTTATCCCGAACATATCGACAATTTGTCGGTAGAACGCTACCGGATACCTCTGTTGATGGTGGGCGGTGCTGTCCGAGAGCCGAGGCGCATTGACGTCTATGGCTCGCAACATGATATTGCAGCCACGTTGCTGGCTCAATTGGCGCTGCCCCATGATGAGTTTGTTTTCAGTAAAGATATGCTTAATCCCGCTTCCCCTCATTTCGCGTTCTTTACCGTACCCGATGCTTTCGGTATGGTGACAGCGGACAATCAAGTGATATTCAATTGCCAGGCGGGTACTGTGGTAGTGGATGAGGGCACAGCAAAAGGGAAGAACCTGCCGTTGGGCAAAGCCTATTTGCAAAAATTATATGATGATATAGCCAAAAGATAACGTATGACAGCACTTATGGACGCCTTGCAAGGGGCAATAGATGTAGACACAAACATATTTTTTTTCCATCAATCGGATGCACAACATGTATTTCGATTATTTTATGAGCGCTTATAGCGGTAAGTGGGTTTGGATTCCCATGTATGCTGCCATCTGGTATGTGATGTTGCGCAATTTTCATTGGAAGGTCACACTGTTTTGCATGATAGGCCTTGCGCTCACCATTACTTTTGCCGACCAGGCATGTGCCACTTGGATACGTCCCTATGTGGAGCGTATGCGTCCTTCTAATCTGAATAATCCCATTTCGGAGATGGTGCATATCGTCAACAATCATCGTGGAGGGCGTTATGGTTTTCCTTCGTGTCATGCCGCCAATACCTTCGGATTGGCGTTTTTCCTGTTCTTTCTATTCCGCAAGCGGTGGCTTACTCTTTTCATTATGGCCTGGGCGTTGCTGACGTGCTATTCGCGCGTATATCTCGGTGTGCATTATCCGGGTGATTTGTTGGCAGGGACTATTGTGGGGCTGATTGGTGCCTGGCTGATTTACCGCTTGTTTGTGAAGGTTAGCGGATATAAGCGTGTCGAGCATGTCACTCATGTCTATGCTCCTATATGGGTAGGGTTGCTGACGATAGCGGGGATGCTGGTTTATGCCGGAATACGGACATTGTTGTAGATGACAGTCTTTAGAACTGATAACCGGCAGTCACCATAACCTCCCGTGGACGGATATTCAACCGTGAAGTATAGCTTTGTGTGGCCGAGTAGGTAGTATAGGCATACTCTTTCTTGTTGAACAGATTGCTGAGGCTGGCTTCCACTCTCCATTTCCTTGTCTTATAAATGAGTGATGCGTCTACAAACAGTGTGTTGAGATGCGTATCGCTGTTTAAATCGTTCCGGTAATGTTCTCCGGAAAGGCAGAGGTCGACGTGTCCGATGCTGAATGTGAGGTGCATACGCTGTACGAAGTCCAGTAGAGGAGCAAGGTGCGTGTCGTTCCCTATTTTACTGCCGCCATAGCTGATTGTGGCATGATATTCGGCTTCGAAAGCTTCGGCGGGCGACCATATCAGTTTGGGTTCCATCTTAAGATAGTCATAACGGTATTTTTGAGGCGGGCCGTTTCCGGCTGTTTCCGTTTGTGGAGTGAGGGCGTCTGTATCTGAAACCCGTGTCAACTGCCAGCCGGTATTGCGGCTCAGTTGTAAGTCAAGTGAGGTTTTCAGATTCCAGTCGAAAAAATCCCTTGGAGAGAGTGCTGAGCAGGAACCAACTTTGTGTACTGTTGGGAATGTAGGCGAAGGGTGTGGACAATGCGGTTTTCAGAGATACTCTGTTCATTCAAGGTGTTGTAGTGTACATGCCGGTAGGACAAAGTGGCGGTGGCGAAAAATTCCTGCACGGTATTCTTGTATTCTCCATAAAGGTTGTATTGTTGGCGTGTACTGACGGGGAAGAGGCCGTCAGTGTTTTTCCAGGTACGGTAGTCTGTCCGATAGGTAAAAGGGCAGAGGTCTGTGACATCTCCTGCTGAGCGGTGTAAACTGCCGTAGAGGGAAATTTTCCAATGGTAGTCCGGCTGATAGCGCAGATAGAGCGACGGATTGAAAAAGAGAAAAGAGCGCTGTTGCGAGAAGTAGCGCTTATAGCTGAGAGGGAGTGACAGACTTCCCTGCCACTTGCCTTGCTCCAACTGGAAGTAGGGGGAGAGGTAGGGAGAAAAACTGGATGCGCCAAATGTTTCCATCCGGGTGGAATGGTGCTTTACCGATGCCCATTCGCCCTTTATACCGGCGGTGTATTGCCGGGTGAAACCGTTGTGTTTTCTTAGGTGGCTGGCCTTATTGTCGTTGTAAAGGCTGTGCTGGATGAATTTGTCTTTCCCGTCGTGTAGTGACAAGGAGGAGGGCAGATAGGCATACTGTGTGGCAGAATTGAACTCCCATGTGTATTTCTCTCCATTACGGATAAGGCTGAAGAAATTCTTTGCCGTAAACTGGGAGGTGCGCATCGTTTGCTGCAACTCGTGGGAGGTGCCGCGGTTCGTTTCACTTTCTGCCAGGAAGCGGTTCGATAGATAGTGGATGGCCTTATTATCCTCATAGTGTATTTCCATATGGGTGGCATCGTTCTGCAGGCAGTAGTGGTAGGTTTCATCCATGCGTATGGTGTCATCGGGCTGGTAGTAGACTTGCGAGTTGCCCCGTTGCTGAGTAATCCGGTTATGGGTATATCCGGCTTGCAGGCGCAGGGAACGTTCGTCGTTCCATTTATACATGCGGTTGGCATTCAGTGTATGGGTTTCGTTGAAGAGCAGCCGTTGCTTGTCGAGGGGAGCGCTGATGCCCGGTTGTACCAGAAAGCCGTGCAGGGGAATCTGTTGGGATGTGTTGTTTGTCAGTATATGTTGCTCACGGCTAAGGTCGGTACCGTTGTTGTTGCTCTTGTAGCCGTAGATGCTTTGCTTGCCTTTACCCAGTTGGAGGGCATTGGCGGCGTTTTCCCAAAGAAGCGTTCCTTTGTCCCTCTTCGTTTGTGCCGTTCCGGTCGTTTCTTGTGTTCCATCACTCCAGCCTGCACCCAGGGTACCGTTGATAATCCATTGGTCGCGTGCCTGTGGGTCGAGTTTCAAGTTCAGGGCTATTTCATCCGAACTGAGTTTTCCTTTCAATGCCTTGACCGATTGGTAGTTCTCCATAATTTCTGCCGATTTTACGGCTTTGGCACTGAGGTTGTTGTTGATTTGGCTGTAGCGTCCACCCGTCACGTCCATACCCTCCACAAAATAGTGGTCGATGGCTTTACCTTTATATTTCACCTGCCCGTTGTCGTCAATATCCACACCGGGGAGCTTTTTCAGAACATCCTTGATGTGTACGTCCTTGGAAGAGGCAAACTCTGCCAGATTATACCTTACGGTATCTTTCCTGCCATGAATGCGGCCGGGACGTATTTGGACTTCTTTTAGTGCAATGGCTTCGGGATGCAGACGAATATGGAGTGTTCCTGCTGCCGATATGTTGCGTATTTCCCGTCTATAGCCCAGCAGTGATACGCTGACTTGCAGGTTGCCGTTGTATTTCCATGGCAGGGAATATCTCCCCCGGGCATCGGTCAGGGCGTAATCTATCATGGTGCCGTTTCGCAGCACACTAATCATTACGGCTTCCAGCGGTTGTCCGGTTTCTTCGTCCGTTACCAAGCCACTGAGAGACTGTGCATGCGCTGTCATTGCAAACAAGGCAAGGATTGGCAGCAAGAGTTTCTTGAAGTGTATATCCATTGGAGTTCGATGGGATGAATCAGTCAAGTTCCAGCGGATTGTGGGCTATATTCTTCGGCTTCCTGGCTTCATTGCCCTGGTTGTCGCGTATGGTGATACGTACGTTAGGCGTGTTGCCCATAATGAATCCTACCGGGTCGGCATAGTATCTTTCGTGGATTTTGTTGTACGCCTTGCGGTTTACGGGTTCATAATCTTTTCCGTTGAAGAGGATAGGTCGGTAGGAATGGCATTGCTCCATACCGGTGCAGGTAAAGAGATAATGCCCCCTGTTGTCTTCTGCTTTCAGTATCAGTCCGGGCAGTCCGAACAGCTTCCACGGCCCTTCGCTGGAGGAAATCTCCGGACTGTACC